>ERZ773245.43-NODE-43-length-164455-cov-8.829757_pt1 | contig 164455 bp, 186 predicted proteins | sample MGYA00580988_ERZ773245 | MGnify/ENA primary metagenome ERZ773245 (study PRJEB29015, sample SAMEA2737792) | human gut metagenome | biome: human gut; feature: human-associated habitat; material: faeces | place: China | collected 2012 ... | reverse complement strand
TTATCTGGCGTTCATTCGTATGTTGCATTGTTCAGTTTTCAAAGGTCATCTGCCATCGAAGTTTGTATCTCCAACAGCTCGTTTAGTATATCACATTATTCCGTTTTGTCAAGCACTAATTTTAAACTCTTTTGTTTCAAAATTGTATTTGATGTTCTTCGGTCTCATGCGATGTAAAGAATTTTACCATCAAAAAAAGGAGCTGTCAATAGGTACAACTCCTCTTTTTGCAAAATTATATCTCATAACGTCTGTTTTACACTTTTTGAGCGATTCTGGACTGCCGTGATACTTTCCAAATCTCTCTGCTTGCTTTCGATTCCCAATCCCATGACAACGACAGCTACTGCAATGAAAACAAAGGCAAACATATAGAACACCGCGCCAAAGCCAAAACTATGCCCTATCATAACACCAACCATTACGGGAGCTGCCATACCGCCAAATCTGCCAAACCCGGCAGCCCATCCGCTGCCAAGGGCTCGGATAGTTGTCGGATATTGTTCTGGCGTATATGTATAAAGCACGCCCCATGCACCGAGATTAAAAAACGACATAACCGAACCCCACATCATCAGAGCCGCTGCCGTCGAAGCATGTCCGAAGAAATAACTGGCAACACCGCTGAAAAGGAGAAATACAGACAATGTATACTTCCGCCCCAGCCTGTCAACCAGCCATGCGGCGCAATAATACCCGGGCAATTGGGCCAGCGTCATGATAAGTACATATTCAAACGTTTTAACTACAGTAAATCCCTGTTGAAATACCAGAGACGGCAGCCACATAAATATTCCATAATAACTAAAATTAATGCCAAACCATACAAGCCATAGCATAATCGTCCGTTTCATGTAAGGTTTTTTCCACAATTCCCGGAATGAAACAGTTGTAGCCGGTGGCAGTTTTTCCACCGCATCATTAAATGGAAGTACAGGAACATGGAGTTTCCGTTCCAATGTTATGACAATATTTCTCGCTTCTTCGACCTTCCCCCTAGACAGAAGATACCGGACCGATTCTGGCATATGCAGGCGGATTAAAAATACATATACAGCCGGAACAGCCCCCAACGCGAAGGCCATGCGCCATCCATATACAGGAATAAAAAAATAAGCGATGCACGCTGCAGCAATCCAACCAAGTCCCCAAAAGCTTTCCAAAAGGACAATAAATCGGCCACGCACCCGCGACGGAGCATACTCGGACACCAAAGTAGCGGCAACCGGTAATTCTCCGCCCAGGCCAAATCCAACCAGAAATCGAAATATGAGAAGAGACTGATAATTCCATGATACAGCGCAAAGTGCCGATGCAATACTGTAGAGCAATACAGTTATAGAAAAAACCTTTTTCCGTCCCAGATGATCAGCTACCGTCCCCGAAACGACCGCTCCCAGCGCCATCCCGATCAACCCAATACTGCCAATCAATCCCATCTGGCCCGGGGCCAGTTGCCATTCTTTCGCCAATACAGGAAGTATAAACGCAATCAATCCTGTATCCATCGAATCAAAAAGCCATCCCAAACCAGTAACTAATAAAAGTTTGTAGTGAAACGAGCCAACTGGCAGCGCTTCCAGACGTTCCAAAACCATGTTAATACCTCCTCAATACGTTCTTTACAGCTGTCATGACAGCTGTAATATACAGTGTATTGTACACGCAAAAAAAAATAAAAGCAATAGGAAATCAACCATTCCTGCTGCTTTTATTTTTACGATTCAAGAATTATATAAAATCCCAAGTTTATCCAATGCATGTTCAATGGCATCCATGTCTGCTTCTGTATCAGCTTCTATCAAGTGTGAGTGGATGCCGCCGCTGATGCGGCTGAGCAATTCTGCATGTGTTTCCTCCATACGATGAATATATTGATCTACATCGCGGCGTGACCGGAGATTCAGTGATCCTTCCAGGTAGCCATAAATTTCATGTTCGACAACGACATTATGCACCCGTCCACCGTTATCCACAATAGCTTCTAATTCGGTCCTCATTTGTTCCGGACCGTGGCAGACAACAATCATGCGCTCGATACCGCCATGCCTTACGTGTTCTAATTGATATCCACGGGGCGTAGAAATAATAGAAACGCCCCGGGCACGCAACAGAGCTACATCGCCTACAATAATCTGGCGGCTGACCTGGCATCTTTTTGATAATTCAGCTCCTGTAACCGGGCCGCTGGCATGGGCTAATACGTCAATAATCTGTTTTCTTCGGACTTCGCTCTCCATATTTTATACCTTCTTTATCACAAAGTCTTCCACTTCCTGATTGGCAGAAAGAAAAAAAGCGGCAAACAAGTTTCCCAATAAAAATCCAATTCCCAATCCCGGTATAAAACCAAGCAATTCATTAAACAACCAGGAATGTACCAGAAGGGGCATATAAAACACCAGACACTGGATTCCCGCCAGAACTACGGTAATACTCAGCAGGAAAAAAAACATGCATCCCGCACAGGGATAGTAAAATTCTTTCTCTGACTGTTCATAATAAAAATGCCGCAGCTGTTTTCTTAAAAGTACAGCCAGACCAACACTGAGAAAATTTCCCAGCAGGAACCAGAGGATAGCCATAAAAAAGAAATCAGCAAAATAATATATGACAATGCAAGCCCAAAGAATATACAGAATGGGCACAGGCAAAAAATATGTCAAATGTTCCGAACAGCCTTTCCGATAACGGAACGAAAATACGGAGAGGAAAATGACCATACAAATCTGAAAACCCGTCAGTGTATCAAATCCGGCAAGCATGGTTTCCACTCCCTTCTTGTATGATAAACACAGCTTATATTTGTATTTTAACATAAAGAAGAAATAAATCCTATGAAAATCAGACAAAATTTATAGGAAATCAAGAGCAGATAGTACACAAATTCATTTCTCACAACATTTGACAAAGAACCATAAAAAAGCCCACCAACATGGTAGGCTTTTTTATGTATTGTTCCAGCTCTTATAAATCAGAAAAATCTAACGTAGCAAACAAATCATCAATCGTTTCAGCACGGCGGATCTGTGTTACTGTGCCATCATCATGAAGCAACAATTCGGCCGAACGCAGTTTGCCATTATAGTTAAATCCCATAGAATGGCCGTGTGCACCAGCGTCATGAATGACCAGGATATCTCCATCATCAATGCGTGGAAGGCTGCGGTCAATTGCAAATTTATCACAGTTTTCACAAAGCGAACCCGTTACATCATAAACATGGTTTTTCGGTTCGTTTTCTTTCCCCATTACAGTAATATGGTGGTAAGCACCGTACATGCCCGGACGCATCAGATTAGCCATGGAAGCATCGACGCCAATATATTCTTTCCAGATATGCTTATGATGAATGGCCGTTGTTACGAGATACCCATACGGTCCCGTGATAGCACGGCCACATTCAAAAGAAATACGGCAATGGCCCAAACCGGCTGGTACCATTATAGCATCAAAATGTTTCTTGATGCCTGCACTGAGTTCATCGTAATCAACGAACGATTCTTCTGGACGGTACGGCAGGCCGATACCACCGCCAAAGTCAAGAAATTCAACATTGATATCAAGCGTTTTCTGCACATCCAGGGCCAGTTCAAACATCATTTTAGCTGTATTAATCAGTCCGCTGGCATGAAGTTCATTGGAAACGACCATGGTATGCAGGCCAAAATGCTTGACCCCTTTATCTTTCAAAATACGGAATGCATCTAATACCTGTTCCCGGGTCATACCATACTTGGCTTCTTCCGGTGTCCCGATAATATCATTTCCGCCTTTGAGAAGAGGACCCGGATTATAACGTACACAAATCCATTCCGGCAGCGGACCCCGTTTTTCCATGAATTCGATCATGGAAATATCATCCAGATTAACCAGCGCGCCTAATTCCATGGCTCTGGCAAATTCCTTATACGGCGTGTCGTTAGAAGAAAAAACGATGTCCCGCCCCTTGATGCCTACTTTATCACATAATTCCAGTTCCGGAAGAGAACTGCAGTCTGCGCCGACGCCTTCTGCCTTTAGCAACTTCATAATGTACGGATTCGGTGTCGCTTTAACGGCAAAATATTCTTTAAAATCATAAGCCCAATCAAAGGCTTTGATCAACTTACGAACGTTGTTGAGGATAGCCTGTTCATCATAAATATGGAACGGCGTAGGATACGTAGCGATAATATTACGAATTTGTTCTTCCGAAAAGGGAACAGTCTTTTTATTCATCCTATTCAACTCCATTGACAAAAAAATAATTCTAAATTGTTTCTTTTCTATACGTATTATATAATGAGTAAGGATGATTTGTGAAATAGATTATATTAATTTTCGCAATTTGTTTTTCGAATTACTCAGCCAAACGAAGGTGACTTTATGGATACAACGACACTGCGTACATTTATTGCACTGGCTCAAATAAAAAATTTTACTAAAACAGCACAACAATTATTTGTCGCCCAATCCACCGTAACCAATCGCATCCGTGATTTAGAAACCGAATTGGGCAAATCCCTGTTCGTCCGCAATCATAAGCAGGTAGAACTAACCCCGGCAGGAGAAAAATTTCTCGATTACGCCCAACGATTTATCGCTTTAGAAATCACGGCTTTCCAGGATTTGCAGAGCAGTTCCACGTTTGCCCAAAAAATCCACATCGGTTCAACAAATACGATTTATGAATGCCATCTTCAAAAAAGTATCCGCGCTTATATGAAACGGAAACCAGCCGTATCCCTGAACATTACCATCAGCCATACGCCTGAAATGCTCCGCAGCCTCCAGGACGGCTTATTAGATGTAGTATTTACGTATTCAGCCCTATACCGGGATGGCATTATCTGTAAATTATACCGCACAGACACGTTGGATTTAGTCTGCAGCAGCGCAGATACAACCTATGCCAGGGGCATACGCAAAGATGACCTGCAAAAGATAGACTACTTATTCTGTAACTTTGCGCTTCAGGGAGTCGGCCTCTACATCCAGGACTTATTTCCCAGGCACCACCGGTTTCCTATGGAAATTGACAACAGCACTAAATTGCCTCAATATCTGGCAGAAGGTCTGGGGTATTCCTTTCTTCCCCACAGTCTGGTAGAAGATGACCTGGAACAAGGAATTCTCCGTTCGGTCCCGCTCCTCGATTTTGCCCCGCCCCGCGTAAGCAGCTATTATGTCACCCGGTCATCCGCTTCTCTTCCTGACGATCTGGAAAAATATTTATTAAAATAAAAAGCAACCCTGCTTATGTAGAGCGGGGTTGCTTGCATGAAATACCAGTAAGATATGCTTATATTTTACTGAGCTTTTGCCACTTCAACAAGTTTGGCAAAGGCAGCAGCATCATTAACAGCCAGGTCAGCCAGCATTTTGCGGTCAACGATGACATTGGCTTTATTCAGGCCATAGATAAACCGGCTGTAGCTCATGCCATTTGCACGGCTTGCCGCATTGATACGGGCAATCCAGAGTTTACGGAATTCACGTTTCTTGGCACGACGGTCACGACGGGCATAGAACAGAGCCTTCATGACACTTTCATTTGCTTTTTTGAAAAGGCGGGAACGTGTTCCACGATAGCCTTTAGCCATCTTTAAGATTTTTTTATGACGAGCGTGTGCAGTAACGCCAACTTTAATTCTAGCCATGATTCATTTCCTCCAAATCTCTATGTTAACTACGTGAGTATACCCTTAGATGTAGGGGCACATTTTACGAACAGCATCAACCGTCGTTTTGGCAACCAGTGCTGCTTTTCTCAGATTCCGTTTGCGCTTCGGGGATTTAGATTCCAGAATGTGGCTCTTGTACGGTTTCATCCGTTTGAATTTACCAGTACCAGTAGTAGTAAAACGTTTGGCCGCAGCACGGCGGGTTTTTAATTTCGGCATAATATATATCCTCCTCTTACTTCGCTTTGTTGACAGCGATGACCATGGTCATGTTTCTGCCTTCTACTTTAGGTTCCTTTTCTACATGGGCAACGTCCTTCAGTTCATCAGCAAAACGCATCAATAATTTTTCGCCCAGTTCCGGGTGGCTCATTTCGCGGCCGCGGAACATAATCGTAACTTTGACTTTGCTGCCTTCCCCTAAGAAGCGCTGCGCTGCTTTCATCTTGACATAGAAGTCGTGATCCTCAATATTGGGACGAAGTTTAACTTCTTTCAACGTCAGGATTTTTTGTTTCTTTTTAGCTTCTTTTTCCCGTTTCTGCTGTTCGTAACGATATTTGCCGTAATTCATGATACGGCATACAGGCGGTCTGCCATTAGGCGCTACTTCCACCAGATCAAGGTGCCGTTCTTCGGCAATCTGCCGGGCAGAACGAAGGGACATGACTCCCAGCTGTTCATTATTGTCGCTTACCACACGGACTTCGCGGGCTCTGATTTGATCGTTGATACGTAATTCCTTACTAATCGTCGTTCACCTCCATAAAAAAAGAACGGAAAGCATGCGCTATCCGTCTGTATCAGTATACATCATTTTACCTTAGTAACAATTTCAGTCATGTAAGGTGAGAGGCGGACAGCTTCTGCTTTGTTTTCAACATTGCAAGTATACCAAAACTCCTACAGCTTGTCAATGGATAGTTTTGTTGAAATTTTAATAATTTTTATTAGCACTCTATTGACATGATGGCTAACAAGGAATATACTATAGGCGTAGACAGAAAGAAGATGGTTCTAGAGCCTCAAAGGTCAAAAGAACTAAAGGATAAAAAGTCTACATCGTCATTACTATTACATATTCACCTAAGAAAAGAGGTTTTATATTATGAGAAACTTATTTCCAGTAAGCACTGATTTTGCATTTCCTGACAGTACATTTGATAATTTCTTTAACGGTCTGTTCCAGCCAACAGCAGAAACACAAGTAAAACTGCCAAAAGTTGATATCGAAGATACAGGAAAAGCTTATATTCTGACAGCAGATTTACCGGGTATGACCAAAAAGGATATCAGCATCACCTATGCCAATGATATTCTGACTATCGGAGCCCAACACAAAGAAGAAACGGAAGAAAAATCTCCAGAAGCGAATACTAATGACCAGAAAATTTCCAACAACAGTGACGTTGCTGAAAAGAGCAGCAAAGCTCCGGCAAAAGAAGAACGTCATTTTATCCGTAAAGAACGTACTAATACTGTGTATAGCCGTCAATTCGTCGTGCGTAACATCCAGCGCGACGGCATTGAAGCTTCCTTTGAAAACGGTGTTCTGACTATTACATTGCCTAAGCAGGATCCTGATGCGATTCAGGCCAGTCAGAGAATCGACATCAAATAACACCTGAGTTTCCCCTTTGATTTCTTACATCACTTTCCCAATCCCCCTAAAGCAAACGGAGCTGCAACAACATGGGCAAATAAGCTCATCTCGTTGCAGCTCCGTTTGTGTTTAATGGCCTGATTTCTTACATTATTATCCATCAGTACCACATAGAGTCCCCTTCCCCTGTCACTCTGCTTTTCAAAAGCCAAGCCGAAAAGTCTGGTTTTCCGTACCTGCAGCCTGTCAGTGTCAGGGGCTTTTTTATCAAAATCCAGGTCACCACAAGACCGTTCTCAGGCATTTTTTACAAAGCGGTAATCTTGTTCTGCCTTAGGATATTTTTCCTTATCAATTTCACTCATGAAATCTTTCAACGGGCGGGCATAGGTTTTCATCGTTCCCGATAAAGCCTTGTAAATAACAAATTTTTCACCTGTTTCCGTATGTTCGGCAAGGGTAATGATCTGATATTTTCCACCCTTGAAATGAAGCCAAATTTCATTTGCTTTTGGAAGTTCTCTCATGAATACATCCTCCTGAAAATAACCGGTATTTCCCTGCCTGTTCATTTATTATTCTCTTATGATCCATAATAGGCCATTGGCAGGCTAATTCTTATTGTATCACATTTAGAGTGAAATAGATATCGTCAAAAAGTAGTCAGTTCATCAAATATTTTCTCCGCATACGTGTCAGTCATACCGGCAATATAGTCAATACAGGCCCGTCGGTAATCTTGTTCTGAATTGGAAATATGATAGATAATCGTATTGCCAAAACTATTTCCGAATTTATCTTTTTTTGCAATATGACGGCCTATATCGGAAAATTTTCGCATCCGTTCCAAAAAATGTTTTCCCAAAGTAGGATAATCCTCTTGCAGAAGCCGGATATTGTCCAATGTCTTTTCACCAGCATAACATTCTTTTAAAATTCCATAAATCGACTCAAGGATCAAGCGGGCATAGGAATGATATACTTCCAGCCTTTTATTATGATAAATATACTGATAATTAAATTTCATGACGCAATGCATCAGGTTAAGATGATTCTGGGACAGGATCAGGCCCTTATCCGGAGAACTTTCTTTGCACAAATCGGTAATAAGGGGATACATAATAGCCGTATTACTGACAGACGGCAAATGAGCATGAAGATGCCCATTTAATTCTTGTTTAAGCTCCTGCAAAGGATATCCATCTTCCGTCAGAATATGGAGCCGTACAGCATCTTCTATATCGCGTCCGAGATAAGCGATTTTATCAGCGATTTTGACAACACAGCCTTCCCATGTATAAGGTTCAAATTCATTAGGGCGCTGAATAGATTCTAAATCAATGGCCTCTTTCCGCGGACGTAAAACGGTCTGGTGTACTTCTCCGCAATGACAGATAATACCATCACGCACAGCATATGTTAAAAGCAAATTAGAAGTTCTTCCTTCGGGGTCAAGTAGTGTTTCAATGTCATCAACTACACGCAAGCCTTGTTTTTCATGCCAGAATGTTTCATGCAGTTCTTTCTCACTGATTTGCCGTAAAACCCGTTCTCCCAGATGACCAAAAGGAGAGTGTCCCAGATCGTGAGCATTGGCAATAGCCTGTATCAATTCCGTATTCAACCCCAAATATTGCCCGATTGTCCCGCTGACTGAAGCGACCTGATTGACATGTTCGATACGCGTACAAATATGATCATTTTTTGTCGTAAAAAAGACCTGTGTCTTATGTTTCAGTCTGCTATAAGCAGTTGAATGGATGATGCGCGTAAAATCCCGGCCAAATTCTGTACGGAAATCATCTGCCCGATGATATAGCTTTCCTCTGCGGGAAACAGCCATCTGCCAATGCGGATGCTTCTCATCCATCCGTACTAACGCAAAAGCTCGTTCCATCTGCACCCCTTCTATCTTTTCTTATACTGCCTGTATGCATAATAAACTGTCAGAATCAGCGTTGCCCATATGATGATCCGGCCACCGTACTGTCCAAATTTCAATAAGTCATGCCCCAGCCATACTTCAACGATGACGGAAGGGACTTTGCCTATAATGGTAGCTACCAGATGATTGGCAAAACTGATGCGGCTCATCGAGGCCACTGCCGTAATGACCAGATTCGGTGAATACGGTATAGCCCGGGCCAATGCTATCGTCTTTATCGTACTGTACTTATCCAGTTTTTCTGTCAGATGGCTGCGTTCCACTAGTTTGCGTGCCTTATCCCTCAGCACGGTCCGCATGATGACAAATCCCAGAATATTTCCTAATACTTCCCCTATCCAGGAAATGACAATGCCCGGCAGCAGGCCAAATATAACACCATTAACCGTTAAAAAAGGAATAGATGGCAAGCCGGTCATATTAGTCAGTACAATCATAAATATAGTAATTGCAATGGCTCCATATCCAAAAGAAGATATGTACTCTGTCAGCCCTTCTACATTGCCGTCAAGAGTAAGCCGGAACAGAGTTTGATAGAAATCAGGAATAAAATATTGAACCGCTGCCAGTTCAACGATAATAATCACGAGGACAGCCAGTTTCATCAACTTATCTAATAAAGAACTTCGTATCATGCCTATACACTTCTCTATCTATGAATCAGAATTGTCTTTATTTCGAAACCGTTGCAAGGAAGCCTGTGCTTCTTCTACATGGATATACTGTGCTTCTTTCTCTGCTACATCGACAGACAGCCACCTCTTTGCTTCCTTTTTGATTAATTTATACAAATCCCGGGGGAAATCAGGGCAGGTCGTCGTGATGCCTCTGGGTTGTACGGCTTCCCGTTCCAGATAGTAATTATGAGGATACCACCCACTCTGGGCCCGATGCCATGGATCTAAAAATAGATGGTCTGCAAACTGGCCGCTTACATTGGTCAGCTCAAATTCATCAACAGACCCTATGGTACGTAATTTATGAAAGAAAACGCGTCCTCCTGTCGATTTCATGCGCAACCGGGATAAATAAGAAAATTCACCGATAGGGCCATTGACAGGAATTGGATTATGAATATCATGGCCAAAATCGCCGCTGGCACCAGGAACTGTATCACAGGCATTGCCAGCCAATACAGTTTCACGTATATCTTCTGGCAGCCGTTCGTTCTGTTTTTCTACGTCATTCATAAGAAGCAATGCATCATCATATAATTTTTCACTCCGCGTGCGCTGCGGACCTTCTTTATACATCTTTTCAAAAAATCCCATCCTGTCATCCTCCTTTTTCCTGCCATTATTATAACACGCCGAAAAAAAGCAGTGCAACAAAAGCGGCATGGCAGGTATTGTTTATGCGATAGATGTGCGATAAAATGTACTCATATGACAAATAAGAAAGAAAATAAGATGGATATTTTCAACTGTCACGAGGTGATTTATATGATAACGGAACTGACCGCATTTCTTGTGTACTGTATAGGCATGTCTTTTACACCAGGTCCTAATAATCTCATGTCCTTATCGGTCAGTCAGAAAGTAGGATTCAAACGGGCTGTCCCTTTTCTCTGGGGGCTTTTTTTCAGTTTTTTCATCATTAATGGCGCTGCCTACTTGTGTTCGTCTACCTTACAGGAACTGATTCCACAATTGGAAACCCCTTTCAAAGCACTGGGCTCATTATATATCCTCTATCTGACATATAAGATAGTTAAACCTCCATCAAAAACGTCAGAAAAAGAGGAAAAAAACATAAAAAGTCGTCTTTTTATTTCCGGTTTTGTTCTCAATCTGACAAACATCAAAGTCATGCTTTTTTTCCTCATGGGATACATGGTCTTTATCCTGCCGGCATTTACTTCTCTTGTTCCCCGTCTTCTTCTGGGTATCATCATGTGCCTGCTATGCTCTGTGTCTAATGTGCTTTGGGCACTGGCAGGAGCTGCTTTCCGCCATTATTTTGCAGCCCATGAACGAGTTACATCTATCGTCCTCGGTTTACTCCTTTTATTTTCAGTTGTCGAAATCTGGCTGTAATTACGTCTTTGCTCCTTTATTATTGTTAACCTATTAATAATCATATAAGTTGACTATTTTATAAAAAGGCGCTATAATGCTGTCTGTATCCATTTTACATGACAGAAAGGTGATTCATTATGACAACTCGTGAAGCAGTTTTACATGCGGATTATTCCATTCGCACGGTAACCAAAATGTCTATCTGCGTAGCTTTGTGCTGCGTTTCTGCTTATATTTCCATTCCCCTGCCTTTTACTACTGCGATGATTACGGCTCTCACAGTAGTCATGAATCTGACTGCATTCATATTAAAGCCGAAACAAACACTTATTGTCATGCTCGTCTGGATTCTTCTGGGAAGCGCTGGTCTACCCGTATTTGTTGGCGGAACAGCCGGTTTCGGCAGATTATTCGGTCCAACGGGTGGATTCATCATCGCCTTTGCTATTGCCTATCCCATTGTCAGTCTTTTAAAAGGCCGTAATAACTCCTTTGTCCGTTATTCTCTTGCAGCCATCACCGTAGGAATCCCTATTACCTATTTAGGTGGCGTCATTTCCATGATGCTGGTACTGCAGGTAACATTCTGGCAGGCTTGTGTTATGGCCGTATTCCCATTCATTCCCGGAGATATTGCCAAAGCTGTCCTGGCTGCGTTTTTAGGGGTTCGGATCAATAAGCTCTATCACGATTGACTATCCTTTTATATCAAAGACTGCGTATGATGAAAATTCATAGGCAGTCTTTTTTACATTGATACTTTGTTTCTGCTATGCTACCATTGTTATAGAACTACTCCGGAAAAGGAAGTGATTTATTGGATCTCTCTCTTATAACGGCCCATTTGATGCCGGCGCTTGTCATATTTCTGGCGGCCCTCATGCAGGCCATTACCGGTTTTGGCCTGGTCATTATTGCAGCCCCCTTATTAATGATTTTTTATGACCCCAAACTGACCGTACTCATCATGTTTGTCGTAGCCATGTGCACAAATATTGTGCAGCTTCCTTTTGTATTCCGGGAAGCCCGCACACGAGTTGTTGCCGTTATTATTATTGGATATATGCTTGCCCAGCCTCCGGGACTGCTCATTTATCATCATTTTTCCAGCATCCAGTTAAAAATTCTCGTAGGATCCGTCATTTTTATTTCTTTGCTGGCTATGCAGTTTTCACACTACCATTTCCGTCAGTGTCAGCGTAATGATATTCTGACAGGCTTTCTTTCCGGCCTTTCCGGAGTCACAACAGGGATGGCCGGTCCACCTCTGATTATGTATTTTGCCTATGCAGATTTTACGCCTCAGCAACTGCGCGGTACAAGTGTTCTCTTTTTCTTTGTGAGCGGGTTCATCTCTATATCCTTTTTCATCGCTAATGGCATCGATTTTACACCTGCCGTATATGAGTCGGTGTATATGATACCGGCACTGGTTCTGGGAATTCTACTGGGACAAAAACTCCTGAAACATGTATCGCCCCGATTATTCCGCCGTCTTATTTTTTGCATGCTTTATTTCGTCTGTCTGTATACATTTTACAGTGTCCTGGCCAGTTAATTCCTGACAGTATCCCCATAAGGAAACAGCCCATACCCAGTTTATGCAGCTGGATATGGACTGTTTTTTATTTATTTACAATCTTGGCAATATTTTTTAATTCAATAGATAAAGTACCGTCGGGATTATTGATGAATTGTATATAGTCAGAATTATCAATATATTCCGATGGAAAAGTGATTTCTATTCCTGTATCTGTCTTTATTTTATGAGTTTTTCCAGTTTTCCGGGCAAAATCCTGTTGAACAGAAATATTATCGGGCAGTTGTGCTTCTTGTATTTTCTCTTCAAACTGACTTTGCATTTCTTTGTTATCTGAAAAGACAGCAGAACCCAATTCTTTTGGTGACAAGGAATCGGATGTTTCTGCATGATCTGCCAGGTAATTCTTTGCTTTAGATAATGCTTCAACACTGCTGCCGCCATGGTCTTCTGCTACTTCAGCAGCTATTTTATTGATTATTTTTACAGCATCTCTGCCAGATATCTGTGATGTACACTGTAAAAGCCGGTCGGGTAATATATAAATATCCTCCCCATTGCATTTTCGCTTCTTATCGATAAAACGGATAGAAAAGTCATCAAACCGTATTAAGGCATAGGCTTCTATTTTCTGGCTGGTCCCCGGTAAAATAGCATAATGCTTAATAAGTTTATTGTACACATTTCCTTCCTCATCCAGTACCTGATGAGTATATGCCGTTTTGTTTTCCAGCATCAGCACAGCCAGTGTCCGCACGCCATCATCGTCAGTAAAATCGACGACGAGAAGATCCGTCGACTCCATTTCATCACAATGAGACAGTATATCATACGTTTTTTTTGCAATAACTGCTGCCGCATCATCAAAGGTTATTTCTTCCATCTGAAGCTGCTGTAATACATGATGGAATGAACTGGTAGCATAAAAAATACCTGTCTGCTGTCCGGCATCTTTCAGTAGTCGTTCAATCCGTTTATCTACATATTCGTACACGACATCGCTGGAAAAATCAAGGTCTTTCTGTGACAAAATACACATATTCGTGTTAAAGTCCAGAATATGCAGGATTGCTTTTTGTATCATCATAATGCATATTTCCTCCGCCTGTAAACAAATGTAATGCGCTTAAAGCTGATGCTGTTTATCTTAACAGTTCTTAAGAAAAAAGTCCATAACCGCAGTCATACACTTTCATCCGTCATGATTGCCAGTCATTCCAATCCTGTACTTTCCCTATATTCCTTCATCTAAACATCCATTATGTCAGACACATCTTTCCACAAACAACAACAGGAACCGCATCAAAGCAGTTCCTGTTGTTGTTTGTGGGAGATATCATATATTTGGGCTGATATATGAGCGGGCAATGTACATTGTTATAAACTACTGATAATCATAAAGAGTATTAACAGAATACCGGTCAGAGCAAGCACTTTTTGTGTCATCTGGATAGTCATAATAGAACGCTCCTTTCCCCTGTATCACAATACAATTTGTCCCATTCTCTATATTAAGACCGGCCTTTTATTTCCTCTTTTCAAGTATTATACTATCATTAAAAGATCTATCCGTAAAATTGAAATATATGAACAATCGTATCGGAAATTCCGAACGCAAAAAGGAGGAACCGGAATGGAATTACGCCAATTAAAAACGTTTACTGCCATCGCCCACCTGGGCAGTTTCTCAAAAGCAGCACGGAAAACAGGGTATGCCCAGTCTACGATTACCGGACAAATCCAGCAGCTTGAACAGGAACTGGGAACCCACCTTTTTGAACGGCTTCCACACCACATTATATTGACAGATCAGGGACAAAAACTGCTCCCCTATGCCGAACAGATACTAGAACTCACCCAAACTGCCCGGGAAAGCATTGTCAACGAAACCAGCCTGAGCGGAACTGTCACTATTGGTACAATGGAATCTGTCGGCATTACGAGACTTACCAGCGTGCTAAAAGAGTTTCATATCCGCTACCCCCACGTCGATTTGCGCCTGCAGTTCGGTTCCTGGGACCTTCTTTATCAGGCACTTCGTGAAGGCCGTATTGATGTCGCCTTTCTTCTGGGACAGAATATACAGGATGCTTCCTGCACCGTCCGGATTTTATTTGATGAACCGATGTATCTTCTGGCTGCTCCACAGCACCCTTTTGCGTTACGAAATACGGTACAAATCAGCGACCTTTCCGGCCAGACACTAATTTTGGCAGAAAAAGGATGCAGTTACCGCACGGCTTTTGAAAACACTCTTGCCCAGTACCATGTTCTGCCAGCCCAGGTACTGGAAGTAGAGAGCATATTTGCCATCAAAAAGCTCGTAGCCAGTAATTTAGGAATTACCTACATGCCAGCCATGGCCGTTCAGGATGAACTTCAGGCACAATCTCTCATACGCCTGCCCTGGGGCGGTCCGGATTATCATATCAAAACATTGATGATTCACAAAACAAACAAATGGATTTCTCCGGCGTTAAAGGCCTTTTTTGAATTGATTCAGGAGTACCTCGTCGATACGGACATGCGTATGTAATAACACATATGGTCCCTGCATCATGTTTTTATTTTACGTGTATCTGCTCTTTCCGTTAGCATCATTCGTATATATAGCCCTTTTTCTATCGGTTCTATGCATTGTACCTCTATATGGCACAGTGGATGATTCATCGACAGATGATTCATAAAATATATGAGATTGTGAAAAGACCCGTGTAATTCTATCCGATATCGCCCTAATGCATTGCTCTCCTCTTGAATAGATAAAAGCTGCATCTGTGTTTCCCTGGCGGTCGCCTCCCATAATGAAACGTCACTGTCCGACGGAAATATATTTGTATTAATGGTTGGCATAGCAGACAAGTGCATACTATTTTCTTCCAGTGACTGTATGGCTCTATGCCATTCATCGTGTGTATGACATAACGTAAAACTGAACCATCCCGATAACAGAAGAATGACCCAGAGCACTCCGGTAACTATTTTCTTTATTTTCTGGTTATTCATCTTTTTGAGACACGGGTTTATCTTCATGATGTAATACAATATGCAGTTCTGCAGTATTTTCTCTTCCTTTCTTTTGCCATTTTCGTATATATGCTTTGGAAACCCACGACGATTTCTGCAGTTTTTCTTTCCACTCCTGCAGGGCAGACTGTTGCCGGCTGGAAATTTCTATCTGCAAATTATCTCGTTCTGCCGCAATTTTTTTTACTGTTATGTCTGCCGGCTTAGTATCGGCCAGGCAAACCAGCATAGCCGGCCAATACGACTCTCCTTTATACTGCAATAGCTGTACTGTTTCCTTTCTTTTTTTCATCTTTATATTATGGGCCTGTATTTCCGACTGCACCGTTTGCAAAGACTGTTCGAATCGTTGTTTCATCGTCTGAATTTCATAAATATACAGAAAGCTCATTATCCAGGCAGCCAGAATCCCGGCAATAGCAGAAAAAAGAAGGATTCTATACAAAACAGCCTTCCTTCTGTCACCGGCTTTTTCCGATGCGGGCAATAAATTAATTTCAATTTTCATCTATATGTTTCCTAATAAGAACGGAGGCCCTTGAATATGCCATTTACGCTGAAATTGTTCCGTTTTTTTCTTCCATACCGGCTGGCACAAGTTTTGCGTATCTGACTCTTTCACAGCCATATGAAACCACTCTGTACAATCAGCTGATTTGATAGCCCCTTGCTGAAATGCATAAGAGACCACTATACCATTCTTTATTTCCATGATATGCAGATCTTTATTCTCCTGCAGAAACAATGTACCATCTGTACCAGCGTATTGATTGCTGATAAGAGCGGGAAGCAGCATTATATTTTTAATAAGAAGTCCCGCATCATGGGCAGTCTTATAACATATTTCCACACTAAACCGGGAATAGGCCCCCAGAATCCACTGATACATATCCTGCCCATCTTTTTTACTTATGCGGCAGATATCAAAAGCGTAATCCGATTCTTTTCCAGCCAATGGTTCTGCCCAGAGAGCCGCTTCTCTTCCTTCTTCATTGTTTTCTGCCGGCAGTTCACAAATCTTCCATAAAACCTGAGGTCCGCTTAATACGAAAGATAAAGACCAGCCATAAAGGTCATATACGTCCAGGATACGCTGCAAAACAGATTGAAGAATATCTCTTTTTTCCAACCATTTCCTATCAGGAATGTCCGCATAAGTATCTCCCAGAACCATACGGCACCGCCTCAGCCAATCATACTCTTTTTTGATAATATGTATTGCATGCGGAGAAAGCCAGAACACAGCTTCCTTTCGTGCCCAATTTCCCATATATCAGTACCTCTTATATCCTATAATCATAAAAAGTGAATGTCCATCTCTGACAGGAAGCATCATATATCGCATTAAAAGAAAGTGCCCGCGTCCGTTGTACACCATCCGGCCCGACACAGGCAATTCCACGTAATGTCCCTGTCACGTCTCCTTGTCCAGTCTGCTTCAGTGTGCGTACTACTTTTATTTTTCTACCCGGGCCTGATTTTTCAGCTAGTTCGGAAAACTCCTGCTCCCATTTTTCCGGGAGATCCGATTCTCCTTCACTCTCGCACTGTAACTGTCCCATAAGCAATGCACTCTCTGCCAGATATACGGCTTCGATGGAATATCTGTACATTTCTATTTGTTTTTCATATTGATGTGCCAATACAGCTGCAGCCAAAGAAAAACTGAAGATGATCAACCCTGTCCACAGCGCAAAAAGCATAATAAAACCATTACGACGTTTCATGAGTAATTCCGGTTCCAGGATATATCCATAAATCACACCGCCAGGTACATCCTGCTTCATGTTTGAGATTCATCGCTGCGCGGACACATCCATCTTCCTGGGAAAAAAAAGGGCATCCCGGTTCCAACGGTTCCACGATAATCTTGTTCCGTCCTGTTTCTCCCGTTCCGGTTACAGGCTGGACAGTACCATCATCAAGACATTTATATATGACTCCCTGTCGTATCAAAAAGCCGCTGCGCAGGTTCTTGTCCGTAAGAAATCGTACAGATGAATCAGTCACGCGCAGAGAAGAAGCTGAAGCCAGTGATACGGTCAGCGTATCTTCCAGGTGTATTCCCTGCAAAGCCGTTTCCTGCCAGGAACAACTATATTCATACATGCGGACAGACTGTACCGCTGCCGGAAGCATCGCCAGTACAATCAAGGCTGTTAAAGAGGACGCCAACACCATCTCCAGCAGTATAAATCCATTCTTCCTATGGCATATTCTCCCGTCCAAGACGCATGCAGTGAAAAGGTTTTTCTCCATCTGCCCGTACCTCCACATCGTATTTCACACATCCGGAATGCCACATGGACTTCGCACAATGTACGTAATATGGCTTTCCCCGTATCCAGTATGTCCTATCTTCCATTCCATTTCTTTTAATTTTCTGATATTCCATTTCATTTCTGGCTATGCTGGCTTCCTGCTGCCACGTACATGACCGGGTATATATACGCATCGTCTCCTGCATCATAAAAACGGATGGCACAATTAAGGTCACCACAAAGAAAACGGCAGCCATACTATCCAACAGCAGGAAACCTCTGCTATACCATCCGGATGCGCCCGGTCTGGGCAGCAACAATGATTTTCTTTTCATGGCCTCCCCTTCCTTGTAATATAACTACCATCTGATTTCCCTTAGGCCTGCCCTGTTCATCAAAATAAAAATCTTTCCGGTATGATGAGCTGCGTAATTTTATGCCGTTCTCATAAGCCCGTCGTTTTACAATCCTGGTTCCTTCCAAAACAACATACTCCTTCTGTCGCACCGAAAGCCGCCAGGCTGGGTCACCGCTATTATTGCCCACAGCATGCTGACGAACCGAGGCCAGGTCCCATGCCATTTCCCGTATCAATCCATCGAGGTGCTGATTTTCTACATAATTCCCTGCTGGAACGGCCGATGCGCTGATAAGAATAAGTATGATCGACACAACCAGACATAATTCAAGTAACAAAAATCCACCATTTTGCTTCACATCAGTAACCCGGCCCATGCAATCCATTCTCCTGCAAAAAAGAAAGACAACCACCAACCACTTATGAGAAACGGGGCAAAGGGGATGACTTTTTCGCGATATACAATCCAATACATGACAGCACCAGCCAATGCCGTACCAAAAGCAACACAGAGAGTGCTGTACAACACCATACCTGAACTGCCCAGAGAAAGAGCTCCGATTAATTTAATATCTCCCCAGCCAATACTGCCAGGCAGGACGAAAGCCGCTATTCCTAACCCGGCCAGGCATGCCAGACTGAGAATCCAGTCTGGCTGCACCAGCCGAAACAGGCAGGCGGCTCCATTGCCTGCTGCCATGACCAGAACAATCCTGTCGGGAATCCAATAATAACGTATATCCGTATAGACAATCAGCAATGAACAACCTGCCACGATCCCCAACCAACAAATCACCGGGAAAGAACACAGATCAAGACTGTCTATCATCACTATCACCATGTCCCTTTTCCATGTAATACGTTCTTATTACTCATTATTTGTACCTTCTGGATTTCTCGATGTATAGGTAACTCCATTAAGGGTGACCCGTACTACTCCATCGGCAATGCTGTACTTTTCAGCTCCTGTAGGCGGTTTCGGAACAAATTCAAGATATTCTTTTTCAGCCAGCGTCTCGACCGTATCAGGATACGCGCCTGTATCAAACTGATACACGGCAGCCGCATTGCTGATGGTTCTCAGGTCAGCCTGTATTTTCGCTTTATTGGCTTTATCGCCGGCTGAGCTGAATTTAGGAACAGCCATCGTTGCAATAACCAGTATAATAGAAACTACAATCAGCATCTCCAGAAGGGAAAAACCGTTGCGAACGGGATGCCACCATTTTTTTGCCATAGAATACATAATCAACACTCCTCTCAGTAACTCATATAATAGCCGCTGCCGCATCCAGGAGCGGTAGCAGTAAAGCCAAAACGACCAAACCAATCATCAGTCCCATAAAAGCCATAGTCAACGGTTCCAGTAACTGGCATATCCGCTGGGACCAGCGGGAAATCTGCCAGTCATAATATGAAGCAATCCGCGAAAATGCCGTATCATAATTACCTGTGCTCTCCCCTACAAGAATCATAGCTTCCAAAAAGGGAGTGGCTATGTTTTCATGCTGTATCGCTTCCAGAAACGAATGACCGGACCGCACCCAGCTGCTGCAGTATTCCATTTTCTTTTGGAACCAGATCTCGTTAGTGGCATTTGCAGCATCCTGTATGGCAGAAAGTACGGGAATGCCGCTGGCAAGCTGCATAGCCATGATCCGGCTGAAACGCTGCCAGCACCACGCCAGATACATCCGTCTCCACAGGGGAATCCGCATCATACAGGCCGTAATATACAATCGGGCCTGCCTTTTTTTATACCCATATACTCCGACTGCAGCCAGCAATAGAAATATGCCCAGTAAAGACAATCCATGATAGCAGCATAAATCCTTCATGCCAATAAGGCCTCTCGTCAAAACGGGTAATGGTACATTCATGGATGCAAACATGGTTGCAAAAACGGGCAGGATATAAAAAACAGCTCCTGCAAGGAGCAGGATAGTACCTGCAAGAAGAAATCCCGGATATATCATAGCTTGTATCAGCTGCTGTCTTTGACGATCTGCATCCTGATAATAATTTCCTAAAATAGATAAAACAGATTCCATATTTCCCGAATGCTCACCGGCCTTCAACAAGCAGCAGGTCATTTTTGGAAAAAGCCGGGATGATTCCAAAGCAACAGATGGTCTGGAGCCATTTTCTATGTCATCTCCTATCTTTATCAACGCATCTTTTTTCTTTCCTCGTGGTAATGGTCTTACCAGCAGGCGCCAGCTATCCAAAAAAGGGATACCCGCCTTAGTCATCTCTGCCAGTTCTTTAAAAAATGATCCCAGTTCCCGTGATTTCATCTTTCGGATACGCCACGGCAATGTTACATGTTGTTGCGGTATTTCTTCGATGTGAAGAACCTGCCACTGCCCTTGTTTCATCATCTTGTATACAGCATTTCTGGAGGGGGCATGTAAAAAGCGTGTCACAACACTGCCTGAAGAATGTCTGGCCGTCACCTTATAATGTATCTGTTTCATCATATTCTGCCCTGACAAGCCTGTTCCATTGTACGCATTCCCATAGCGGCTCCCATCTGCATAAGCGAGGGGAGCTGATGCTCCCGGCCAGTCCGGATCAGCTGGGATACGGCATGGGTCCGCAACAAAACTTCTCTCACTATACAGGTATCCTGCTGGCGGCATAATCGCTGCTGGGCCAGTATAGCCTGTAAAACCTGGGACAGGCGGTAGCGGATTTCCTCCTGCCGGCTTCCCGGATAGGCTCCGACAAAACGGGTTATCGCCTGAGCAGCAGACCGGGTATGGAGCGTAGAAAGCACAAGGTGGCCAGTCTCAGCCGCAGTCAGTGCGGCATCCATAGTCTCCTGATCACGCATTTCTCCAATAAGGATTACATCCGGATCCTGACGCAGCGCCTGACAGACAGCCTGGGAAAAACTGGTAAAATGACAGTGCAATTCCCGCTGGGTAATGAGAGAACCACCTTCTTCCAAAATGATTTCAATGGGATCTTCCAAAGTAATGATATGATATTTTTTATGGTCATTCAGATATTGGATCATCCGCCACAAGGCAGTCGTCTTACCACATCCTGTCGGCCCGCAGATCAGGATGAGTCCATCAGAACAGCAAGCCAGTCTTTGCAGTAATTTTTCATCCCCGTCCGCCGGCAGTGATGATAAAGGATATAATATGCGGATGTCTGCATAAAATCCCCCGTATGCCTGACAAAGCTGTATCCGGAGCCGCACCTTTTCGTCCCATTCGGCAGACAGGGAATCACCAGTCCTATTGTTCCAGCCCTGGGCCAGCAGCCAGCACCGGAGTTCCTCTTTTGTAACAAACCAGTTCTGTAAAGAGTTAAGTTCCATCCCAATGCGCAACATTACCGGATGGCCCTCCTGTAGGTGTATATCCGTTGCCTTTTTTATGATAGCCATCGCAATTACGTCATTAATAGTCATCGTCTTCCCCCTCATCATAGACACGGCGGATTTCCGGTTTATCTGTCAGCCCTTCCCGGAGAGCATGGCTGATGCATTCTTTCATAAAAACAGCCTGATCCTGTGAAGCGGCTTCCAATAGTTTTTTTCTTTCGCTTCGTTTTTGTACAGCCTGCCTCAGAGCAGCGCCGGAATGGACAACTTCGCACAGGCAGAAACGGCCATGATACCCGTCTTTTGTACGATATCTCGCCAGCCGTTGAGATGCCATACCGGATAGTGCTTCAGCTACCAGGAACGGTTCCAGTCCCATATCCAGCAGGCGCAGCGGTACATCGACGGCCCGTGCCGTATGGAGCGTACTAAAAACGCGATGTCCTGTCAGAGCTGCCTGCAGCGCAATGCCAGCCGTCTCTGCATCCCTGATTTCTCCAATAACCAGTATATCCGGGTCCTGGCGCAACAATGCGCGAAGGCCGTTTTGAAAAGCCAACCCGCCTTTTTCATGAATCTGGCTCTGGCAAAATCCATCGACCCGGAGTTCCACCGGGTCTTCCAGCGTAGCAATGCTTATTTCAGGACTATCCAGTTCCCGGAGCAATGCATATAACGTCGTCGTTTTACCGCTCCCTGTCGGGCCGCAAATGAGAAATAAACCCTGACTGCCATGGACAATTTGCCGCAAAAGCTGTCTCGACGGCATATATGGGATTAGTTCATCCAGACAAAATGGCTGATGATCCGTAAACAGGCGAAGAACAATTTTTTCTCCCCGCACGGTGGGCATTGTGCTGACCCGTACATCCAAAATATGATGATTTCCTTTCCAGACACACCGCCCATCCATCGGCAGGCGCGTATTGGCAATGTCCATATGGCTCATGACTTTGATGCGTGCTGAAACCTGGGGAAGAAGTGTTGTTTCCAGATGTCCTACGGTCTGAAGTATGCCATCGATACGAAAACGGACCCGCACTTGTTTATCCATCGGCTCAATATGTATATCACTTGCTCCCATCTGTACAGCCTGTGTCAGCATTGTATTGACAAACGGCTGTACAGGCATCCCACTATGATAAGTCCATTCAGACATTTCCTTTCCTTCCTTTCTTCCCGTTCTTTTCTCAGCATAGCACGCAATCCCCTGCATGTGTCGATTTTAATCTACTTCTTATGATATTTTAATTTTCACCTCATAATCTCAGATGTTTTTAATGATATTCTCATCACATTTTAATAAACCCAAAAAAAGGCCCGAGAGGACCGTTTTTCTCATCATACGGCACATATGACAAACCAGGGCATTGCATACGGTCAAATCCAGTATGCAATGCCCTGGTTACCCAATATATGCTATTTTATACCTTAACAAGCGGCTTGTTTATATGTATTGATTTCATCGTATGAACAATATACGAAATGACCCGGAGTGATTTCATACATGGCCGCCTTCACTTCCGGCGCATATTCCTGGACAGATGGGTCATAATCAATACGATGACGTTTGCGTTCCTGCTGTAAATCCGTGAGCGGTGAAGCAGAAAGAAGCGAAATCGTATACGGATGAATAGGATGACGATACAATTCATCTGCCGGTGCCAGTTCAAGAAGCTTGCCATTTTTCATGACACCAATACGGTCACTGATATATTTAACCATAGCGAGATCATGAGCAATAAATAAATAGGTCATTTTCCGTTCTTTACGAAGATTGATCAGCAGATTGACAATCTGAGCCTGTATCGATACATCCAGTGCAGACAAACATTCATCGGCAATAATAAAATCCGGCTGTACGCACAAAGCCCGGGCAATACCGATACGCTGGCACTGGCCTCCGGAAAATTCCGTTGGATACCGGTTGGCATAGGAACGGTTAATCCCTACAATATCCAGCATTTCATTTACCTTATTGTGAACTTCTTTATCGGTTTTGCAGATATGATGTACCCGGAGCGCATCCCCTATAATATTTTTTATGGGAATACGGGGATTGAGAGAAGCAAAGGGATCCTGGAAAATCATCTGCATTGATTTACGGAATGCCATCATTTCAGAACTGCTACGGATTTTAGTAATGTCTTTTCCTTTATACATGACAGTCCCGGATGTCAGTTCTTCCAGTTTAATGACCGTGCGGCCTGTCGTAGATTTGCCGCTGCCTGATTCTCCGACAAGACCAAAGGTTTCACCGGGATAAATAGAAAAGGAAATATCATCTACAGCACGAACTTCATTCTTCTTGCCTTCATTATATATTTTATGTAAGTTCCGTACTGATAAAATCGGTTTTTCATCAGCGAGCGCCGCTGCCGGCGTGACGATATGCATAATCATTCCCCCCATCTTCCTGTTTCATGAAAGAATTAAAAATCTGCTGCCGCCGTACAATTTCTGCCGGAGGTGTAACTGATGGAGCCTGTGAATGAAGCAGCCATGTCGCCGCATAATGAGTATCACTGACTTTGAAGAACGGAGGTTCTTTTTCGTAATCAATAGCCAGTGCATAGGCGTTACGAGGAGCAAAGGCGTCTCCTTTCGGCATGTGCAGCATGTTAGGCGGTGCTCCCGGGATACTGTAGAGATGATCATCCGTTGTATCCAACGTCGGCATGGAACAAATGAGTCCCCACGTATACGGATGCTGAGGATTATAGAATATCTCTTCTGCCGTGCCGATTTCAATGATTTTACCGGCATACATGACGGCGACCCGGTCTGCTACATGGGCTACGACACCTAAATCATGGGTAATAAAGATGACGGACATATTCAGTTTTACTTTTAAATCATCAATTAAATCCAGGATCTGTGACTGGATGGTAACATCCAGTGCCGTCGTCGGTTCATCTGCAATCAGAATATCGGGTTTACACGCCAGGGACAAGGCAATCATGACACGCTGACGCATGCCACCGGAAAACTGATGGGGATAGTTCCGGCTGCTTTCTTCAGGATTTCGGATTCCAACAAGACCCATAAGCTTTATGGCTTCTTTCATGGCGTCTGCCTTCGGAATATCTTCATGAGTCAGGATGGATTCAGCAATCTGCCGCCCCACGGTCATAGTCGGATTGAGAGATGTCATAGGGTCCTGAAATATCATGGCTATTTTACGGCCGCGAATCGATTCCATTTCTTCTTCTGGTAAAGTAAGGAGATTTTTCCCCTCGTAAATGATTTCACCTTCTTTGCCAAATATGGTATTCTTTCGCGGCAGCACCCGGTTGATTGCCTTCATAGAGACCGATTTACCAGAGCCGGATTCACCGACAATTGCCAATGTTTCACCACGTTTCAGATTAAATGTAACACCGCGCACAGCGTCTACGATGCCGTCCAGCGTCCGAAACGATACATGTAAATTGTTTACTTTTAATATTGTATCTGTTGTCATTGCTGTTCATCCTTTCTCATACACCGCTGCGTCTGCAGCACCAGCAGCAGACGCAGGATGTATAACCTTTACGGAGCACGCTGTGTCAATCTGCAATTACAGCGCCCGTTTATTCAAAATGCCACTGATAGAGGTCATCCAGAGAACCTTCCCAGAAGTCCTTAATTCCACCGACGAGATTTTTGCTCTGTACGTTAATCTGATCGGTTTCGTACAAGCTGGTAACGAACTGATTATCGCGCATATATGCCTGAATTTCTTTGTAAGCTGCTTTGCGTGCTTCCGCATCAGGTAAAGATGCTGCGTTGTTCATCATCTCCGTCAGTTTCGGATCATCAGCATGGCAGAAGTTATTGCTGCCGCCTGGTACGAAGTAGTTGCTGTAATCCGGATCCGGCGTAAGGCCATAGCCCAGAAGCATCATTTCATAATCGCCTTTCTTGGCATTACCAAGAACGGTCGGGAAATCCAGTTTCTGCTGTTTAACATTGAGACCGATAGCCTGCAGATTCTGCTGGATCAAATCTGCTGATTGTTCACGCAATACATTTCCAATCGGTACCTGGAGTGTAATTTCTTTCGATGTATCGAAGCCCGATTCTGCCAGTTCTTTCTTAGCGGCTTCCGGATCATATGGCAGCGGTTTTACGCTTTCATCATATACAGGGCTGACTTTTGTGTAAACAGTTGGTACAATCTGGGCTGTGCCCTTGTACAGTTCATCACAGATTTTCTGACGGTCGATAGCCATCGTAACGGCACGGCGGAACTTAACATTGAATGCCGGATTGCTGTTATTGACTTCCAGATACTGCGTGTTCAGTGAAGGAACAGCCTTGACAATCAGTTTGTTATCTTTCTTCAGGACATCCAGATCCTTAACCGGTACAGAACCAATACCACCCGAAGCAGCCAGCTGCACGTTACCGGATTTTAATTCTGTCACGAGGTTGGTCCCATTCATGATGCGGATGAATACCTTTTTCAGCTTAGGAGAACCCTTGTAATAATCTTCGTTTGCTGCCAGCTCAACATGATCATTCGTCTTATAGGAAACGAATTTATACGTGCCGCTGGTAACAGTCGGTTTGGTAACAGCATCTGAATTGGAGATGTTTGCCGGATCGATTTTTTCAAAGACATGTTTGGGAACGATATAGACTTCAAAGCCCAGCATGCTCTTCAGGTAATTCGGATCTACCGGTTTCTTCGTACGGAATGTAACCGTATGTTCATCGACAGCCACCAGATCCGGAATGGGAGTACCGTCCGGTCTCTTGCCTACACTGTCTGTCCCTTCCAGCATGTTGATATAGCTTCCTTTAGTCGTTTCCACTTTCGGATTGGCAATGAGGTTGAACGTAAAGACAACATCATCTGCCGTGACGGGTTTGCCATCTGTCCATTTTGCCTTTTCATTCAGTTTAATGGTAAAGTTCTGATTATCCGTCGTATCAATGCTGTTAGCCAACTGCGGTGTGAACTTGTTGATTTCCGGCATGCCCAGGAGCGTATCATACATAAAACGGATTGTAAACTGACCGGCAATGCCAGGATTGAACAGCGGGTTAAACGAATCGGGTGCATTGAACATACCGATCGTCAGTGCTTCTTTTTTGCCGGCACTGCTACCGCCACCTTTGCTGCCTCCGCCGCAGCCTGCCAGCATGGTAACACTCAGTGCCAGACAAACAGCTAATGCCAGACCTTTTCTTTTGCGTATCCATGATAATAAGCCCATAATAACCCCTCTTTTCTTAAAATATATAGTCAGCGATCCTGTCCCCTTTTTACTTATTTGGAATCGCCGTCTATGGCTTCATTCAGACCATCACCGAGGAAGTTAATCGTCAGTACTGCAATGAGAATCGCAATTCCCGGTGGAATCCAGCGCCACGGTTCAGCTGATAAAATCATAATAGACTGGGCACTGGTCAACATATTGCCCCAGCTGGCTGCCGGTGGTTGCACGCCCATCCCCAGGAAACTCAGTGATGCTTCGGTCAGGATGGCATTGGCAATACCGAATGTGCAATTGACCAAAATCGGAGAAAGAACATTTGGCAGAATATGTTTAAAAACAATTGTAAAAGGCGAATAGCCTGTAACAATAGCAGCCGAGATATAATCCTGTGTCTTGATGCTGAGGACTTCACCGCGCACCAGACGGCAGATAGGCGGCCATCCCATAAAGCCCATGACCAGCATGACAGTCATCATATTCGGACCAATCAGACTGACGATGACCAGAATAATCATAAATTGAGGATAGGCCATGAACACTTCGGTAATGCGCATGATCAGACTATCTATCATTCCGCCAAAGTATCCAGAAAGTAATCCCAGTGTAATACCAATTGCCGCATAGATGACAACCGACCCGATGCCAACAATCAATGAAACCTGTGAACCATATATGAGGCGGCTCAGTACATCACGTCCGACATCGTCTGTCCCCAGCAGATGAGCAGCTGATGGGCCTTCATCGAAAGCTCCCGTCGTCTGTACCGGATCAAATGTCGAGATTAGTGGTGCTAGGATGGCCATCAGGATAATCGCTCCAAAGAGAACCAGGCTCCATACAGCCACCTTGTTTTTACAGAACCGGCGCCATGTGATTTTCCCCCAAGATTCAGGAACTTCTTCTTTTTCCTTTTCTTTTTTGCCACTCAGGGCATTCAGTCCGAATGAAGCACCGATACTGTTTTGATGTACCAAAACAAATTTATTTGCTTCCATTCCTGTCCCCCCCTTTTCAAATCTCCTATTTACTATACTTGATACGCGGATCGATAGCCGCATAGGCAATATCAACAGTCAGATTCGCAATGAGAACGGCGATTGCCGATAAAATAACAATTGCCATGAGTACGGGATAATCCCGGGAATTAATGGCTGCTACGGTAAGTGATCCAATACCAGGCCACTGAAAAATCTGTTCGGTGATGACAGCGCCGCCAATAACTTTCGGCAGGTCGGTACCAATGACCGTAACGATAGGTATCAGCGAGTTGCGCAGTACATGGAACCGTAAAATCTGGCGCCACCTGAGTCCTTTTGCCAAGGCTGTGCGGATGTAATTCTGACCCAGCACTTCCAGAACGCTGGCCCGTACATACCGGATCATATTTGCAGAAAACTGCGCCGCCATAACAATGACGGGAAGAACCAGATGTTCCGCCAGGTCGATGCCATCATTTTCCATCCCGAGGACTTCCATGCCGCCCGTCGGGAGCAGATCCAGTTCAACAGCAAAGATGTAAATCAAAGCTAGTCCCAGGAAGAACGGCGGAAAGGAAACATTAAAGAATGTCCAGCCGATGATAGCCCGGTCCAGTTTCGAGTTTTTATGAAGGGCCGCTATGATTCCTAGTGGAATAGCCGTCGCATAAGCTACAATAAGGCTGATACTCATGAGAAGCAGTGTTGGTCCCAGGCGCTGGGAAATGATATCCAGTACAGGCTGGCGGTCTGCAAAGGAAAATCCCATATTCCCAGTCAGGAAATTAGCCATCCAGTCTACATACTGGATAAATAAGGGCCTGTCCAGTCCCAGAGCGGCTCGTGTCATCTCCACCTGGGCTGCCGTCATATCCGGTGAAATATACATGTCGGCCGGATCCCCCGGTGTCAGATGAACCAGGACAAATGCACCGATGGATATGAGAAACAAGACCGGGATAGAAATAAGCACTCGTTTTAAGATGTACTTCCCCATAATAATCCCCCCTAAATACAACACATGTCGGTCTGTATGCACCAGATCAGCAGGTTACCTAAAAAAAAGAGCAATGACACATTTTACTATGCGCCATTGCATCTTCCTGTCTTTAAATTTGTTTAGGTATGTTTGAATGATACACCACGCGCCTTAAAATGTCAATGGGTTAAACGTATTATTTTTTAATTGATTATATATTTTCATATATAATCATAATATTTTTAGTTGTTTTCGCAATATGAAATTGTGAAATATATCCATATACCATTCCCCATCCGTGGTGTATAATAAGCATGGTATGATAGCCAAAAGGGGGAATCTTAATGAATACATCTGTCACACAACAGATAGACCGTTTTGCCAGGACAAATGAACGCCATCTCATAGAACTATTGACAACAATCTGCAGTCTGCCGTCACCGACAGGTTCAGAACAGGCTAAAGCGGACTGGATTTTAAATTACCTTCACAAATTAGGCGCATCAGAAGCTTATATAGATACGGCAGGTAATGTCATCTGGCCCTGTCAGGTAACAAAAGGCAATAAGCATCCTGTGTACGGAGCTCATATTGATACAGTATTTAATCAAGTATCCTCTATCAAGCCGAAAATCGAAGGCAATATATTCGCAGCACCGTCTTGTGGTGATAACAGCGCCAATGTAGCCAGTCTTCTCTTCTTTGCAGAAATGATCTTATCGCTTCATATCGAACTGCCGGCAGGTGCTTTCTTTCTGTTCAATGTAGGAGAAGAAGGGCTGGGAAACCTCAAAGGCATCCGCCAGTTCATGACAGACCATGCTCACGAAGTCAGTGAAATGGTCGCTATTGATTGTAACAGTGATTCATTCATCAATCTGGCCGTCGGTTCCCGTCGTTATCAGATTGATATACAGGCGGAAGGCGGTCATAGTTGGGGAAACTTTGGTAACGATAATGCCATTGCCATCGCTTCCGGCATTATCTGGAACCTCTATAATCTGGATGTACCGGCCAATCCTAAAACGACATATAATGTAGGAACGATTCAGGGTGGATCGACGATAAATTCCATCGCCGAACATGCGTCTTTCACGATTGATCTGCGTTCAGAATCCAAAGAAGAACTTCAACGGATAGATCAAAAATTTCACGAGTTGCTCGATGCGGCACGGGATCCTAAAATTCAGATTACGGAAGCATTCCTCGGCGAACGGCCTTGTAATGACGGAGCAGAAAATTCGGACATGTGTCAGCGCCTGGCCCGTATCCGTTCTGCTCACGGGCTGACAACTACCTTTCAGTCTGCCAGTACAGATGCAAATATTCCACTGAGTCTGGGGATTCCGGCTATTTCATTTGGTACCTGCATAGGCCGCCGTGCCCATTCCGTATATGAAAATCTGGATCTCGATTCACTCGTACCAGGCTTTATCCAACTCAGTGAATTCATACTTTCTTCTCCACATAAATAAAGGAGTCACATTGTTACATGATACATAACATGACCGAAGGGAACCCTATAAAGCTGATTCTGGCTTTTACGGGTCCCCTTTTGATTGGAAATATTTTTCAACAGTTTTATAATATTGCAGATATCATCATCGTTGGACGTTTCATAGGCGTTCACGCTCTGGCTGCCGTTGGAGCGGTGGCCCCCTTGTTTATGGCTCTTCTTGGCCTTACTATCGGAATGGCATCGGGCTTTACTGTACTAATGGGACAACGGTTCGGCGCCGGTGATTTCGATGGAGTCCGCCGTTCATTTTCAATGTCAATCATACTTTCTCTCGGCATGACAGTCATTCTCATGCTGATTGCCTGCCTCTGCATGCCCTGGTTCCTGCAACTCATGAACATTTCGCATGAATTGTACGATGACTCATATCAGTATATCATAATCATATCATACGGTCTTCTGGCCATGATGTTTTATAATCTTCTTTCCTGTGCCTGCCGGGCTCTGGGGGACAGTCGTACCCCATTATATTTTCTCATTTTTTCCTCATTGCTGAATGTAGTACTGGCAGTTTTATTTATTGCCTGTTTCGGTTGGGGTATCCCCGGTTCGGCAATTGCTCTTGTCCTGGCACAGGCCGCTTCTACTGTATTGTGCCTGATATATATGCACCACCACTTTCCCATGCTGCATCTCCAGCGCAGGGACTGGCACTGGGATAGAGCTTTCGCACTTCAGCATTTGCGCATCGGTATTCCCATGGCAGCCCAGTTCCTCATTATCTCTCTCGGGATCATCATTATTCAGTCGGTCTGCAATACATTCGGTTCAGAGACGATTGCCGGCTTTGTCTCCGCTACACGGATAGAACAGTTGGCATTACAGCCCATGGTTTCTTTCGGTATTGCAATGGCCGTGTATTCTGCCCAGAATTATGGTGCCAGGAAATATAACCGTATTCGTCAGGGAGTGCGGCAGTGTTCGCTCGTATCACTGGCTTTCTGTGGGCTGGCAGCAACGACTATGTATCTGGGCGGCCAGGACATATTAAGTATTTTTACTAGTGAGCACGATGCAATTTTGTTGCAGCAGGCCTGGCTCTATATCACTATGAGTGTTCCATTTTATTTTTTCCTGGGACAAATTTTTGTCTATCGCAATGCCGTTCAGGGTATGGGAATATCAGCCGTCCCACTCACAAGCAGTATCATCGAACTCAGTCTTCGCGGTGGCGCCGCTTATCTCCTTGCCAACTCCTGGGGATATTGGGGTATTTGCTGCGCCAGTCCTATCTGTTGGGTTGCCGCATGTTTCTTCACAGCTGGTTGTTACTTTTACATTATATCCAATTTAAAAGACAGTGAATATTTAATTTCATAATCAATTTATTTTTAATCCTATGAAATACCCAGTTTTAATCCTTATTATTTTCAAATTAGTATTAAAAAAATGAATGTCGTAAATTTTTATAATAATTTACTATGTGCAAAACGAATAGATAAGATGTAAAATTTCTTAAAACTAATACTAAAAAATAATGGAAAAATGTGGTATTTTGTATTATCCTATATGTAATAGATTGTGAAAAAAATCATTTAATTATCAATAAGTTATACTCATTCAATAAGGAGAGAAAAATGCCTACATTTCAAAGCAGATTCAAGGAAACGCAGCGCCGTGTCCCTATTGATGAACACAATTGTTCTGTACAATTTGACGAAAGTAAGTGCAAAAATTGTACATTATGCCGCCGCACGTGCGCAAACACACAGACTGTCATGGATTATTATAACCTGGAAAGCACAGGAGATATGCCCATTTGCGTCCATTGCGGACAATGTGCCGCCGTATGTCCCTTCGGTGCCATCACAGAAGTATCTGATCTGGATAAGGTGAAAGCTGCTATCAAAGACCCCGACAAGATTGTCATGTTCCAGACGGCTCCTGCCGTCCGCGTCGGTCTCGGTGAAGCTTTTGGCATGGAACCTGGTGCATTTGTACAGGGAAAAATGGTAGGTGCCCTGCGTGCGCTTGGTGCTGATTATGTTTTCGATACAGACTTTGGTGCTGATATGACCATCATGGAAGAAGCCATGGAATTACTACACCGGCTTCAGTCAGAAGAAATTCCTATTCCTCAGTTTACCAGCTGCTGCCCTGCCTGGGTTGAGTTCCTGGAAACATTTTACCCGGATCTCATTCCTCATCTGTCTTCGACCAAGAGTCCTATCAGCATCATGAGTGCCGCTATGAAGACCTGGTTCGTTAAAAACAACAACCTCGATCCTAAAAAGGTCGTCATTGTAGATGTAGCACCCTGTACAGCTAAAAAAGCTGAAATACGCCGTCCGGAATTGAATGCGTCGGCAGATTTCTGGAATATCCCTGAACTGCGGGACACGGATATTTCAATCACAACCCGTGAACTGGCTCAATGGATTCAGGAAGAAGGATTGGACTTCACTGGCATCGCCGATAGTGATTTTGACAAAGTTTTTGGTGAATCAACTGGTGGTGGCCGTATTTTTGGTAACAGTGGCGGCGTCATGGAAGCAGCCATTCGTACGGCATATTATTTCTTTACCGGTCGTAAGGCTCCTGATGATTTTATTCCTTTCGAACCGGTACGTGGTCTGGATGGTGTAAAAAAAGCTTCCGTTGTTTTTGGTCATTTTGTCATCCATGTCGCTGCCATCAGCGGATTGGGCAATGCCCGTAAATTTTTGGATGAACTCATCGCCGCGGAAGACTTTGAAAACTATTCTTTTATCGAAGTCATGGCCTGCCCTGGCGGCTGCATAGGTGGTGGCGGACAGCCGAAAGTTAAATTGCCGCAAGTGAAGAAAGTGCAACAGGCACGAATGGATTCTCTCTATCAAAGCGATGTGGATGCGACATATAAAGCCAGCTGGGAAAATCCGGAAATTCAGGATTTGTACAAACAATTCCTTGGAGAACCACTTTCTGAACGGGCTGAAATGATGCTTCACACCTATTTTACTGACCGCAGTGATGATCTTGGCGAAATGAAAAATCTGACGCCTGAAACGAATCCGTCATCAACACGCTTCAAACCTCATACGAATAATGCCGTCTGATTTTGTATATTCCAAATATAAACAAAATACATAAAAGCAAAAGATGCAAAAAGCTGTGCATGCTAGTCCGGCAGGGACTAGCATGCACAGCTTTTTTATCATCGTTACGGTTCGTCTTCGATTAACTTGTCGTATGCACGGAGTACTGCTTCAAATTCTTCATCTGTCGGAGCCACATACACTGTTTCTCCGTCTTCTTCATCAAGGCGTGCTATGATGGCATCGCCTTCAGCAGGACTATCTTCTTCTTCACTATACGGGACGAGTACGGCAAACTCCTTGCCCGCATAGGGAATTGTCACATCCACTGAGTAATACTCTTCTTGTCCGTCATCACCTGTTACAGTAATCACTTCGACTTCTTCCAACATGTCTTCTGCCATATTATCCTCCCTGAGCATCTAAATAATTTTGTAAAATCAGAACTGCCGCCATCTTATCAACGAATTGTTTCCGCTTTTCCCGGCGCACATTTCCTTCCATCAGTACCTGTGTCGCCATGACGGTTGTCAGGCGTTCATCCCAGTAAACAAATTCCATTTCGGGGAGCACTTTTTTCAATTCTGAGACAAATTGTTCAATCTTCTCCATGTTTTCGCTGTAATCGCCATTCATATGCCGCGGCTTGCCGACAACGACGCGATGTACATCTTTTTCTTTAATAATTTCTTTCAGACGGGCAAAATCTTTTTTTTGCGATTGCCGCCTTATTGTCTCCATCCCTTGTGCTGTCAGCAATAAGGGATCGCTACAGGCAACACCAATAGTGCGCGAGCCTACATCCAGGCCTAAAATTCTCATATGCCTCCTATAAATTACGCTGTTTTACATAAGAACGAACTAATTCTTCAATCAATTCATCTCGTTCAATACGGCGTATATTACTGCGAGCATTATTATGACTCGTAATGTACGTGGGATCGCCAGAAAGGAGATATCCAACAATCTGATTAATAGGATTATACCCTTTCTCTTCCAGAGCGTGGTACACGTCTTCCAAAATCATGGAAGCAACGGTCTGTTCCTCATTTCTGTTTTTTACGATCATCGTTTCATCACTAATTGCCATGTTTGTCACATCCTTTATTTATGATGGCAGGACATCATCCCAGTAGATTCTTGACCATGTCTTTACCTGCCTGAAGTGCCGCATCAACCTGTTCAGGCTGTTTACCGCCAGCTTGTGCCATATCAGGGCGGCCACCGCCATTTCCGCCAGCAGCCTGGGCTGCCGCCTTAATGATTTTTCCAGCATGAAGGCCCTTTTTCGTATCGCCTTTATCTACCTTGCAGACAAACTGCACTTTGCCATCCGCTACGGAAGCCAGGAGAACTACGCCATGACCCGACTTAGCCAGTACTGTATCTGCCAGTTCACGCAGACTATCCATCGAATCGGCCTGGGCAGCTGCCGCAATGACAGGAATGCCTTCTATTTCTTCCCGGCTGGCCAAAATCGCATCGAGGTTGGAAAGGGCAGCATCTTTTTTAAGTTGCTGCAATTCTTTTTCCGTGTCTTTAAGCTGCCCCAGGAGATGACCTACTTTTACTGCTACATCGTCAGCCTTGACTTTCAATAAAGCCGCCAGATTGCGGATGACTGCTTCATCGGTTTTGGCTTTTTCAAGAGCTGCTGCCCCCGTAACGGCTTCTATGCGGCGTACTCCTGTTCCTGTACCTGTTTCAGAAAGAATCCGGAAGGAGCCGATGACAGCCGTGTTGGTTACATGGGATCCACCACACAATTCACAGCTGAAATCACCGACTGAAACGACACGTACCCGATTCCCATACTTTTCGCCAAATAATGCCATGGCACCTTTTTCTTTTGCTTCTTGCAAGGCCATTTCTTCAATAGTAACCGGTACATTTTTCAATATTTCTTCATTGACCAGTGCTTCTACTTTTTCCAGTTCTTCTGCTGAAACGGGGGAGAAGTTTGTGAAATCAAAACGCAGATGTTCCGGCGTTACCAGCGAGCCAGCCTGATTGACATGATTCCCCAGAACCTTTCGCAGTGCAGCCTGGAGCAGGTGCGTCGCCGTATGATTACGGGCAATTGCCAGGTTCCGTGCTTTATCTACAGTGATATCTACGGCATCGCCAGTCTGGATCTGACCTTCTGCTACCGATGCGATAAGATATACCAGGCCATTAGGCAATGCCTTGGCATCTGTTACGCGCACCGATCCTTCCGGGGCTTTTAATATCCCCGTATCGCCGAGCTGGCCTCCTCCTTCAGCATGGAACGGATTAGAATCAAGAATAATCGTAACTTCTTCTCCATCCCCGGCCTGCTGCACTTCAACCCCTTCCCGGCCAATCATGACAATATGTCCGTTTACGGCTTCCGCATCATTTATCAGAGTATCCTGATCAAGTTTTGTCGTATCCGGTACGGCTACCTTTGCTGATACTTTCGTACGGGCAGCACGGGCACGTTCCTGCTGTTCTTTCATGGCTTTTTTAAAGCCTTCCATGTCGAGCGTATATCCTTTTTCTGCAGCAATTTCTTCCGTTAATTCAACAGGGAAGCCAAACGTATCGTAAAGTTTAAACACTTCACTGCCCGCAAGGATTTTCGTGTCATTAGCTTCTTCCATCATCTGATGCAACAAGTCCAGTCCCTGTGCCAGAGTAGCACTGAACTGGCGTTCTTCCGTATCGATGACTCTTTTAATAAGGCTTTCATATTGTTTAAGTTCCGGATACTCTACGCCGAGGATATCTATAACCGTATCGACGAGAGAGCTGAGGAACAGATGGTCAATTCCCAGGAGCCGGCCGTAACGGACTGCCCGGCGGAGAATACGGCGAAGTACATAGCCACGCCCTTCATTGCTCGGAAGGATGCCATCACTGATCATCACCGTAATAGCCCGGATATGGTCAGCAATGACTTTCATGGCCATTTTCTGATCAGGCTGGGAATAATCACCACCACTGATTGCAATGACTTTTTCGATAATAGGGAATATCAGATCGGTTTCAAAATTCGATTCTTTCTGCTGAATGACGGAAGCCAGCCGTTCCAGTCCACAGCCTGTATCAATATTTTTCTTGGCCAGCGGTTCATATTTCCCATCTTTTGTACGATTATACTGGGTAAAGACAAGATTCCAAATTTCCAGATACCGGTCGCAATCACAGCCTACAGTACAGGTCGGTTTGCCACAGCCCCGTTCCGGACCAAGGTCATAGAAAATTTCACTGTCCGGACCACAGGGACCTTCACCGATTTCCCAGAAATTATCGTCAAATTTGAAAATGCGTTCATCAGCCAGGCCAATCATATTATGCCAATAATCATACGCTTCTTTATCGTCCGGATAAATAGTTACATACAACTTATCCGGGTCCAGTTCGATAACCTTCGTGAGAAATTCCCAGGCCCAGGAAATAGCTTCTTTCTTGAAGTAGTCGCCAAAGGAAAAGTTGCCGAGCATTTCAAAAAACGTATGATGGCGGGCAGTGCGGCCTACATTATCTATATCATCTGTACGGATACATTTCTGACTCGTCGTAACCCGGTAAGAAGGCGGTACGAGTTTACCTGTAAAATACGGTTTTAACGGGGCCATACCAGCACCGATGAGCAACAGGCTCGGGTCGTTTTCCGGAATCAGGGGAAAACTGTGCAAAATCAGATGCTGTTTACTTTTGAAAAATTCCAGATAGGCTTTACGGATTTCATTTCCCGTCATATACTTCATAATTTCAAACACTCCCTCAGTCTTAGCTTTTGGTATGACTCAGATTATACGCTTTTTACTTCCCGTTGGGCAACCTTTTTGCCATAAAAGAGCTAGTAGATTTATTTTCAGCGTACTCGTCTGGCTCCCACATAACGTGAAGCCCAATAGCTGCTATCCATACTGTCAATGCGGATGCCGCCACTACTCGTAGCACTGATAAACTGATTATCGCCGACATAAATACCTGCATGAGAGGCACCTGGCTCATACGTCGAAAAGAAAACGAGATCGCCAGGAATCAGTTCGCTTCGTGATACAGTCGAACCGATACGGTATTGTTCATCAGCCATACGAGGCAGATGGATACCATTATGTGAAAAAACATACCGTGTAAACCCTGAGCAATCGAATCCGCTCGGTGTGTTTCCTCCAAAAACATATGGCACACCTACATATTTATTGGCCGTCGATACTAAGCGGTCTCCCACTACATCATGACTTGTAAACTTTTTGATTTTGGAATACTCTTTATAATTCCGATTGCTCGGATATTTCGTTTTCATGGCAACCGTTTCTGACTTTGCCTTTTCAGCCCGTTTAGCCTCGCTTTTTGGCATCGATGAACCTAAAAGCTTCTTGTAGGTCTTACTATCGACAATGCCATCCATATCCAGTCCTTTATCTGCCTGAAATCGTTGTACTGCCCGGGCCGTTTCATTTCCATAAATGCCGTCTGTGCCAATGGGGTATCCGTATTTCACAAGCTGTTTCTGTATCTTCAGGACCTGCACACCCCGGTCACCTATGTTATATGCACCGGCAGGCAGAATAACTGCCGAAAAAAGTAGCGTGAATACTAGTAAACGATGTACCATATGCCTCATATAAACACCTCTCAAAATAACGCCATTTCTTTAAGGCCGCTTCTTATGTCCTAACTCAGCCCGCAGCCAGTATAAAGGACGCTGCTTGACTTCTTCGAAGATACGTCCGATATATTCGCCAATGACACCTAAAAAAATAAGTTGCAATCCGCCTACGAGACAAACCATAATCGTCGTAGTTGTCCATCCCGGAGCTGCTGTTCCCGTCAGATGACTGTACAGAGCATGAACAATCATGACAATACTCAGCAGACCGCTCAAAAGACCGGCATAAAAGGAAATACGAAGAGGTGTCTTTGAAAAAGCAGTAATACCGTCCAGAGCAAAATGCAGCATTTTGCGGCCGGAGAATTTCGATTTTCCCGCAAAACGGCGGGGAGCGACGAAATCAATGGTAGTCTGCTTATAACCGATATCCCCCATCATGCCCCGGATAAACCGGTCATGTTCACGAAACAGCCGGAACGTGTTCAGCACTCTCCGGTCGATGAGACGGAAATCTGATCCGCCGGGAGTAATATGGACGGGAGAAAGAGCGTTCAGCAGAATATAATACCACTTAGATGTCAGCCGCTTTAAAAACCCGGCATCATCGGTTCCCTTGCGCACGGTCTGAACAACGTCGAATCCTTCCCGCCATTTCTGCACCAGATCAGGAATCATGGCTGGCGGATGCTGCATATCACCATCCATAGTAATGATAGCATCCCCCTGGGCATAATCCATACCGCACGTAATAGCGAGCTGATGCCCAAAATTCCGTGCCAGTATCAGCGCACGGACATGATCATCTTGTTCGGTCAGCCGGCTGAGAATAAGAGGCGTCGTATCTTTGGACCCATCATCGACAAAAATAAGTTCATAATCCATATCCAGGTTTTGTATTGCTTTTGTCGCCTCTTCATAAAACTTTTCAATATTTAACTGTTCATTGAATACGGGAACGACAACAGATAACATTTTTTTTTCTTCTAAATTAAATAAGCTCACTCTTAATTATACCATCCTAACGTTTTTACTGTCAAAACAGGGGTCGTTTTCAGACGAGTGTTGCCAAAAATTTTCTGATTTCATCTTCTGACGCATATCCGATTATCCGTTTGACGGGTTTGCCATCTTTAAAGAAAAGCAATGTCGGAATCGCCATAATATCGTATTTTTCTGCCAGGCTGTGAAATGCATCCACATTGACCCGTACCACTTCCACTTGATTTTCAAAAGCTTCAGCAGCCCGCTGTATCTCAGCACGTATCATTTTGCAGGGCTCGCACCAGGGCGCCCAGAAATCGACGATTACGACTCCCTTTTTGTGCAGGACACGCAAGGTAAATGCCGACTCATTGTCGAGTGAAACAATGGCCATAAAAGGTCCCTCCTATAAAACGCTATACAAAACCACTCTCATTATAGCAGAAAGCAGTGTTTCTTTCCAGCCCGTATGAGACAGGATGACAAAAGGCCGGATATCTTTCATCTTGTCTGAATGATATCCGGTCTTTCGTGTTAATCAGTCATCTGTAACGGCTTCATAGATAGTATGCAGTACGTCATTGCGCCCTTCCTGTTTCAGCGAAGAATACGCAATGGGCGGGAAAGCCGTCGGGAACAGTTTCTGTATCTGCGCCAGATTGCGAACCCGTTCGTTTTTCTTCAGTTTATCCGCTTTCGTTGCTATGATCTGCAGAGGAACTTCGTTATCGGCCAGCCATGTATAGGCCTCCCTGTCAATAGGAAGGTCCGGATGGCGCAGATCGACAAGCAGGAAGAGCAGGTGAAGGTTAGGTGAGGATGTAATATATTCGCCGATAAAATGACTCCACAACTGCCGGTTCCTGCCACCAGTACGGGCATATCCGTATCCGGGAAGATCGACAAAGTAAAGTTGCCGGCGCGTTTCCTCCTCCTCTGTTTTTTCCTGAAGGAGTACCTGAAAATAATTGATGGTCTGTGTCTTACCGGGAGCGCCGCTCACCCGCGCAAGGCCGCGGTGCTGGCACAATGAATTGATCAGACTGGATTTCCCCACATTAGATCGGCCTAAAAAGGCAATTTCCGGAATATTTCCCTGGGGATACTGATCCGCCCGTACGGCCGATGATTTATAAGCCGGGCGTATGATCTGCAGGCTGCCATGGTCCATTATGGCGTCACCAGTGCCTGACTGAGCACTTCATCCATATGATGAACAAAAACGAACTGCACGTCCTTCTTGACAGTCTGGGGGACTTCGGCCATATCACGTTTGTTTTCTTCCGGCAAAAGGATCTTATGAATGCCCGCCCGATGGGCTGCAATTACTTTTTCCTTTATACCTCCTACGGGAAGTACCGTCCCGCGCAATGTGATTTCACCAGTCATGGCAAGATCATGATGTACCTTGCGTCCCGTAAGTGCTGAAGCGATAGCCGTAGCCATAGTGATACCCGCTGACGGTCCGTCCTTGGGAACAGCTCCTTCCGGCAGGTGAATGTGAATGTCTGTCGTAGCATAGAAGTCAGGGGCCAATCCCAATTCGTCTGCCCGGCTGCGGATATACGTCATGCCGGCTTCTGCTGATTCTTTCATGACATCACCCAGCTGACCTGTCAAAAGAAGGCTGCCCTTTCCCTTGACTGCTGCCGCTTCTGTTTCCAGGACTTCTCCCCCTACCTGTGTCCAGGCCATACCGGTTACGCGGCCGACTTCATCAGTCTTGCAGACTTCTGTCGGGAGGAATTTGGCCGGGCCAAGAATTTTTTCGAGGTTCCGTACCGTTACAGTGAGCGGCTTATCTTCTTCCAGGAGCAGGGACTTACCTACTTTGCGGCAGACTGTACCAATCGTCTTTTCCAGCGTACGTACCCCTGATTCACGGGTATAATCCTGGATAATATGGCGCAGTACGGCATCGCTGAACTTGGCCTGTCCCGGCTGGAGACCATTTTCCTTCAGCTGTTTCGGTACCAGATAGCGTTTGGCAATCTGTAATTTTTCTTCCTCTGTATAACTGGTAAATTCAATGACCTCCATGCGATCCAGCAATGGCCGGGGAATATCACTGATGACATTGGCCGTCGTAATCCAGAGGACTTTAGAAAGATCAAAAGGCACTTCGATAAAATGGTCGCTAAAAGTATTATTTTGTTCCGGATCCAAGACTTCCAGCAGAGCCGATGACGGATCACCGCGCATATCCGATGTCATTTTATCAATTTCATCAAGCAGGAACACCGGATTTTTCGTTCCTGCTTGTTTCATGCCGGCGATGATACGTCCCGGAAGAGCCCCAATATACGTACGGCGATGACCGCGTATTTCTGCTTCATCACGTACGCCGCCGAGAGAAATACGGACATACTTGCGGTTCATGGACCGGGCGATAGACCGGGCGATGCTCGTTTTACCTGTTCCGGGAGGTCCTACAAAACAAAGGATGGGGCCTTTAAGACTTTTTGTCAGTTGACGGACAGCAAGATATTCGATGATACGGTCTTTTATCTTCGTAAGTCCATAATGATCTTCGTCCAGAATCTGCTGAGCCAGACTAAGATCCAGGCGGTCTTTTGTTTCCTTTTTCCAGGGCAGTTCCATCATCCAGTCAAGATAGGAACGGATGATGGCAGATTCCGCCATCATCGGCGGCATTGAATCGAGGCGGTCTACTTCTTTCAGCATGACATCTTCGATTTCTTTATTCAGTTTCATCTTGCGGATTTTTTCCCGCAATTCTTCTACTTCCGTATCCTTATCGTATTTGTCCCCAAGTTCTTTGTGGATCGCTTTAATTTTCTCACGGAGATAATATTCTTTCTGCTGCTGGTCCATTTTGCCACGGACTTCCATATTGAGTTTTGACTCAAGGCTGGCAATATCGACTTCCGTATCAAGAAGCCCGCATACACGGCGCATACGCTGGCTGACATCGTAGATTTCCAGCATCTGCTGACGCGCAACCAGCCGAAGTGGAAGCTGAGTCGCTATAAAATCGGCCAGAGTTCCGGCATCCTGTATGGCTTCTGCTTTCTCTTTCAGCTCGTCATTACCTTTTAAATTGTCGAGCCAGTCCGTAAATCGATGCAGCATCAGACGGCGTAGTGCCTCATTTTCATTGGATCCGGTATATTCATCTTGTATTTTTACAGCCGCCACTTCCGTATAGTTTTTTTTATCCGCATATCCCCGTATTTCAACGCGGGATATGCCATCTGCCAGGATGCGTACAATACCACCGGGAAGACGGAGAAGCTGCTGAATTTTCACCAGCGTACCAATCTGATAAATCCCATCAAAGCCGGGGTTTTCTTCATCCTCATCCAACTGCGCCGAAACGATCATCAACCGGTCGTGTTCCATTGCATAATCGACAGCAGCCAGTGATTTTTCTCTGCCAATATCTATATTACTGAGCAATTTAGGAAAAACTACAATGCCCCGGAGCGGGACAAACGGCAAGGTTAAAATCGAATTGTCCATAATACTCACCTTCTCGCTTACAAATATTCACTATTTTGGTATTCTTAAAATGGAAAAATAACACTCATTCCCTGCAAGGAAGAAATGAGTGTTATCAACTAAACATATCTGTTTCCTATGCTGTTATGAGCTTAGGTTCTGCGCCGCTTGTAACGCAGTCAGCCGTGACAATGCACTCACGGACATCCTTACGGCTAGGCACATCAAACATGACATTGAGCATGATACGTTCAATAATGGAACGCAGCCCACGGGCACCTGTATTACGGCGCATTGCTTCTTTAGCAATAGCCCGCAGAGCATCATCTTTAAATGTCAGAGCGACATGATCCATTTCCAGCATCTTTTGATATTGCTTGACAAGCGCATTTTTAGGTTCTGTGAGAATGTGTACCATGGCATCTTCATCAAGCGGGTCTAATGTAACCAGGATGGGAAGACGGCCGACTAATTCGGGAATCAGCCCGAACTTCTGCAAATCTGCCGGAATAATTTCTTTCAGCAATGTTTCCATGGATTTTTCATTTTTAGAATGGATTTCTGCGCCAAACCCCATGTTTTTATCTGATGTACGGTTGAGGATAGTCTTATCAATACCATCGAAAGCCCCTCCGCATATGAAGAGAATATTCGTCGTATCGATCTGCAACATTTCCTGATGCGGATGTTTACGTCCTCCCTGAGGCGGGACACCGGCAACGGTTCCTTCCAGTATCTTCAGCAATGCCTGCTGTACTCCTTCACCGGATACATCACGGGTAATAGACGGGTTTTCCGATTTACGGGCAATCTTATCTATTTCATCGATATATATGATACCCCGTTCGGCTTTTGCAATGTCATAATCTGCTGCCTGAATCAGCTTGAGCAGGCAGTTTTCAACATCTTCACCGACATAACCGGCTTCGGTGAGGCTTGTCGCATCAGCTATGGCAAAGGGCACTTCCAGAAGACGGGCCAGAGTCTGTGCCAGCAATGTTTTGCCACTGCCTGTAGGCCCGACCATGATGATGTTGGACTTCTGTAATTCCACATCATCATCGACATCATTCGACTGAAGCCGTTTATAGTGGTTATATACTGCGACAGACAATGTCTTTTTCGCTGCGTCCTGCCCGATGACATACTCATCAAGGGTTTTCTTGATTTCATGAGGCGTCGGCAGTTCCTTCAATTGAAACTCCGGAGATTCTTCCTTTGTTTCTTCCTCCAGAATATGCTGCGCAACATTAATACATTCATCACAAATATATACGCCTGGACCAGATATCAGTTTCTGGACTTCATTCTGGGTACGGCCACAGAAACTGCATCTCGGTTCATCTGTTCTGTCTCTATCCACGTATTCCTCCTATAGCAGCCATTACTTGCCTGCCTGGTCATCTTTCGGACGGGCCAGTATTTCATCAATCAGGCCATATGCTTTTGCTTCTTCGGCCGTCATGAAATTATCTCTTTCCGTGTCTTTCTGGATGACGTCAAGCGGCTGCCCCGTATGCAGAGATAATAAGCCATTCAATTCTTTGCGCATGCGCAGGATTTCACGGGCGTGAATTTCGATTTCCGTCGCCTGACCCTGCACGCCGCCTAAAGGCTGGTGAATCATAATCTGTGAGTGGGGCAGAGCAAACCGTTTGCCCTTAGCCCCGGCCGTCAGCAGGACAGAAGCCATGCTGGCAGCAGAACCTACACAAATAGTCGAAACATCCGGCTTAATGTACTGCATCGTATCATAAATAGCCATGCCGGCAGTAACGACACCACCAGGGCTGTTAATATACAAATGGATATCCTTGTCAGGATTTTCAGCTTCCAGGAAAAGGAGCTGGGCAATTACAATATTGGCCGTCACATCTTCAATGGGGCCGCCGAGAAAAATAATGCGGTCTTTCAGGAGCCGGGAGTAAATATCATAACTCCGTTCGCCCTGACTCGATTGTTCAACGACCATCGGTACATATGCCATTTTCATAATGACTACACCTCGCGTTCTTACGCTTCCGGTTCTTCCGCTTTAACCTGTTCTACTTGTGGTTCTTCCGCTTTTTCTTCTTTAGCGTTCGTATCGATTGCATTCTTCAGGATGAAGCTGGCAGCCTTTTTACGGCCGACGGACTGAACGAGCATGGGAACGCGTCTTTCCTTAATGATAATCTTGTATACTTCTTTCGGATCAGCACCGAAGTTCTGAGCCATCGTAAAGATTTCAGCCTGGAGATCGATATCCTTGACTTCGATATTTTCTGCTTTGGCAACGGCTTCCAGTACCAGATCCATTTTGACGTTTTCGGACGCCGGCTGACGATACTGTTCTTTCAATTTGTCCATATCCGTATTGGTGTATTTGAGATAATCGTCAAGGGACATGTTCTGAGTTTCCAGACGCATAGCCATTTCATCGATCATCTGATCGACTTTCGTATCCACCATGACATCGGGGATATCGACTTCTGCATTATCGACAGCTGCTTTGAGGACATCGGAATTAAACTTTTCTACAGCCTGGAAGTGAGCCTGTGATTCCAGCCGTTTGCGGATATCTTCCTTCAGTGCGTCGAGAGTGTCAAATTTGCCGGCTTCTTTTGCAAATTCATCATCAATGGCCGGAACTTCACTGCGTTTTACATCATTGACCTTAACAGCGAATACAGCTTCTTTGCCAGCCAGTTTCTTTTCAAAATAATCTTCCGGGAATGTCACTTTGACATCCTTTTCATCGCCGGCTTTTAAACCGATGAGCTGATCTTCAAATCCGGGAATGAAACTGCCGGAACCGATTTGGAGCGGATAGGATTTTCCTTCGCCGCCTTCAAAAGCTTCTCCATCAACCGTGCCTTTGAAATCAATAATAGCAAAATCATCTTTAGACAGTTCCGTACCTTCCGGGGCAACGACGAGCTTGGAATGAGCTTTCTGCAGTTTTGCCAGTTCAGCGGCTACCTGTTCATCCGTTACTTCAGCGGCTTCACGGGCTGCTTTAATACCTTTATATTCACCCAGTTTTACTTCCGGTTTCTTTGTCAGCGTAGCATCAAAGACAAAGTCTTTGCCTTTTTCTTCTTCAATGACCTTAATATCCGGATCGGTTACAGGAACGATTTCTTTTTCATTCAGGGCATCATTATACGCCTTTGTAATAATCGCTTCTTTGATTTCTTCTTTGACAACATCCTTGCCGAGGAAACTTTCCAGTATCATACGCGGAGCTTTACCTTTACGGAAGCCCGGGATATTTACTTTGTTAGCGAGATTCTTTACAGCTGCAGCAGCGCCTTTTTTTGCTTCGGCTGCCGGTACTTCGATGTGCAGTGTTACTTTGTGCTGATCAACTTCATTTACTGTTACGTTCATTATTAGTATGTCCTCCTTATGGGTATAATACCCTTTTTATTATCTATAAAACACCATACTACGCTCTACATCATATCACAAAACCCTGGGATTGACAACAGCCAAAACGGCCTACAATGCCAGTTCTGATGCTACTCCTGCCGTAATGAACAACGGAGCTGTCACCACTAACAGCTCCGTTGTCATTACGTACAAAATAAGTATCACGGCATATTTCATTACATCTCTATGCGATTATCGCAATTCACAATTTAATTTTTCTTTTAAATCAGTCAGAATGGCATCAATAGGAGCCTGGATGTCCTGGTCGGTCAGCGTCCCTTGTTCAGAGCGGAATACCAGATTATAGGCAAGGCTCTTATAGCCCCGGGGAACTTGTTTTCCCTGGTACAAATCAAAGAGATGAACGGCTTCAAGATAGTCTCCGCCTTTTTCCCGGATGATATCGAGAATAGCCTGGTTGCTTGTGTCAACCGGCGCAAGGAACGCCAGATCGCGGCTGGAAGCCGGGAATTTGGCAACTTTATGGTAATCAGGCATAAGATTGATGAACGGCATGATAGCATCCATGTACATTTCAAAGATATATACTGGGCCTGTCACATCATAATTATCCATAGCTTTCGGATGAAGTTCGCCAAAATTACAAAGAACCTTGCCGTCCTTCACATAACGGGCCGCCTTGCCGGGATGAAGCGGCGCATAATCAGATACTTCAATATCCGCATGGATACCAAGTCCGGAAAGGACCGCTTCTACGAGGCCCTTAACGTCATAAAAATCGTAGTCCGACGCTTGTACTGGCCATTCTCCTGTAGTGCGCAGACCGTAAAGAAGGCCGCTGACACACAATTTCTGTTCTGGAAGTTCTTTTACAGGAAGTTCTTTCGGAATATAGACAGGAGCTATTTCATAAATGCCCACAGACGGATTTTTGACTGCCTGGTTACGGGCCAGGACGTCCATTAACGAAGGAATCAGTGTCGTCCGCATAAGGGGGAAATCTTCCGTTATAGGATTGATAATAGGCACAGCCTGATAGACCGGATCCCCATCTTTATATAACAGTTTTTTCAGCTGATTCGGATGCATGAAGCTGAAAGTAACCGTTTCATTTAAACCGCTGCTGCAAAGGATGCGGGAAATCTTCTCCGTCACATCATATTCAAACCCCGGTTCGCCTACGGTAATATCAGACCAGGGACGTGTAGACGGAATATGTTCATAGCCATAAATACGGGCTACTTCTTCAGCAATATCCGGCATTTCCGTGCAGTCTCCACGATAGCTGGGCACGGTTGCCGTAATCGTATCACCGTCTTTTTGCAAAGTAAACTGAAGAGTTTCCAGAATGTGCATCATCTGTTCTTCCGGAATATCTGTTCCCAGGAAGGCGTTGACCTGGTCAGCCGTGAATGTAATATAAGTAGTCTTTTGCTGCTGCGGATAGACATCGACGATTCCTTTGGCTACGTCACAGGCTCCCATTTCCTGCAGAAGTTGGGCACACCGATTAATGGAATTAATGCAGCTATCAGCATCCAAGCCGCGTTCGAACCGTCCCGAAGCTTCCGAGCGAAGGCCCAGCATACGGCCGGTATGGCGTATATTAGATCCTTTGAATGATGCGCATTCCAGGATGACCGTCTGCGTACGTTCCGTTACTTCTGAATCGAATCCGCCCATGATGCCGGCAATGCAGCAGGGCTTTTCTTCATCGGCAATAACCAGCATATTATCATTCAGTGTGCGATCTATACCATCCAATGTTTTCATTGCTTCATCAGCTTTCGCCCGGCGGGCAATGAGATGGCGCCCGGCTACTTTGTCATAATCATAGGCATGAAGAGGGATTCCCAATTCAATCATCGTATAGTTCGTGGCATCGACGATATTATTAATAGGACGGACTCCGGACTTGCGCAGACGCAGCTGCATCCAGAGCGGAGACGGGCCGATTTTGATATGAGTCAAAAGACGGGCCGTATACCGGTTGCATAATTCTTCATCATCAATAGAAATCTGCACCTTGCCATCAATGGTTTCATCATTTTCTGCAACGGTTATTTCCGGGTACCGGGCAGTTTTCCCACTCAATACAGCAAACTCCCGTGATAAGCCGACCATGGAAAAACAATCGGCCCGATTGGCAGTCAGTTCATATTCATATACAACATCACGAAGTTGTAAATACTTGACTGCATCGACCCCGACAGGCGTATCCGCCGGAAGAATCCAGATTCCGCTCCGTTCTTCCGGCAGGAGAACACTATCATCGAATCCTAATTCGTGGGCAGAGCAAAGCATGCCGTTGGACGGTACGCCCCGCAGTTTGGAGCGCTTGATTTTAACGCCTCCTGGAAGATGAGCGCCATGAACGGCAACGGGGACAATCTGTCCTTCCCGTACGTTAGAAGCGCCCGTGACAATCTGAAGTTGTTCTGTTCCCACATCAATCTGGCAGATGACGAGATGATCTGCATCGGGATGTTTTTCTATTTTCAGAATCTTGCCAGTTACGACATTTTTTATATCTTTTCCCCAGTATTCTACCTGTTCTACGGGAATACCAGCGATGGTCAGTGTATCAGCAAAGGCCTGCATATCCTGATTCATGTCTACATCGACATAATCCTGCATCCAAAGAAGTGAACTTTTCATTATGTATAACCTCCTAGAACTGGTTTAAGAACCGCATATCATTTTCATAGAACAAACGCAGATCGTCGATGCCATATTTCAGCATGGCAATACGTTCCACGCCCATGCCAAAAGCAAAGGCATTTACCTGTTTGGGATCATAACCGTTTAAGCGTAGTTCTTCCCAGTTAGTTACACCGCAGCCGAGAATTTCCAGCCATCCCGTATGAGAGCATACCCGGCAGCCTCTGCCGCCGCACATAACACAGGAAATGTCTACTTCCGCGCTCGGTTCAGTAAATGGAAAATAGCTGGCACGGAAACGGACGCGCGTATCGGCGCCAAACATGTCATGGAGAAAGTCTTCCAGAATACCTTTCAAATCAGAAAAGCGGATATTTTTATCCACAATCATGCCTTCCATCTGATGGAAAATCGGAGAATGGGTTGCATCATAGTCACAACGGTATACTTTACCAGGCGCAATCATCTTAAACGGTTCATTCGGCTTGTGGGCCTGCAGAGTCCTTGCTTCCATCCCCGACGTATGAGTCCGCAGGAGGATGTCGTCTGTGACGTACATGGAATCCTGCATATCCCGTGCCGGATGATCATCAGGCAGGTTCAGACATTTGAAATTAAAATAATCTGATTCGATATCCGGGCCTGTGACAATGGAAAACCCCATGCGCAGGAATGATTCTTCCATTTCACGTAATGTCTGATGCAAAATGTGTTCGTGTCCCATGACCGGTTTGCGGCCGGGAAGAGTGATATCAATTTTTTCAGACTGGATTTTATCCGCCAGTTCCTGTTCTTTGACTTCCTTCATTCTGGCTTTCAGATGTTCTTCGATTTCTGCCCGGGCTGAATTGACAAGTTGACCAATTTTAGGCCGTTCTTCTTTGGACAGATTTTTCATTTCTTTCATGATAGCCGTCAATTCACCTTTTTTGCCTAAATATCTGACGCGGATATCCTGGACATCCTGGAGTCCCTTGCTCCTGGCAATCTGTTCGCTGACAGCAGCCTTGATTGCTTCAATTTTTTCATTAATCATGGAATTCTCCTCCTCTAAAAAAAATAGACTTCCACCCCTCAAGGGGCGAAAGTCTGATTCGCGGTACCACCCTAATTTGTACTCCTGTATCCTGTAACGGGAATACCCGTCCTGCCTACTGATCTTCAACAGGAAGCTCCAAAGTGAACGTGCAGCACAACTGGCACGGCGCTCTCAACCGGTGGCAACCGCTCCCTGTAACCAGATTACTGTGCTACTCTCTTCTTCATAGCCATGTTTTGCATGGATATATTGTATCAGTAAAGTGTTTTATTTGCAATAACCAATCTCTGAATTTGGTTCGTTCCTTCATAAATCTGCATGATTTTCGCATCACGCATATACTTTTCGACAGGATATTCTTTGATATAGCCATATCCGCCCATGACCTGTACGGCATCTGTCGTCACCTGCATGGCAACGTCAGAAGCATTACATTTAGCAATGGCTGCTTCCCGGGAGAACTCCATGCCCTGGTCTTTCATCCAGCATGCGCGCTGGACAAGAAGGCGTGCGCCTTCCACTTTCATAGCCATATCGGCTATCATCGATTGTACCATTTCAAAGGAAGCAATGGGCTTGCCAAATTGAACGCGTACTTTGGCGTATTCACTGCAGGCACGGAACGCCGCTTCAGCAATACCGACAGAAATGGAGCCAACAAAGGGACGTGCCGCATCCAGTGTTTCCATGGCAATACGGAAACCATGACCTTCCCGGCCCAAACGATTTTCTACCGGAACAAAGCAGTCCTGGAAAATCAGTTCAGTCGTATTGGAAGCACGTATGCCCATTTTATTTTCTGCTTTTCCCACAGTAAATCCTGGTGTTCCCTTACGCACGATAAACGCCGTCAGTCCGCGGATGCTCGGAGTTTTACGCGTATTGGCGAATACGACGAATACTTCTGCCAGAGCTCCATTTGTTATAAAGCATTTTGTTCCGTTCAACACATATCCGCTGCCGTCTTCCGTCTTGACAGCTCTGGTGGAAACAGAACCGGCATCAGAGCCAGTCCCGGGTTCCGTAAGGGCAAATGCAGCCAGATTATTTTCATTGATAATATCAAAATAGCGCTTTTTCTGTTCATCATTACCAGCTATGATGACAGGATAGGAAGCGAGGGCATTAGCTGCAACCGACGTCGCTACTCCGGCACATCCCTTGGCCAGTTCTTCATAAATAGCAGCAATCGTAATAGCGTCAAGGCCGGCTCCGCCAAATTCTTCCGGGATGGCTACGCCGAGGAGTCCCTGAGCAGCCAGTTTATCAAGCAGGCCTTCATGCATTTTCCCCTGTTCATCCATTTCTCCTGCATACGGTACGATTTCTTTCTGCACCAGATCCCTGACAACCTTGATGATTTCCTGCTGTTCCTCATTAAAAGCAAAATCCATATTGATACCAACCTTCCATTTTTTTAATACGTTCACGCACAAAAGACGCTCTAATCATCATATTTGCGTAGAATATAAAAAGAAGAACGCCCTTTGACCACTACTTTTCCGTTTTCATCCATGAGTTCACATTCCGCTACAATCGTCCGTCCGCCATGATGAACGACCTGACCGACGCCAATCAGATCCTGCCCTGGATGAACAGGGCGGATGTAATTCATGTTAATTTCTAATGTCGTTACCTGATACCCTAATGAACGACTGGCCATTCCCATCAGCGTATCACAAAAAGCTGCCAGAACGCCACCTGCAGCTATACCACGATAATTGCAAAGATTCGGCGTAATATCGAAAGCTACACGTACCCATCCTTCATCTACATCCTGGATTTTACAGGGAAGATTCTTGAAGTAGGGAATCTGTGTAACGCCCTGATGAATATTGAACACCCGTCGTTTCAGCACATCTGACATTTCTGTCCGTTCATCCTTCATCTGCCGTTTCTCCTTTATCAGACTGGTACTGGTACGCACCGGTAACAAAGTACGTCCCCTTGCCATGTGCCAGATAGCGGTCGCTGTCATCATAAAAATCGCAGACTACTACCATAGTCGTCCGGCCGTTATGCAAAATGTGGGTCTTAGCACAAATAACCGTATCCGCCAGTGCCGGACGCAGATAATTCATTGCAAGGTCCAACGTCAGGACAGCTTTTCCTGCAACGGCACACGCCGTTTCCATCGCTGAATCAGCCATAGAATACAAAACGCCACCATACAGTGTTCCATTGGGATTTCCCCATTTCGTTCCTACATTGTGAAACACCAGTTCCGTATCATCTTCATCAGCTTTTAGAACATGAAATTGCATGAATCTATCATAAGGATTGCATTGTAATTCTCTTTCCATTTTTGCAATGCGCGCCTTATCCATGGGACTCTCCTCCTAAAAACTGTTGGAAATAAATACCTTTATATTGTACAATATGACATTCTAAACGTCAAACGGATTTTCCGTTACAAAACAAATGTAATGAAATTGTAACAGCTTTTTACGTTTACCTGTAGCAGACACTATGCCTCTGTATATGCAAAAGAGCTGCCGCAGCGCGACAGCCCCTGACATGTCTGACCTGGTCTTTACCCCCACACTCGCCTGCTGGGACGTTCGCTCATAGATGTACATCATCCCCCACTACTAGCCCTCTCGCATGTTACGGCAGGACTTACTTCTAGGCCGCACTATGATCAGAATCACTTTGGATTCCTTACGTGGATCGCTTTGTCTGCGACTGACATCGACTTTCAACCACAGCACATGTCACGTGTTATTATACGTGTCGAAGAGGATACTGTCAACGAAAAAAGAGACTGTCTCAACGACAGTCTCCCCACGAACCGGACAATGGCCTGGCACATACAGGATATCTAGAATTTATACCCCATCCCAATCTGCCAGCCTTTTACCGTATCATCATAATTGTCGACATCAATATCTGCGCGACGGTACATGATATGAGCATCCCAGTCTTTTGTAATATCATATCCTAATCCGACCGAATAGGAATTGACATCATCACCAACGCCTACTGACGCAAATCCCTGCCAGCGTTCGCCAATCGGTATCTGCCCTTTCAAGCCGACCTGATAGCCATAAAAATGCTGATCTCTATAAGTATCGGCTTTGACATAACTCATGCCGCCATAGGCAGAGACATAAGGAGTAAACCGGTACACACCCTGTAAATAATGTTCATTCAGTTTGTCCCCGTCATCACCCTTTGTATAATTATTGACGTACTGCACATCCACCTTATCATTGATCGTGTATGTGACGTCTCCGCCACTGAAGCGGCTATGGGCACTGCGGCCTCCTTCTTTCTGATCAAAGCCGTAATTGACGTTGGCTTTCAGATCTCCCGCCTGCGGATTTTTATTGGGTGCGGCACAGGCAACAGAACCTATGGAAACAGCTGCAATAAGAGCACCTATCAACATTACTTTCTTCATATATCACACCTCCGATTAGTCCGTAGATTTACTTCATGGTTTACATTATACGCTATTTGCACAACCTTTTCAATTACAATGCAGCAGCCTGTTGCGGATACCGTTGCAACAGTTCTTCTGCCGCCTCAATGACCTGGGCTGCTGAAATAACGGAAATTCCCTGATATTTTCCTTCCTTAATGATTTTTTTCATACTTTTTCCAACTTCATAGTGGTCTGTCGATTCAAGGACAATGGCCTTATCCGTATAGGGACCATAAAACATCGGGTTGCTCGGTCCATACAGGGCGACGACAGGGACCTTCTGACTGACGGCGACATGCATGGGCCCGCTGTCATTAGTAATAAAGAGCGAGCACCAGCGGATGGCTGCCGCTAATTCTCCCAGCGAAAATTTTCCCGTCGCAATGACCGGAGGATATTTCATCAGCTCCGCCGCTTCCCGGACCATATCGATGTCCATAGGGCCTCCAAAGAAAACACATCGATATCCGTTCTCACTAAAATAATCAGCTACTGATGCAAAGCGCCGGGGCGGCCAGCGTTTCTGCGGAACGGCACTGCCAATATTAAAACCGATGAGCTTATCACCGGTTTCCACTCCCTGGGCGGCATAAAATTCATGGGCAGTCTGTTCCCATGCCGGGCAAGTAAGAAATTGCAGGCCATCGTTGCGCCGGTCTTCTATCCCCATCTGTTCCAATACGTTGATATACATGTCTGCCGCATGCAGGTGCGTCCTGTCAAGCCGCGTATACCGGTGCATGAACGGGCGGAACAGGAAATGACTCATGCCATCAAATTCCCTGGCATGTATGGCAAACGCCAGAAAGCTGGTCCGTTCGTTAGGATGAAGATTAATGAGGATATCATAATGATTGCGGTGCAAATTCCTCCCAATGTGCCAGAGTGCACCGACAGAGTTATCCTTTCCTTTTTTATCTACCGTTACCAGGTGATCGATATTAGGATTATAGCGGACCACATCGGCCAGTTTTTCATCAACGACCAGGGTGATATCAGAACCTGTGGCATGGCGGCGCAACACCTGCAGAAAAGGAGTGATTAAAATCAGATCGCCGAGATGCATGAGAAATGTTACTATAATTTTTTTATGACGAAGATTGATCATCCATTCACCTTCTTTATCGCCTGTATGTACGTATGCCACACTGTATCAACGGTAATCTGGGACATGCATTCCGGATCATTGACTAAGGGGTGATCCGGGGTCGCCTGGGATGTAGGAGAAATAATCATGTGTATGTACGAACTATCAGGACCTCCATACGGGCCGGTCCTGTCCGGACAAGTAGGACCGAACAAAGCAATCAATTCTTTTTTTAAGGCATTGGCTATATGGAGCGGCCCCGTATCGGCACTGATATATAAACGGGATGACGAAATAGCCGCCATCAATTCCCGCAGGCTGGTCTTGCCCGTAAAATCATAAATGCCGGTCTCCGCATCCCGGGAAATGACCTGTCCTTTTGCTGTGTCATCAGCACTGCCCAGAATAACAGCTCCCATCCCCGAAGCTGTTACACGCCTCAGGAATTCTGTCCAGTATGGCAACGGCCATTCTTTGACAGACCAGCGGGCACCGGGCACAACAGCTATATAAGGCCCGGTAAGACCTAAAGCCCTAAATCGTTCCTTCATAATACCTTTCTCTTTTTCAATGGACGGGAGAGGAAATGCAATCTCATCAACACGGCCTCCCAGAACCCGGACTGTATCCAGGTACCGTTCAATGACATGGTCATACTGATGAGTACCCGCCAGACCTTTACTAACCAGAAAGCTGCCTTCCCTCATTTCCCAATAGCCATACTTTTCTTTTGCACCACTACACCAGGCCACAATGGCACTTTTGGCCAGTCCCTGCAAGTCCAGGCAGAGGTCAAAATGATAGTCATGAAGCTTCTTTCGCAACCCACGCAGATAAGAGAAACTTTTCAACTTTTTCTTGTCAATATAAATAACATCGTCAATATAGGGTTTGCCTGGAAGAACAGCGGAAAAATTCTGATGCACGGCCCAGACGATGCGGGCCTGTGGACAATTTTTACGCAGGGCATACAATGTCGGCAGGGCATGAAGTACATCACCAAGAGAACTCATTTTGATAATCAGAATATTTTTATAGTCCTTCATGACGTGTCCTCATTTCTATAATTTTTCTGACAAAGTCATCAAGACGCCCTCCCTGAAAGAGATAGCCGTCTATCCCGGCAGCATGGGCGCACTCTATATCGCGCAGGCCGTCTCCGATCATAAATGAATGAGACAAATCGACGTGATACTCTCTGGCGGCCTGCAACACCATTCCCGGAGCCGGTTTCCGCCAGTCGCTTTTTTTATTATATTTCTCCAGAGGTGCACCTTCTAAAAACGGACAATAATAAACAGCCGTTATCCTGCCGCCAGCCTCAGATATTTGCTGGCACATCCATTGGTGCAGTATCTGGACATCTGATTCTGTATAATACCCGCGGGCAATCCCGCTTTGATTGGTAACGATAAAAATTTGATAGTCCAGACGAGTCAGTAATGATACTGCTTCCTTTGCCCCCGGCACCCAGATGACGTCACTGATACGGTGCAGATAATGAGTATCTACATTCAGGACGCCGTCGCGGTCCAGAAAAACAGCCCGTCTCATTCGTAATAACCGTCACTTTTTTCCAATATGCTGCAATATTCTTTCACTGCTTCATGGAGCAGTGTGAATCCCCGGTCATATCCGGCAGCCATCAGTTTCGTCGTATCGGCCTGAGTATAACTTTGATATTTCCCCTTGAGGATTTCCGGAAAGGGAACATATTCAATCGTTCCTTTGCCGCAATATTCGATGATACCGTGGACAAAATCATTGAACGTATGCCCCGTACCAGTGCCGCAGTTATAGATGCCGGAAAGTTCCGGGTGTTCCCAGAAATAAAAGATTACATTGACTACATCATTGACATAAATAAAATCACGTACCTGTTCTCCATTGCCAAAACCGCCAGTGCCTTCAAAAAGTGTAATTTTTCCGGTTTTCTGCAATTCATGATACTTCTGATAGATAAGGGATGCCATACGGTCCTTGTGATTTTCCTGGGGGCCGAATACATTAAAATAACGGAAACCTACTATCTGTCCTTTTGACAAGGGCAGCATGCGCCGCACAAAACGGTCAAACTGAAGCTTGGAGTATGCATATGGATTCAATGCCTGTTCACATTCCGGGGTTTCACGGAAGCCATGTTTGCCACTGCCATAGGTAGAGGCAGAAGAAGCATACAAAAAAGGTATCTTGCGCTGCATGCAGTACCGGAGCAGATTTTTGCTGCCTTCATAATTATTTTTCATCATGTAGCGTCCATCGTAATTCATCGTATCGGAGCAGGCTCCTTCATGGAATACTACATCGATGTATCCGCAATCAAAGGTATCATCAGCCATTTCCTGGGCAAAGTCTTCATAATCCATATAATCATAAAAAGACAACCCCTGCAGATTACGGCATTTACGGCCGTCCGTCAGGTCATCGACGATAAGAATATCATCGATTCCGCGATTATTCAGTTGTTTTACAATATTGCTGCCGATAAATCCGGCACCACCTGTTACAATTTTCATAGAATCCCCTTCTTTACTAAATCAACAATCTTATTGACTAAACCTGTCGTCGAGTACCCTTCTTCAAAAGAAATGATTTCAACCCGTTTAACAAATTCCCTGCCGACTACATCTTCAGCCCTATAATCGCCGCCTTTGACAAGAATGTCTGGTCTCAGGACAGAAAGCAGATCATGAGGCGTATCCTCATTAAAAATGACGACATCATCGACACAGCCGAGAGCATTCAGCAAGACAGCCCGGTCTTCCTGCCGCACCAAAGGCCGTGCCGGTCCCTTCAGGCGGCGCACAGAATCATCAGAATTTAAACCTACGATCAGGTGTTGTCCCAGCATTGCCGCCTGCTGCAGATACAATACATGGCCTCGATGCAGGATATCAAAGCAGCCATTTGTAAAAACAACCGTTTCTCCCCGTTCCTGCCAGCTGCGGATTTTCCGGGCTGTCTGATCCCAGTCCAGTGCTGTATAGGGGGACCAGCGCGGGGGCTGCCATTGCGTCCAGAGCTGGATGAGTTCACTGCGGTGGACCGGATATGTACCGACCTTCCTGACGACGATACCGGCAGCGGCGTTTGCCAGCTGAAGGCTCGTACGAATAGAAAGATGACCGGCAATAGCTGCCAGAAACGCTGCCGCAACCGTATCTCCGGCACCGGATACATCAAATACTTCCTGTGCTGTAGCCGGATTATTCCAGACGCGGCCATCGTGGCTGACGACGGTTATCCCCTTTTCTGAACGGGTGACCATCAGATTGGCAAAATCATATTTTTTATGCAGTTCCATGGCGGCCTTAACTACTTCACTGCCCTCGTTGGCCACTTCATATCCGGCGCATTCAGATAATTCCTTCATATTAGGTGTAACAAAGTCCGCCCCATCATATTTTGACCAGTCTTTGCCCTTAGGATCGACGAGAATGGGAATGCCGGCAGCCTTTACGGTACGAATGATTTGTCTGGCAACTTTATCAGTCAGAACGCCTTTATGATAGTCCGATAAAATGACTCCATCCAGACCGGAGTGGATGCAGACGTCAAGCCAGGTCGCAAGTTCTGCTGTTTCCAGATCGTCCAGAGGTGTAATCTCTTCAAAATCAAGGCGTACCATCTGCTGGCGTGCTCCCAGTATACGCATCTTCGTCGTCGTCGCATGATGACTGCGGGCAACCAGGCCGGACCCATCGATGCCCGATTCATCGAGCAGGCTTCTCAGCAGGCGTGCGTTGTCATCATCACCAATCAGTCCGGCCAGGTACACATTGCAATCAAGATTAGCCAGATTCGATGCCACATTGGCAGCCCCGCCGAGAACTGATTTGATATGATCTACACGGTTTACCGGTACCGGAGCTTCTGGTGATATGCGTTCCACCTTGCCAAATACATAGCGGTCTACCATAATGTCTCCAATGACAGCAATCCGCAAATGAGGTAGTACGTCATTTAAAAAATTATCGATATAGTGATCTGTCATAATATCTCCTTTTCTGGGTTATGCTTTCTTCTTGTCGGACCCCATCAGCCGTTTCAGTTCTGCCATAAAGCTATCCAGATCAGCAAACTGGCGGTACACTGAGGCAAACCGGATATACGCGACTTCATCGACATGTTTCAGTTCATTGAGCACGAGTTCACCGATATGTACACTGGAAACTTCCTGGACAAGGGAATTGCGTATTTCCCGTTCCACCCGATTGACGATTTCTTCCAGCTGCTGCCGCGTAACCATCCGTTTGTTGCAGGCACGGAGAAGGCCATTCAATATTTTACTGCGGTCAAATAATTCCCGGCTGCCATTTTTCTTTATCACGATAAGCGGCACTTCTTCTACCATTTCGTACGTCGTAAAACGACGGCCGCATTTCAGACATTCCCGGCGGCGGCGGATAGCGTTCCCGTCATCCGTTGCCCGCGAATCGGTTACTTTCGTATCATCACCTTTGCAGAATGGACATCTCATAATTCGTTCCTCCCAGGAGTATATAACGACTGATTGAAAAAAAGCGGGTCCACCAGGATCCGCTTTTTGATTTGCTCTATTATTTCATCCACGACGGAATTTCTACACCGCCGAGATCAGCTTTATCGGCTTTACCACCATCCTGGCCAAAAGACGGAATCGTGGACGGTTCTTTGCCAAAGCCTGTCGCAACAACAGTAATGCGGATAGAATCTTCTTCCATATCCGGATCAATAACCTGGCCAAAGATAATATTGGCATCCGGGTCAACTGCTTCTGCAATTTTTTCTGCCGCTTCGTTGATTTCATACAAGCTGACATCGGGGCCGCCTGTAACGTTGAGGAGAATGCTCTGCGCACCGTCGATTCCTGTTTCAAGCAACGGGCTGTGAATCGCTGCATCAACCGCATCGAGGGCACGGTTTTCACCAGTTCCCAGGCCAATTCCCATGATGGCTTCGCCCTGGTCGGACATGACGGTCTTCACGTCGGCGAAATCGAGGTTGATGAGGCCCGTCGTCGTAATCAGATCAGAAATCCCCTGTACACCCTGGCGCAATACATCATCGGCTTTCAGGAATGCGTCTTTCAACGGTGTCTTTTTGTCAATCATCTGCAGCAGCTTATCATTCGGAATAGTAATAATCGTATCAACCTTTTCCTTCAGATATGCCGTCCCTTTTTCAGCCTGTTCGCGGCGGCGCTTCCCTTCAAACGTAAAAGGTTTTGTAACGACAGCTACCGTAAGTGCACCGAGATCTTTGGCACATTCTGCCACGATAGGTGCCGCACCAGTACCCGTACCGCCGCCCATGCCGGCTGTAACGAACACCATATCAGCACCCTGCAGGGCCTTGATGATTTCTTCCTTGCTTTCCAGGGCAGCCTGTTCACCGATTTGTGGATTAGCGCCGGCGCCAAGACCGCGGGTCAGCTTTTCACCAATCTGGATTTTAACATCCGCTTTGGAAATTTCCAGCACCTGATCTTCTGTATTGACAGAAATAAACTGTACACCCTGTAAGCCTGCTTCTATCATACGGTTGACAGCATTGTTGCCGCCGCCACCGACACCTATTACTTTTATGTTTGCATTATCTGCCATCTTACTAGTTCCTCCTTCAAAAAAGTATACACTCTTGTACTGATAGGATTTCTTTATTATTTTACACTATATTCAGGAATTAATCTACAGCTATTTGAAAAATCTTTCCTATCAACTGCTTTTAACAAGCGGGGCACGAGGATCCGTATCGATATACTGGACAGAAAGATGATTGCGCTTTACTTCCTGCAGCAGCTCTTTCGTCATCTCCGCCCGTCCTGCCGGATCATCAGCACTTCCCAGATGAACAGGAAGAGATTCGCTTGTATAGGCAATAATATTGTCTGGATTCCCTACATTGATTTCTGTAATATCCTTACGAAGTTCTGGTTCAAGGCTTTTCAAATACGAAAGAGAATCGCGAATGGACTGATCATGAATAGTATCGCCAAGGAGCAGAGTATCTACTTTTTTACCAGTAATCAAAGGGGCCGATACGCCTTTAATTTGCGGGGCTGTCTCAATGACCTTTCCCGTATCATCCACATAAGCAAAACCATACATCGTGGTGATGACAGCAACAGTCTGCCGCTCCTGCATGCGGATATGGATAGTCGCCGGGAATTCGCGGCTGATGTCCGCGCTTGCTACCCGTAAATCCTTTTCCATTCGTTCCCGCATCCGGTCCGGCGATAGTTGTATCACATTAATGATCCCGTTTTGTATGCCGCAGGATTGATATACATCATCAAAGGACATCCGCTCATTCCCATCAATGATGACGGTTCCAAAAGGAATGGGAAGAAATCGCAGGATAAGCCAGACAAAAAAGACAAAAATAATACCTGTTACGGCAGCCAGTCTGCGGTTCCGGCGGCGCAGTTGTCTCTGCCTAGCAAGTTTTTTCCGCTGGCTTCTGGCCCGGCGTCGGGCAATCCGCTTCTGCGTTTTCCCCTGTGCCTCCGTCATATCCTGATGAGGCACATAGGAAGTGTCTTCTACCTGAGGCGGCACGAAGACATCATGGGTACGCTTTTTAATGCCATATGGATCATTTTCACTTTGATATGAAGTTGTATCAGAAGCCGGGGAATATGTCCCTTTTTTATCCATTGTCATAGTATAAACCTGTATATAATCACAAAACTCTACTTAATCTAAAATTTTCCGACAGATGCTTCCTTTAGAATGCGTTCACATAAATCGGGAAATTCTATGCCTGCTGCACGGGCCGCATCGGGGACCAGACTGGTCGCCGTCATGCCCGGAACCGTGTTGATTTCCAGTACAAAGGGATTTCCCTCTTTGTCCGTCATGATATCGACGCGGGAAATACCGCTGCAATGGCAAAGATGAAATACGTCCAAAGCCAGATTCTGCATCTTTTTTGTCAGTTCCGGCGAAATAGGTGCCGGACAGAGATGTTTTGCTACGCCGGGAGCATACTTGGAATAATAGTCATATTTTCCTGTACTGGAAACAATTTGAATGACGGGAAAGGCCATATCATCCATGACAGCAACAGTAAACTCATCTCCGTCGATGAATGCTTCAGCCACAATAGAATTGCTGTACTTAAACGCTTCGTTCAACGCGCTTCGTATTTCGTCTTCTGAATGAACGATTACCGTACCAATACTGGACCCCTGCCCTGCCGATTTTATGACTACAGGCAGAGAAAACCGTTTGATAATATCAGCAGCGATAGCATCTTCGTCCTGCGTATTGAAATAATAGGCAAAGGGTGCTGTTGCAATTCCCGCTCCCTGAAACGCGCACTTGCTCATGACCTTATTCATACCGACGGCACTGGCCATGACGCCCGGACCGGTATAGGGAATGCCCATCATTTCACATAATCCCTGCAATACACCATCTTCTCCGTAATGTCCATGAAGCGCATTAAAAACAATATCTATATTCTTATCCTGCAGCTGACTGGCAAGCTTATCCGGCACCAGTTCCAGAAGTTCCGCATGATACCCCTTTTCCTGCAGTGCTCCGGCAATGGCAGCTCCTGTACGGCGCGATACTTCCGCTTCCGTTGAAGGTCCGCCTACAATAACGGCAATATTCTTATCCTGCAGTGTGTCCATGATTACTTCCCCCTCCTGGCTTCTTCAATATATCGTTCCCCTATGGTATAAATATCACCGGCCCCCATAGTAATGACCAGATCTTTTGGCCGTGCATTCTTAAGCAGATACGGGACAAGCTCGTTCTTATCGGCAATATAAGTCACATCCTGCCCTGTCGTTTCCCGGACCTTATCGGCAATCAGCCTGCCCGTGACTCCAGGGATCGGATCTTCGCCAGCACTATAGACATCGGTGACGATCAATTTATCAGCACCGGTAAAAGCTCCTCCAAACTTGTTGAGTAAAAGCTGGGTCCGTGTATACCGGTGCGGCTGAAACAGGCACACCACGCGATGAGTCCCCATATCGCGGGCAGCCGTAAGTGTAGCATTGATTTCCGTAGGATGATGGGCGTAATCATCGACTACCCAAACATCATCGACAACGCCTTTCGTCTGGAACCGCCGTTTAGCTCCATGGAAATGAGAAAGAGCATGGGCGATCTTATCAAAAGGAATACCGCAGCGAAGAGCAACGGCTGTAGTCGCCAGCGAATTCAGCACATTGTGACGGCCAGGGACATTGAGATTGATGGTTCCTAGTTCTTTGCCGTCATGCCATACTTCATAATGGAGCCGGCCATTAATATACCGGATATTACGGGCGTTGTAATCAGCCGGTGTTTCTATTCCATACGAAAGATACCGTCTGTTCAGGGTATTTGCCAAGGATCGTATCTTGTCATTTTCAAAACAGAGAACAGCAAATCCTTCCGGATGTATTTGTCCGATAAACTGTCCAAATGCCTTGATGATATTTTCCAGTGATCCATAATGATCCATGTGATCCGCATCTATATTAGTGATGACAGCAATATAGGGATGTTCTTTCAGGAACGATCCATCACTTTCATCAGCTTCAGCAATGACATAGTCTCCCTTTCCGAGAATAGAATTACAATGCAGATAATCCACTTCACCGCCGATAACCAGTGTCGGATCCGTACCGCTTTCATAAAAAACCTGTCCGAGCATGGAAGAGGTTGTCGTCTTGCCATGGGCACCTGCGACGGCAATGCTCTTTCCCCAGGACATAATATGCACCAGGGCATCGGAACGATGGATTACCGGTATGTCGCGGCGGCGGGCTTCCTGTAATTCCGGATTATTTTCTCTGATGGCAGATGAAATCACGACTACCTGGGCATCCTGCAAATTTTCCGGCCGCTGGCCAATGCAGATCCGGGCACCCATTTTTTCAAACCGGTCTGTCGTCGGGGAAACACGCAGGTCGGATCCGGAGACGGTAAAACCTTTTTCAATGAAAATGTTTGCTATCGCACGCATTCCCGCACCGGCAATACCAATGAAGTGAACGCGCTGTACAGTATTTAAGTTAATCATGATCAGTCACATCCTTCTGTATGCGGGAACGGTATTTCGGGCCCTTGGCAATAGAAAGCGCCAGTTCTGCAATATCATGTGCAGCCTGGGGACGGCCCTTGGATTTGCTCGCCTGAGCCATGCGCTTCAGTGCTTCCGGATCATTTTTCAAATGAACGATTTCTTCCAACAGTTCACGACCGGTCAACATCTTATCAAGGATCATTTTTGCAGCACCACACATGACCAGAGCCTGTGCGTTGTAGCGCTGATGGTCTTCGGCAGCATAGGGATACGGAATCAGTATAGCCGGAAGTCCGCGCACAGTTAATTCCGCTAATCCCACAGCACCGGCCCGATACACAGCCAGATCAGCTGCAGCCAGTGCTTCTGGCATGTGATGGAGATAGGGGATGATGTGGCTTCCTTCTCCATACCGCCCTTTGCCATCAATACCTTCCAATTGTCCTACGACGCGGTCGTATTCGTGGTCGCCGGTGACATGAAGGATCTGGATATCCTTGCTGTCCCGGAAATACCGGTGCACTTCAATCATTGCATTATTGATAGAACGGGCGCCCCGGCTTCCCCCTGCTACCAGTAGTGTGAATTTGTCCGGATCCAGCCCCAGTAAAGCCCGTCCATGATCTTTCGTACCAGTCAGTATATCCTTGCGTACGGGATTCCCCGTATACACCAGGATGTCTTTCCGCTTAAAGCGCTCTGCCGCTTCTTCATATCCCAAAGCGACACATTTGACAAACCGGCTTAATATCGTATTTGTGACACCGGGAATGACATTTTGTTCCTGTACCAATGTCGGAATCCCGCTCAGACTGGCTGCCAGGAGAACGGGGCCGCAAACGAAGCCCCCCGTGCCAATCACAACATCCGGTTTAAACTTATGAATAATATGTTCTGCCTTGATCAGACTGCCTGCGGTCTTTCCCAATGTCACCAGATTACGGAATGAAATCTTCCGTTCCAGCCCCCGTACATCAATCGTAACAAAGGGAATGCCTTCATTGGGAATCAAGGTGTTTTCCAATCCGATTTTAGATCCTACGTACAAAAATTCCGTCGGTTCAATATCGGCAATGGCCCGGGCAATGGTAATGGCCGGATAAATATGCCCCCCAGTGCCACCACCAGAAATAATCACTCGGCGCATGTTCTATTTCCTCCCTGTCTCTGAATTCATTATTTAAATTGCGTTTACTATGCCCTTGAACATACGTCCGCGCTGTTCGTAATTATCATACATGTCATAGCTGGAGCAGGCCGGTGACAAAAGTACGGTCTGGGGCGGTGCTGCAATCTTGCGTGCCATCATGACAGCCCGTTCCATGCTGTAGCCGGCTTTGCGGATATCTTTTACACCCGCCTTTTTTGCGGCTTTTTCAAAACGGTCCGCCGCATCACCGATAAGAATCATCGTATCTACTTTTTGAGCAGCCAGATTCATGAACTCATCAAGCGGCGTCATCTTATCATGGCCGCCGGCAATGAGTATCAGATGGCCGGAAAAAGCTTCCAATGCCTTTATCGAAGCATCCGTATTAGTACCCTTGGAATCATTATAATACGGTACGCCATTGATAGTGCGTACAGGTTCAATGCGATGTTCTACCCCGCCAAACGTCCGGAGTACACGCTGAATAACGGAAAGCGGTGCGCCTGCCACATACGCCATGAGCGCCGCGGCCAAGCAATTCTGGATATTATGCCTGCCAAATAATTTCAGTTCGTCTTCTCGGCAGATTTCCGTATCACTTCCATCCGTACGTAAAATCAGCCGTCCATCTTTTGCAAAGGCACCTGCCGGAACTTCCTGTTCCGTAGAGAACCACAACACGGTCCCGGTCATATCCGGTTCCATGGCTTTAATGCGCGCATCATCATAATTCAGGAGTGCATAATCGGATTTATCCTGATTATGGAAAATCCGTTCTTTCGCTGCCGCGTACGCTTCCATAGTGTGATGCCGGTCCAGGTGATCGGGTGTGATATTCAGTATGACCGCAGCCTTCGCTTTCATCGTCTGTGTAAATTCCAGTTGAAAACTGGAGAGTTCTGCTACGACCACATCTTCTTTTGGCAGGTCTTCCGCCTGTTCGGAAAGACCGTAACCGATGTTGCCACCTATGACCGTTTCACGGCCTGCCGCTTTCATAATATCTCCCAAAAGTGTCGTCGTCGTCGTTTTGCCATTCGTACCGGTAACAGCCAGTATTTCAGCATCTGTCAGCCGGTAAGCGACTTCTACTTCACTCCAGATGGGAATATGACGGGCAGCCGCTTCCTTCATAATCGGGATTTCCGGGGAAATGACCGGTGACGGAACGACGAGGTCCATCCCATCCAGCAGAGCCGCTTCCTGATGGCCAAACACGAGACGGATCCCATCAGCTTTCAATTCCGGCCACGGCTCATGATGTGTATCGATTGTCTTTAAATCATTGAGAACAACGGAAGCACCATGACTGGCCAGTGCTTCTGAAGCAGCCCGGCCGCTGATACCAGCACCGATAACCAAAATATGTTTCCCTGAAAAATCCATTATGCTCATGCTCTACACCCGCTTTTTTTCATATAGTATGTATGGCAGCCTATTTGCATGCCAGGACTACAAAAATAGAAAGGATGGCCATAATAGCCGAAAAACTCCAAAAAACAGTAACTACTTTGACTTCACTCCAGCCCGAAAGTTCAAAATGATGATGAATCGGACTCATTTTGAACACCCGTACTCCGCGGGTCTTAAATGATACGACCTGAATGATGACCGATAAAGCTTCAATCACATACAGGCCGCCTGCAATGATAAGCAATAATTCCGTCTTAGTCAAAATCGCCATGGCCGCCAGGGCTCCGCCTAAAGCCAGCGACCCCGTATCGCCCATAAACATTTTAGCCGGATGCTGGTTATAAAAGAGGAATCCCAAACAAGCGCCCGTAAGCGCCGCACTGAATACGGCAAAGTTGACATATCCCAGTGCGACAGAAATAACGACGTAGGCAACCGACGTGATGGCACAAGAACCAGCTGCCAGCCCATCGAGTCCGTCCGTCAGATTGACGGCATTACTCGTACCGACAATCATGACAAAGACAAATACGTAATACAACATGCCCAAATCAACATTCCATGTCGTAAACGGAATCCATACTGTCGTCGGAAAGTTCAGATATTCCTTCAAAATAAAGCAGAATACTGCTGCCATAACGAATTGCCCGGCCAGTTTTTGTTTAGCCGTAAGGCCCAGGTTGCGGTGTTTGACTGCCTTGATGGAATCATCAAGAAAACCGATGATTCCATGTCCTAGTGTCAGAAACAGCGCCAGTCCCTTGCGCAGATCCATGGGATTGAAAATAAGGCAGGACACGACAAGCGCTGTCAGAATCAGGATACCGCCCATAGTAGGCGTGCCAGCCTTGTATTTATGACTCTCTGGCCCTTCTTCCCGTTCAGACTGGCGGGCATGAAATTTCTTCAGTTCCCGGATGACCAGCGGCCCCAGAGCCAGAGCTATGATCAGACTGGCAGCAAAACCAAAGAGCAGTGTATTTAACATTCACATTACTTCCTTTCGAAATATGGCAGTATCTTTTCCATGGCAAATCCCCGGGAACCCTTAAGCAGAACCGTATCTCCCGGCTGGATAATTTGCCTGAGGCAATCCGCCGCTCCGGCATGATCCTGTGCCGTATATACAGCGCCGAGCCCATTTTTTCTGGCAGCATCTGCAATATAGGATGCCGGACTGCCCATGGTAATGAGCGCATCCAGCCCTAATTCCGCTGCTTCAGCTCCTATTTTTTCATGTTCCCGGACCGTCCAGTCCCCTAATTCCAGCATTCCGCCAAGAACAGCGATTTTCCGTCCTTTTGTCAGCAACGCCAGCGATTTCAGCGCTTCACTCATAGAAGCCGGATTTGCATTATACGCATCATTGATAAAGGTATATTCGCCAAGATGAATCAATTCCTGCCGCATTGGCATACCGCGGTACTCGGACAATCCTTTTTGTAACTGATGTTCTGTTAGTCCCAGAACCCGTCCGACAGCAATAGCAGCCAGTGCATTATAGACATTGTGGCTGCCTATGAGCGGCATGTGGATATCCATGACCTGATCAAAGCACCGACAGGCAAACCGCAGCCCCTTCTCACTGCAGACGACGCGGCTGGCCCGGATAGCAGCATTGCTTTCAATACCGTATCCGACTACCTTGCCGCGGCACAAATCGGCCATTGCCGCTACATACGAGTCATCCTGATTCAGTATGGCAACGCCATCTTCTGACAATGCCCGGACGAGTTCACTTTTAGCCCGGGCAATATTATCCTGCGACCCCAACAGCTCAATGTGACTCTTGCCGACATTGGTGACCACACCTATATCCGGTTCTGCAATAGCCGCCAGTTCCGCAATCTGCCCCAGACCACGCATGCCCATTTCCACAACGCAGGCCTCATGTTCCGGCGTAAGCTGCAGCAGCGTTTTCGGAAGGCCGATTTCATTATTAAAATTTTTTTCTGTCTGGAGCACACGATATTTCTGCGACAGCACGGCTGCAATCATGCTGCGTGTAGAAGTCTTTCCTACAGAACCCGTAACGGCGATGACAGGAATCGAAAAACGGCGGCGGTGAAAACGCGCCAGGTCCTGATATGCTTTGCGTGTATCCGTAACTATGACAACAGCAAACCCCTCTTGTTTATATTCAGGGCGGTCTTCAGCTACTACGGCACCGGCAGCCCCACGTTCTTTAGCCTGAAGCACGTAATCGTGACCATCAAATGTTTCTCCTTTGAGAGCTACAAAAAGCGCCCCTTCTGTAATAGCCCGTGTATCTGTCTCTACCTGAGAAAATACGGAATCGTCCACAACGGGATACAGCAGTCTGCCGCCAGTAGCCTTTTCTACCTCCTGTAACGTGAACGCAGCCATTTTTATCTCCCCTTTGCAGCCAGCACGGCATCCCTTGCGACCTCACGGTCATCAAAATGGATGGTACCGGTCTTCAATATCTGATAATCTTCATGCCCCTTACCAGCAATCAGTACAATATCGCCGCTTTGCGCCAATTCTACGGCACGGAAAATAGCATCACGGCGATTGACGATCACTTCATGATGCTGGCCGGGTTTCAACCCATCTTTTACACCGGCTTCCACTTCCTGAACAATGGCTTCCGGGTCTTCTGACCGCGGATTATCAGAAGTGACGATGGGGATATCAGCATGTTCTGCAGCAATACGTCCCATAATCGGGCGTTTTGTACGATCGCGGTCGCCCCCGCAGCCGAACACGCAGAGTATACGGACCGGATTCATGGCACGGGCTGTCGTCAATGCTTTTTCCAGACTGTCCGGCGTATGAGAATAATCGACGACAATGGCAAAATCCTGTCCGGCTTCTACGAGTTCAAAACGGCCTGGTACGGAATGGAAAGACTGGATAGCTTTATCAATCGTCTGTTCATCTACGCCTTCTGCATGGGCAGCTCCGATTGCCGCCAGTGTATTATACACGTTGAACAAGCCTGTAATGTTCATATTCAGATGGACATTGACAAAGGGTCCCGTAACATCAAAGGATGAACGTTTCAGTTCCACCGATAAGTTAGCTGCTTTTAAATCAGCTGCTTTTTCTACGCCGTAGGTCAGTACGTTGCAGTGGCAGGTTTTCAGGATTCCTTCTGCATAAGGGTCATCAATGTTGACTATAGCTGTCTTATTATCCTTAACATGTTCATCGAGACTGATGTTCTGGAATAATTTGCATTTGGCTGCCAGATAGTTTTCCATCGTCTTGTGGAAATCCAGGTGATCTTGTGTCAGATTCGTAAATACCGCCGTATCATATTCAATCCCGGCCACGCGGTTTAAAGCCAGGGCATGGCTCGACACTTCCATGACGACGTGAGTAACGCCACGGTCATACATAAGCGCCAGGAAGCGCTGCAGATCAATAACATCCGGCGTCGTATTGTGAATAGGAAGTTCTTCATCGTCAATCAGCGCATGGATGGTTCCCAGAAGGCCCACACGATGGCCGGCAGCTTTCAGGATATGATAAATAATATGGCTCGTCGTCGTTTTGCCATTTGTCCCCGTAACGCCGATCATGCGCATTTTCTTTCCCGGATAATCATAAAAATAAGGAACTATATCTTCAACGGCATGATGCACATCCGGCACCATGATTTGCACGGCATTGCCGGGAAGGTCCAGATGTTTGGTCGTAAGCACTGCAACGGCCCCTTTCTCTACAGCCTGGGATGCATATACGGCCCCGTCTGTATGAACGCCGCTGAAGCAGACGAACAAATCTCCCTTTTCGATTGACCGGGAATCGGACGAAATGCCCGTAATCATAGTATTGGCATTGCCATCCACATTATATATACCTTTAATTTGTTTGCAGAGTTCATTAACTGATTTCATTTCATTTCCTCCTATACAGGTAATTCATATGTTAACAGAACAGGAAACAACAATAGCAGCCTTAAATTAAGGCTGCTCATACCCGCTTTACCGGCTGCTGTCACCTGTTCCCGTCTTATCATGAGACTGGCCATACAGCACGGTCACCGGGACCGTCATACCGAGTTTCTGCGCCGACGTATAAATTCGTTCCGGCGTCTCCAATTTGGCAATATCAACGCGGAGCACTTCATTTTCTCTCTGCAGCTGCTGGGCATGAAGCTTTTTCTGCATCAGTGCATAGCTGAAATTAGTTTTAACGGCAGAAAGCGCAATGTATGCCAGCAGGAAAAAGCATACCAGCAGTAAAACAGATATAGTCTGCGCAAGCAGCCTGGCGAATTTTCTTTCATCCGCACCGGTCCGGTGCCCCACAGAACGTGACGCTTCATAGTGAATGTATCCAGCTTTTCTGGCCAGCATATTATAACACATCCAATCAAATATTAAAAACGAAAATTCCTCTGCCTATCCATCACTTACGAATTCCGACGCGTAATTTAGCACTTCTGGCCCGGGGATTCTGTTCCAGTTCATCTTCTCCCGGCGTGATGGCATGGCGCTGTATCTTTAAAATGGCATGATGGTGACACGTACAGACAGGCATATCGGGAGGACAGATACAATCCGTTGCCAATCGTTTCAACGTCTGCTTGACAATGCGGTCTTCCAGAGAATGGAAGGTTATAACACAGATATGTCCGCCCGGTTTTAACCGCTGCGCTGCCGTTTCGACGGCATCATGGAGAATACCCAGTTCATCATTGACTTCAATCCGGATTGCCTGAAACGTCCGCTTGGCCGGATGCGGTCCATCCTTGCGGGCTCCCGCAGGAATAGCTTTCTTGATGACGGATACGAGTTCAGCCGTATGACTAATGGGCTTCTGCTGCCGTTCCCTGACGATAAATTCAGCAATACGGCTGGCCCAGCGTTCTTCCCCATAGTCTTTGACAACACGGTATAACTCAGCTTCACTATATGTATTGACCACATCGTAAGCGCTTTTCCGGGCAGACCGGTCCATCCGCATATCAAGTGGCCCGTCCTGCATATAGGAAAAACCCCGTTCCGGCGTATCCAGCTGGTAACTCGACACGCCCAGGTCAAACATGACCCCGTCCACGGCATCTATGTGCAGCTTGTCCAGGACCTGGCCCAGGTTGCGGAAATTTTCCTGCACCGGTATAAAATGGCAGGCTGTCCCTTTCATATGGGCTGTAGCCGCCGCAATGGCATCCTCATCCTGATCGAGTCCAATCAGCGTTGCATCACCGGCCAGCCGTTCGGCCAATACGCGGGAATGACCTCCCCCTCCCAGTGTGCAGTCTACATATATACCATGGGGATCACCGATGAGATGATTAATTGTTTCATTTCGTAATACACTGACATGATGAAATTCCATGAGTACTCCTATATGTCCAGATCCAGATCTTCCAGATCTTCAGCAATCTCTTCCATCGCCGGCACGGTACGGGCGGCATATTCTTCATAAGATTGTTTGTCCCAGATTTCTATGCTGTCACCTGTGCCGATGACTGTAACTTCTTTTTTAAGGCCGGCATATTCCCGCAGTGTTCCGGGAATCAGGATACGGCCTGTACGGTCAAATTCAACTTCGGCCGCACTGCCAAAGAGAAATCGTTTAAATGCCCGGACCCTTTCTTTACTGGTCCTTAATTTTTTCATCTTATCAGCCAGATTTCTCCAGGCATCCTGTGTATATACAGAAAGGCAGCCTTCCAGTCCACGGGTTACTATACAATGCGTTCCCAATTCTTCACGAAATTTCGCCGGCATAATAACACGGCCTTTTGTATCAATAGAATGCGAATATTCTCCCATGAACATAGCGTCGCCCCCCTTTCCGTATTATCTATCACTTTTCACCACATTTTACCACATTTTCACACCCGATGACAATAATATTGCTTAATCTGATAAAGATCTGAAAAAAAAGATAAAAAAATACTGCAGAAAAAAACAAGATGTATTTTGTTTCTTCCTACAGTATGTATGATACAACATAGCCAAACTTATTATATTTTGATTATCCGTGTAGCAGTTCATCCAGCCAGGTATCTTCCAGAACAATGTCCTGCGTCGTCATCTTTTGAAAATCGCACCGGCGGACTAATTCCTCTTTATGATACAGACGCCTTTCCGTAACCAGTCTGCCGGCCAGGGCCAGTGCAGATAAAATGGCATCAGCCATGACACCGCGTTCACGAAGGCTGCGGACTGTTATGCCTTTCTGTCTCTTAGAAAGACGGTTACCAGACGTATCAACCAGCATCGGAACATGGGTATACGAAGGTGCCCTATACTCCAGCACCTTCATGAGCCATATCTGCTGGGCTGTCGAAGATAACAAATCCCGGCCGCGCAGCACATGGGTAATGCCCATAGCCCCGTCATCGACGGCAACGGCCAATTGATATGCATACAGGCCATCGGCACGCCGGACGACGAAATCACCACAAACACGGGGCAGATAATCCGAAAAAGCCCCATAGCAGCCATCCGTAAACGAGACAGAAACGTCCGGGACGTGGACGCGCCAGGATGGCTTCCGGTCCATATGACGGCGCTGTTCTTCCGTCATGCCATAACAATGCCCATCATATACAAGATGCTCCCCTTCATGGGGCGCTCCTATGGCCTGCAATCTGGCACGGCTGCAATAACAGGGGTACAACAGATGTTTTTCCTGCAGCTCCTGCATGGCTTTTTCATATAGCGGATACCGTTCCTGCTGGATATATGATCCGTAAGAGCCGCCTTTTCCAGGCCCTTCATCCCAGTCCAACCCCAGCCAGGCCAGATCTTCCAGCAGTGCCTTTACATATACAGGCTTAGACCGCTGTTCATCGATATCTTCTATGCGCAGTACCAGAGTTCCATTCTGTTGCCGTACCTGCAGCCAGGCAAGAAAGGCAGTCCATACATTTCCCAAATGGATATAGCCCGTCGGGCTGGGTGCAAAACGTCCCCGCATACTATTCACATCCTAATCCGGCAAGGAAATGAGGTTGTCAAACAAAGCAGCTGCATCCTTTATTTTACCTTCTCCCCCCATCACGCAAAGGCAATTATCATTCATGACCGCCCGCACTAATGGTGCCAGAGCCCGGATATCTGCAGCCGTCGTCTGTAAGAGCTGATCCCGGCGCTGCTGAACCAGGGCCTGTGTCATATGGGAGAAATAGCGGTTCATCGCCTTATCTCCCCTTAGGGAAGGTGTCAGTGGAATATCAATGCGGCTCAATGTACCAATGACATACTTTGTCATTTCCCGGTCTGTAACGTCGAATTGTTCCAGATAATCTGCCAGATCATCGTACGCTCTGACGCTGCTTTCCAGATTGGGGTCGCGATACGAGCAGAACACCATGTCACCATTGCCGTAAAAACGGGTAAACGCCCCGTACGCTCCTCCCTGGACACGAATCTTCGTCCAGAGATATCCATATTGCAAAATCGTATCCAGAACCATCATAGAACCGGTGTACACAAAGCCATGGCTGCGGAAATTCCCACCTTTTGCTACGTACTGTACCTTGCCACTGGTCATGATGCCTTCGTTTTTACGTTGACCGCCCAGACGGCAAAGGTCTGTGCGTTTTTCTCCCTGGGGCAATTGTTGCGCCCAGTCCGGCAAAAGTCCTATGACCTGCTGGTAATCTTCTGTATCACTCGTTATTTCCAGCGTCATAGCTGCCCGGGTGAACACCTTCTTCATGACATGCTGCAGCTTCATGATTGTATCATCCGTTTTCGTCCTGATTCCGGCAGCAATCCGGCTGATAAATTCATAGTACGAAAATTCGCCGGCATCGCAGAATCCTTCTACCGGTGATACATAAGACAGAACGCGGTGCATGACCAGCGTATGCCCCCGGCGGAATGCATCCATATCCCAGCCCGCTTTGGTTTCCTCGACCAGTTCAATGAGACGTTCTGTATTGGTAAAAAGTGTTTCTGTCGTAATTTCCCGCATCAGACGGATCAGTTCCGGCATATTCTGACGGAGTGCCTTAGCCGTTACCTTAAAGACAGGCATGTACTGCCCATTATCTTCACAATCAGAAAAAGCAGATACGGCGCAATCGATACCTCCAGTATATAAATCAATGAGGGAAGCCAGTTCTCCATATGTATGATCTTTCGTATCCATGTCTCCCAAAAGATCACTGAGGAGATATACATAGGAAATCTCTTCCGGGGTAAAACCATGGAGGTCAAAATACGCATTGACATAGGTGATACCGTTTGTATGATCCGGTACATGGCACACCGTAATCCCACTTTCAGAAGACGTTTGCATTTCTATTTCTTCCGCTTTATGTTCCAGATCATCCCGGGAAAGAGTGGGGATTGTCAACAAAGCTTCGGGAGAATCGGGTGTAGCCTGTCTCTTTTTCAAGGCCTTGGATGCTTCAACAATCTGCTGTATGTCTTCAGCAGATAAAGTCTTTTTATACGCTGCCAGTCTGTCAGCCACAGCCTGATCATGTTTTTCTGTCAGACCGGGTTCCGGGACCAGTGTAACAAGAGCATAATACGGGTTATCCAGTATATATTTCTTGATAAGAGATTCATAATATCCGCTGTCAATCCCCTGGCGGAGAGTCTGCAACGCATCTTCATATTGCAGAGAAGCCAGCGGATCTTTATCGTACAGCCAGGTATCCATGCAACGGATACCATAAATCAATCCCTTGGGACGACCGGCAAAATCGGCTTCCCGCAAAGTAAATTCAATGCGGTTCAGGGCACCGGTCAATAAGGTCTTATCCACGCCTTCCTGAACCATCTTTGTCAGGAACTGCCGGACAACCGGTAAAATCTTGGCCTGTTTATCCGGGTCTGAGCCATTGATGGAAATTCCCCACAACGGCTGCAGGATACCATCCTGGAAATCACCGGACACATCGCGGCCGACACCGGCATCGACGAGAGCTTTTTTCAGGGGCGCCGCCGGCGATTGCAACAGGACGTACGTCAGCACCTTAAAAGCCAATGCCAGTGTCGTATCCAAAGCATCGTCAATGACATAGGTCAGACTGTGCAGTGTCTTCTGCTGCGTTTTTTCTCCTGAAGCGATGCCATACGGATAGGTACGGACGCAACTGCCCGGGCAGGCTTGTCTTTTGATGGCTGAATCGATATGTGCTGCATGGAATTTACTGAGATATTCAGAATCGATAAAATCCAGTGTGCCGTCAACATCCAAATCCCCATACAGAAAGATATAACTGTTGGAAGGATGATAATAGGCCTTATGGAAAGCCGCAAAAGCCTCTTGCGTCAAATTGGGAATATCGTCAGGATCCCCACCTGATTCTACGCCATACGTTGTATCGGGAAACAGGTTTTCCATGACATGGCGTTCCATAAGTGAATCGGGAGAAGAAAAGACGCCTTTCATTTCATTGTAAACGACGCCACTGTACGTCAGAGGTGCTTCCGGGCTGTCCATTTCATAGTGCCAGCCTTCCTGCATCAGTACCTGTCCATCTTTCAGCATATTAGGGAAAAACACGGCGTCCAGATATACATCCATCAGGTTATGGAAATCCTTTGCATTCCGGCTTGCTACAGGATACATGGTCTTATCAGGAAATGTCATCGCATTGAGAAATGTATTGAGAGACCCTTTGACCAGTTCTACAAACGGTTCTTTCAATGGAAATTTCCGGGAACCGCACAATGTGGAATGTTCACAAATATGGGGTACACCTGTACTGTCAGAAGGCGTCGTGCGAAAAGAAATGGAGAACACCTTATTGTCGTCTTCATTCTGGATATACAGGACGCGGGCCCCGGATTGGACGTGGGTCATTTCATAGGCCTGGCTATCCAGTTCTTTAACATAAACGGACCGGTCTATGTGAAATCCATGCAGCGTGTCTTTTACTTTCAATGTCATAAAAAAGCCTCCTCTTACGACTGTGTATGAAGAATAATATCGCCTAATGCTTCCACATCAGGGGCAAAATAATCAGGCGGATAGGCTTCCTGTTCTGCCTTGCTTCCATATCCGAACCCGACGAGGATGACAGGCAGCTTCGTTTCTCTGGCACCGATGACATCATATTTCCTGTCGCCTACCATGACAGCCTTGCCTTCTGCCTGTGGTCCGATTGTATCGAGAACCTGCTGGATGACATCAGCTTTTGTTTCGTTGCCTCCAAGGGTACTGCCGGCGACGAGTTCCACCCGCTGGCTGATCCCGAATTTCTCACATATGGCCCGGGCATGTACAGTCGGTTTGGACGTAGCAACATACGATTTGATGCCCGCTTCCTTTAATTGATCCAGAAGAGCCAGGATTCCCGGGAACGGATGGTTTTCAAAACGCCCTTTGGTACCGTACCGTTCCTGGAATGTATCATACAGACGCCGCGCTTTTTCTTCGGAAAAGCCATAAACCTGGGTAAACGTCGTCATCATCGGCGGGCCGACGACAATGTGCTGGTCCAGCCGTCCTTCCGTTGATTCCCCAAGCTTCAGCAGTGCATATTCTACAGACTTGATGATTCCTTCTTTCGAATCAGTCAGAGTCCCGTCTAAATCAAATAGTACATGTTTGAACATGTTTCTCCTCCTGCTATATGGTATTACTTTTACATATCTTATATATAATATCATATTTGAGAATGGTTATCCAGTATAAGGAGTATGAAAAAGAGAGTTGCCGCCAAATGAGCGCACTGCTCATGCAGGGACAACCCTCTCTTTAAGTTTGCGATATTATTTCACGATAGTTTTATTTTACGACAACTAATTCATACTGGCGCGTGCCGAGACCGATTTCTTCTGCATGTACCAGCGTTTCATCCCAATTGACGCGGGGATTGCTGTCAAGGAAGTGGTCGTGATGATGATGCCAGTCTGGTTTTGCCAGATTATCCGCCAACTGGCTGTTGGGCAGAGGCTGTTGTTTCTGACAGGCATCGACGCAAGCCTGATCCAGTGCGACCGGATCAAAGGAAGCAAACATGCCGATGTCCGGAAGGATAGGAGCATCGTTTTCAGCATGACAGTCGCAGTTCGGTGAAATATCCATGACAAGATTGATATGGAAACAGGGCCGGTCCTGGCAGACGGCCTGGGCATATTCAGCCATTTTGCGGTCTAATTTATCATTGGCATCCCATTGTACCGTCTGGATAGCGTCAAAAGCACAAGCACCGATGCAACGGCCACAGCCTTTACAAAGTTCTTCATTGATATGAGCTACGTCATTTTCGTATGTAATGGCGTCGGATCCGCATTCTTTAGCACAGCGATGGCAGTTGCGGCAATTTTCCTCGATGACTTCCGGTTTGCCTGACGAATGTTGTTCCATTTTTCCTGCCCGGCTGCCACAGCCCATGCCGATATTTTTTATAGCACCGCCAAACCCGGTTGATTCGTGACCTTTGAAATGAGCCAGGCTGATAAAGACATCGGCATCCATGACGGCCCGACCGATTTTGGCATTCTGTACGTATTGCCCATTTTTTACAGGGACTTCTACTTCATCGGTACCGCGCAGCCCATCCGCGATAATGATCTGACAGCCCGTAGTCACCGTATTATAGCCGTTGAGATTGGCACAGTCCATATGTTCCAGGGCGTGTTTACGGCTGCCCGGGTAGAGCGTATTACAGTCCGTAAGAAATGGCTTCCCTCCCATTTCTTTTACCAGATCTGCTACAGCCTTGACATACTGGGGACGGATAGATGCCAGACACCCCAGTTCACCAAAATGCATCTTGATAGCAACGAATTTTCCATCCATATCAATGTTGCCAATGCCGGCACGGCGGCAGAGTTTCTGCAGTTTCATCAGATTATTCGTACCTACTTTACAGCGGAAATCTGTAAAATATACTTTTGCTTTTTCCATATTGCCCTCCTGTCATACAATACACACCATAACTATATTACAACATCATTATCATATCACATGGAGCCCGCTCAAAGTCAAGTAAAACAAAGCCGACTGCCTGTCATCATAAAAGAGACAGGACAGCCGGCTGATTATATTACCATTTTATTTATTAAATGGTTTATTTCTTCCAGAACTGTTCCGCTTTGGCAATGTTGCCACGGATAGCATCGCAGCAGCGCTTGAATTCTGCTTTTTCATCATCAGTCAGCGTGTATTCCATGACCTGTTCTACCCCATTGGCACCGACGACAGCAGGAATACCGCAATAAATACCTGTTTCACCATATTCGCCGTCGAGATAAGCACTGACAGGCATAATCTTCTTTTCATCATGCAAAATGGAACGGACAACGGTAGCCCCTGTAGCAGCTACACCATATTCCGTGCATTTTTTCCCTTTAAAGGTAGTCCAGGCACCGTTGATGACGCGTTTCGTCATTTCTTCATGATCAAAGTCAAAGCGAGGATCGCCTTTCAATTCGGAAAGCGGTTTGCCATGGAAAGAAATGAGAGACCAGGGAACCATCTGAGCATTGCCATGTTCGCCCATCATGAATGCCGTGAACGAATGGTGTTCCAAATTCGTCTGCTGGGAAATGGCACTGATGAGCCGGGACGAATCAAGGCCGGTCCCTGTACCAAATACGCGGTTGCGTGGCAGACCGCTCAGTTTCTGTACCAGGTCGGTAATGACATCGCAGGGATTGGTAATATTGACAAAAATGCCGTCAAATCCGCCAGCCATGATTTTATCGACAAAGCTGGCTACTTCCCTGACAGAATTTTCCATTTCGCTGTCACGGTTCAACGTTGCCAGTAATTCAATTTTACCAACGGCATTAACAATGACATCGCAGTCTGCCAAACCGGCATAATCTACAACTTTATATACGACGCGGTGAGGCATAAAATACGCAGCATCCATCAGGTCATTGCATTCACTGGCTACTTTATCAGCGTTTTTATCACACAGCTTGACTTCATCAGCAACCCCCATCATTCCCAGATTATACGCAACATGAGCGCCAACGTGGCCTAATCCAACTACACCAACAATTCTTTTTTTGATACTCATGATAAATTCCTCTTTTCTCGCAGAAAATTATGTTACAGAGTTCACAAATCTCTATACGTATATGATAGGCCTGTCCTTTTGATTTGTAAATGAGTAATCATTTGTAATTCAAAATAAGAATGAATTTTAATACACACAAAACGCAAGTTAATCGTATAATCTCGAATATTTATCTCTCTAAATGCATCTTATACCAATGCTTATGATTTTTTGTCATGCTTTTTGTTTTCTGTTTCGTCTATCGGTGTCACATCGATTGTATAGGAATGCCTGTTATTTTTATCACGCATCGCTGCTTCATATCCCCGGCGGTACGAGGCATCTGCCGAATGATCTTTCCCGCGAATCTTATGCCATAACCAGCGCACGGCTGCAATCAATGCCATGAACAGGAAAAGATTCATGAACAGCCCCAGAATAGTTGATAAGATTCCCATACTGCCCCATCCTAAAAGGCCGGCCAGCATACTCCCCAGGAACATACCTCCTGCCAGGAATCCTATGTTACGGAGCGTATTCCCCCATCGTGAAGTCTGTGATGCGGCCGTGCCTGCTCCGTTACCAGCTGTTTTAGCCTGCTGTCGGGTATTGGTAGTGCCAGTTTCTGATTTAGGAGCCTGCCTTGTCGTATTTCCCATATTACTTGCCGGCTTCGTCATCGCCGGTGCCGTACGAGGTGCTGACTTGACAGAAATCCCACCTTTAGCAGCCCAGACTACATCTGAATGGGTAAAAACAGGTGCGGCGGTCAGACAAAATACACTGATGGCAATAGAAATAGCAACATTTTTTATTTTCATATACAGAAACTCCTTTTCATGAGAATATATGGTTTCGTCATGGAATTTATAAATAGAACTTATATATATTATATCATAGGCAGTCAAAGCATTGACAAATCGCCGGTTTACTCATCAAATTTTAATTTTTTATATTTTCGTTATTAATATTTTTAATTTTATGTCGTTGATTTTTTTCTTTTTTATGATATACTTAGGTCATAAAAGGTAAATTTTATGGTTCTATTAAAATTTACAGTAGCGGAGAATAAGAAATGTACCAGTTATTATTTTACATCTGCTAAAAAATGTGAGCTCATAAAGCGCAGGTATAGTTTGGGCCTATATTTGTGTGCAACCATTTTTAATCAGTACAGCTGGACGGGATTTCAGTTACAGGAAGCGCATCTTTATTCTCCGCATCCGATGGGAGGTATGATGTATGAGTAAGGGTAGTAATCAAAGTTCCAGAGTCATTGCTATTGGTCTCATGTTGTTTGCATTATTCTTTGGTGCCGGCAACCTGATTTTCCCGTCATCGATGGGACAAAATGCCGGTTATAACGTCTGGTGGTCCGTTCTGGGCTTCATCATCAGCGGGGTAGGACTTCCGCTGGCCGGTGTACTTGCCATGGGATATTCGGGCTGTGAAGACCTGCGCCAGCTGGCAAGCCGCGTAGGGCTTAAATACGGTCTCGTATTTTCCGTCGTAGTATATCTGACCATCGGTCCCTGGTTCTGTATTCCCCGTACAGGCAGCGTATCCTATGAAATCGCTGTACGGCCTTTCCTGAATAGTGGCGGTTCTGATATGGAAATGACAGCCTTCCTGGTACTATTCTTCATTATTTCCTATTGGCTGTCTGCCAACCCGTCCAAACTGGTCGATCGCATCGGCAAAATCCTGACACCATGTCTGCTGGTAACAATCGTCATGTTGATTTTAAAATCCTATCTCACCCCGATGGGTGTCCCTCAGGCTCCAACTGCTCATTACGCTACAGCCAGCATGGCTGCCGTTCAGGGTTTCATCGACGGATACGGCACTATGGATGCCATGGGCTCCTTCGTATTCGCTATTTTAGTCATTAAATTCGTCAAAGAAAACGGCGCTGATACACCGCAGAAGGTGACACGGGATGTTTTTAAAGCCGGTCTTCTGGCAGCAGCCTGCCTGGGATTCGTCTATGTATTCATTGCTGACCTCGGCGCAACGAGTGTGCAGGCACTGGGAATCCTGGAAACCGGTGCTCCCGTCCTTGCCAACAGTGCCCTGATACTTTTTGGCAATGCCGGTGCAATCCTCTTGGCGGTCATCGTCCTCTTAGCCTGCTTATCCACCAGTATCGGCCTTCTCACATCGTGTGCTACCTTCTTCAATGAAATTTATGACCGCATCAGTTATACAGCCTATCTGCGGGGCTTTACCATTGTCTCTTTCCTGATTGGCACATTTGGTCTGCTGACGATTATCAAGACAGCCATTCCGGTCCTGATGTTCCTCTACCCGCTTACGGTGGCAACGATATTCCTCACGTTCATGCACAATGTGTTTAATGGAAACCGCATCGTCTACATTTCTACCATAGGGTTCACTTGTTTCTCCGCCCTTATCAGCGGATTAGAAACAGCCGGTGTTCCCCTTGGATCGTTATCTGAGTTGATGAACACCTATGTTCCCTTCCAGGCTATCGGTCTCGGCTGGATCATCTTTGCCCTCACCGGATTCGTCGTCGGCCTGATTGCAGCTGCAATTCTAAAGAAGCCGGAAACGTTACCCGATGAAGCTTGAAATGTTCTGATAAAAAGTTGAAAACAAGAGAGGAGCCTCTCATGAAAATCACAGTTTTCACGAGAGGCTCCTCTCTTATTTTGTCTTACACGCCCAGTGCATACACGATGACCGGTATGACTGCTGCAAACAATACCGTACTGGCCGTCACAATGCCTGTCGCGTACCGTACGTCACCATGGGCTTCATTGGCAAGAATCGGCAGTACCGCCATGATAGGCAGGGAAGACTGGACGATGTAGGTATCAAATTCCAATGCCGGCATAGGGCCTAACAAGTCCTGGCCAGCGAAAAGCACGACCGCCATGACGGCCGGTGCCAGAATCAGACGGCCTGTAAACCCGGCAATGGTATCTCTGTCAAAGGAAATATTGCCCACCCCGGCCTTAGCCAGGGCCAGTCCAATGTACAACAGGGATAAGGGGGTAACCAGGCTGCCGATATAACCAGCTGCCGTCATCACCGGGGCCGGAACGGATATATCTGCCAGCAAAAAGAGAAAGGCAATCAGACAACTGGTAAGAGGCGGCGGACAAAGCTTTTTCAGATTAAAATGCCGTCTTTCTGTGCCCGCCGCATCGGATGGATCGTCTGCCACGAGAAATGCCCCAATTGTCCAGCAGGACGTATTGCAAAACAGAAAATATGCCAGAAAATACGGCATGGCTTCTTCACCGAATAAGGCCATATTGAGAGGCCAGCCGATAAATAAAGTATTCGTATTCGCTACAGCCGCAACAAAACTGCCATGACGGCCAGCCGGAACATGCGTCATGCGGGCCCAGATCCAGCCCAGGACATACCAGGCGATCACTCCGACAGCGACCAGTGTAAACCCTTCTGACAATTGGCGCACCATACTGAGGGACATGTATTTCATCATAGATACGAAAACAGCAGCCGGCAATGCAATATTCATGATGATTTTTGAAATATCATTGCCAAAGGAATCGGACAAATACTGTTTCTTCTCCAGCACATATCCCGTCAGAATAATGAGTAATATAGGAATAATACTTTCTATCGATGCTGTAAAGGCCATACGAGTCTCGTCCTCCCGGAAAATTGATGAAATCACATTAGCTATTATAGTATATTTATGATGTTTGTCCAGAAAAAATCAGTATCTTAGCATACTAATATATCAATTATCTATGTTGCCTTACGTATACCCTGTCTGGCCGCATACAACAAAACAGACAAATATGATTTCATAATAAAGAGCTGCCCCATCAGGGATATCCTGGTGTGACAGCTCCGCATTTCATTGTTTCTTACTATTGCCAGTTTTATAATCGATGGTAATCCCTGGCTGGTTATTATAGACAAAGACATTGAACTTGATGCCAGCCCCCTTGTCTTCTACCGACCATGCCTCCATCTGTACCCCGCGGGCAACGAGATCATTGCCGGAAAAAATGGGAGTTACCCGGTACAAAACGTGATGATTCGTTTCTTTAATGTAATCGGCTACCATATTTTCAAAAGGAAGCATACCTTCGACGTTGAGATACCGCGTACCTGTGATCAGATTTTTAGGATTGGCATTTTCTGCTGTCAACTGATATCCAATAAGGTGACAACGGTTGTACAGATATTTCCCATCGACATTATCATACTTGGCCAGATGCCATCCGCTTGGTTTGACACTGCCTATGGCACCCCTTTTTTTGGTAGGCATAAGATCTTTTCCTATATTGGCATAGGCCGGACCGCAACGTCCCAGTGAATCAAGCTCACTGTACCTTTCAAAAGATTTCTTCGTCTTGTCTTTGTCAGGAAAATCAGGAACATTATTATGGATGACAACATATGGCTTCCCTGAAAATGCCGGAATGTTAGAAAGATCAAACGATTCTTCCTTATTTCCCTTAACTTGTACAGTCTGATTCTGTACCTTCTTTTCATGCGACGATGTCTTCTGTGACTGTCCGCAAGCCGTAAGAATAAGGCAAAAGGCAAGCAGCAGCGCCATCAGTATCTTGGTCAGATGTCTCATTTTGCATATACCTCTTCTGTAATAGTATCATGGGAAAATCCCGAAAAGTCATGACTTTCCTGCAACCTCCAGGGACTTTCCAGGGTAATATCAAAATACATGTCAGACGGATAGGCCCTGTTCCAACGGAAAAGAATGATTTTTTCGATACGATCTGCATAGGGAAGGACTGCCTTATCTTCAACAAAGCAGAAATCGCCCTGGCCAGCCTGATTCAAAAAATCGTCGTCAACGTGGATCCGGTCCGCCGCTTCTGTGAACATGGACGCAGAATAAGCATCCATCCAGATGCCTTTTGTACCGGCAATTTCCAGCATCCTCTGTCGCAATTTCCGGTCCTGGCTCTGACGGCGCTGATTGAAACAAAGCCCGCCATGATCGTCTACTACTGTCATGATAATCATGAACTCACCTCCTGATACGTACCATTATATCATAGAGTGTCCGCTAATAGAAAAAGGATCCAGGCCGCAGCCTGAATCCTTTTTTCTATTAGCAGGAATATTATTCTCTGCCTGCCATCTTGGCATAGTATTTGTAACGATCTTTAAGATCCTGTACTTCTTTCTTATACAGTGCATCAGCACGTTCAGGGAAGTTGATCTTAAGTCTTCTGTAACGGTTTTCGCCGTTGAGGTAATCCATAACTTTATCCGTATCCGGTTCCGGAGAATCAAGCTGGAACGGGTTCTTGCCCTGTGCAGCCAGACGCGGATCGAAACGATAGAGATGCCAGTAACCGCATTCGACAGCTTTCTTCATTTCCAGCTGTGTCGTACCCATACCGGCGCGGATGCCGTGTTCCAGGCACGGGCAGTAGCAGATGACGATGGACGGGCCATCATACGATTCAGCTTCGCGGATAGCGCGGAGAGTCTGAGCCTGGCTGTAACCCATAGCAACCTGGGCAACATATACATAGCCATAAGTCATGGCAATGGCACCGAGGTCCTTCTTCTTAATGACTTTACCGCCTGCAGCGAATTTAGCTACAGCAGAAGTCTGTGTAGATTTAGAAGACTGACCGCCTGTGTTGGAGTAAACTTCCGTATCTACGACGAGGATATTGACATCACGGTTCTGGGCAATTACCTGGTCTACGCCGCCGAAGCCGATATCATAAGCCCAGCCGTCACCACCAATAGCCCATACGGACTTCTTGGAAACGAATTCGCGGTTCTGAAGGACGAATTTAACTTCTTCCGTCTGTTCTGCTTTTTCCAGAGCATCGAGAAGAGCATCCGATACTTCACGGGATTTCTTGCCATCTTTGTAGTTGGCAAGGTATGCATCGATTTCCGCTACGCATACGCCCTGTTCTTTGAGGCTGTTCAGGCGGATAATGATTTCCTTCTGAATGGCGTCCTGAGCGTGGAAGTAGCCATATGCAAATTCAGCATTGTCTTCGAACAAGGACTGTTCCCAGCAGGGCCCGAAGCCGCGTTCGTCCTTGCAGTACGGAGTCATCGGCAGAGATCCGCCATAAGCAGAGGAGCAGCCGGAAGCATTGGCAATGTACATGCGGGAACCGAAGAGCTGTGTAACCATCTTGATGTACGTCGTTTCAGCACAGCCAGCGCAGGCCGGGGAGAATTCGAAGTACGGTTTGGCAAACTGGGCAGCTTTGACGTTTGCATCGCTGATAACATCTTTCTTAAGATATTTTTCCTTCATTGCATATTCATTGAAGTTATCCTGCTGATCGATTTCGTCCTGCATCGGAACCATCGTAAGAGCGCCTTTTTCTTTCATCGGGCAGACCGTCGTGCAAACGCCGCAGCCGAGGCAGTCATACGGAGAAATCTGCATGCGGTAGCTGTAGTTTTCCAGGCCTTTGCCTTTAGCCTGGACCGTTACAAAGTTAGCCGGAGCATCAGCTTTTTCGGCATCCGTTACGAGGACCGGACGGATAGCAGCATGCGGGCAGGCCATGGAGCAGCTGTTGCACTGTGCGCAGACTTCAGCATTCCAGTGAGGAACATTGATAGCAACGCCACGTTTCAGATAAGCCGTCGTGCCGTTCTGCCATGTGCCATCGAATACACCGTATTTCTTGAAGATAGAAACAGGGAGTTCATCGCCATGCTGACGGTCAACGGGAATAACGAGATCGCGGACGAAGTCAGGCATATCTTTCTGCGGTTCCGGAGCATCTACTGCATCAGCCCAGGAAGCAGGGATTTCAACTTTTGTAAGGCCGGAAATGCCCATATCGACAGCTTTGTTGTTCTTATCTACGATTTCCTGACCGCCCTTCTTGAAGTAGGAATTATAATTTCCTCTCTTCATGGCAGCGACAGCTTCGTCGATAGGAATAACGTTCGTAAGTTTAAAGAAAGCAGCCTGGAGAATGGAGTTTACACGGTCGCCGAGGCCGATTTCGCCAGCCAGTTTCGTAGCATCAATGATGTAGAACTGGGCATGTTTGTTATAGAGGTCTTTCTTCATCTGAGCCGGAAGTTCTTTGTCCAGTTCTTCGACACTCCACGGACAGTTGAGGAGGTATACGCCGCCATCTTTCAAATCTGTCGTCGTATCGTATTTCTTGACATATGTAGGAGCATGACAGCCGACGAAGTCAGCAGCGCCTACGAGATATGTTGCATGGATTGGTTTGTCACCGAAGCGGAGGTGGGACTGTGTCAGACCACCAGTCTTCATGGAGTCATAGGCAAAGTATGCCTGTGCGTATTTATCAGCATCGAGACCGATAATAGTGATGGCGTTCTTGTTGGCACCAACGGTACCATCGCCGCCACGGCCCCAGATTTTTGCAGAAATCTGGCCAGGATAATCGATGTGGAATTTTTCCGTCGGCAGTGATGTAAACGTAACGTCATCGACAATACCGATAGTGAAGTTGTTCTTCGGCGTATCCTGTTCGAGGTTTTTGTATACAGCAGCAATCTGGCCAGGTGTTGTATCTTTGGAGGACAGACCATAGCGGCCGCCTACGACGGTGATATCTGTACGGCCGGACTGGATAAGTGCCGTCTGAACATCGAGATACAGCGGTTCGCCAACGCTGCCAGATTCTTTGGTGCGGTCCATAACAGCGATTTTCTTAACCGTTGCAGGGATAGCATCGACAAAATGTTTAACAGAGAACGGACGATAGAGATGAACCTGGATCATGCCGACTTTTTTGCCATGGGCATTGAGGTAATCGACAGTATCACGGACGGTTTCAGCAGCAGAACACATGATGACAATCAATTCTTCTGCATCTTCAGCACCATAGTAGTTGAAGAGTTTGTAATCACGGCCGGTCAATTTGTTGATTTCGTCCATGTAGTGCTGAACGACATCAGGAATAGTTGCGACTTTTTCGTTAGCGCCTTCTTTTGTCTGGAAGAAGATATCCGGATTAACAGTCGTGCCACGGGTGTACGGATGTTCCGGGTTCAGGCTGTTCTTACGGAAAGCTGCCAGCTGTTTATAATCAACGAGTTTTGCAAGATCATCATAATCAAGGGCTTCAATACGCTGCATTTCGTGGGATGTACGGAATCCGTCGAATACATGCATGAAAGCATAGCGGCCACCAATAGCAGACAGATGGGCTACACAGCCGAGATCCATAGCTTCCTGCGGGGAGGAAGACATAATCATGCCGAAGCCAGTCGTACGACATGCCATAACGTCAGAATGATCGCCGAAAATGGAAAGTGCATGAGCGCTGATGGTACGGGCTGCAATGTGGAATACGCCCGGCAGGAATTCACCGCCAATTTTGAACATGGGGGGAATCATGAGGAGCAGGCCCTGGGCAGCCGTATAGGTGGTGGTCAGCGCACCAGCCTGCAGGGAGCCATGGCATGTGCCAGCAGCACCAGCTTCAGACTGCATCTGGATAACATCAACGGTATTACCGAAGATATTCTTCTTTCCTTTTGCAGCCCATTCGTCAACCTTTTCTGCCATAACAGAAGAAGGTGTGATCGGGAAGATAGCAGCAACTTCTGTAAATGCATAGGAAGCATATGCAGCAGCCGTGTTACCATCCATTACTACATAGTTTTTTTTCATAATCACTTTCGTCCCTTTCTTTGGTTATTGAGATAGTAAAATAACATCACAAGCAAGGTTCTACGTACGGATTTTCACAATCCGTACTACTAACTGTGTATACGCATATACGTGCTGATTCGTATTTGCATATGCATTACCCATAATGTACCACAAATTTGAATGGATTTCCAGTGCTTTTATAAAGAAAATGGCACAGGCTCTTTCCAAATTCGAAAAGGACTGTGCCATCCATGCTTTTTTGTAATTACTGTTGTGATTTACGCATAGCTTTCTTTCTATCGTGCTTATCAAGAATAGCCTTGCGGATGCGGATATTATGCGGTGTTACTTCTACCAGTTCATCTTCATTGATCCATTCCAGAGATTTTTCCAATCCCATCTGACGAGGCGGAATAAGGCGCAATGCTTCATCAGAAGCAGAGGAACGGGTATTGGTCAGGTGTTTCTTCTTGCAGGGATTGACATCAATGTCTACATCGCGGTTGCTTTCCCCGATGACCTGCCCCAGATAGATTTCTTCACCGGGATTGATGAACATGACGCCACGATCCTGAAGGTTAAAAATGCCATAGCCAGTCGTCGTGCCTGATTCAAAAGCAACCAGACTTCCCCGTGTACGACCGGGAATATCACCTTTCCAAGGAGCATAGCCATGGAAAACATGATACATGATACCGTTGCCTTTAGTAGCCGTCAGGAATTCACTGCGGAAACCAATCAGTCCGCGAGCAGGAATGATGAATTCAAGGCGGGTATATCCCTTCAAATCCACCATATTGACCATTTCAGCCTTGCGGGTTCCCAGTTTTTCCATTACCGTTCCCATAAATTCCTGTGGTACATCAATGGTCAGGGCTTCCAGAGGTTCACACTTCTTGCCGTTGATTTCTTTTGTAATGACGCTCGGTTTGCCTACTTGAAGTTCATATCCTTCACGGCGCATTTCTTCGATAAGAACGGCAATGTGCAGTTCGCCACGGCCGGAAACCTTGAATGCATCGGCACTATCCGTTTCTTCCACACGAAGCGACACATTAGTCTGTACTTCCCGGAAGAGGCGGTCCCGCAAATGACGGCTCGTTACAAATTCACCATCCTGGCCGGCAAACGGACTGTCATTGACATAGAATATCATAGACAATGTCGGTTCATCGATATTGATTTTCGGCAATGCTTCAGGATTTTCCGGATCAGCAACAGTTTCCCCGATTTTAAGATCAGGAATGCCGATAATGCAGGCAATATCACCCATGGACGCTTCGTCTGTTTCAACCCGCTTCAGGCCTTCATAGGTATATACGCGGCCGATTTTAGCCTTGCGCTGGCTTTCACCGTCTGTGATGACAACCTGCTGATTGGGGTGCATGCGGCCCCGGACAATACGGCCGACGGCAATCTTGCCTACGTAATCATCGTAGTCCAGGGTAGTAACCATGAACTGAAGCGGGCCATCGGCATCGCCCTTCGGGCACGGGCAGTTTTCAATAATACACTTAAAGAGCGGTTCCAGGTTGTCACTGTCATCATCCATAGAATTTTTAGCAATGCCGTCACGGCCATTGGCATAGATAACAGGGAAATCAAGCTGATCATCATCGGCTTCCAATTCCATGAACAATTCCAGTACTTCGTCTTCTACTTCAGAAACACGGGCATCGGGTTTATCAATTTTATTAATGACGACAATAGGTTTCAGCTTTTGTTCCAATGCTTTGCGCAGTACATATTTCGTCTGCGGCATCGGGCCTTCAAATGCATCAACCAGAAGCAATACGCCATCAACCATGTTGAGGACACGTTCTACTTCGCCACCAAAATCAGCATGCCCCGGAGTATCGACTATGTTGATTTTTACGCCATCGTGCATGACAGAAGTATTTTTGGATAAAATCGTGATACCGCGTTCACGTTCGATATCACCAGAGTCCATGACCCGTTCAGCCACTTTTTCATTCGAACGGAAAACATGGCTCTGTTTGAGCATAGCATCGACCAAAGTCGTTTTACCATGGTCAACATGAGCAATAATAGCAATATTACGTATATCCTTACGTTCCATCTGCGTCCTCTCCTATTTGTAGCAATATAAAATAGTTTAATTTTCTGTAACTGTGTTAGTATATCACAAAACAGCCGGATTGACTATATCAATCCGGCTGTTTTTTTTATCTAGTTCTGCTCTTCTCCTAAAATACGTACTTCTGGTTCTAAATGTACGCCATGGGCTGCTTCTACTCTCTTTTGCACTTCATGGATTACGGCCAGCACATCTCTGGCTGTAGCATGGCCGGTATTAACAACAAAACCGGCATGTTTGGTCGATACCTGGGCATCACCACAAGATAATCCTTTGAGGCCAGTCTGATCTATCAGCGTGCCAGCATAATAACCAGGCGGCCGCTTGAATGTACTGCCTGCACTATGCATTTCGAGCGGCTGTTTGCTGCGCCGCCGTTCCATGAGATCATCCATCTGTTCCTGGATTTTCGTTTGATCTCCCCGTGAAAGCTGCAGCTCTACTTCTACGACAAATTCCTGCAAGCGCTGAAAAACGCTCTTTCTGTACCCAAATTCGAAATCAGCCGTCTTGTAGGTATGTACACTGCCATTGCGGTTAACCGTACGTACGCGGGAAACAATATGGCTCATTTCACCGCCATAAGCACCGGCATTCATAAATACGGCCCCGCCCAGCGTCCCCGGTATGCCGCAGGCAAATTCCATCCCCGTCAGACTATTCTGCTGGGCAAACTGGCAGACATCCTTCAGCATAAATCCGGAACTGGCCAGAATCTTCGTATCATGGCAGGAAAGATACTTGTTCATTTCATTTAATTGAATGACGACGCCGCGGATGCCACCGTCCAGAACGAGTACATTAGACCCTCCGCCAATGACCGTAACAGGAAGCTCCAGCTGCCTGGCCAGACGGATTGTCTGCGACATTTCTTTCACCGTATGGGGAAGGACCAGTACATCCGCCGGGCCTCCGATAGCAAATGTCGTATGCAGGCCCATCGGCTCGTCTAAAAGCACCTGCTGCTGCGGTATGAGTTGAGTTAATTGCGAAACCATGCTCGCCATTGCATATTTATTTATCAAGAATACTCAGTCCTTCTGCCATTGCCTGTTGAATAGTGCCAAGAATCTGACCGCCAATCTGATTCCATTTCATGTATTTTTCCAGATATTCTACCGCCAGAGGCCGGCTCGCCACGATTTCCTGCAATTTCTGCAATTGTTCTATTTTTTTTCGTACCGGCTTGTCACCAGCCGCCTGGGCGTAAGCCAGTTGGGCCTGCAATGTCAGGAAATCCTGGACATGTTTTCTCGTTTTTCCATCTTCAGCCAGCTTCTTTCCGGCTTCCAGTAATGCCTTATAATCTTCATCTTCCTGGATAGCCTGTGCTAATTCATTTGCTTTATCGTATACACTCATGATTTCACTCCCCGTGCAAGATTATTTTAAATTTTTTATGCCAATGCCACTCTTTGCCATGTCTGGAAATCCCAGCTGCCGCAACGCTTCATAAGAAACAATGGCAACAGAATTAGATAAATTCAGGCTCCGTGCCTTATCGACCATGGGAATGCGGAAACACTGCTGCGGATATTGTTTCAGAAGACTTTCCGGCAGCCCCTTTGTTTCCTTGCCAAATACCAAGAGATCGTCCTGGGTAAACCGGATATCGGCATAACACTGTTCCGATTTTGTCGTCAGAAAATAAAAATGGTGTCCCTTGTATTTTTCCTGGACTTCAGCAAAATTTTCATGTACCTGTACATCGACCAGTGGCCAGTAATCGAGGCCGGCCCGCTTCAGATATTTATCCTCAAGCGAAAATCCCAACGGCTTGACCAGGTGCAGTGTAATATGATTGGCAGCACAAAGGCGGGCAATATTACCCGTATTTCCCGGGATTTCCGGTTCTACCATGACTATATGCATTGTTACATCACTCTCCATGGGATATTGTACAAGATTTCCCAGGGAAGCACAAGAGACTTTCCCTTTTCTGCTATTTTCTATATAATAGAAAATAATGGCACTCTTGCCATATACCATGTACATACAGAAAGGGATGGAGCCTATGAAATGCATGTATTACGGTCATTCGGCCTTTTCACTCTCTTCAGGAAATACGACAATCCTCTTTGATCCTTTTATCGCGGATAATCCCTGGACAACAGTTAAACCTTCGTCTATCACCTGTCAGTATATCTTTATCTCCCATGCCCATGGCGATCACTACGGTGATGCCGAAGAAATAGCCAAAGTAAACGACGCCCTGGTCATCAGTACGGCCGAAGTAGCCGGTAAAGCCCGTATGGCCGGTTGTAATGCCCATGCCATGCACATCGGTGGCAAAGCGGATTTTCCCTTCGGCTCGATACGTCTTACACCAGCCCTGCATGGCGCTGGAATAGCCGGTGGCCTGGCCTGTGGATGCCTGTTGGAATTTGCTGGCAAACGCATCTATTATGCTGGCGACACCGGTCTGTATTCGGACATGAAGCTTCATAGCCGTTTCGGTCCCATTGATGCAGCCTTCCTGCCCATTGGAGATAATTTTACCATGGGAATGGAAGACGCGGCCTTAGCCGCTTCATGGATACAGCCTAAAATGGTGATTCCCATCCATTATGGAACCTGGCCTGTCGTAAACGCCGATCCGGAAGTTTATAAAAAAATGACAGAAGAAACCTATTCGATTCCCGTTCACATTATTCCTCCCGGAACAGAATTTACATTGTAATCAGATAAATCAACGCCCGCCTGCATACCCTGGGATATACAGGCGGGCGTTCATATTTATAATTCTGGTTCACCAAAGTAAAATAATGCTTTATCAATCGTATAGATGTCATATTCACCATGGTCCAGGAAATATCGTACAATGACATCTCTTTTTTTGCTTCCTGACAGCGAATATCCCGCTTTATGCAGTAGTTCTTCCGTTTCCGTTACGGAAAGTCTCAGTCCTACTGCCAGATCCAGGACCGTTTTTTTCTTGGGCAGATATTCCTCATGACTCCTGATTTTAGAAAATAGTCTCCGGTCCATATTTGCCCGCTTATATACCTCGATATCACTGTACCCCTTCTCATCGATAAGGCGTAATACCATATGAGAAAATGTTTCATCCAGATTTTGAAGTATCTGATTCAGTGAGTGTCTGTCCTTTTTCCCCGGCCGGGCGAAGGTGTCCATTCCATAGTCCTGGGACATACGGACATCCGATTCCCGATGACAAATACATATTTCGTCCGGCTCCTGCTCTTTTTCTTCCCCCAGAAACTGGTTCAGATACTGTTTTAATTCATCAGCCAGATGGTGGTTAAGCTGAATAGCCGGACGTTCGAGAACAACGAGATAAACTTCCATTTCATGATTCTGTAAAAAAGCCCGTATAGATTGACAGGCAGTCTCCGAGGCCTCTTCTAAGGGATAACCAAAAATACCTGCCGAAATAAGGGGAAAGGAAATAGACCGGCAACCCGCTTCCCATGCCGTTTCCAGTGCCGTAGTATAACAAGAAGTTAGATAGTCCTTTTCCCAGGCCTTACCTCCCTGCCATACAGGCCCCACTGTATGAATGATATAACGTGCCGGCAGGTTGTAGGCCGACGTTAAAACCGACTGACCCACAGGGCATGGCGCTTTTTTATGACATTCAGCAGAGAGTTTTTCATATCCGGCAGCACGAAAAATAGCGCCACATACACCACTGCCCGCCAACAGTGCCGAGTTGGCCGCATTGACGATGGCATCCGTTTTCATTCTGACAATATCATTGTGAACTATCTGAAATGGCATAGGACATCCTCCTTATAGTCTCAGCAACCTTTTGCATGGGAGTTCCATGCGGGCATAAAAGACAGCAGGGGATTCTCTCTTATGAACTAACGTTTCTGGTATTCTCTTTCCACTGCTTCTTCTATCCTGGCCGCTTTTTTTTCAATAGCTTCTATCGCATCCATCATAAAATGGACATAGTCCTCATCGGTAATAGATTTCAGATTGACGCGTACGCTATAAAAGGCTGACCGCATAGCGGCCCGGGCATTCATAGCGGCAATAGCGCCATCGGTAATGACCCAGGCATTGCCATAGCGCACGACTTGTTCGCTCAGCTGGAGAAGAACAAAAATGTCTTTTCCCAGAGCAAAGGGAATAGCTGCTGCATTCTTAAAAGCCTGCTGGACTATGGCAGTGCGTTCCGGTGTATCTTTGGGAAGGCGCACAGCGCGGATGACCCCTTCAAAAGCATGGGCGTCTTCATCTATGCCATCCTGATACCGGATCCGCAATTCTTCAGCCTGGCTGCGTATGTCCCGCATCATCGGCTCTACCTTTTCATACCCTTTTTTACCTATGGTAAGATTCGCTACCATTTCAACCAGTGCTGCCGCCGAAGCGGCTGTAAGGGCCGCAATGCCACCGCCGCCCGGTACTGGATCCTTGGAAGCCGTAGCCGCCAGCATTTCATCTATGGGCAGGGCACATAATTTTTTCTTATCCACTATCGTATCCTCACTTATTATGTATGTTAATTCATCATGCTAGTCTGCATACAGTAAAAGACGGCTGTAAAGCCGCCTTTTATATGCTAGCCATAACGACTAGAACAGACCTGTAATGACGCCGTTTTCATCGATATCCATACGGTTGGCAGCCGGTACTTTCGGTAAGCCTGGCATGACCATGATATTACTCGTCTGGCAGACAATGAACCCGGCACCGGTGCAGACGCGGACGTCTTTGACGGTAATCTTGAAATGTTCCGGCGCTCCCAGTAATGCGGGATTATCCGAAAGGGAATACTGTGTCTTGGCCACGCAGACCGGCATTTTATCAAGGCCAAGTTTTTCCAGTTCGGCAATTTGTTTCGGCGCTTTGCCTTCCAGGATGACGCCGTCGCCGCCGTAGATTTCTTTCGTCAGGATTTCCAATTTATGAAGAATCGTGTCATTGACATCGTACAACGGTTTATACGGTGTTTTGGGCTGCTGCAGGAGCTGCAGGACTTTCCGTCCCAGGTCCAGTCCCCCTTTGCCGCCTTCGGCCCAGCAGTTGTTCAGAGCCACATCGACACCATAATCCTGACAAAGGCGGGTAAGCAATGCTATTTCGGCATCCGTGTCTGTCAGGAAGCGGTTTATGCCTACTACGACGGGGATATCATATTTGCGCATATTTTCGATATGTTTCTTCAGATTAGCAAAGCCTTTTTCCAGTGCTTCCAGATTTTCCGGCTGGAGATTTTTCTTATCTACTCCGCCGTGCATCTTAAGCGCCCGAATGGTGGCGACGATGACGACGGCATCTGGTTTGATTCCGGCAAAGCGGCATTTGATATCCATGAACTTTTCCGCACCCAGGTCAGCACCGAATCCGGCTTCCGTCACCGTTATTTCTCCCATTTTGAGAGCCAGCTTGGTAGCTACGACAGAATTACAGCCGTGGGCAATATTGGCAAAAGGTCCGCCGTGTACAAGAGCCGGCGTGTTTTCTGTCGTCTGTACAATGTTCGGTTTGATAGCATCTTTCATGAGAATGGCCATCGCCCCTTCTACCCCGAGCTGACGGGCACGGACCGGATTGCCATCGAGGTCATAAGCGACGATAATATCCCCCATCCGTTTCTTCAAATCCATCAGATCACTAGCCAGGCAGAGAATTGCCATGATTTCCGATGCTACGGTAATCATGAAGTGGTCTTCTCTGGGGAACCCGTTGACCTTGCCGCCGAGTCCTACGACTATATCACGCAGTGCCCGGTCATTCATATCCATGACCCGTTTCCATACAATACGGCGCACATCGATGCGGAGAGCATTTCCCTGATGCACGTGATTGTCGATTGCCGCAGCCAGCAGGTTATTGGCAGCTGTAATCGCATGCATATCACCCGTAAAATGAAGATTGATATCTTCCATAGGAAGAACCTGGGAATAACCGCCGCCAGCCGCTCCTCCTTTTATACCAAAGACAGGACCCAGAGAAGGTTCCCGCAATGCCGTCATCGTCTTATGTCCCAGCTGGTTCAGAGCCTGGGCCAGGCCTATCGTCGTAAGCGTTTTCCCTTCTCCAGCAGGAGTCGGTGTAATAGCCGTTACCAGCACGAGTTTTCCATCTTCATTTTTTGACAGCCGTTTAATGGCATCAAAGGAAATTTTCGCTTTATACTTACCATATAATTCCAGGTCATCTTCTGTAAGACCAACCTTTTCTGCAATTTTTACAATGGGTTCCAGGTGAGTCTGCTGTGCAATTTCAATATCGCTTAATACCTTTGCCATAATAAAGATCAGCTCCTGTTCTCTTTGTGCACTGATAAAAATAGCCGGCCATCCGGACTATTTGCCCAGACGGTCGGCTTCTTCAAATCATGCTCCATGTGGTTAGTCCACTTCCGTCAGTCACATGACTACGCAATTATTATACCGTGCCTGGTATCTCCTTGTCAACGCAAACACATTGTTCCATTTCAATCCGCACGGGGCCGCCTATGCGGATGTGTCTGACAGACTGGTCAGCATATGATGCTTCAATGGTAATACTTCCACCAGGCTGGCGTATCTCACAGGCAATATTATGGCCGCACAGACGGGCCAGTGCCGCCGCCGTGGCCGCCGACCCGGAACCACAACTTTTTTCCCAATATAGCGTATCCGTACCAGTGACATATACAGCCGGTATCATCGTCAGCGTTTTGCGATCTACCAGATCCATGCCGAATGCTTCATAATGACGGGTGCTGGCGTACTGATACACCGCCCGCCATAAAGTATTCTTATCGACTAATTTAATAGAAGGAGTAAAATGAACGAAATGCATAATTCCTGGCAGCTCAACACAGTAAAACCGGTACGTCGAATTACCGTCTGCCAGGCTGATGACATCCATTTTTTTAGGCAGGGGAACTTCAATACTGGCATCATATAGTTCCCCTTCGTCGCGAACTACCACTGCTTTTAATATCTTATTGCATCCGGAACAGGAAACGCGGTACTCACCATAATCCTGGCCGGACCGGGAGAGTAAATAGGCAGCAGCTGATCGCGAAGCGTTGCCACAAAACTCGTTTCCCATCATGTCCAGACGTATATCGGCATCGTTATCGGGCCAGGTCAGAAAACCTACTTGCTCTGCGCCGACATACTCAGGCTGCAGCAGTCTGGCTGCTAACGAAGCGTGTTCCTGTTTAGGAATCGCGTCCAATACGAGAATCGTCGTATTGCCACTAGGATCGGCTTTCACATAATGGATTTTCTCTGTCATGTTTACACCTCAATGATGATCCATTCTCTATGCGATGACTGGATACGGGAATAATTCATATACTGCTTATTATAACACATTGCGACTGCATGAACAGCACTAATGCCAAAGTCAATAAAAACTTCTGTCCCCATCGTCATTTTCTTTTGTTATCCCGAGTTATATACTAAAAAATTTAACAAACAATAGGATGGATTGCCAATTGACGCCAGTCTGATTTTCTATTACCATTAAAATGAAATATCTTAATGCATAAGGGGGTCATCTTATGGAAACATCATCTGCTATTGTAGGGCGCCGCAGTATACGGAAATATACCCATCAGCCGGTATCAGACGCCGACCTGCAGGATATACTGGAAGCCGCCGTCCTCGCTCCTTCAGCCAGCAATTTACAGCCATGGTATTTTGTCGTCATCAGAAGTCCTGAAAAAATGGACGCATTAAAAAAATTAATGGCGGAAGCCACTAAAAATCTCATGCCATACTGGCACCGCCGATTTGCCAAATATCCCCGTGTCGTGACAGAGACGGCTGATTTTGTCCGTTTTCTTGGCGACGCTCCTGTCTGTATCCTGGCCTTTCTCCTGCGGACGGAGTATGAAATGCCCATACCGGCCATTCAGAGTGTTGCCGCTGCCATCGAAAATATGCTGCTCACCGCAACAGACAAAGGTCTGGGCAGCTGCTGGCTTACGGCTCCTCTTGCCGGAGGTGTCGGGCAGGAAGTACACGATATGTTTGCTCCTGATAAAGGCGAGCTCGTAGCGATGATCACCCTTGGACATGCCGCCCAGACACCGGCAATGCCCCGCCGTAAAGAAGGGCGTTATATCATCGTCTGACATGATGGACGCCGGTACGTACGCATCGTATCACACTAAAATAACCATTTCTTATCTGTCTGAATGATTGAAAAAAAGCAAAACGGCCGTCATGCGAAACAGTTTTTATTTCGCATGACAGCCGTTTCTCTTTATTTGCTTACCAGATCTTCTTCTACCTGGATATGCAGTTCATGAAGCTGTTTTTTTGTAACCGGTGACGGAGCTTCGCTCATCGGATCAATCGCGTTCTGTGTCTTCGGGAAAGCGATGACATCACGGATAGATTTCCGTTTGAGCATAAGCATGATCATGCGGTCAAGGCCGAATGCCAGTCCGCCATGGGGTGGAGCTCCGTATTCAAAGGCACGGACGAGGAAGCCGAATTTCTGTTCCACTTCTTCCGGTGTCAGGCCGATAGCCTTGAATACACGCTGCTGGATATCGGGCTGATAAATACGTAGAGAACCGCCCCCCAGTTCAATCCCATTGAGTACCAGATCATATGCTTTGGCATATACGTGGGCCGGATCCGTTTCCAGCTTATCCAGATCTTCATCACGCATAGCCGTGAACGGATGATGCATAGCAACATAGCGGTGTTCTTCTTCGCTGTATTCGAACATGGGGAAATCGACGACCCAGGTAAAGGCAAATTCATTTTCGTCGATAAGGTTCATGCGGCGGGCCATTTCTTTACGTAATTCACCCAGAGCTGCCGCAACGATTTTGGGCTTATCGGCAATCATAAGAATTAAATCGCCTGTTTCTGCACCGCAGGCTTTACCAATTTCGCGAAGCTTATCTTCACCAAAGAATTTTTTAATCTGCGATTTCAGTGTTCCATCTTCCAGGAAGCCAATCCATGCCAGGCCTTTGGCTCCATAATGGCTTACATATTCAACGAGGCCATCCAGTTCACGACGTGGGATATCTGCATCACCTTTAACATTGATGGCTTTGACCTGTCCGCCATTGTCAATGACTGTGCGGAATACTTTAAAGTCCGTGTCCTTTACCAGTTCCGTTACATCGGTGAACTTCATGTCAAAGCGGAGATCCGGTTTATCCGAACCATAATTTTCCATGGCATAATCCCAGGTCATACGGTGGATCGGCAGTTTGACTTCATGGCCCAGCGTTTCCTTAAAAATATAATGAACCATGTTTTCTACCAGCGTAAGGATTTCTTCCTGGCTCATAAAGCTCATTTCCATATCCAGCTGGGTGAATTCAGGCTGGCGGTCTGCACGCAGGTCTTCATCGCGGAAGCAGCGGGCAATCTGATAATACCGGTCCATACCGGAGATCATCAAAAGCTGTTTGAAAATCTGCGGGGACTGGGGCAGGGCATAGAACTTTCCTTCATTGACCCGGCTCGGTACCAGATAGTCACGAGCACCTTCAGGCGTGCTCTTGCACAATTCCGGTGTTTCAATGTCAATGAAGCCGTGTTCATTGAGGAATGTACGCATAGCATGCTTTACCTTATGCCGCATGATAAGGTTATTTTGCATTTCCGGACGACGCAGGTCGAGATAGCGGTATTTCAAACGGATTTTTTCATCGACATCGATATTATCTTCAATATAGAACGGTGGTGTCTTTGACGAATTGAGGATACGCAGTTCTTCACAGCGGATTTCCACGGTCCCGGTCTTCATTTTAGGATTGACCGTATCGGCATCGCGCATGCGAACGATACCACGGACTGCCAGGACATATTCCGTACGGACCTGTTCTGCTTTTTCAAACGAGGTCTTTTCGTAATCCGGTGATGCCACGACCTGGACAATCCCCGTGCGATCGCGTAAATCAATAAAAATCAATCCGCCATGATCACGGCGCCGTTCAACCCAGCCGCACAAAATGACTTCTTTTCCCGTATCGGCTTCAGAAACTTCAGCACAATACTGGGAACGTCGTAAACCTTCCATTGTATCCATTACTAACTCATCCCTTCTTATGTGTTTCCATATATGCAACAATCCCATCTAAGGGAACGCTGATCTGTTCTTTCGTGGCCATATTCCGGATCTGTGCCGTATGGCTGGCCAGTTCGTCTTCGCCAATGATGACGGTATATTCCGCATCCATCTTATTGGCAGATTTCATCTGACCTTTCATGCTGCGGCCCATCAGGTCTATTTCCGCATAGATGCCATTTTCCCGCAACGCCTGCTGGATGCAAAATGCCTTTGCCCTGGCTTCATCCCCCAGAGCAACAATGAAGACCGGCTGCCTTTTTTCTACTGGCGGAAGCAGTCCTTGTTCTTTTAATGTCAGAAGGAGCCGTTCCATGCCAATAGCAAAGCCGATTCCCGGAGTAGATGGCCCGCCTACTTCTTCAATGAGGCCGTCATATCGTCCGCCACCGCAGACCGTACTCTGGGCACCTAATGGAGCATACATGATTTCAAAAGCCGTATTCGTGTAATAGTCAAGTCCCCGGACCAGGCGCGGATCCAGTTCAAAGGGGATACCGATGCTGGTCAGATAGGCCTGGACTTTTTGAAAATGGTCCCTGCAGTCATCGCACAAATTATCCGTAATGAGGGGAACGCCCATCTGCATCATTTTTTCGCCATCTTCTTTGCAGTCAAGGACACGAAGTGGGTTTTTTTCCAGTCGTTCGTTGCAGTCTTCACAGAGCTGATCCCGTTTATCTGCAAAGAAATCGAGCAGTTTCTGACGGTATACAGGCCGGCATTTGGGACAGCCGACAGAATTCAGGTGCAGGACCAGATCGGTAAGGCCCAGTTCACGGAACAACTGGAAAGCCATAGCAATGATTTCTGCATCGACAGCCGGATCTTTGGATCCGATTTCTTCTACCCCGAACTGGGTGAACTGACGGTACCGCCCGGCCTGTGGGCGGTCATGCCGGAACATGGGTCCCATATAATAGAATTTGTGGACTTTCTGTTCGCCATACAGTTTATGTTCCAGGAAAGCTCGTACAACAGAGGCCGTATTTTCCGGACGCAGTGTCATGCTGCGGCCGCCGCGGTCATTAAACGTATACATTTCTTTTGTCACGACATCCGTCGTCTCACCGATGCCGCGCAAAAACAATTCCGTACTTTCAAACATAGGTGTGCGGATTTCGCCGAAGCCATAGAGCGAACAAATCTGGCGGATTTTCGCTTCCAGTATCTGCCAGTCTGCCGTCTGTTCCGGCAGGAAATCCTGCGTACCTCTTGGTGCAGTAATTGCCATTACCTATCGTCTCCTCCATATATCATAGCACATAAATGCCGGCGCTGCCTCATTCTTTCAGACAGTGCCTGCACATACGCCTCTGGATCTTTGGGCATATATATCTTTTTCAGACTGTGCCCGTCATGGGACAGGAATTTCGTCGTACTTCCCGGCCCGGCAGACAGGATAGTCTGTCTTTCTTCCATCATCTGTATATTGTACTGACTGATTGTACCGCTCTGTGCATAGCCCACATTGGCAAAACTACCTGCCATGTATTTCTGGCGGTACATATAGTACGGTATATATCCATGCTGCTGTAGTATTTCCTCACAGTAATGAATCATCCGGGACACTTCTGCAGCCGGTGGAATATGCTGACGCAGGGGATGATGAAATAAAGGTGCCCTCTTTTTTAATGCCAACGTATGAATTGTAACATTTTCCGGGTGCAGTTGGCAAACAATTTCCATATTTTCCTGCATATCCGCCAATGTCTGCTCTGGAAGCCCTGCTATGAAATCCATATTGATGACAGAAAAGCCCATACTGCGGCAGCGGGAAAACATGGCAAATACATCTTCAACCCGGTGCCGCCGCCCCAGAAGATCCAGGAGATGCTGCTGCATCGTCTGTGGATTGACACTGATACGGTTGACACCATACCGGCGCAACAGTGCCAGTACGTCTTTGCCCGTCGTATCAGGCCGTCCCGCTTCAACGGTCCATTCCTCAATATTCCCGAAATTTCCGGCTACAGCCCGGAGGACCGCCTCCTGTCCGTCAAGAGGCAGACAGGTCGGTGTCCCCCCGCCAATATATACAGAACGGATATGTATATCATATTGCCGGCATAAGGCAGCAATATCATGGATATCCTGTACTACTGCCCGGATAAACCGTTCCATAACCGGCTGCGCTTCCGCCCCGGCCAGGCGGGATGGAAAGGAACAATACAGACAATGGCTGGGGCAGTACGGTATGCCTATGTAAAGGGCAGCGTCGTGAACCGGCCGTTCTATATACGGGCGCTGCAGCCGGGTCATAGTTACGAGATACTGCGCCGTATCCGGCTGTACATGATACTGCGATACCAATATGTCTGTAATCCGTTTTTCATCGTCTTCCTGATCCCGCAGATGATGTACCAGCTTAGTAGGCCGGACGCCGGTCAATGTTCCCCAGCGGCTGTGGGCTGTACCATAACAACGCTGATGCCAGTGCAGGATCAGGTTCTTTATGACCCGCCCTGGCTCATCCTTTTCCAGGAAAGCTGCTTGTGAATGCCAGCGCATTCCCTCACGGTAAAACCATCCTTCCAGGACATACCGGCCTTCTACTTCCTTCAATACGATTTCACTACCAACCGGCAATGGTTCATGCCCCCCGGCATAGCCGAGATAGGCCATAATCTGACCGACAATGGCATGAAATTCTGCTGGCCCGTCATAGTGATATGCCTGTAAATCCGGAATCATTGTACCGTCGTTTCTGCCGCTTCTTCAGCTTCTTTTGCAGCTTCAGCGGCACGCTTTTTCTGGCAGTCTTCGCAATACCCATATACTTTGAGCTGATGGTCTACCGTCTGGAAATGAAATTGTTTCTGCAATATTGTTTCCAGTGTTTCCAGCAGATCATCTTTGCATTCCCACACTTTGCCGCAGCCCAGGCAGATTAAATGATGATGATAATGACCTTCTTCATCATGGTCGTTTAATTCATAACGGCTGCAGCCATCATCAAAATCAAGTTTTTTCAAAAGGTCCATTTCTGTAAACAGGTCCAGCGTGCGATAGACTGTAGCCAGTCCGATTTCCGGAGCCTGTTTTTTTACGATTTCAAAAACGTCATCGGCACTGAGGTGGCGGGAATCACTTTCCACAAAAGCCCGCAGCACGACTTGCCTCTGTGACGTCATTTTGTATTTCTTGTTCTTAATCTGTTCTTTCATCCGTTTCATCATGAGGTCCATCAATTGTTCTTTAGTTCTTTCCATAGGTATTCATCGCCTTTGTCTTATAAGTATTGTAAAACCATAAATGTCTGCACAAAATCTGAAGCACTGCCGTAACAGGGACAGTCAGCACCATGCCGGCAATACCGAACAGCGTACCGCCTATGAGCAGTGCAATAATAATCACCACGGGATGCAGACTGATGACAGCTCCCATGACCTGGGGCATGATAATATGACTGTCGATCTGCTGGATCACGATATAAAAAATCAACACCTTGACCGCCAGAGACAGGCTGACCGTTGCCCCTAGAAGGATAGCCGGAATGGCACCTACGATAGGTCCTACGATGGGAATCCATTCTGTTACGGCCGCTAAAAGACCGATAACCATGGGATAAGGGACTCCCATGATCCACATACCGCAAAAAGTAAGCGTCGCTATAATACAGCTCATCGTCAGCTGGCCACGGATGTACGAACTCAGCACGTGCTGTATTTCATTAAAAAGCACGTCGAGCTGCAGGCGGTATTCTACCGGATACAGGCAGATAAATGAACGTACCATCCGGCCACCGTCTTTCATGAAGTAAAAAGTAATGATTGGCACTACAAAAAATTGCACGACCGTACCCGCAATGGCAAAGAGAGATTTGACAAAATTGCTGATTCCATCCACGCCGTAATTGCCTACTTTGGCAAAAGCATCATTGATGACGCTTTTCACCTGATCGGGAATATAAAACTGAGTCTGTTCATTTTCAATCTGCGTGATGATGGTCACGCTCTTATCCCATAAAGTGTTGAAGTTGACAGCCAGCAGATTTACCTGTTCTACCAGAGGCCGGAGAATGATGTTGGTCAGCACGGACAACACAAAAATCAGGATAGCAAAGGATATGAGGATAGATATATCGATGGGTATATTGCGCCGCGTCAGCCGCATCAGCCCTTTCTGGACCATATCGCGGACAGGAATCAGGATAAATGTAATAATCAGGGACACAATCACCGGCCAGTACACGTTGTGCACAGAAAAGAACAGGATAGCAGCCAGTATGGCCAGTACGACCCGCAGCCAGAATTGTGACTCTTTATACATAGACATGATTACCAGCCCCCATCGAGGTAGGGATTATTCTGACGTTCCCGTCCTATCTGGGTAGCCGGTCCGTGACCAGGCAGCACGACTGTATCATCAGGAAGTGTCATGAGCTTTGTCTTCAGACTCGTAAGCAATTCTGCCATAGATCCGCCATACAAATCGGTCCGTCCCACAGAATACAAAAATAAGGTATCCCCGGAAAAGACGACTCCTTCGCCATACAGGCTCAGTCCACCCGGCGTATGCCCCGGTGTTTCCAGTACATGGAAAGTCAGGCCGCCCAGATGAATCTCATCCCCGTCATGAACGATGCAGTCCGGCGATGTACATTCAATAGGCCGTCCCATAAACATAGACAAATTATTTTTTGAATTGGAAATGAGATTGGCGTCCCCGGCACCAACATACACCGGAACATTTTCACGCTGGCGTAATTCCTGCAATGCTCCGATATGATCGGCATGACCATGGGTCAGAAAAATCAGCTTCAGCGTAAGATCATACTTTTCCAATGTCTTATGGATCCGTTGATAATCCCAAGCCGGGTCCACGACCATGGCATCCCTGGTCGTATCATCGTATACGATATAGCAGTTAGTTTCTATGGGTCCTAACACAAGGGATATATATTTCATTGCCATACGCATAGCCTCCTAAAATGTCTTTTTACTATCTACTAAAATCGTGACCGGTCCATCGTTTGCCAGTGTAACGACCATTTCCGTGCGGAACACACCTGTTTCCGTATGAATTCCCATCTGCCGCACCAGGGCGACAAATGTTTCATAGAGAACATTTGCCTGCTCCGGGGCTGCCGCTTCCGTAAATCCCGGACGGCGGCCATGACGGACATCACCGTATAATGTAAACTGGGATACGACGAGCATTTCACCGCTTATATCCAGCAGCGAGCGATTCATCTTTCCCCCTTCATCTTCAAAAATCCGGAGATGACAAATCTTATCCGCCATGTATCGGGCATCTTCTTCTGTGTCGTCACGGCTCACTCCCAAAAGGACCATGAGTCCCGGACCGGTACGGCCGCTTTCTGTCCCTTCCGATGTGACATAGGCATAGTTTGTACGTTGTACGACAGCTCTCACTGACTGCTTCCTCCCGTAAACCGCTGTACGGAATATACATCCTTCAAACGGCGTATTTTTGTTGAAATAAATTCCAGCTGGGCCAGGTCTTTGATACTCAGCCCCATATGCAGTGTAACAGTTTTTGTATCGGTCACGCGGGCATTCATACTCGTAATAGAAACCTTCATTTCCGCCAGGGCCGCCATAATTTCAGCTATGACACCCGTACGGTCATAGGCAGTGACTTCTACATTGACATCAAATTTTTCCTGTCCGTCATAATCCCATTCTACATCGATAAGACGGTCCAGATCATTCTGGTTATGCGTGACATTCGGACAGTCTGCCCGGTGTACGGATACACCGCGTCCCCGCGTAATAAATCCGATGATCGGGTCCCCCGGTACAGGACTGCAGCATTTAGCCAGGCGCACCATAAGCCCCGATTCGCCCTTGACCAGGATGCCCGATCCACCACTCTTGGACGGTTTATGCGTTTTCAGCTTATCGAGGACAGCCAGATGATCTTTTTCTTCTTTCTGCACATCTTTCTTATGCAGTTCCAAGAGTTTGATAAGGACCGTATTGACGGCAAATCCCCCATACCCGACAGCTGCCAGCAGGTCATCTTCTGACCCGGCATTCATCTGTTTTGCGACGCGGGCCAGCCGGCTGGTCTTATTCAGCTCTTTCCAGTCATGGCCCAGGCGTTTGCATTCCCGTTCCAACGCATCGGAACCTTTCAGGATATTTTCCTCCCTGTTTTCCTTTTTAAACCAGCTGCGTATTTTCGAACGGCTTTCCGAACTGCCTACAATTTTCAGCCAGTCCAGACTGGGCTTACCCGTTTTGGAAGTGATGATTTCAACGATATCACCATTTTTGAGCTCATAATCAAGTGGCACGATTTTGCCGTTAATCTTAGCTCCCACGCAATGATGGCCTACTTCCGTATGAATCCGGTAAGCAAAATCAATGGGAATGGATCCCTGTGGCAGATCAATGACATCCCCCCGCGGAGAGAAGACAAAGACTTCATCAGAAAACGCATCGAGTTTCAGGGCATTGACAAACTCTTTGGGATTGCTCGTATCCTGCCATTCCAGGAGATTGCGCAGCCAGCCCATTTTTTCATCGAATTCATTTTTCCCGGCGTTGGCATTGCCTTCCTTGTACCGCCAGTGCGCAGCAACACCGTATTCGGCTACGCGGTGCATTTCCCACGTGCGTATCTGTATTTCTACAGGCTGTCCGCGGGTCCCGATAACCGTCGTATGCAATGACTGGTAGTTGTTGGGTTTTGGCATGGCAATATAATCTTTGAAACGGTAAGGCAGGGGTTTCCACAGACTATGTACAATACCAAGGACACCGTAACAGTCCTGAACAGTATCGACTATGACCCGGATAGCGTATAGATCATAGACCTGGCTGAGATCCCGGTTGTCCTTTTTCATCTTCTTATAAATACTGTAGAAATGCTTTGGCCGGCCATTGATTTCAAACTTTATATGAGATTCTTCCAGTGCCTTGCGCAGCACCTCAATGGCCTCGTTGACGATTTCTTCCCGCACGTGGCGTTTTTGCTTCATCTGATCCACGAGGTCATAGTATTTATCCGGTTCGAGATAACGGAAAGACAAATCTTCCAGTTCCCACTTAATGTTGAAAATCCCCAGCCGGTGAGCCAGAGGGGCAAATATTTCTAATGTTTCCTGGGCAATACGCTTCTGTTTGTCGCTTCTCATATAGCGCAACGTTCTCATATTGTGAAGCCGGTCTGCCAGTTTTATGACCACGACGCGGACGTCCTTGGCCATAGCCAGAAACATTTTTCGCATGCTGTTTAGCTGTTGGTCTTCTTTTGTCCGATAATCCAGCCGGCTCAGTTTCGTTACGCCATCAACCAGAAAGGCTACTTCCCGCCCGAACTGGGATTTGATATCATCCAGCGTCAACGCCGTATCTTCCACTACATCGTGAAGGAGTGAAGCCGTGATGGTCGTCGTATCGATTTTCATTTCTGCCAGTATCTGCGCCACTGCCAGCGGGTGAATGATATACGGTTCTCCACTGACCCGGTGCTGGTCTTTATGAGCCTCATCCGCTATAGCATAAGCTTTTTTTACATCTTCACAGGTATTATTTGGCTGATAACTGTGAATCGTATCCAATAGCCGTTGAAATTCTTTTTCCGGTTTTGCAAATTCCATTTATCTTCCCCCTTCCGACCGAAAATATTTCCCATAAGTAGCAGATGCTTCCAGATGCATCTTTCCCGTAAGAGCCGGGAAATAATATATGGGCCCGTCCGGCAATTCTCTAACATCGAGAACGCCGATTTCCCGTAATACTGACATAGCCGCACAGGCCGTATGTGCCTCGTACCTGGAATGAACCGCATCGATAAGCCGTTGCTGCACCTGCCATACAGGAAGTCCCCCTTCAGGGATACAGTGCTTAAGAGCCATATATATATCTACCATGACATTCCGGTCAAGCTGGATTGTCTGCGGCTGGCGATGAATATCCTGTAGCACCATTTGTGGAGACACTATTCCATTATACTCGTTAGGTTCCAGTGTAAACGCCAGATCGACTGTATCACCCTCCAGTACATTCGCACAACAGGAAGCCATGGACCATCCTACAGCTCCCAGCCTTTGTCTCTCCGTTTCAATAGAAAGGCGCAAATGATGTTTATTCCTGCCTATGGGCCGGCACTCAGAAATAACCGCATCGCGTAATGCAAACACGGGCCTGCTGTTTCCCATGCCATATGGTTCCAAAGCACTCAGTTCCTGAATGAGTTGCAGACTGATATCATCTGCCTGCAGCTCTTTATCAATAACTACTTCCGGTATGTATGATTCTTCTGTCATGTGATCCGCTGCATAGGCCAACAAACGCTGGCGAAATGATTCTATCTTATCCGGCACAATGGAAAAGCCCGCTGCCATCGTATGCCCGCCATACTGAATCAGCAGGTCATCGGCAGACTTAAGCGCCTCATACATGTTAAAACCAGGAATGCTGCGGCAGGATCCCTTGCCAATGCCATCGTGAATACTGATGACCAGAGCCGGCCGGTAAAATTTCTCTACCAGCCTCGAAGCAGCGATGCCAATGACTCCGGAATGCCAATCATTGCCATAAGCGACCAGCACTCCATCCTGGCTTTGTCCCTTTTCTTCTATCTGGTTCACGGCCTGTTCAGCAATAGTATGTTCAATATCTTGTCGTTCCTTGTTCAATTCGGACAACTCATCGGCCAGGGAAGTGGCTTTTCCCGCATCACTTTCCAGCAATACTTCTACGCCTCTTGTCGCGTGGCTGATGCGTCCTGCCGCATTGAGACGCGGAGCTGCCGTAAAGGCGATGCGCCCTGCCGTGATAGTATCCGGCGTCAGACCGGAGCTGGTCAAAAGGGCCTGTACTCCCGTATTCAGACCTTTTTTCATCCGTTTCAGCCCTTCTTTGACCAGTATACGGTTTTCGCCACGTAAAGGCACTAAATCAGCAATTGTCCCAAGCGCACAGAGCTCGACATAACCAGGAAGTGTTTTCCCGTTTCGTTTCTGCCAGAGTGCCTGACATAGTTTAAAAGCAACGCCGGCACCAGCCAGGTCCTTGAAAGGATACGGACATCCTTCCTGCTTAGGATTGATGACAGCATAGGCATCGGGAATGAGTTGTGGCGGCATATGGTGATCAGTCACAATAATATCCATAGACTGGTTAAATTGTTCAATCAAATCGTGCGATGAGATACCGCAGTCCACCGTAATCAGGACATGTGTCCCATCGTCCTGCAATACCTGCAGGGCATCGGCATTCAGACCATATCCCTCACTCTGTCGCTCGGGGATATAAAAGGAAGGGCAGTCTCCCAGGTCACGCAGGACAGAATATACTAAGGCTGTCGAAGTAATGCCATCGACATCATAGTCACCATAAATGACAATCTTTTCCTGTTCTTCAATGGCCCGGCAGATACGTTCCACCGCTTTTTTCATGCCTTTCATCAGAAATGGATCATCCAAATCATCCATATCATCATAAAGATACCGCCGTATCTCTTCGTTCGTCCTTATGCCGCGATTATATAAAATCTGCGCCAAAACGGAAGAAATCCCGGCCCTGTCAGCCAGGTCCAAAATGCTGGCATCATCGGTCTCTTGTATATGCCATCGCTTTTCCATACTATCACAACGCATTCTCAAAAAATAATCACTTTCAAAACCATATACCTATTCTATCACAATCCATTCTCAAAATAAAGGTTGTATTTAATAAAATTATGGAAATATTCTCATCTGGCCATATTTTGAAAATGATAATAATAAAACAAGCCCCGCCGTAGCGGGGCTTGCTCATAGTTAATATGTTATGCACATATAAGCTGTGTCTTAGGCTTCGAAACCTTTCTGGAAGCGGACATAGGACTGACGGCGTGCTTTTGCATCAGATTCTGTCTTAGCATAGAGAGCTTCGGCCTGTTCCGGGAAGCCTTTCTTAAGGGAAGCATAACGAACTTCACCCTGTAAGAATTCCTGGAATTTGCTATAATCCGGTTCTTTGGAGTCGAGGCTGAACGGATTCTTGCCAGCTTCTTTGAGATCCGGGTTGTAACGGAACAGATCCCAATAACCGCACTGTACAGCAAGCTGTTCTTCTGTCTGGCTCTTGCCCATGCCTTTACGGATACCATGGTTGATGCAAGGAGCATAGCAGATGACGAGGGAAGGACCATGATAAGCTTCAGCTTCGGTCATAGCTTTGAGGAGCTGGTTCTTATCAGCGCCCATAGCTACCTGAGCTACATATACATAGCCATAGGAGATAGCCATCATGCCGAGGTCTTTCTTCTTCGTGCGTTTACCAGAAGCGGCAAACTGGGCAACAGCAGCGGACGGAGTAGCTTTGGAGGACTGGCCGCCTGTGTTGGAGTAAACTTCCGTATCGAGTACGAGAACGTTTACATCCTGATCCTGTGCGAGTACGTGGTCAACACCGCCGTAACCGATATCATAGGACCAGCCATCACCACCGATGATCCAGTGGGAACGTTTAACGAGGTACTGTTTCTTTTCGAGGATATCTTCCAGGACCGGTTTGCCAGCTGCTTCTTTTTCAAGGAGAGCAACTACTTTATCAGCGCGTTCACGGGAACCTTCGCCTTCATACATATTAGCAACCCAGTCGCTGAGAGCAGCCTGGAGTTCGTCAGAAGCAACAGCTTTGGCAGCTTCTACTTCATCAGCCAGGTCTTTACGTACTTTATCTACGCCCATGAACATGCCGAGACCAAATTCAGCAGCATCTTCGAAGAGGCTGTTAGCCCAGGAAGGACCATGACCTTTGGCGTTTGTAGTGTACGGGGAAACAGGAGCAGATGCACCCCAGATAGAGGAGCAGCCTGTAGCATTAGCAATCATCATGCGATCGCCAAAGAGCTGTGTGAGCAGTTTGACATACGGTGTTTCGCCGCAGCCTGCGCAGGCACCGGAGAATTCGAGCAACGGCTGTTCGAACTGGCTGCCGATAACCGTCTTCTTGTTCTGCGGGTTAGCTTTCGGAGCTACCTTATCCTGTGCATAGTACCAGAAATCCATCTTAGCGCGTTCTTTGTCGTCGTTCGGAACCATGGTCAGAGCTTTGGCCGGGCAGACGTTGACGCAGGAACCGCATTCGAGGCAGTCGAGCTGGTCTACAACAATCGTAACATTGTATTCTTTACCGCTCTTTGCCTTAGCAGCAGCTTTGAAGCCTTCCGGAGCAGCTGCCAGTTCTTCAGCAGTGGTCAGTACCGGACGGATCGTAGCATGCGGGCAGACAAAGGAGCACTGCATACAACCAACGCATTTTTCTGCATCCCAGGCAGGAACGTGCAGAGCCGGGCCGGCTTTTTCGAATTTTGCAGTACCGGAAGGCATCGTGCCATCTTCACGGCCGACAAAATCGGATACTTTCAGGTCGTCGCCAACCTGGCCGAGCATCGGAGCAGCAACTTTTTCGAAGTATTCCGGAACCGGACGACCTTCGACAACTTCGTCTTCAGCATCAGCCCAGGAAGCCGGATAATTTACTTCGTGGAATTCTTTAATACCAGCATCAACGGCGCCATTGTTCATGTCAACGACTTTCTGGCCTTTCTTGCCATAGTTCTTGATGATGGAATCTTTCAGATATTTAACGGCATCTTCAACAGGAATAATCTTGGCAAGAGCAAAGAATGCAGCCTGCATGACCATGTTGATACGTGTGCCGAGGCCCAGTTTCTGGCCAATAGCATCGCCGTTCAGGGTGTAGAATTTAACGTGATTCTTAGCGATAGCACGTTTAATCTTAGCCGGCAGTTCTTTATCCAGTTCTTCATCTGTCCATGTGCAGTTCAGCATGAACGTACCGCCGTCTTTAATGCCGCGGAGGATGTCGAACCGTTTAACATAGGACTGACGATGACATGCAATGTAATCAGCAGCATCGATCAGATACGGCATATCGATCGGGTTCTTACCAAAGCGGAGGTGAGAAATCGTTACGCCGCCGGATTTCTTGGAGTCATAAGCAAAGTATGCCTGAGCATACATGTCGGTGTGGTCACCGATGATCTTGATAGCGGATTTGTTAGCGCCAACAGTACCGTCGGAACCGAAGCCCCAGAATTTGCAGGATGTAAGGCCTTCCGTGTTGAGCGGCATCTTCGGAGCACGCGGCAGGGAAAGGTTGGTTACATCATCAACGATACCGATTGTGAAGCCATTGAGCGGATGTTCTTTCTTGACTTCTTCGAATACGGGGAGGATATCTTCCGGAACAACGTCTTTGGAGCCAAGACCGGCACGGCCGCCGATGACATCGATATCGAGGCCCTGTTCTTTAACAAAGTCAACAATATCCAGATACAGCGGTTCGCCAAGGGAGCCCGGTTCTTTTGTACGGTCGATGACAGCAATCTTTTTAACGGTCTTCGGCAGTACAGCAGACAGATATTTAGCAGAGAACGGACGATACAGATGGACATTGATAGCGCCAACTTTTTCGCCTTTGCTGTTCAGATAATCAACAGCCTGTTTAACTACGTCAGAGAGAGAACCCATGGAAACGATAATCGATTCTGCATCTTCTGCGCCGTAGTAGTTAAACGGTTTGTACGTACGGCCAGTGATTTCGGAAATCTTAGCCATGTAGTCAGCAACGATATCCGGCATAGCATCGTAGAAGCGGTTGCTGGCTTCAGTGTGCTGGAAGTATACATCCGGGTTTTCTGCAGTGCCGCGGATTTCCGGTTTATCCGGATTCAGGGCACGTTTGCGGAAAGCTTTGACAGCATCCCAGTCAATCAGTTTTTTGAAGTTATCATAATCCATAACTTCAACTTTCTGAATTTCATGAGATGTACGGAAACCATCAAAGAAATTGATGAACGGAAGCGAGCCTTTCAGAGCTGCCAGGTGAGCGACGCCGCCAAGATCCATGACTTCCTGGACATTGGATTCAGCCAAGAGACAGCAGCCAGTAGCACGGGCAGACATAACGTCCTGATGATCGCCGAAAATGCTCAGTGCATGGTTAGCCAGAGCACGGGCAGCTACGTGGAATACACCAGGGAGTAATTCACCGGCAACTTTGTACATATTCGGGATCATGAGCAAAAAGCCCTGGGAAGCCGTATACGTCGTTGTCAAAGCGCCAGCCTGTAAAGAACCGTGGAACGCACCAGCCGCACCAGCTTCAGATTCCATTTCAATAACTTTTACGGTGTTACCGAAAAGGTTCTTCTGACCGGCAGCGGACCAATCATCGACGTGTTCAGCCATAGGCGAAGACGGCGTGATAGGATAAATTGCGGCAACTTCAGTAAATGCATAGGAGACCCATGCAGCAGCTTCATTGCCATCCATGGTTTTGAACTTACTCATAGATAATACACGCTCCTTAATAAAAATATAGATGTATAAACCAATATAAGATACATTAATTATAGCAGCAGCATGTGTACCTTACATTGACAAGCAAAGTTTAGTACGACCCATAAATAACATACATGTCGTAGCGAAAAGGAAGAAGAACCATTTTGATTTGTCTATGCTTCTTTTGCAATGTATTCTGTATACATTGGCGTATTTATGGCACAAAAATAAACAAATCATATAAAAAAGTTATAAAGATTCTTCAAAAAGTATTGCTATTATTCCAATTGTGTAATACTATAAATGTAGTATTACACATATGCAAAGCAATTTGATTGGTGACCTTTTCTCTTTAGTCATTGTATGCCGAACGTACTTGTAACTTTTCCTTACAACGTAATTATAGGCTTTTGACCTTTACAATTCAATACTAAAACGTATGCTATTTTTAATATTCTCATGTTCCTATATGTAAACATATACTCTTTCAGTGTTCATTAACAGGAGGTAAGACTATGGACTTTCATCATCTCAAATATTTTGTCGAAGTAGCTGACAAAAAATCTTTCAGCAAAGCTGCACGCACACTGCACATCTCCCAGTCGGCTATCAGCCGCACAATCAAGGCACTGGAAGAAGAATTAGGCGTCGTACTCTTTATGCGTAACGCAAAAGCCGTTGAACTGACCGATGCGGGTACCATATTCCTTTCCCATGCCAAGCGGGTCGTCTTCATGTTTGAACATTTGAAGACCGATTTTGAAAATGAGTTCAAACTGGAACAAGGTACTGTCCTTATCGGCCTGCCTCCTATTACGGGCGCCCCGATTTTCGCCAATCTTCTCGGTGCGTTCAAACAGGAATACCCCCAGATTGAACTGGATTTATATGAACACGGCTCCAAGAAAGTAGAAATCAGTGTCCAGGAAGGATTAATTGACCTGGGTATTATCTGTACCCAGCCGAAAGAAAAAGATTTCGAATCTTTCTTCCTGACCCAGGATCCGATGAACGTAATCATCCACAGAGACAATATCCTCTCCAAAGAAAAAACAATTCCCTTGAAGAAGCTGGCCAATGAATCGCTCGTACTGTACCGTGACGATTTCAATCTCCATGATGAAATCATCCAGGACTGCAAAAAAATCGGCTTTCAGCCAAAAATCGTTTTCGAAACCAGCCAGCGCGACCTGATGATCCAGACGGTCGTCGCCAACCTGGGTGTGGCACTCCTGCCCAGCCGAATCTGCCCGAATAAAGAATCGAATCCCCGCGTAGCAGAGCAGGTCGTCGTACGTCCTCTCGTTGAACCAGAAATCATGCACGTTCTCTATGTCATCTGGAAACGCGGCCACTACCTGTCTCATGCCGCCCAGCTGTGGCTCGATTTTGTCCGCAATAAGACACGTACCATATCGAATATCTGATGAATATAACCATACTAAGCAGGAAGGTGTGCCATTTTGAGTCTGCCCAGTTCGCTAAAACGCCGCATCATATCGCTATCACAGTCAGATACTGACCATAAGGATGTCCGTCCGGAAGAAGAATATGACCGGCAAAAGCGTATATTGAAAACGCGTTACCAGGCTTTGTCCGGACTGGAAAAATGTCTGGTTCTGTCTCTGACAGCCGCTGTGATATTAGTGGTAATCCAGTTTTTCTGGATCGCGGCTTTACAGTATGAAGTAGCTCTTCTGAAAGAAGAAGTGCATACACAGCAGACCCGGCTCACCCAATTGGAACAAGCCAGCCAGAAACATAATAATCTTCTCTATTCGACGTATGAATCAATGGAAGACCTGAATAAAAAATGGCATGACCTCCACTTCCGTGTTTTAGAAAATACATGGAAATTAGGAAACTGATTGTAAAAGACTGCCACACGCTCTGACGTGCGGCAGCCTTTTTTCGTCAAGAACGTCAATAATGGTATTGTCAAATCCTTTTTCCGATTTCAGCATATAAAATGAGTATAGTTTTACAAATAGCTTACGGATTCAGAAATCACGTTTACAAGGAAGATAAAAAATTATATAATGAACTGTAACTAAACGATGGGTGGATTCTATGAACAATACATTAGGAAAACATTTACTGATTGACTTTTATAATTGTAAGGCTGTATTTACAGATCCTGAAGATTTACAGCCTTTAGTTGAACGCGCTTTCGAGCTCGTAGGTGCCACGTTAGATGGGGCGAGTTTCTATCATCTCGATAATGAACTGACCTGCATTGCCGTTTCCGGCAATGCACATCTTTGCATACATACCTATCCTGATCTTTCTTATGCCGCAGTCGATATCTATAGCTTTAATACGGATCTTCAGGCAAGTAAAATCATGAGTGCCCTGAAAATTATCTTAAAATCAGACCGCATCAAAGCGACAAGTATCCGCCGTGGTGATTTTGGTTCTATCCGGGACATGCGTCCGAAACGCAAAAGCAAGATTACAACGGTACGAAGAATGAAAAATACAGGCGCACGCATCAAGCGTACCAGCGCCAAGATGTTTTCTATTCTCCGCCATCCTAAACGTTCCCGGCGTATACGCAGCTATCAGAATAGAAAGAAATAAGTTTTACGGAAGGGTTTGTCTCTATGTTTATGATGTCACTTAACCAATCAGCCGGCATCGGGTCTGAAGAAAGAGAATCTCTAGACGCCATTACCGCTGATTTGTTGCAGTTTATACAACTAAAAAGCCATAGGCTGTACATGCATTCTCTGCAAGTTGCCAATTACAGCGTCAGTGTAGCGGCCAAATTAGCTCTGCCAAAGAGTGAAATTGAGCAGATAAAACATGCTGCTTTACTTCATGATGTGGGACTATTGTTTGTATCAAATACCCTGCTGGCTAAAATCCCCTATCTGAACCGCAGCGAAAAAGCGATGTATAAACGCCATGCCGCAGCAGGCGGCAACATGATAGAAAACATCCCCTGCTGCCAGGACATCATCCCGTATATTGTATATCATCATGAACGATGGGACGGTTCCGGATTTCCCAAACACCTGCGGGGGGCCAATATTCCCCTTGGTGCCCGCATTATAGCCGTAGCTGACTATTACGATACGATTATTAATCCCAGCACCGAATTCTGGGCTAAAACCAAAACACAGGCCGTGCGGGAATTGTTTAGTGCTTCCGGACTTCTTTTCGATCCGGAAATCGTCAAAGCTTTTATTGAAACGCTAGGCTAAAAACATATTGAAATGATAATACTTTATCAAAACGGACAGGTGACGAAACATACATCGTTACCTGTCCGTTTTATTCGTATATCATCCTCATCTGGCACCGCTGGCAATAACAAGGCCGGTCACTCTGGCAGCGCCTTTTTTCTTTAGCGCATGGGCACAGGATTCCATGGTAGCACCAGTCGTATAAATGTCGTCGACCAGAAGAATCGATTTCCCTTGTATTCTCACACCGTATTTGACAGAAAATCCGTCGGCTACATTTTTCGCTCTTTCCGGACGTGACAGAGTCCACTGGGATTGAGTAGCCCTCCGCCGCTGCAAGGCGTCCGACCAGACGGTGAATGTCTCCGCCCAGGAACGAAAAATAAACTCGCTCTGATTATACCCCCGCTTTTGGAGTCTGATCAGCGACAGCGGAACGGGAACAGCTATATCCAGCTGGATGTCTCTCATCCAGGGAAACCGGGATAACAAATACAAGCATGCCGCCTCATATTGGAATTTCCGCTCATACTTGATCTGCTGCAGAACACGCCGTATACAGCCCCTGTAATCGGTCAGAGCATAACATCCGTCAAGATGATTACGGCGGCTGCCATCAATGATCCGGGGATGCCATACCGATTGAAAACAGAGAGAACACCAGGTTCCGTGGTGCTTCACAGGCCGGCCGCAGCCAGGACAACGGGGTGGATAGAGAAAGGTATGCAACCAGTTCGTCATGTAATTTCTTCCCGGCGTATCCGCTCTGCCAGCAGTGTATGACGCTGACTGGTCCGTACGTTCTCTACAGCTCTTTCTAACGCCCGTTTTGTCCCAACCAGGATTACCTTACGTTTAGCCCTGGTTACTGCCGTATACAGGAGGTTCCGCTGAAGCATGATGGCATGACTATTGACTAATGCCATAATGACGACCTGATACTCGCTTCCCTGGCTTTTATGAACCGTAATGGCATAAGCCAGTGTTATTTCATCCAGTTCCGGTCCTTCATATTTGACATCGTGTTCTGGATAACGAACATATACGATCTTGTCCGTTACAGCAAATACTTCGCCTATGTCACCATTGAATACGCCCTTTTCATAATCATTTTGCTTCTGCATGACTTTGTCGCCTGTGCGGTATAAGGTATGTCCATTCTTTAATTCCGTCTTTCCCTGTGACGGAGGATTCGTCTTTTCCTGTATGAGGGCATTCAGATGATCGACGCCGCAATCCTGCCGGTACATAGGAGATAACACTTGCACGGCAAACTTATCTCCCGTCTCAGACGTTTCCGATTCATATAACTGGCTGATGATTTCTGCTCCCTGACTTTCGCTGTCAATCGTAATAAAGCGAAATTCCTCGTCTTCATTGACAACAGGCATCCGGCCGTAATTAATCAGATGGGCATTGGTTACGATGCGGCCGCCTTCCCGCTGACGGAAAATCGTGTCCAGACGGATAACGGATACGCATCCGGAACGGATAATATCGTGCAGGACAGATCCGGCCCCCACAGAAGGAAGCTGATCGGCATCGCCGACCAGAATGACGCGGCAAGACGGTGGAAGTGCCTGGAAAAGGTGATACATGAGGCTCATATCCAGCATCGATACTTCATCGACGATGACCAGATCTGCTTTGAGAAGATTCGTTTCATTATATTCAAATATCTGCATACGGCCATGGAACCCCATAGGGACCAGCAGGCGGTGAATCGTCAGTGCTTTTCGCTCCGTCGTTTCAGAAAGACGTTTGGCAGCCCGGCCTGTCGGCGCGCATAAGATGATACGCAATTGTTCCTGTTCAGCCAGACTGATAATAGTCTGTACAACCGTCGTCTTCCCGGTCCCCGGTCCGCCAGTAATGACCAATAATCCCGACTGCAACGACGCTTCGACGGCTTCTCTCTGTTTTTCTGCCAGTTCAAAATGACAGATGTCCTGCCAGCGGTCTAAAAATAGTTGAACCGGCGTATGAACAGGCAAAGGCTTCATTTCAGACATATATTGGATTCGTTGGGCTATATCACATTCTTCGTCATGCATTTCCGGCATATAAATATAGGTTCCACCACCATAATCAGCCGATACCAATTGGCCGATGTCAAGGGCTTCTTCCAAAATATTCCGTAATTGCAAAGAATCTGCCCGCAGGACAGAGGCCGTCCGGCGGATCAACTCCGTATCGGGTATACAAACGTGCCCATTTCCCGTCATTTCAGAAAGCACATAGGTCATACCTGCTACCAGCCGTTCCTCGGAAGACGGATCCAGTCCGAAGGCAAGGGCCATCTGATCTGCCGTTTTAAACCCGATCCCTTCGATTTCCAGAATCATCCGGTACGGTTCATGCTCCAGTACATATTGAGTATCACTGCCATATTTCTGTACCAGACGTGAGGCAAACCGGCCGGAAATACCGTGTGTTTCCAGGCAAAGAGCAATGTCATTTACTTCTTTCTCTTTACGGAACGAATCCGTTATATCTGCTAGTTTCTTTCTGCCAATGCCCTCTATTTCCAGGAGACGCTGCGGTTCTTTTTCCAATACCTCCATAGCCCCGCTGCCAAAAGCTTCCACGATGCGATGTGCCAGAGACGGGCCTATCCCCTTGACAGCCCCTGATGCCAGGAACCGCTCCATCCCCTCTTCCGTATCGGGAACCAGGCGTTTCCAGCAACCGGCCTGATACTGTCTGCCATACCGTCGGTGCTCTGTCCATCGCCCCTGGACCTCCAGCCGGTCACCTACCAGAGGTTTACTGCCATTTCCCGTCACAGTGACGACAGAATCATCATCTTCACGGCGCAGGCGGAATACAAGATAATCCGAATCGGGTGCTTCAAACAAAATGCGTTCCACGACACCTTGTAATGTATTGTTTTCTTTTATCATAGCGTCATTCCATGCGTTTTCGTTCATAGTTCTTACTTTCATCCATAATACAACGGTAAATCGTCTGTAAATAGGGCGCAAGCTCTTTATCTGCTGCCAGTCCGGCAATTTTATCCAGGACTGCCCGTTCACGCCGGGGATCGTATATTTCCAGATGATGTTCTTTCTTATAGGCAGCTACCTGTGCGACAATTTTCATCCGTGCTTCCAACAGCTTCGTCAATTCCTGATCCAGCCGGTCGATTTCATGCCGGCATGTTTCCAGTTCCATTTCGTATCACTCCTAAAAAAGTTGTCCTGCCGGCTGGGGAGTCAGTTGTTCCCATACTAACCAGATCAGCACAATCAGTAAAATAATAGTCAGGCTTCCCCGCCACCATGGAGAAAACATGACATGCTGTACAAACGTAACCGCTTTTTCGGCAGTAATCTTATACTGGATTTCTTCTCCTTTATTCAGCAGGCAGAACTCTCTGGCGATTCCGTCTTGTATAATAGTCCCATTACAGTGTATCGTAACAATACAATGATGAGCATATAAGACGCGCGTCAACTGAATCAGCCACTGTTTCAAGTGGTCCAGGAATAGAGAATCTGAACAGGCACTCTGATAAGCAAACAAGCTGATAGTTGTCTCCATAATACCTTCTTGTATATCATACCGGATAAAAGGGTAATCCTCCTGTAATACAGAAATCATCTGGTTTATCGTCTGTTTCAGATCTGGTGTCAATGTAAACAGCTTGCCTCTTGATTCAGGAGCCAGACTTATTTCACCAGCCAGTGTAATATAGGAAGAACCATAATAATGACGGATTTTTTTTATCATCTTCCTGCCACTCCTCCTGCATCATAACCGTGACCCACATTTGGGACAAAAAACGCTGTCGTCCGGCACCTTGTTTCCACAGTGCTTACAAAAACGGGGCGATGGACTGCCTTCTATTTCCCGCTTCTTTTCCTGTCGGATTTTTCCCGGTTCATTGCCTTCGAGATGATCCATGCGATTTTCTATATGATCCATCCGCGAATGCATATCCGCTTCAGAGACTGCTACCCGTTCTTTCAGCATGCCATTTTCCCTCCGGCTCCGTTCAAGTTCCTGTTCAATAGATAAATCTTTCATGACAGCTAGTACGATAGCAGCCAGCACGGGGCTGACCAAAAGAGCAGCCAGCGTCCAGATAATACCATTCCGTCCCCTGTGTCCTGCCCATATCCCGACGAGGACAGCAAAGATAATATATGCTATAAAAGACATATTCATTCACCTTCTATACTAAATTCATAATACATACTATGATACATATTATACGTTAAATCAGCATGAACAGCAAATCCCCTGTAAAACCTGTAAAAGCAGCCTACATGCAACGAACAGGTATCTTATCTATATATTAGACAGATGTTATAGTATACGTTAAAATGTATACTATAACAAGAATAATCCCATTGCTATCCTATATAAACTTCTGTATAATAAAAAGTATTGGGGTGTTCTTATACAATTACATATAAAGGTAGTGATTTCATGCAAGAAGAACAGCACGAAGAAGGCCTGCGACGAAGTCTGAAAGCACGTCATATGAACATGATTGCCATTGGCGGTGCCATCGGCACAGGACTGTTCGTAGCCGGTGGGGAAACGGTCAGTACAGCTGGTCCGGGCGGTGCACTCGTCGCCTATTCCCTGATTGGTATCATGGTCTACTTTCTCATGACAAGCCTGGGAGAAATGGCAGCATATCTGCCTGTCAGCGGCTCATTTGAAACCTATGCAAACCGCTATGTAGACAAATCCCTGGGATTTGCCCTGGGATGGAATTACTGGTTCAACTGGGCAATTACCGTAGCAGCTGAATTAGTTGCCGGAGCGCTGATCATGAAATACTGGTTCCCTGATATACCAGCAGCCATCTGGAGCGGGATTTTTCTTATCGTATTATTTACATTGAATTACCTCTCAACCCGCTCATATGGTGAAAGTGAATTCATTTTCGCCGGTATAAAAGTACTCACGGTACTCGTATTTCTCTTTGCCGGTACCCTTCTCATTCTGGGACTGGGACCGGAACCATCACCGGGATTTACAAACTGGACCATCGGTGATGCACCTTTTGTCGGTGGTTTCACGGCTATGTTGGGGATTTTCATGGTAGCCGGATTTTCATTCCAGGGAACAGAAATGATAGGCATCGCTGCCGGTGAAAGCGAAGATCCGGAAAAAAATGTTCCCCGCGCTGTCAAATCAATTTTCTGGCGCATACTTCTCTTTTACTTAGGTGCGTTTATTGTCATCGGCTTCCTGATCCCATACACCGATCCCAATTTACTCAATACAGAAATTGAGAATATTTCCGTAAGTCCGTTCACGCTGGTATTTGAACGATTCGGGCTGGCAGCAGCTGCGTCCGTCATGAACGCGGTCATACTGACTGCCGTGTTATCAGCCGGCAACTCCGGTCTGTACGTCTCGACCCGTATGTTGTATGCCATGGCTGAAACAGGTCAGGCACCGAGATGCTTCCTGAAGCTGAATAAACGAGGTGTACCTACGAATGCTCTCTTTGCCACCGTCGTCTTCGGACTGGCAGCCTTCCTGACCTCACTCATAGGGGAAGGCAAAGCCTATGACTGGCTGGTAAACATCAGCGGTATGGCCGGCTTCATCACCTGGATAGGTATTGCCATCTGCCATTACCGTTTCCGTCGTGCCTATGTCGCACAAGGTAAGGATCTGAAAGACCTTCCATACCGCGCAAAGTGGTTCCCCTTCGGCCCCCTTCTGGCCTTACTGATGTGTATCATCGTCACGGCAGGTCAGAATTATTCTGCCTTTACCGGCACGGAAATTGACTGGTATGGTGCCAGTGTCGCCTACATAGGTATACCTGTGTTTTTGGCCGTATTCTTATGGCATAAAGCAAAGAACCATACGCATATCATCCCTCTGAAAGAAGTCAATCTCTCCCGCGAAGGAAATCGGAAAATTAAGCCGTAGCAAAAAAGGATGTAACGAAATGACAAAGACACTTCGTTACATCCTTTTATTATATAACATTATAATTTTTTCGTTTCAGGTGATAATTCATGACGCGAACACAAAGCAAAGCATCCTTCCCGTACAGCGTCACGCAGAGAAGAAAACGTGATAGTTGCAGCTGCCTTATCAGGTTCATAGGTCATATGCAGCATGCGGATTGCCACATGGCGGCCAGACAGGCAATTCAGGCAGTTCCAACGTTCTTCAGCCGTTTCACCAAGATCACGCTGTGAGTAACAGACCAGTTCATCTCCAGCTTTTAAACGGCGTAACAGCAGCCTTCTGGCAGGATGGCCCGGATGACGGGGATTCATATCCTCGATAATCAAGTGTTCCATCTTAACGCCGGCCCGCAATAGTTCCTTCTGCTGAGGCATATTCTGTTGAAAATCCATAAAAAAAGAAGGATCTACGCAAGCATATCCATACTTCATATCTATTCACCTGGCTAACCAAAAAGAATGAAGATCATACAATATAAAAGCAGCTCACACAAAATGTATGAGCTGCCTGTGGTGAACCGTATAAATGTTCACTCTAACCTTCTTGCATTTTATATAAATCATTTTATATGTTCAAAATATGTAGCTTAATGTTTTGGTTCTGGTCCATAAAGCCTTTCCATGCCAGCACGGGTTACAAGCCACGTCCCAGCTGACTTTCTTGCTTCTGTATTGATAAATCTGGGCGGAGCCTTTTTATAGCCTGTGCAAGCTTGTCTGACTGTAATTGGTGCCAGCCCCCAACGCTCAGCCGCTTCTTTTGCAGTCATAATGTCCTCCAATGCACTCATTATATCACCTCTTTTTTAATATTACACAAGCCAGTGCCACTGTGATAACTATTGAAGCAACTATCGACAAAATATCTTGCGAAAAATAAACACGAATCCAACTCAATACTGCTAAAATCGTAATCAGTAATTGTAGAAATTTTTTATCCATTGTGTTATGATGGGTATATAAGGAGTAGAGCTTTCGCCCCACCCCTTTGCCAACTAGTTGCCTTTCATGAATTGGTATAATGTAATGAATCCAGCCAAGATTGTAATTACATTTGCCAAATCCTGAAGGGCATTTTCTATACCCGTCATATCTCTCACCTCCTGAATATATTATACATCTTTTTCGATGTATTGCCAATCTTTTGCGATTGATTAAAATAAAAAAATATGCCCGCAACCACAGATAAACACTGAGGTTACGGGCTTTTCTGTATCTATTTGTTATCAGATGTCGTACTCTTGCTCAACACTAATTTTACAAGCCAGATGCCGCCATTAATCAGCAATGGTAAAACAAATTTATCGCGAATTGCATTCCATCCGGTTTCTAACGAAGCCTGTTCCTGAATTTGAGCCACGAATTTATCCGCTACTGCTTCAATCGCATCCATGCCTTCAGTTGTCATACTTGATACAATCTGATTTTTGGCAGCTTCCGTAACTTCATCAACGTTAAGTGCATCTACTAAGCCGTCCCGTACTTCTGTCCATTTGCTCATAATCTAATCCTCCTTACAGTAATTGATAGTCCGTTACGCCCCGTGCAATAGCCGCTGCAAATTCATCTGTTTTGTCGCGGAGCTTGGTACCATCTTCGTTATTGTCGATAAACGCGGTTTCAACCAAAACAGCCGGCATAGAAGTGTTATTCAGCACATACAAACCATTAATCCCAGGGACACGTTCTTTTAAACCGCGGTCAACCGTATACAGAGAATCAACGATTTCTGTTTGAATGCACTGACCCAGTTTGTGTCCTGCTGTAGAGCCTGGGTATACGCATACTTCCGTGCCTTTTGCGCTGCCATTAAAGCTGTTACAATGTATGCTTATAAACAGGTCTGCACCACTGGCATTGGCCGCTTCACAAATCTCTTCAAGACTATCACTTTGCATATTGCCGACGACTTCTACATCTGCAGCGACAAGATAGCCTTCTAATTCATCAGCAATATTTTTAGCGATATCGCATTCTCTTAATCCCAATTCTTCATTGACGGCCCCCGGATCCGGCTGCCCGTTCGGCGCATGACCGGGATTTAAAAATACTCTCATTGTTTTTCTTCTCCTTTCTTATCGGTCAGTTGTTCTAGCGTATCTCGTAGCTTTTTAGGGATAGGCAAACCCGCTTTAGCTGCATTCTCAATTATTGATAACCCTTCATTCCCGAGGAAAAACCACACAACCAGTGATTGTACAGCAGGTTGCCCAGTTGCTCGATCTAATTCATGAGCCAATGCAACCAATAACAATATCACAATTTTTTTGCATATTACTTTAAATCCACGTTGACTATTGAGTTGCATATCAGGATTGATATATGCTGCCAAAATTCCCGTAATATAATCAATAGCCATGGCCACTAAGAGAGCCTCAATCACATCATTCCAGCCAATTAAATACGAAAATCCAGTACCAATACATGATATTACTGTCCCCCATCCTATTTGATGTCCGGATGGGGCCATCTCGTGAAAAAAAGCAAGTAGTGAATTCATTACGATTCACCACCTGCTTTCGTTTCCTGGTCTTTACTTTCGTTCTGTTCTTCCGTATAGTTCACACATTTTGGATTCTGGCAGGTCCCGTCATCCCTCAGCGTGTGGGCGCAGAACTTGCATCTTTTCTTCAGTTTAAAGGCCATTATTTATCACTCCCTTCTGCGGCTGCAGTAAGTTCGGCGGCGATAGCATCGCTCTGCTCTTTGTAGTATGTATTCAAACTCGCAAATTCTCCTTGAATACTTGCCGCAGCATCGGTGTCGCCATTAAGGTTAGCAACCAGTAACGATTGCCCCAGCTCCTGCTGGGCTGCTGTATACTCTGCATCCAGTGACGCCTGCTTACTTGCGGCTTTTTCCTCTGCCGTTGGTTCTGGTGGGATATATTCGGTTGGTTTCCCGTCAGATCCGCGTACTTTACCATTTAAATATTCGCAGAAATCTTCTGCTGTAATGATTTCAATTGTGGCGGCATCGGATACGGCCTTTTGGGCCTTGTCTTTGAGTACCTGCACTTTATCCGCATTTTTGTCTTTCGTCGGGTCGAAATCGCAGATATCTGAGTAAATTCGCTTGCCGTCGGCATCAAATGCCGCACAATAATAATCAACGTTAGTATTTGCCACTTGGCATCACTCCTTATCTTATAATTATGATAAAAAAGGTTGTGGTAAAAATGAAAAATCCAAACGGTTACGGCTGTATACGTCTGATGAGCGGCAATCGGAGGAGGCCGTACGCATTTATAGCAACAATTAACGGCCGACAAAAATACATTGCAGCGTTTGAAACGATATATGATGCTAAAGTTTTCCAGGCTAAATTTTTTGAAGATAATCATCGCGATTTCCTCCCTTCTCATAAGAAAATTTCTTTCGCTGAATTGTATTTCCGCTGGTTATCATTTCATAAAGACGAGGATCGCATACTTTCCAAGAGTACGCTTACTGGATATGAATATGCCTATTCTCATTGTTCCACTCTTTATAATAAGTGCTTCCCCGATTTACAATATTTGGATCTGCAAGCTGTCATCAATTGCATGCGTAAAAACGGTTTGTCATACAGCAGTTGTAAGAAGGTAAAAAACCTGTTGAGCTTGATGTATAAGTACGCTATCAAGGCAAACATCTGCCGGACAAATTATGCTCTGCTCTTATCCATCGGGCGTAATCACCCAGTTTATCCGCATCATGTCATCAGCCGGCAGAAAATCAATCGGCTGTGGAATGCGCTTGATTATCCTGGCGTTGATACGGTCCTGATTCTTCTCTATACAGGTATGCGTGTTTCTGAAATGCTTAATATCGTGAAGGCGGAAGTCAACCTCCGGCAAAAATATATCCGCATCACGCACTCAAAAACGGCTTCCGGAATTCGCGTCATCCCTATTCACTCCAGGATTCTACCGCTGGTGCAGGCTCGAATAAACAAGCCAAGTCAATATCTTATCTGTGACAATACTGGTAAGCCTTATGACTATGCCAGGTACAGAGCAACTGTCTGGCATAAGGTGATGAAGCAAATCCGGGGTGAAAAGCATACGCCGCACGATACCCGGCATACGTTTACAACGCTCCTGGACAATGCCGGAGCCAATGAAAACGCGAAGCGGAAAATTCTGGGCCATGCCACTGGAGACGTGACCGACCGGGTATATACTCATAAAAGCCTTAGACAACTACGAAAAAGTATTGAGCTACTTAAGTAATTGCTCATGATCTGCTCAAAATAAAAACGCCTCGAATGGGTTTAAATCCGCATTCGCTGGCGTTTTTTCACGATCATGATTTGCAATGATAAAATTCTATAAATTTTCCCATATTACAACATTTTAAAATCAAACAATTTCGCTCACCCCCGTACTTCCGTATTTCTCATTTAACCAAATATTTTTGATAATCATGTTTTTTTTATTTGATTTACATGATTTTCTAACTCATCATAGAGCCCTTTTATAAGGTCATCACTAAATTGCATTCCATAGCTTTCAGATATCTCGACAAGTGCATCAATGGCATCTTTTACCCCTAACCAACATGCCGCTACGCTCTCTTTTTCGTTTTCTTCTCCGAGTAATAATAAAATCTGTTTTTCCATAAAATCACCTTCTTTCGACAGTGGGGATCTGCTAGCTACGGCATTACATACTTTCCAGTTTCTTTTACTTCAACTCCAGTTTTGTTTGATGGATATTGGGGAAGTCAATTTAGAATTCATAGATTCAGCAACATCTCTAATTCCAAATTCAAATTTGACACATATGATATTTCTAGTGGTAAATCTAATGTAGATAGCAGCTATGATGGAATGTGGCTTGCTATAGGCATTTAGACAGTGGGGATACATTGCCGAAATCAGTACGGACCAGTATATTACCTATCCTATCGCTGGGAGATCTGGAAGTGTTGGTGTTGTAAGTCCCACGGATCCAGCGCTACCTGTAGCCGGTGACAGGAACACGGCAACTCAATTCCGGGTCCGGTGCAGTAAAAACACTAACTTAAGATGGATAGCATTGGTTTGGTAAACAGTGGGGAATTGATGGAATGGACGATAATACCTATTGCTATGTTACATTACCCATAACAGCAACACCATACGTTGTGCTTGCTACTGATGATATAGGGAGTAGCAGCAATAAATTATCTACAGACTACGTAATATCGTGGCAGGACGAATATTATAGTAAAGGGAAAATCCGTTTTGTATCACGCCTTGCCCTCGGTGCTTTTTGCTGGATTGCTATCGGGCATTAGACAGTGGGGATATGTAAATAATATATCGAATAATGACGGTCGCATTACACTCCCTGTTGCATTTAGCAAGGTAGGTTTTTCAATGGCGATAGCTTCTAGTTATTACAATCCAAGCATGTCAGTTGATGATCTGGATTACACTTATTTTCATTATCGCAGTAGTGGTACGACTACGCCAAATTTTAGATGGATAGCCATTGGTATTTAATATCCAATGGCTATCCAGTAAGCGTCCATAGTTATATCATTATTGCTCCCTACATCAAGCGTAAATCCATCTAATGTATAGCTTTCTCTGGGTTTAGTTTCATAGTAAGCATTCCCCTGATGATTCGTGACAATTATTCTATTTGACGTAAACATTATAGGAAATGAAACCCATCCATGTATCCTATTTCCCCACTGTTTAATATCCTAAAATAAGCCAATCGCCTTTGCGTACTTCCGGATCGTCGATGTCTTTATAGATAATAACTGCCGAATCACTGAGTAACGCAATAGCCATTTGCTGAGTTGCAATAGCATTAACGCTCCCGGCTAGCATTTTATTCATTGTTAAAGGCAAGGGAGATTCTACGCTTGCCCCTTTATCAGATGGAGTCGTGAATGTTCCCCACTGTTCATGCTTTACAAATCACTATCAGCCAATAACTTACGCCGCTTAAATTCCCATTACCGTTATAATTTCTGTTACCTACATAGACAGAACCGGAATTTAATTGACTGAAGCCGTGATAGACATCGGGGGCACTTCCTGAGCCGTTGACTACAGCAGCCCCCATTACCGTTGCTGAAATGGGTAAACTAGTGGTAATCTCATTCGATACTAGCCACTGTCTAATACCCGATAAAAATAGCTTGAAACCAGGTTGCGTTAGCGGTTGGTTGGTAAGCTGTGTAATTTGATGTTGATGCCTGTATCCCTAATGACATGCAGGCATTTCCCACATCATTAGCAGAACATGCAAAGCACTTATTCGGAAAAGAAATGGGTAAAGATCCTACAAGCGATGTAGTTTCATTAAACGCTAATATCCACTGTCTACTTGCCAATGGCTATCCATCGAAGGTTAGGTAAAGGACTATCATTACCACGATACCTGAAATCGGTGCGAGTCAAGTCATCACAACAAGCTAAAGGAGATGTATTTGTTATAGACACGGCCAAAGAAGCATTATCACTTTGAAAGGATATTGGTAGATTAATGCGCTGGGTTGATGAGTTGCAATTAATTGAGTATCCCCACTGTCTAAACAGTTCCAATTCCCACCCAACCAAATGCGCCTATTGTGTTCTTGGTGTTAGTTGTAAAGACTACGTTTGTATCCGTGTAGCCGGTTTGCATCGAAATAGACCAAGCCCCGTTACTTGGATTACGAATAATGTCGTAAGGGATAATGGCTAATGCCGTCATTGATACCGGATAATATATCCTTGCGTACGTATGGCTATCGTCGAACTCACCTCTTCCCCACTGTCTAATAGCCAATGATGATTGCCCGGAATCCCCAAACTCCAGTAGTATTTGTGTGGACAAGCATTGTAGATTTATCCTGCATGTAAGCAGCATAGTGGATGTCAACAACAGTTCCATCTATCCCTACCACTGTCCCGGAATTAGCAAGCGATATTGGCAGTGTAATTTGGGCTTGCGTGCCGGATCCAGAGTGATATATCCACTGTATAATTAGGCCGCCAAACAAGCTGCCGAAGCACAAATACCCGTTTTGTGCGATGTTGTATTTTACGCCGGTCGCGGTCAGCACTTTTTTAATCATCGTAGCGAGCAAGCTGTCTGATGTCAGTGTGCTGACGAGAGTGCCCAGTGCCGTGCTGGCAAGCGTGTTGACGATGCCATTGTTCCAGTCCGTAATCTGAGCAACTTCCGTTTCCGGATGGATGGTATCATACGATTTTGTCGTTTTGTTCCAATGATGTAAAATGCCTTTTAAAATGCTCATGCTGTTTCCTCCTATTCGCTGAGTTCAATCCAAATCGTGTTTTCTGCTGTCGGCTCTGTGCCGCCAACGTATATGTCTTCTGTCGGCACTTCTATCCATGTGCTGGACCCAGCGGACGCCTCTACGCTGAGTGTGATGCCGTTGTTGATAGCGTCATAGACGCCGCCGCTAGTGACAGGGTTCGTGCTGTTTGCCGTTGGGGTGCTGTCAAATGTTAATTTATCTTGTTTAGTTGCAATCAGCTTTTTGATTTTACCGACAGCATATTTCAGCCCGGCCGCGTCTAAAAATTTAGTCGCCATATTCTCACCGCCTATGCAAAGCAGGTATCAATCTCTGTTTCGCTCAGTGCGCTATACGTGACAACACTTGATGAGTTTGCCGGCGTATAGCCAAGGGCAGCTGTGACGTTTGCCGATGTCAACGAAATGGTCCCGGACGATACGGTGATGTTGCTTCCAACTTTCACCCCCCCTAAAATGCTTGAGGTAGCCGATGGCAACGTGTAATTACTGAGTCCGGCCAGCTTCGTCTTTTCGGCTGTCGTATAGTCGTTTGTGCTCAGCCCCTTTCCACTTACAATCTTTACATACGTCGTGGAAATCGTATTGCCATCGCCATCACGGACGGCTTTATCTGCCGTGCTTACGCTATCATTGATGAGGACGTAAGCCGTGCCGGAATATCGGTATACGTCATTATCAGTGCTACCAATATCTACATACATTGTATTGGTCGAGCCTGTCAGCTCTGTCGTATGTGCCGCTTCTTTATAAAACTTCCCGCCGCTGTAGTAGCCTTCAACCACTTCGCCGATATCGCCTGGAATATATTGAGCCGGTATTTTGCTGTCTGATCCGAGCGGGGCAACCCCGTTGGCCGCGCCGATGAGCGACGTTGCGATACGCTCCGTGCTGTCTACGGCATTGATGGTAATATTCTTCGAGCCGTCAAAGCTGACCCCGTTGATGGTCCGAGCCGTGGCCAGTTTGGTTGCTGTATCGGCGGCGCCGGCTGTCGATGCTTTTGCACTGATGCCCAGATATGTCTTTGCCGCGTCCGTCTTGCTCAAATAAACGCTTGTCGCATCGGTCTTACTGAGTTTTGTATCATCAGTAATCGTGATATTCGTTTTGTTCAGTGCGACGCCGTTAATCGTAACTCCTTGTGGAACAAATTTCCCATCGTTTACGGCATCCTGTTTTGTTTTGAAGTATTTCAGCCCATCAAGGTCTAAGAATTTTGTTGCCATAGTATCCTCCTAGAAAATATCATCAATATCCATGTTCAATATAGCGATGGCGCCTACTGCTGCATCCCGTCCAGCTGGCCCCTGCGGGCCAACAGGCCCTTGTGGTCCTTGTGGCCCTGTGTCACCTTTCGGGCCTTTGATGTTCACTGGGTCCGGATTGTCCCGTCCTCCGTCATTGGTCCAGGATAATATGCCGTCATCCGTGATGTGCGGCGTGTAGACGGTTCCTTTCGTTCCTGCTAAGCCAATGCCTACTGTCAGCGTATTTTCAGTGCTCAGACGGGCAGACAGCGCAGGGGATCGTTCGGTAATCGTGGCCTGCAGTTTATTCGATTTTCTCGCCCCCATACCTGCGGTCAGCGTATCACTAGTACTCAGGCGAGCGGATAACGCAGGCGATTGCGCCGAAATTACAGCCTGTAGTTTATCCAACGCCACACCCCCCCTACGTTGTGACATCCGGCAGCAGGTGGAATTTGCCTGGACCGATGGTCTGATGCGTGCCGTCTGCCAGTGTCAATTCGACGTCCCAAACGTAATCGCCATAGGCGATGTTTTGCGTCATCTCGTGCGTCAGGTCTATGATGTCTCCGTCCATGTTGCATTGCAGTACATAATCTGTGTCATCATAGCTCCGCTTGACCGAGAAGACGCCGCTATAGCCGGTGACAGCTGTACCATCTTCAGTCGTCGGCTGTATGCTGAAGCTGTCGTCATCGCCGCGAATATAGTAGATGTCCATGCTTCTTATTTTCAGCATCGTATTCCCCCTACTCTACGAGCTCGACCCACATACCCCGGTCCGACATGGACGCCGGTTTATCAGCGGTCGTCGTGACCATCAAGATGTTTTCATGGGCCGTCTCATCTGTATTATGAGCTACTGTCAGAAATCCATTCGGATTGATTGTCGCTGATACACTGCCAGTATTGCTCATCGTAAATACCAGCTGGAAATCCTGTTGTACGACGGTACTGCTTCCTTCCGCCGGCATATAGTCCGGATTATCGTCGATAAGCGCTACGTACATGATTTCTCCATCATCCGGATCTGTTGCAAACAATCCCATTTCTGTGATTTTGAAACCCGTCGTAATGCCGCTATTGCTGATTGTCAGGTCCAAGGTAACAGTACTCCCATTCTGGGTGATACTATTAATGCCCAATGTGAGTTCCTCTTTTACCAGCCCGGTCGCACTGCCTAAATCGCCAGTTCTTGTCCCGGATCCGATGGCCACACGTGTGAATTTCAGTGTCGTCAATCCGGCATTGACTTTAGCCTGCAATGCGGCCCCGACATCTGTCATGGTTATCTTATTCCAATTTGCCATTAATCGTTACCTCCTTATATACACCGACGCCAGCTAATACATGTATGCTTTTTTGCGTGATTATCGTCTGTTTTATATCAAACGTAATCGTCGTTTTCCGTACCAGGTTTACATTTCCACCAAATAAAAATTTCTGGCCATACCGTCTGCTAAACTGTACATAGTCCAGCCAAGAACGGGTATTTTTGTACGCATTAATCAGCCGTACCAGTTTATTGATGGTCTTTGTTTCATTCATCGGTGCCGTTATACCTGCCACCCGGAAATGATAGGGCTCTCCACTGTATTCCGGCCATTCTTCGACTTTCGCCGACTGGTACACTGTCGATACCGCTTTCTGCACCGCATACTTTGTACCTTTCAAGCGATGGAGCAGGAAAGATTGCTTGACTTGCTGCCTTTTGATATCTAAATCGGCCGTATCGTCATATTCGTCCACATGCATCTGGACAGCTAAATAATCTATCAACTGTTCGTTCAAGCTGTCTATAGCCGGATAAATCAAAAGCAGGTCCGGGTTTATTTTCTCTATTTCCGCATCAACGACATTGGCCAGGGTAGATATAGGTTCCGCATCAATGGATGACGGCAAATGTTCAGCAATCTTGTATTCATCGTCATTCATCTTCGCTACCTCCTAAGCTGGCCGTTACTGTACCTGCCTGCGCCACCTGCACATTTGTCAGCTCCGTAAATGTTGGTGAGGTCACGACTACACGCTTGACGCCCGCTACGGCCATCACATCGGCAATCAGCCTCGACGGGTTGATATCCCGGCCAATTTTCTTTGACTGCCATAACTTATAGCTGTCTATAGCTGCAGATACCGCTTCCTGTACTGTCGATTCGGATGTTCCCTGGTCAATGTAATACGTCAGTGTGATATCATAACTAACCGCTTCCGGAGCCTTGACCTGTACCTGGTCTGTCAGTGGCCGTACTTTTTCCTGATTCAGGATACTGGCAACTGCATCCAGCAATTCCTGTTCCGGAATTGTACCACCTGTCAGCAATGGCCGTATTTCTACGACGCCTGCCGACGGACTATATACTGTCACGTCAATGATGGAGCTGTTGGCCGATTTTGCCCAGTACTCATAGGCACCTGTCGGCCCGGCCGTGGAAAACCGTTCCGGCGATTCATGAATCCGTTCCCGATATGCGTCATCGTCTTCTTCATCTGCGCCACCATCACTTGTTGTCGTATTGGTAATTGATTCCACGTACGCGATGGGATCCACAATATTGTTGATTTCCCCGGGCAGGAAGCCGTTCCCCGTCGCCCCGGTCGTCTGGCAGGTTGCTTTTACGGTTATTGTTGTATTGCCGGCTAACACGGCTACATCTTCATCGGTGGCGAAATATATGCCACTGGCAGTTGCTACCCGTGTTCCGCTGGGAATAATGGTTTCCTGTTCTCGTACTGCCGACAACGTAATCTTGAGTGTCGTTGTGGCGGCAGACGCCGGAATCCGGTCAGTGTCGGAAAACGTGCCCAGCTCATCCAGATTATCCCCTGTTGCATACTTCAACAGATTCTGTTTACCCGTATAATTCATCTTGTTCAGCAACCGGATAATGAGTTCTGCAATCACCAGCAGGAACAGCCTTGTCGGGTCTCCTGTTGCCAGTGTCCGGCCCGTGATTTCTGTATAGTCTGCCAGCACTGCTGCTTTTACAGTCTCTTCATCTGCATCGGCAAATTCAATGTCTGGTAAATCTGCTAATTTCATATTGTAATCACCACCTTTGGAATCAATTTCCCGGAAATATCACCATCGAATGTAATGTTATCAATAGATACTCTGGGCTCATATCTCCGGATTGCCTGGAAGATTTCATTCGTCAGGTATGCTTGCGCCTGCATCGTCGGCATATCAATGACAGATCCATCAATACCAAATTCCCGGTCCAATGGTATCGTCCCTTTAGTCGTTGCCAGTATCGTACGGACGTTCTGCAATATTTCGGTTACTTCATTTTTCGGCGAAATATCTATTTTCTCCGGGTCTTTTGTCGATACTTCGTATTGCATTACAATCCACCTCCAACTAATGTAGTGACAACGTTGTACGCTCTGCCAGCTTTATTGATGCTCGATTCTTCATCCGTATTTTCCAAATCATATTCTTTGAGTTTGACATTGGCCGTAATATACAAGATTCTTCCGTATGCGTTGTAGATAGCTTCTGCCTCTTCCACGCTTTCCAAATACCAGTAGTTCTGAGATACTGGCTTCCCGCCGATAATCAGAGGAAACACCATCCCATTGTCACGCATCTCCCGCAGTGTCTTGAGCTGTCTTTCTGGAGTCGCATTATATTGCGTCATGAGCCGTAATTTAAACGATAGTTCTTCCTGCCCTGGCCCGATAAACTGTGCTACAGGCTTATTCATGATCAAATCATGTGTCTGCCATCGCGCCTCCCCGGACCTGCTGACTTCATCCGGCGTAACAAGATAATGCTCAGATACCCCGAATATGATTGATCCCATATATCCGATATACATAAGCCTCTCTCCTTACTGCGGTTTGCCCGTATTGCTTCCGCCGGACTGTACGCCACCGTGAGTATGATTGACCAGAGAAATGCCATTTACTGTAACATCTCCGGCACCAGAAGAGATATCTAAACTCCCACAGGTAATATGTAAATCCCCTGGCACATTGAGTACCCGTGAACCGCCACCAGGAGGCGCATCTACAGTGCTGTAAATCGTACCCAGTATGTATCCGGCCCCCATGCCTTTTCCCCCACCATCTGCGGCATAAAGGCAAACTACCTGGTCATCCACAGCAGGCATCCAATAATCTTTTTCTACTTTGCATCCTCTCATGATGACTTTCAGCGGTGGGGATACCACGTCGTCATGGTCAGGAAATGTCACTCTGGCCGATGCATCTGCCAGATCCACGGACGACACTCGTCCTACACGCACGCACCGCATCAATAATTTAATAATATCGATATCAATAGCCATCTAAACACTTCCTTATTTCTACGCTGCTGGTGAAGCCACTGCTGCTGATGTCATGTTTGGTCTGGGTGATGATATATTTTCCGGAAAAATTTCCAAATCCCAACATCTCAATGGTTTCTCCTGCACAAAGGCCAATATTTCCATCAGATGAAAAACTGCCCGTGAATTCTTCACAATTCTTTTCCCGTAATTTAATTTTAGCCAGTCGGTCAGCTTCCGCCTGAGAAGACACCTGCTGATGTATTTCCAGTGTCGCCCCGTCTTTATCTTGCTTATCCGGAGCAACGAATGTCGATTCTATGACCGACTTATCTTTGTCTTTAGCATATTTGACATGACATTTTTTATATACGTCCCGTATTTTTGCTTTAAAGCTATAACTCAACAGCGCATCTGTCTGAACAGGTTTTGTTTGGTCCTCCACATTATCCAATATGGTTGTACCCGGATGATAATACTCTGCATACACATCATTCTGCTCAAACTTTTTAACATCAAAAATGATGATAGTATCTGTTGTGACTTTCAATGCAAAGCCGGCATCATCACAAATTTTCTGCAATACATCCAGATCCGATTCATCACTCTGTTCAAGCTTGTCTATATTTGGATTTTCATCACAGTACCACTGCAGTTTCATGCCATTCTGCCAGGCAATATCATTGGCTGCTTTCCATACGGATATATTTTCCCAAGTATGCGAGCGCAGTGTACTGCGCAGTGTACTGTCATCACCGATGGATATGGCCACAGCTTTGATTGTTACGACATTCGGTGCACTGCTTGCTTCAATTTCATCAATTTCAAACTTTCCCAGCTTTAAATCCTCTTCTTCACTGTATAGATCTGACCAGTTATATGTACAAATCGTAATATCTAATGTAGCGCCTCTTTCTGGCATCCAGTCAGCTTCCCACAGTTCAGCGCGGTCTTCGAGAGTAATAGAGATATCATCTACCTGCCCGGTCAGATTGTCTGTATAGCTAAAACTCAGCACGTACTGTGCAAGTGATTCCGAAATATCCTTCCCATTGTACGTTACACTCAGCCATGCGCGCCGGCTGATATGCTCTTGTGCGAGTAAGCCGGCTGTTGCCTGCGCTTTTAGTATTGTTATTTTTTTCTGTAAGGATTGCAGTACTGCCATTTAATCACCGCTTCCACGGAGGTAGCTTTGTTGTATCTGTCGGCGTTATGGTCGGACATGTCAACACGATATCAGCCGGAAAAACAACGACATCCCGATATTCCGGATTGGCTTCCAGCAATATCTTTACATACTTTTCAAAGCCGTAAACACGATAGGAAATCATGTCCCACATGTCGCCCTGCACGGTACTGTATGCATTACTCATAGCTCAACCGCCTCCTGTTAGATTCTACCCGCTTCATCATCTGTTCAAATTCACGCATCTTCTGATCCATGAGCTGGGATATTTCCTGTTTGGTGTTCGGTCCGGCACCCTGCACCACAATGGTCGGACTAAATGTATATTGCCGGCCACTGCCGCCGAAAACAGATGGAGCTGACACATTGACTGATGTACTCGGAGATACGCCCAGCATCTGCCCTGCTTTAGCCCACAGGCTATAGGCGTTGGCGTCATGGGTAATCGGGACAATGACTTCTGGATGTCCGGCTTCGGCTACCCACGTCAAATATGGCCTTGTAAAAACGCCACCGCTTGCGGATTGACCGGCTTCATCTCCACCGCCTGCAATGTTCTTTACGATATTGATAGTTCCCTGTATCGGATCAGACAGGAAGTTTTTCATGCTATCCCAATATCCTTGTATCGTATTTACCGCATCGCTTACGGTACTCACAATTGTATTCCAACAGGAAGTTGCCGCGCTTACCGCTGAATCCCAGACAGCTTGTGCCGCTGCGGCGATGGAATCCAGGATACCTACAATGAAGCTGTAAGCGCTGTCCACGGCACTGGTTATATAGTCCCAGGCTGCACTGGCCGCATCAGAAATGGTCTGCCATGCGCTGGATACAGCTGAACTAATGGATTCCCATGCAGCTATGCACGCAGCTCTAAAGCCTTCATTCGTATTCCACAGGTATACCAATACCGCAACTACTGCCATAATAGCAATAACAATCAAAGCAAACGGATTCATAGACATAACTGCATTGAGTGCCATTTGTGCCGCGGCTGCCAATCGTGCTCCCACTGCGAATGCCCGCTGTGCTGCTCCTGCAGCAAATGTGGCCGCAGTGGATGCTCTGCTGGCAACAGTAGCGGCTACGTGAGCATCCCGTATCATGTGGATAGTGGCAACCATATATTTATAATAGGCAACGGCGGCACGAATGGTCAGTGCGGCCATAGTTAGTGCGAGTACAGCTCCTATGACGCCCATGATGACTGTTGCCAACTGCTGATGCTGAGAAATAAACGAGGCGATTCCTCCTGCCGCTGTGGCCAAAGTCCCTGCCACTGATGAAATAGCCGGCAATAGGATACTGCCTATATTAATGGCCACCGCCACTAAATTGTTTTTGGCCAGCTGTAACTGATTGGCTGTAGTCGCTGCCCGTGCCTGATATTCTGCTTCCATCGACCCGGCATATTGCGTTGAATCGCCAACTTTGTTGAAGTTATCCTTTAAAGTATCCAGCTGCGTCAATAGTGGCGCAATAGCATTGATAGATTCTTTGCCAAACAAATCACTCAATACAGAAGCCTGCAGTTCTTTCGGCAGTTGTTTAACCCGGGACAGCACATCAATAATCGTTCCCTGAGCATCTTCCTGCATCCGCTTGGCTACATCCTCCGCTGAAAGTCCTAATTGCTGAAAAGCTTCCGCTTGTGACTTGGTTGCCCCTTCACCTGCTACCAGACCCAAGGCCATGTTTTTGATGCCCGTTGCTGCTACGTCTGACTGTACGCCAACGGATGCCATAGAAGCACCAACAGCGGCTACCTGTGCCGCACTCATGCCAGCAACCTGGCCTAAAGGTCCGACTCTGGTAACAATATCCGATATAGAATCACTGCTTGCCGCTGTTGTGTTCGACAGGTAATTGACCTGATCCGCCAACTGTACAACCTCGCCCTGACTCATGCCAAACGCTGTGCGCCATTTGGCCATCATTTCGCCGGCCTGGTCAGCGGTAATGTCAAATGCAATGCCCATCTTGACCGCATCAGTAGCAAACTGTTTCAAATCTTCACGTGCGATGCCTGCCTGCCCACCAGCGGCTACAATCTGGGCAATACCTTCTGCCGACATAGGTAATTCCTGCGTCATCTGCAGGATATCAGCGCCCATTTGCTTGAATTGCTCAGGCGTGTCAAAATCTACTGTTTTCCTGACATCAGCCATGGCCGATTCATACTTAATGGCTTCATTGGCTGCAATGCCCAGAGGTGCCGCAATAGCCGCCGCGGAGACAGCTCCGGCTTTGAGATTGCTTACAGCCTGGGATAAATTTGCCGATGCCTTTTGCTTTGCATTGATACGGTTCATTGTCCCTTCGTATTGCTTGGCCAGCTCGTTCTTTCTGACCTGAGCTTGTAAAACAGCCAATTCAGTATCATATTCGACATATCCTTTGCTGTTTTGCTGTTTAGCCGCCTGTTTCTGCAAGTTCTGCAGTTCCCGGTTTGCAGTTTTAATCTGTGACTGCATCTGTTTGGCCTGAGCAACAGCCCGCGACATGGCACTGCCAACGCTGCCATCCAGCTGTCCCTTTATCGCAATGGCCATTTCAAGTACTCTATTAGCCACGGCGTCCTCCTTTCCCAGCGCTTTCTATCGCTTTATTTTCTCTTTCGATTTCAGCGTTGATGATAGATTGCCAGGATGCATACTCCTCGACAGGCAAATCCAGGAAAAAGCCTATCGAGGTATGTGTATATTTTGCCATCCTGACCGTATTGAGCATAAACAGTTTTGCTGTTATTCCGTGTCGTCCGGCGAGGCCGTACCTAGCAAAAAACCTTGCGTCTTAATCATGATAGCTGTGAAATCTTTAGCCGGCAGAGACAGGATATCATCGTATTTAATACCTGCCGCTACAGCGGCTACATGAGACTGGTAAACCTGGGACAATGCCGGCACAACAATACTTGCATCCTGCTTTTTGGCTTCTTTTTCGCACTTTAGCAGGGTATAACCTGTAATCTTATCAAAATCCAGATACAGAGTATCTTTGCCGTCGGGCAAAGCCCTCGACAGATGAATAACCTGATCACTGGGCAGTGCCAGCTGATTGTCTTTGACAACTTCCGCTTCAACTACTGTTGTGTCTTCTTTCTTCATTCTGAGATACCTCCTATTTAAATGCCCAACGCATCGCGAATCGGCTGCATGATATCCGTACCGCCGACAACAAACTTATATGCATACTTATCTACTTCCAGGAGCGTTTTGCCATTGACTTCGTATTTGATATACGTCGTTTCAATCGTGTTTTCAGCATCGGTTGTAGATGCCGGTTCCCAAGAACCGCCGGACATCTGTTTTGTTCTGCCACGAATGACGACACGTACCTTTTCCATGACATAATTGTTATTGGCGCTGTCCCAATACTGGTTAGCCGCTCTGGCTTCCAGAGCTACCGCTTTCCCACCTACCATGGTCAGATTCCACTTATCATTGATGTTATGCGTGAGCTTTGTTTCCATAGATTCAAACTGCCCTAAAACCGGGGCTTCGATTTCGCCGCCGACGCCTACACCTTTGATGGTCGCTGTAATGCTCTTAAAGTCAGGCAGTTCGAGTTTTGCGACACCGTATAAGGTGTCGCTGTTTTCGTCATAAATCCTGAAATCATTCAGGACTTCAGGCATTTTATTGATTTCCATGTGCTGTTCACCTCTATTCAAACAGTGCGTTAAACGCATTTACATCATATTCGGAAATAGTATCAATTTCCTGCATCGGGATTGGCGGCGTACGCTTTTTGTGGAACCGGAAGATACCTGCTTCCAAATCAGTCGTTGGATTTTCTTCTTCCAGGAATTCAACACTCCCGTCCAGGATATAGCCTCGAGATTTCAACCCATTCAATCGAATTTGTTCCGAATCCAGAATAATCTGGATATTACGAGGAACGCCCGGTTTGTCGAGACGCTGCCAATATGTCAGGATAAACACCTGATCGTCCCAGTCAAACATACGACGGACAGCGAGGAATGTATCTTTCGGATCTGTAGAGCCTGGATAGGCGCCTGTATAATTGCCCCAGAGTCTCCAGCCACCGCCAAAATTCAATGCCGTTGTAATGCCCTGGCTGTTGAGCAGGTTGGCCTGCGTCAGTTCCAGTGTTACGTCTGTCCCATCTTTCAGGCACAGCCCCGTAATCGGTACAGATTTGTTGGATGGGGATTCATAAGGAATATCATCATTCGAGGCATCCACCTGGCCAATAACGCCCATTTCAATGGTGGACATGTAGTAGCAGTGGTCTCCCATTTTGCCCATCGGCCAGCAAACAGATTCAGCGACACCAGTATAGCCATTGCCACTTTTCCAAAGATTACAGCCACTATACGATTTGCCTTCCGTCGTATCGATATCGGTCAGGATACTGCAACGGAATACATCGTTGATATTGCGGGATTTTGCCCGCATCACAGCGGCAACTTCCGGATGCTGTGACCATCCAGGCGCGGCGATAATACCAGGTACGAGAGAGAATTTGCTGTAAATGTAGTTAATCAGTTCCAGGCCTGTGACCGCATCATTGGTGCCAACGCCCCCGATAATATCACTATCTTTGACCAGAGATGCATCGACCGCATCATAGGCAACGTAAATCGTCTTTGCATCTGCCAGTGCCCCGCCATCCAAGATGGAAATCGCCGTGTTACCGTCGTCATCGTATGCAGCTACATAGTCAGTGCCTGCTGTTGCTGCAGATCCTGCCGATGTCGCTGATACAGTTAATGACGACAGGATGACATCATCTTCGATTGTTGCCGCTTTTCGGCTAACCGTCAAAGCTGTACTGGATATACTCTTTTTGTGTTTAGTTGGGTCCAATACATTGATAAATACGACTGGAGCTACCGCAAAAAGTTTAAACTCTGCATACATCGGCTCACACAGTGTATATTTGTCCCAGTCTTCGTGATAGCCTAAGTACTTCTTTGCTTCAGACCAGGAATAGCAAATGACTGGCTCATTGATTTTCGGGTCTGCTGCCAGATGCACCGGTGCAGTTCCGAATACAACAGGAAGCCCAGCCGTTGTCTGGGCTGTAGCTACGACTGCGGTATCAATTTCCGATGTCTTGATGCCATGGAAAAATGCCATTGTTAATTACCCCCTTTATTGTTCTTGATTGCTTTTTGATAAAACGTATTGAGTGCCGTCCCTTTTGTCTTTACAGCCTTCAATGCGTCATTCAATCCTGCCGGCTTGACAAAAAGATGCTTCAATACATCGTCTTCTCCTTCCGGTGTAGGAATCTCAGAAAAAATCATGCAATGATTCAGCCTGGAATTCCGGAAACTCGGGCCTACGTATATCACTGGCCCTTTATATGCAGTTGTGACAGCTGTCGTTTCTTCTGTCACCGCATTCTGCGTCATTTCTTCTTTAGTCGTTTCCAAAACGCTTCGGACCTCCTAATATAAATTCATTGACTTCCCGTGGCTGTTGTACATTGACATCAAAATCAATACGGCCCCACCAAATAGGGTATGGTTGTTCATCCGGGATGGTAGATTCCATCGTCCCGTTCTTGATTTCCCATCGCATATTGATGGGATTGTTGACCAGTAGCAGCTCTCTTACCGCTTCCATGAGTTTATAGAGGCTCTGACAGCCATTAATCATGTCGTCATCATATGTCGTGACCAATACTGCCATGGAAGCCGTAGATTCTGTTTCCAAATCGGATATAGTCGTCGGCCTGATAACAACAGCCGGGCATAATGTCTTTTTCGTTTTTTTATCTGACACATAGGGCAGGAAACCAGGATATATCTTGATATTTCCTGTCGTTACATCAAGCAGGTTGGAATACTCCGATGAAGATTTTATTTGTTCTTTTAGCCAATCTGCAATTTCCGATGCACATTGCCATGGCGTGAGGATTTGCGACATTATGCACCACCAACCAATCGTTCAAGCTCATGCATCATTCGTTCTTCATAGACACGCATTCCTTCCTGTTCCATAATTTCCACTACTGCTTTATTGCCATATAGCTGAGGAACAGCCGGTCCATGCAATCCTTCAATCGGATATCGTTCAGGCCCGATTCTTTTACGGAAGACGCCCCCATTACCACCTTTAGAGAATGACATGGGAACCAGTGCGCCACTCCCTTTTTTGATGGTCACGAATATGCCCTTGGCCCTGCTGACTGCCCGATAATGTTCTACTGGCAAAAACGGGCCTTTGATGTCAATAGTAGATACTAAACCGCTTCGTTTAATCGGTGCCGCACTTCGAAGTTCCCCGGATTTAATGGTGTAAATACTGCGTATTTGCTTGATTGCTACCTTTCTGGCATGCAATGCACCACGATATGTAGCCCGGTCAATGCACGCGGCAATCTTATCTCCGGCAAAACCGGCCAGTGTTTTCTCCAATTTTTCTACGTCTTGGTTACGTACTTCGATTGATATCATTTTTATCCCTCAGATCCATGCAACAAGATGACAACCATGCCCATTTCTTCTGATGCTTTATTGACAATCAATGGTTCGTCGTCTACCCTGAATACCATGCCTTCCGCTGGAATCTCCGGCAAATCCGACGCTTTGACATACACTTTTATCAACCGTCCGGAAATACCGCCGTAGGGTTCATACGTCTGGCCAGTATAAAAATTCTCCTGGCTGTCCATCGTGTCAACAACTGCCTTGCACAGCGTCCCATTTAAATCATGGTCTTCGGCAAACTCATCGCCATTTACAAAAATGTCGAGGTCTGCCGATACCATGTCTTTAAATTCGCTCATTTTCGGACAGCTGCGGACGGATCAGCGGAAGGAAGGCCTACTTCTTTTTCTGCTTTCGGTTCGTCTTTGGCTTTAGTGTCTTTGGCCGGCTCTGCTTCCGGCTGTGTTTCCTGAGCTGGTTCCACCTTGCCTACAGCCTGGCAGAATTGATCCGGACTGCGCATAATCAGCTCTTCACCCCGGGCATCATCAACACTGACGATAGAGCCTGTGCGGTACAGTTTATTGCCTGCACTGAGAGCTCCATGCATTACCATAATGTCCATAGTACTACCTCCTATTTGGCTTTGATAACAGCCCAGTCGTCCACACATTCCGGAGCCAGTACGCAACGGCTGTACATAGCCAGTGCTACCTGCTGGGATTCTTTGGAGCCCATGTAGTACGGTACATACTTGGCTGCATAGGTATCGTAGCCATTACCCGCATCATTGACCAGAGTAACTGCACCGTGGAGCTGACGGCCTTTTCCAGGTACTGCCAGGACAGCTGTATCAGAATCAAGGAAGCTCTGGACCTTGCCGTCATCATCTACATAGGTTTCTGCATAGGTGTAGACTTCCAGATTCAGCGACTGAATCACACCAATACGCATAACCTGCGGACTGACAATTGTCGGCTGGATGTTCATGAGAGATAAATTGGAAGCCAGCGGGATGGAGAGCCATTTCATAATCTGGTCGTTATTGAGCAGGTAATCGGCAATATTCTTACCACAAACCATCACGGTCGGCACCAATCCTGCATCTTCCTGCACCATTTCCGATGCATTTTTGATATCGCTGTAAATTGTAGCTCCTGCCTGGTCCCATTTCGTTGTCGGCGTCACCGTATGATCAAAGCCATAATCTACCGTATCCAGGAGAGCGGTCTTGCCATCGTCTGCGTAGCCATAAATATCGCATTTGCCTGTTTGCAACAAATCTGCCGCCATTTTGCTCTTGCGGTTGATAATGCTATTCTGCAGTTCTACCAGGTCCTCTGCCTGCTGTGCGGCTGCGCGCTGTGCAGGTGTAACGGTACTGTAAATGTTTTCTCCGAAACCACGTTCATTGACGATATCCGGGTCGAGAATACGACGCGGGCCAATCATCGGCGGAGTGTAGATGTCCAGCTTGGAATCTTCCCGATCAAGATTGAGGCCCTTACCTCCACGAGTTACAAACGGAGCCAGACGACGGCCGCGTTTGCGGTATTCTACGGCAATCCGTGTCTGCACAGCCACCTGCGGAATGACCGGGAAAAACGTATCAAGCAGGAACGATGCCGGCGGTGTAATGCGCTCCATAGCCTGTAATAAAGAAACTGTATCTTTGTAATCAATAGCCATTGTGTATTCCTCCCTCTACTTATAAATTTTTAGTCAGATAAATACCATAATCGCGAAGCTGGTCTTCATGCGCGGCTACAGTATCGCCATCGGCAGCATGAAGCTGGTCGCGATTGAATCGGCCGGATACGTACACTGTTGCCGCCGTTGCTGTTGCATCGACATCATACGCCAGGATAGCATTCGCCGTACCATCGGAAGTAGTTGCAACTGCCGTTGTGCCAGTAACGGTCATGAGTGTGCCTTTTTCCAGTGCTTTTCCTGCCGTGATGGTTACATTTGCCATCAGGATTTCCTTTTCCGGACCACCATACATCTGTTCGTGCGTAATTGTTGTTGTCTCTTTGATAGCCATTATTTAACACCTCTCATCTTATTAGCAGCCTCAACGACATCATTGATATCCTGCAATTTCTGTGCAGCCTTATCTGTTGCCATGCCAGCTTTCGGAGCCGGTTTGACATTCTGGCTCCCGGACTGCATCTGGTCTTCAATCAGTGCCCGGATGCTGGCCAGGGCTTCGCTGGCTTCGTCTTTCGGCGCTTCTACTGCGTTTACCGCATCAATGTACGGCTTCACATCAGCTGCTGTCCGGCCTTCCTTAATTGCCTGATCAATGACTGCATTGCCATATACATTATCCGTTTTCAGTGCTTCCAGGTCGGCAATGCGCTGTTTTTCTGCCTGGTTTTCCTGTACCGCCGGTTCTGCCGGGCTGATGCCCAGCACATTCGCAATTTTTGCTACAAGATCGTTATTCTTCATGTGCTTTTTCTCTCCAATCATTTTACAAATCTTTTGGATATCGCCATGGCCGTCATAAGCGATATCGTTCAGGAATAACATGTTGTTCCTGATTTCTGCCGTAACGAGATAGTCGTCGATTTCGTCAATGAAGCCGTACTCTTTCGCTTCGTCTGCTGTCATCCACATTTCATCGTCCATCATGTGCCCGATTTCTTCTGCAGTCAGCTCTCCATCACACTTGCTTACATACACGTTGACGATAGTCTGCTTTACCGTGTCCAGGATATCTGCTGTCTGGCGCATGCCGTCTGCATCAAGATTGCCAAACGTAAACGTTTGCGGATTGTGAATCATGTACAGCGCATTCCGTGGCATGACGATTTTATCGCCAGCACAGGCAATCAGTGTCGCCGCACTGGCGCACATGCCGTCGATGTGGACAGTAACGTCGCCTGTATACCCTTTCAACAGCGTATAAATGGTCTGTGCCGCGAATACATCACCACCGCCGGAATTGATACGTACGGTCAGATTCTTCCCGCCACAAGCTTTCAAATCGTTCCGGAACTGTACCGGGTAGACACTGCCGTCATCATCGTCGCTGTACCAAGGCTTTGAGCTGGCAATGGCTCCGTAAATCAGTAATTCCGCCGTGTCGCCTTCCGTTTCATTGACGAATTTCCAAAATTTATTGGTTGGTTCCTTCATTTGTCGGTTCTTCTCCTTTCCCGTCATCCCCAGTTGTTTTTTCATTCCCGGCAATGCCGTATTTTTCGAGCATCCGCTGTTCATACGCCAGCTGTTCGATGTTTTCCTCGAAGTCTGTGCCGGTCATTTCCGCAGCTTCCCGTTCCCGTGTGCTTAATCCATATTGTGTGCGTAAAGCACTGCCGTTTACATCCTTGAGAGGGTCCAAGATGCTCATGGTCGGACCATACCAGTTTGCATTGCACCAACACTTCCTGACCAGCGGATCCGTGAAGAATCCCGGGGCTTCAATCCGTCCCATGGCAATAGCTTCAGCCAACCACATTTCATAAACAGGCTGACAGAAATCACGGGCAAACCAGGTACGGCGCCGTTTGTATTCCTCCCAGGCCTGCAATAAGGCCGCTCTCGAGGCGGAATAGGATGACGTGAAATGCTTCATCAGCACTTCGTACGGTTGGCCAATTGCCGACCCTACCATTTCCAACAGCTTAGTCGTAAACGTATCAAACGTGGACATGCTTCGTGAGGCATCAATGCTTTTTACGTCTACTCCTCTGGGCAATGCATTCATTGTACCTGGACCGAGGCTGTATTCATCGACATCGATGACGGGGGCCATCGGGTCGTCATTGTTTGTTGGTCCCAGAATGTCATTTAGCGTGGCGCCGCTTGTATTGCTTTCTGTGAAAAACAGGGCAAAGAATGACTTTACAATAGCTGCTGTCAGCTCTGCTGTCGTGTATCGGCTGACCTGCTTCAGCGTCTCGATGACCGGTGCCAGATAGGGAACGCCCCTATACTGTTCCGGCCGCGTGTCGTGACAGGTCTGCACGATATTCGGCATACCGCAGATGTCGCCAAACGCCTTGATACGTACCCAGTTCGGCACCTCCCCTACGTCTACCGGGTCGCCTGGCACCTTATTGCTGACCCAATAGGCAACAACAGCTCCGTCAGGATCTATCTCTACCCCGGAAATAATCCGGTTTCCTGGCGTCGGCGCCTGCATTTCCACCGCATACGGTCCCATGACGCCGTAATAATCACGCCCCATGGGATTACTTACCCTGTTGCCCTCCAGCAGCTGTAACCGCAGGGAATACGGATAATCCTTAGTTGGAGGCCTGCGCCGGAACACACAGAATGCATCGCCATCGACCAGATATCCCGTATAATTGATATCCTGCAGGTCATAGAAGCTGTTTCGATGGGAAATATCACAGGCCGTGGAAGAGGCCCACAGGTCAAATTCCTGCGCTACCCTGCGCGACCAGTCCCGTGCCGTCTCTGCATCCATACCCAGCATTTTGAACTTTGGACGTGGGAATACATGCAGGCCGATGCCAATAGTATGCAGAGCACTGGTATTGATAGCCGCTGAGCCGATAGGTGTATTAATCGCCTGGTCAGCACTACGATTGCGCAATGTGAACAGGTTGGCGTTGATATCCGACTTGGCCGAATACTTGATAGGCCGATATGCCTTCAAAATATTGCTTCTGTGTGAAGCGCCGCCTTCTGAATACCCGCTGTTTGTAATTTTTCTAGTCGGCATTCTCGCCTTTGCTTTGGCTGCCGTTCTCTTTTTCTTTCTCATGCGTACCTCCTAGCCTAAAAATACCACCCGTTTTGCCCGGCCTTTTTGCGTGATTTCCGCATCATCCAGCGTCGCGCCGCCGGCAATCAGGTCATCAATAGCCGCACGGATTGTCGATAAATCTGCCCGTGTCAGTGTCCGTGTGCCAATTGTGTACGACTGGCCCATCAGTACGGCTTTTTCCGCTTCCAGATACCGTTTCAGGCGTTCGTTTTGTATGGTATTGCTCATTGTCTTATCACCTACCAGATATTCGTTGCCCGGCTGACTTTACGTACCCGTGATGGCCGTTTCTGCGTAGTCGCCGCCGGCTTTACAGGCCGTCCGGTTTTAGCAGCCAGCAGGATTTCTTTCAGTTGTTTCCAATTCGGATTACAGCTGTACATGCATCCTAGGTTATATACCCGTAAATCCAGTGGTTCATTGCGGACGCCGGCTGTTGTCTCCCATATTTCCCGGATAACTCCATTTCGTTTTATCCGTTTCTTGTGTTCTGAGATGATGCCCTTGAAATAGAGTTCATCATAGCCCCGGTTTCCCAGTTCCTTCTCTTCTTCATCGAGGGGGAAATGCATATACTGCGCCCCAGGCTGTGTGATGGCCAGGCGGTTCATGATCTGCTGCTTTCCGTCATCAACGCCCAGGATAACAAGGGGAATCGGGCTGTTGCTGGCCTTGCCTATCTTGTAATTTAGCGGTATGCCCGGGCTGTTGGCATAGCCTTTGATAGCAAAGCGCTGTCTTGTGAAATTCTTTTCACAATAGCGGTATACACTGCCCGTATAATGACCGCCGGAATCAATAAACGCCCGGAGAATCTTCAAGCCCGTTCCATCGGCGAATGTATACGTATGATCCAGGATGGAATCCAGTTCGTTCCATGTCGCTTCCTGGTCAGGCTTGCCCAAGATAATACCTTTCTTGATGCCCCAGGACTCCTCGTTTTCTCCCCATCCGCATATTTCGTATTCCAGACGGTTGTCCTGCGTGTCGACAGCCGCCGTCAGCATCAGCACGCCGTCCGGAAGTTCCGCGCCGTAGGCTTCCCGCCGTCTGAGGAATATTTCATGGTCCTCAAAAGCTCCCGGTTCACGATAACTTTCTCCGAACCGCGTATTGACGACGACCTTTTCTCTTGTCGGATCGCCCTTAGCTTCCAACCATTCCCGCATGATGTCAGTCCAGCTCAACCACGGGGACGTAAATGCATTCACAAAAAAACTGCGAATGCCATTTTGCACCGCAGTCGGATTCTTCGCTATGTACTTTTGACTGGCATCCTTCATCTGCCGCTCTGTAAACTCAAAACCACAGTCAGGACAGCGCCACTTTACAGATTTCACGACGACATGCTTCTTGCCGTCCTCACTTTTATACTCTTCTGCCTCCGTGACAATATCAATATACCGGATTAGATGATACTCACCACAATTCGGGCAGGCATGCTGCCACTCTTCCTGCGTCCCTGCGTTATATTCCAAATCAATCCGGCTGGCACCCTCATTCGTCGGCGTCGAGAACAATCCCATGACATGATTCCAGTATGTCGTCATACGTTTGGATGCCAAATCCACAGGATCACCTTCACTGCCGGCACTGTCCGGGAACCGGTCCACTTCATCGGCCAGCAATATCCGGATTGGCCGGCTTGCCAGCCCGGCTGGGCTGTTGGCTCCGCACATGATGAGACGGCCACCAGGAAAGATTTTACTGAGGATTGTATTGTTTCCGTCCCTGGTTTTCGCCGCCTGCGCATCAGATTTGCTTTTCACATTGTAAAAAATCTGGCTGAGTACCGGAGTGTCTCTGATCATCGGCGCAATACGGCTTTTGCTGTAGTCCTGCGCCATGTCGATAGTTGGCTGTATCATCATGATTGTCGCCGGATCTAAATGAGCAAAACGGCCAATAACGTTGTTCATGATGTCGCTCTTGCCAATCTGCGCCGCTGATTTCACCACTACACGATGGATTCCCGGCTGCGTGAAGGCATTCATGATTTCCCGCTGGTATTCGGCCCGGTCGGTCCGCCATTTGCCTGGTTCCGCCGATACGCCCTGCGACAGATAGCGGTACGTATCAGCCCATTCACTGACTGATGTCTTTGGTAGAGGCTTCAATCCATGGATAGACACATAGTTCCACAGTGCCGACGCCGATTTCAGTCTATGCGTCGTCATCGTCTACCACCTCTTCATCTGTAAACAGGTCCGGGCTGTATTCGCTCAATTCTGACAGCTTTTCTTCTATTTCCCTGGTCAGTCGTACATAAATCTGCTCTTTTGTCTTGCCTTCCAGTTGCGGAGCCAGCTTTGTCGGCAGTCCCAACAGCTGCGTGCGTAGGTTTGAGAGCATTTCCGTCATAACCAGTTCAACAGTCTTGGCACTATAGGCATTGCCTTCCATGATGGCCAGCTTGTGTTCAGCGATTTCACGCTTGATTTTCTCATGCTTGGCCTTTTCTTCCATATAATCCAGTTCATTGCCGTCACCATCGCTTCCTCCACCTTGTGTACGGTAATAGTTTTGCAGGCTGGCAATAACCAGAACAGCTCCATGGTCGTCCCTTTCCACAATGCCTTCTTGTATAAGCTGATGTATCCGTGGCTGTGTCAATCCCAGGGCCCTGGCAAGCTCCGTCTGTGTAGTTGTCAAATGCTTCAGGTCCCTCGAGATTTTCACATCCATACCCCTTTTTACTTATACTTTTTTGTAAACTTTAATTTTATTAAATTATTAAAGCTAATTTAAAACCTATTTGATTACCCTAAATTCTAAGAATTTTACTTTATTTCGTTATAAATAAGCGCTAAAAAAGTTAAAAATCTAAGCGTTTTTTGGGCGCCACGGTGGCGCGAGGCTTTATTGTTAACCAGAAGGACCCGCCGTTTTTTCGTCGTCCTATGCAATTTAGTCATTTAAACACTCTCTTTCTCGAGCCTTGACGTACTGGTCCATGGTTCAGATCGCTCCTGTGGTCATCCCTTCTCACCTTGTGCAGGAAGGACAGACAGCGCTCCCCCTTGAGCGTGATGTGGTTGGCGATGCATATGCCATGCTTGTTGTGAGCACATCGGTAATTGTTGCAGTCGACAATCATTTCACTCCCTCCCCGCACCAGCACAGGTATAAAAAAAGAAGGAAGCCAACTTCCTGCTTCCTTCGCCCTTATTTACACCTTACATTATATCACATTGAAAACGGTACTTTCCGGTACTTTTCGGTACACTTTCATCTTTTTTTCTTTCTTTTGTACATATCTGAATTTACCAGAATCTTGTAGAAATTTTCCAGAGCAATTGCATGGAGTTTTTTCCTGGTATATACCTCGGAGTATTTCATGAGTCTGGCTATTTCATTCCAGCTTCTCCGATTCACATACCGCTCAATCAAAACCGTCCGCATCCGCACTTCGATGATATCGTCAATCATCTGTATGAGTGCATCACGTTCTTTCGTCAGTGCCTGTATCTTCTTCTGCTGTTCATCACGCAATTGCAGGTAATGGTCGATGTTCTCCGCATTCCAGCCATACTGCCTCGTACCATGAGCCGGAGCCAGGGAAATTTGTGCAGTCAGATGATTACTCCCCGTTCCTCCCACAACTCGTTTCCATTCCTTTTCAATGACAGATCTACGCGCCGCTATCTCACCTCCGATATTCCCCAGCTGCTGTAGATACTTCTTGGCAACTAATTGTTCTTTGTTCATGTGTTCTCATCTCTCTTCCTTGCTTCCCCTGTCTTCATCGTTCTTCTCTAGTCATTTCGGTTCATGATAGCTCTGGCCATCTTCACAGCCCGTCGATGATTTTGAACCAGTTCGCTTGTATCTTCTGGAATGTCAAACGGTTCAAGAAAAGAGAAGTCACTCTCATCTTCGCTCCCTACTATGCATCTGTCTTTAATCGCACAGGTTGAACATCCTTCTTTTCTCCATTGTTCCCGGCAAAGCGCAATAAGCGTATTCATGGCCTTCTTGGCCGTCACGTCATCTACCACATTTGGCATTTTATCCCTCGTTTCTTTACAGTTTAATAATTACATCATGGTGCTTATCATATTTATATCCAACCACTCTTAGTCCAAAATATTTCATTGCCTTTGCTTTCCCATATGACAATCCCTCTGGTATGTTTGCTATAAATGTATTCAGACTGTCTTGTTTATTCCTTCTTCGTTCACTGCATTCCATTATTTTCTGCTTTTTGATTTTATTATTTCTTAAATGACTTGCCCGATATCTGTCCCGGACAAATTCCATAATATGAGCACATTTAACACTACATGTCATTTTGTATTGTTTGTTCTGTATTGTACTCCCACAAACAATGCATCGGCTCATCCTGATATGTTTCCCTCTTACAGTATCTGCCCATTGTTTCCCTATTCGTTCTGTACAATCACGGCATACGATATGTATCATGCCACTTTTATTCTGAAATTCTTTTCCACAAACCGTGCAATGATACACCATAATCATTCATCTCTTTTCCTGGCTTTCCCTGTCAATGTATTGATTCCCCACTTCGGACCGACCTTGATTTTCCCATTCTTCTTTTCGTATTCTGCCAAAATATCATATCCAATGCCGCATTCCTTCTTCATGACTGCCATAAAATCGTAGATAGTGATTCCCAATGCTTCATCCCGCAATGAATAGGCATATCCATATAAACGCCTGGATAATCTCTGCAGTTGTCCCGCATCAAACCGGAAATGTTGAACGAGGATATGATATGTAATCACTACTGCTCCCAAAAGCACATTATGAATCCTGTCTTTGTATTCTCTCCCGTTCACCTTATTCTTCCGCATCAGCCCGGCCGATGCCAATGGCAGTACTTTTACAGCATACTTCCTGTCCATTTCTTTATTGTCATATCCATACCCCGCTATACATTGTATCCATTCCCGTAAATCAATGTCCTTTTCTGGCAATTCATTCCAGTATTTTACGATACGCTCCATGCGCTTTTGGCCAAAGCCAAATTCATCGTGAATCGCCATAAAAAGAAGAGTTTCTGAAAATTGTGCTCCTGCCTCTTCATAGATCCACAATCGTTGTTCATGGTCACAAGCTCTTATACTGGCACTAATCATAGTGTTTTTCCCTCTCTTTCAGCTTTTCTTTCGTGCGGAATCGCGGGAATGGGGGCCCAATATTGCACTTCGTTCATCCTGACAGGCCTGGAATATTCATCAACAATCCAATATGTTCCGTGATATTGGCCAACAGCTATTACTGGCTTCACGGCACGTACATACATAGCTACCAGTACTCTGTCTGCCGTATCCGGAAGACACTCTCTGACATCTACCCATCTCATTTCTTCATCATTCCTCCTATCTGGAAATGAACCATAGCACAGACCAGATATATGCTCCTGCCACGGCGGCCATCGTCCATTTCAGCCGCTTGCAAAGGGTATACAAATGATTGTTCTGGACGATATTGCGATCTGATTCCATCTTCCACTTTTCGTATATATCTGCTATGTTGTCTTCGATTTTAGTCAGCTCTTCATCATGGTCATCCAGCCTGCCTTTCATCTTACGAATTTCCTGTTTGATTTCTTCTGCTTTCTGGCAACTGGAAGTGGTAACATATTGATATTTTTGTTGGTATTTTTGCATGATTAAACCTCCTCAGATACTGTTGTCGCATTTTGTATCGTCTTATCATCAAATAGTTGCGTTTGCGCCCGCTTGCCATGAACGTACAGTTCAGCTTCATTGATTAATTTGCAAACGGCAGCCGTCAGCTCTTCATTCTGCTGTGGACTAATTTTGTCAGTAGTGATAGTACTGAATCCCATATAGTCCCAGGCCATGACACCACTGAGACGGAATTCCTTAATAACGATATCCCCTTTTAGGTTTTTCACATATTTGATGCTTACCGAGCTGAACGAAAAATCCACCCACGTTTCGTCTTCCCTATAATCTGGATGCACCCTTTGATATGCGACATTAATTGCCGCCCATGCTTCTTCCATCTCCGGTCTGGCAATTTCGAAACTGCTGAGTTTGTAATTGTCCTCAATCCCATTATTTTCTTTCACGTAACAAATAACTATGCGCCGCCCCTTGTTGCTTGCGCTTTGACTGATATTTGTAATCCGAATACTCATCGTCATGCCTCCTATGCATGTTTCCATAACAACATTGTCCAACGCCTGAGTTCCTTGAAGAAAGCCTCCGCATCTGTCGGCTCATAGAGCAGGACTTCTACTCTCGGGTTCATCTTGTCTATGTAGAATTCGTCGATAAATCCCATAATCTGCGCCCAGCCATCATTTTCCAAAACATTCATTTCCTGAAGGCTGTCCAAAATAAATTTCTTGCTCATCGCAATGTTGTCTTTATCCCTGCGCCTGTTCGGCTCATACCAGCGGAATACGGGCATACACTTTGGCAGCATCTTCCCCCGTATCGGTAATGCGCCCAGGCGGCAGATATAATGTGCGTCCCGGCTTACCCGGCTTCCTTTATACGCATTTGCCCTATTCGCTTTTACGTATTCATTCAGCCCTGGCAGCGTGGCCGGAATCGTAATCTTTAACATGTTATGTCTCACCCTCTTTCTTGCTCATCTTAACTGTGATATGCCAACCAGTCAGCTCATTGAACGTGCTCTCCGCTTCGATGAATGTATAGCCTGGATACAGTTCTTCCCAAACTTCCGCACAATCTGTCAGACCGGCCAGTTCTACCAATTTTCGGTGACTGAATCGCCAATCTGTTTTTGTGACTTTCGGTTTTTCCAGATTGCGTGATGAAATGATCCGGCTTTTGAATTTTTCTTCATTCCGTGATTCTTTCAGCAGATACTTTACAAGCTTCTGCATAATCTCTTTATCGCTGATCTTTAAGCGTCTGGCATTCGCCAAACCTTTTCCCCAGATTTCTTCCATCTCATCACGGCTGATGCCTCCACTGATGACAACGTGAAAATGATACTTGCCACTTTTCTTTTCTAATACACCTTTGTATTTTGCCGGGGGCAATCCTATTTTCTTCCGCCTCCGATTCAATCTCCGGATATAGTTATGGAATTCTTTGTTAGCTTCTTTTGCAGTTGCCGGCTGATGTTCTTTGTCGAAAGTCAGCGTCTGAAAAATATCTGCTCTGGTGAAGTTCGTCATGATTTCTTGCAGAAGTTTTCGTTCCGCTCTTTTCTTATTTCGACGTTTTTGATCAACGGAAGATTTCTCAGTCTTTGGCTTTCTGATTTTTCTTCCCCGTTCTCTCATGTCTGCCAACTCGAAAAGATCCGTTTCAAAATATTCGTTTCCACAGAAATATTTGATATTACGAACAAATCCCATAACGTTACCTCATCAGTATTGGAAATTGGCACTAAATTTAACGCCTACTACTAGCCCCATAAAGGGGATTGCTCCCCTTTAAAAAAAATTGCATAAAATATGTATATATAATATAGGGGAACTATCTTATTTCTCCCCGCTTTTCCAGTTCCTTAAATACCGCATAGAATCGGCCCCAATCCTGCGCATCACAAGCATCTCCAAGACTGGGCGCTTCTTCATAATCCCGTTTCATCTTCATCATAATCTGTCTCCTCCATCAATCATTTCCCGCCTTTATATCCCCGCCGTGCGTGTCGGCACCGGCTTGATACCTTGGCGTATTTTAAGCGTCTCCAGGCTCTTCTCATGATATATTTCTTTTTCTTGCTGAATCGTGTCTTTGCCCATCTATCCAGGGCTAACACAATTGTTGTGAGTTCTTCTTTTATTTTTTCATCCATTTCGTCACCTTCATTTCTCTAAACGTATTGCTGTAAACGGCTCAGCATCTTCCTGGCCGCTTCGACAAACTTCTGCCGTTTGTCTCCGTCATCGATATTTTCAATGTCATTCAGCATGGCATTGAATTCATTTTCGAGCACTACCAGATGTCCCTGGAATACGAGCTTGTCCTGATCGGGGCCATTGTCTTCCAGCTCCTTGATTTTCTGCTTCAGTTTGTCGATTTCTTCTGTCTGGTCTTGAGAGACAGCGGGACGGGCTTCCAGTTCTTTTACTCTGGCAGCCAGTGCCTCTCTCTCTTTTCGTGCCTGTTCCAGGATATCCGTTTTCTGCTCATCTGCATTTCTGAGCTTTGCCTTCACGTTCTCCAGATTCTTTTCCGCCAAATCGGCTCGTTTCTGTTCCTGTACAACCATGCGTTCCGCATCACTGGCCCGGACCTCTGCGTCATTAGCCCGTGCTTCCGCATCCACTTTCGCTTTGATAGCATCCTGCATTTCCCGTGTGCTCATGTTGGCCACGTCATTTTCTTCCACGAACTGCTCCCGTTCTTCTTCGGTTGGCAATGATAAAAGCGCCAGCGCTTGCGTATATGACAATTCTTCAAATACATTCGGAGCGCCGGAAGCAAAGAGACTGTCCATTTCGGTCATGCCAAACTTTTCCCCGTACTGGTCATAGACCCGCATCAGGTTCTGAGCTGTTCGCTCGGAATAATTTACATTTTTCTGTAACCACTGGCTCCATTGCCCATGATCCACCAGTTCTTTCGCTTCGGTCAGACGTTTCCCGATTTCGATGGATGACGCCAGCATGATTTTCTGCGTCTGTCTCTTGATTGTATTTATTTCTGTGGCAATCGTTTCCGCTGTTCGTACACCTACCGCTTGGCTTTCGACGTTTATGATGTCTGTCATACTACGCACCTTCCCTTCGTAATTGCTGTTTCGGCTTTAATATCATTTTTTCGTAGAGCTTTACAAAATCATCAATGGCCGTACCCCGAGCAACAGGCACATTATTCTTTGTCCGGCACTGCATGATTTTATTGTCTTGGATTTCCATGGTATAAAAAACGGTGTCCGGATCATCAATCTTGCGTATGGCCATGATGACTGTATGGCCTTGGGCACATCTTGTGATATATGTGCCAACGCAGTTATGATTTACGCTGCCTTCACGAATGAATTCGTCTACTGTCCGCAATGGCCGTATAAGGTACGTGCCATCTGTAAATACATAAGACTGCAGGTTCTTTACCTGTTTGGCCAATCCGGCTTTTTGTAATTCCAATTCTTTCTGTCTCATTGCCTTCATTTTCGCTTCATGCCTGATTCTCAGCAGTTCCGATGTATGCCGATGAGCCTCATATAAATCACGGGGCCGGATATATGTCCGGTCGTTCAAATCATAACCGAGCCGTTTTATTTCCTCGTAATAATCGATGTAGTCCCGGCAGATAGTGCCAACATTTACGTTTTTCCATGGGTTATCTCCGTCTTTTTCCCTCGCTTTAGCCAGTTGCCTGCTGCAGTATGCCACCAGACTATGTAAATCCATAAAGCGTAAATCGTTTAATATATTCCCATGCAAGAGCCAGTAACAACTTTCTACAGCAATAGCATCAGAGAGCGTACACCGCCGTTTAAGCTGTTGCTGTATGGTTAAGATATTAAGTGCATTCACAGATACGTCTTTCCCGGTCTGATGTAATTCAAAGATCCATTTCCGTTCCTCTTTTGATAGCTTGACCCGCAGCATATCTTTGGGATTTTTGTATTTCCGCCAGAAAACCGCCGGCTTCGTCGTATCACCGTTCAGCTTCGCTTTGACGATGTTTGCCAGGCCGCTCTTGATGAGATATTCAATCTGTGGGAACCGGGAATACAAATCCAGATATTTTTCTATTTCACATGCATACCTTGGCTGATTTTCCGATGTGTAATATTCATCTTTCCCACAATATTTCCATGCGGATGTCTTGATGATCTGATTCAAGGCATCATAGTCGGCATATTCAGCAAATCCAAAGTTCTCCCATTCTGTGGCCAGGCCATATCCTATCGTTTTTCTCCGTATCCATGGTCTGCCAATATCATCCTCTCCGCCTGCTTCACCCCAAAAAAACGAATGACAGAAATTTCCATCGTAATAATACGCGTTCCTGACGTAGTAGGTCGTAGGCTTTCCAATTTCCAACCGCATCATGCCCACTATATACGTCTGAAGTTTACAGTCCCTATAGCCGTTTTCTATTGGCAGGACAGCTGCCACCACTTTGGCCAATATCACATTTTTACTCTTCCGGCTCCGTGAAAAAAATGTGACCTGCCGTTTTATTGATTTATTTCCCAGTCCGCGATAGCCGGATATAAGCTCATGTTTTCGATGACAGTGCGGACATTCATATGTTTCAAATTGGTCATAAAATCTGCTGGCCTTTTTTATAGTCCATGTATCAGGTAAGATAAAAGACTGATGGCACCATGTGCAATAACCGAAGCGTGTCTTTTTGGTAATTCTGGTTTTGTTCTTTGTTTTGCTCAGTTCCGGATGATCCCGGAGGAATTCGTCTTTGCCCTGCGTTCCATGGGTGACTACGATATACTGTTGCATCATCGTATGATTGACTATCCATTCTTTTTCTTTATTCGAGACATCAAATGAATAGAATTCTTTTTTCAGTGCTTCAGCCGGTACAATATCCTGTTTCATTGGCGCACCTCCTAGAATAAATCATCCATGCTCAGGTTTACCCGTTTGGCCATCGGCTTAGGTGCTGCCGGTTCTGGTGCCGGCACCGGCTTTGAGTGTGTCCCGAGGTCGCCCATATCTTCATCGCTTAAAATAGTCGGCGCTTTGCCTCCAAAATGAAAGTAATCATACAGATCATCCAGCGTGGCCACCCCAACTCCATTTTTCTGATTGCTTTTGGCCCGGTCCCGCATAAAATCCATACAGCCATTCAATGTCAATCCCGTTGTAATCTTGTCCGCTTCTTCCGGATGTTTTTTAATGTAAGCAATAGCAATCTTTCCAATCAACTTGATATATTTATCGTTGCTGTTAGAATATTCTGTTTCCCATATTTCAGTGACGTTCTTTACGTCCATATAAATCAGCCCCTTTTATCTGTCTTACGTTTTCAACAATCCCTTTGCTTTTTCAATCAAGTCCCTAGTGTAATTGATATCCACACTATGGCAATTAAACAACCGGTTCCGTTTGACATCTTCTCTAAATACGCGTTCGTTTAACGCCTGCTGAATGTCCTCTACGCTGAATGTCTGATAGATGCCCATGTATTTACTCTGTAGTTGTTCCACCGTACAGCCCAAACTGTATTTCCAATCGCCGGAAAAATAGATAATATCCGACCGTCTGAGCAGTTCCAGCGTATACGACAGTCCCAAATCATACGGAGTACCCGCGTAGTCGCTCCGTATGGCATGAATAGGAGATATGACAGCAATATTGGGGAATTTTTGTTGCAAATCCGCTGCTATCATGCTGGCCTCTATGGCATTTTCCTCTTTCCCACCATATGGATGAGAAACATATAATGTAATCATGGTTTAGTACTGCCTTTCTAAAAAATCACAAATAAAATTCCGCATCAAAATCAATTCTTGTCGTGTTCCTTGTCGTATTGGCTCACCAGCTTCTCAACTTTGGCCATAATAGATTGTTCATTTTCAAATGTATCCAGTGTCTTTATAGCCAGGAAATACTGGACAAGTTCTTCCGGCTTTCCTACGTATTCAATACATTTATCTGGATATTGTGTGATTTTCATAATGGTCTCCCTTCTTATCTTTCTTGTTTGTTTCGGAAATAGCCCAATGGCACCGTGATACTTGCGGCCACAATTTCCGTGATATACTTTTTTTCGCCATCCTTTTCATAAGAATGCGTACTTTCTGCTCCTTTTACTTCTACATAGTCACCCTTAGAAAGCAGAGTGGCATCATCAGCCAAACTATTCCAGGCTATAATTCTGTGCCAGTTCGTGATTTCTTTCGTTTCCCCGTTGCTATCTATATATTTTTTCTTTGAAGCCAGGGAAAAGCGGGTCACAGACTGACCGTTTGCAGTCATGCTGTTCCGGAGATCATCTCCCAGATTGTCACTGATGAAACACAGGTTCATGATTATTTCCTTTCTTTTAAATCTGTTCACAGCTGTTATTTTTACATCTTGTAATTTAATTTCGTATCGTGCTATAATGAATGTACAATTTAATAGGGACTGCCGGAATCATAGCCACCCGGCAGGACTTTGGCTCTGTATATCATGTCTTATACAGAGCCTTTTTATATTCCTATTCACCAGCAACCGCATTCAGTTGCGTATTTGCCGCTTTTTCCTGTTCTTCATGATATTTCTTTTGCCATTCCTTAAATTTTCTCATATTCTCTGGATTACGATAAAATTCAACTATTTTTTCTGCCAATGTAGATGTATACATTTCCATGCCTCCTTTTTGACGTATCCGAACTTACCATTTACTTACCACTTACTTACCAATCTCTATGAAATCATGATGTATACAAAACCGAATGATCCGAGAAAAGCGGCTGCCCCCAGCCCTGCCTTTATGATTTCTCCTATCGTCATCGGATCACCGTAATCCTCTGCATACGCTCTTTCAATCTGTGCATCCAGTAATTCCTGCCGGCGCCTCTGAATCCTGGCACTCTCATAATTACTGTTTACCCAGGCCGGAATCGCTTCATATGTTTTCGCTGCCATCATCATCTATCTCCTTTCCATCTCTCGTTATTTTTTTATTCCTAATCGTTGTAATCCTTCCCTACTCATATTCGTAAAATAGCGTATTTCTCCATTTTTTAAATCGAACCGGTAATAGAGATTCTGGCTCTTGTGCCCTTCTCCGTACTTCTCCCAATATTTTTCAAGTCCGACATCAAGGATATGGTCCACCAATAATTTTTCATAGTCTGCTTTCTTCATGTCATCTACCTCTAAGCAGTCATTTCATTATTTGTACTAATAAAATTATTAGGCTAATAACAATAACTCCTATGGAAATCCAAATATATGCTTGTGCATCTTTTAGCCTTTCATCATCACTGTGATAATGCTTCCTAGCCAACGCATCCTTTATCTGTCGAGCCCTGCCCCTGTACGGCTCTTGCAACTTTAGTGATTTTTTTGCCAGCTCAACAAATAAAGCGTATCCTGGACATTTGCTATGTCCGCAATCATATGGCTTATAAAGGATGCTGCATTTGCAATATCGATGTAGCTTTGCGCCACATTTAATGCAAAAATTACCGTCAGGAACCTTACAATGACATTGAGGGCAATAAATATACTCTTCATCCAGAGCTATGCGCGAGCATGGCTCTTTTTTATTGTCCTGATCCACGTCATCAGCCCCTTTCCGCATCATTCAGCACGTCGGCAAACCTCTGGGCTTCTTTCTTTGTCGCGAAGATACCGCCCCGCCATTCGCGGTTCCCAGCGTGATCGGTTTCGCCTGGGTGACGGAAACGATATACCTGGTAATCTTTTTTCCCGCACACATAATTGGTGGCTACTCGCCACGGATTGTTTTTATTGGTTTCCATTCATTTTCCACCTCCCTCAAAAGTCCTTCGATGTCACCGACATCAATGGCGTCTACACAACTGATTTTGTCTAATAATTCGCCATCGTTGGCGTTGACTACGACCAGATATGTCCCGCCACCGAACTTTTCCACCAGAAAGTTGTGAATATCCACAAGGGTGATATTCACATCCTTTGGAGTCCTGAACGAATATGTCATCCCTTTCGTCCGGCGGTCTTCCGGGCACATATCCATGATGATTTTTGATATATTCCCCTCCTCCTATGCCACTTCTTCTGATGTAGCAAATAAAACTTCTAACGGAGTATCTACTTTTAAATAATTTTTGATTTCTCTGGCCAATGAAAGGCTTATATCGCTTTTTCCGGTTAACTTTTCCGACATTGTGGATAATGCCAGATTCATAGCTTTAGCCAAGTCTACTCTTCTAATATTTTTCCTTTTAAGTTCCGCTTCTAAATTGGGATAATACATACGCTCACCTCCTTATTAGCGAATTTTCGCTAATTTCAATTATATTGTACATGAATTTTCGTTAATGTCAATATTGTTTTATGAAAATTCGTTAATTTATATTGATTTTTCGTTTTTTCAATGTTATCATATGCTTAGAAAGAATTTCCGAAATTTTAAAACAATAGATTAAGAGGAGTGATAATTGTGACAATAGAAGATAAATTAAAATCGTTAATTTTATCAAAACATAAAAGTTTGCGAGACTTCTGTATTACAATTAACATTCCCTATTCAACTCTTACTAGTATTCTTAAGAGAGGCGTGGGAAATGCAAGCATCAGCAATATTCTAAAAATTTGCCGTTATTTCAATATAAGTGCCGATGAACTTGCAAACGGTAATATTACGCCTATATCTGTATCGAATATTCCTTCCCTTACTGATAATGAAAAAGAATTAATACGTAAATATCGCTGTCTTCCCAATAGTGGTAAAGAAACGGTTGATGCAGTCATCAATATTCAATACCGTACATTAGTTTTGAACATGAAGGACAACGATTTTTCGTTAAAAAAAAATAAAGGCTACCAAGACGGCGGATTGGTAGCCGAAAATCAAAAACTTTACAATAAAAACGAACAGCCATAAAAAATAACTTTTATCTAAAAAGGGCGTGATGTCATGTACACTGCAGATCCGGATAACCATGACAAAATGTATCGTCAAGACATTGAAGATGGTTATTACAAAGATTTATCCGATTACTTTTCTGAGCGCTATGATTCTAAAATAGGTAAATGGGAAGATAAAGTTGATAATATGATAAGTAAAATTCATAATCCTGGCACTCACCCTGATAAAGCATTACAAATTTTTGATAAGGCTTTACAGTATTTATCTGATGACGTTCTTCCTTTTTTTGAAGAAAAAGAAGATTATTACGGACCAGGAATAATGGATGATTATAATTCAATGGTCGATTCAATAAAAGAAGACAAAGAAAATTTTAGAAAATATGATTATGATGAAATGCTTGTTGAATATAACGATTATGTTGCCGAAAAAAATAAACTTAAACAAATAAAAAAAGAATTAAAAGCCAAAATAAAAGCATCCCCTATCATTAAACGCTCTGAATTAATGAAGTGTTTTAAAAAAGAGGATGCATCATTTGTTCGTCGTTCCCTAAAAGAAATGGCTGACAAAAATATTATTGAAATTTATAAAGATGGTTCCAAATATATGATAAAACTAATCTAATTGTTGTTTATTTTAAAAAATAAATTCATATAGAGAGGATGAATCATTATGAAAAAGAAAAAAGTGTTAGGTATTGTAGTTTGCGCATTTATTGCTTTAGGTGTAATTGGCAATATGACAGGAAACAACGATTCTAGCAAGCCAGGCAATAACACGAAGCAGGAACAAAAGCAGAAAAGTCCAGAAATGGAAACGTATCAAAAATTTGTGTCTATTCCCATGGGATCAGATTACGAAACAGTAAAATCCGCTTTTGGAACTGATGGTAAAATGCAACATGAAAATGACGTTGCCGGTATTAAAACTCAATCCTATCAATTCAAAGTCGGAAATACAACAGCCATCATGATGTTCCAGAATGGCGCTCTTGTAAATAAGGCTATGGATAGTCTGGCATTTTACAAACAAAATGGTGAAAAAATCACAATGGATGAATTTAATCAGATTCAAACAGGTATGAACTATGAACAAGTAAAAGAAATCTTTAAGCGGGATGGACTTTTGAAGTCTGAAACCAATATTGCTGGTTCTGGTTCTCAATTATTCCAATGGATTAATTCTGATGGTTCTAATGCAATTATTACATTTAATGCTGGTGCCGTTGATTCCAAAACCCAAACAAACCTGAAATAAGAATAAACTTAAAGAAATAAAAAAATCCCGTCCCCTGTTGTAACAGGAAACGGGAATGACGGCAGGATCGCGACTCCTCCGCCACTTTTGTAAATCGTTTGTAGATGCACAACTATGTGCGGGGCTGATTTACGTATTTATTATACCATAATCAGCCCTTTTTTGATAATGAAAGGATTGATTTTTATGTCAAGAAATGCAGTCATATACGCTCGTTTTTCTAGCGACAAACAAAGAGAAGAATCTATTGATGGCCAGATACGCGAATGCCGGGCCTTTGCGGAAGCCAATGAAATCACGATTATCAATACGTACATTGACCGGGCCATGTCTGCCCGCACAGATCAGCGCCCGTCCTTCCTGCAAATGGTCAAGGACAGTGCAAAGCACCTCTTTGATTATGTAATCGTCTACCAGCTGGACCGTTTTTCCCGCAGCCGTTACGACTCGGCTATTTATAAACACCGTTTAAAGAAGAATGGCGTTAAAGTCCTTTCCGCAAAAGAGAACATAAAAGATGATCCCAGTGGTATCCTGCTGGAATCGGTAATCGAAGGTATGGCGGAATACTACTCCGCCGAACTCTCGCAGAAAGTCAAACGAGGCATGACAGAAAATCTCCTGGAAGGCAAATGGATTGGTGGCATTGTCCCCTTCGGCTATGAACTTACACCAGAAAATAAACTGGCCGTCAATCCGGCAACCGGTCATCTGGTCCCCGAAATCTATAAAAAATATCAGTCCGGTGTAAGAACGACAGATATCTTGAGCAAATTAAATAGCCTGGGCATTGAAACGCAGAGAGGCTGCAAATTCACCCGCAACAGTCTCAACCGCATCCTTAAAAATCAGATCTACACAGGAACATTCAACTGGGCCGGCACAACCTATCCCGATTATGCCCCGGCACTCATTACACAGGAGCAATATGCAGCTATGCAGAATCTATTTGAATCACGTAAAAGAAAAAATAATACCGCCCGTCGCGTATCACCACAATATGCCCTCACCGGGAAAATCTATTGCGGTACTTGTGGCCTGCCCATGACCGGATACTGTGGCAAAAGTCACACAGGCACAACATACTACTATTACCAATGCTCTTCTAAAAACAACAAATCGGAAAAAGCCCAGCGCTCCCGCATCAAGTGCGATGCCAAAAACATCAACCGGGACAAGCTGGAAAAGCTGGTTCTCGACACCACCATCAGCATTCTCAAAGACAAAACTGCCCTGAAATGCATCGCTGAGCAGTGCATGGCCATCCAGGAAGCCGAAATAGCCCACAAGCCGGCGGAACAACTGCGCCTTGAATCGCAAATCAAGGATATTGAAAAGCGATTGAAAAACAGCGTAAAAGCCGTCGAAAACGGGCTTATTTCTCAGACCATAACAAACAATATCGAAACCTATGAAAAACAGCTCACAGAGCTAAAGGCAGAGCTTGACGGCATTAAACTGGAAACCCATATCATCCCCATTACGGAAGAAGCGGTCATCTACTATCTGAATCAGCTTATAGAACGGGCAAATAAAAAAGATGGATACAGCCTCGATACCTTCGATGACTTCATCCGTCGTGTAGTAGTGACTGGGAAACGTGTAGATATTTATTATAACTACACTGCCGTTCCCCATGTACTCGAAAACCCCGCAGTCAAAATGCTGCGGGGTTCGAGTGAAGATTGTTTGGTGACCCGGTAGGGATTCGAACCCTAGACCTACTGATTCGTAGTCAGTCACTCTATCCAGCTGAGCTACCGAGTCATGTAGAGGGATATCGGTCTCCTGCAGATTCCTCTCCCTCTGTGTTTTGGCAGGGGCAGAAGGAATCGAACCCTCAACCAATGGTTTTGGAGACCACTACTCTACCAGTTGAGCTATACCCCTACGTATAATCAGCGGCTTCCTATCCTCCCAGGGGGCTTCCCCCCAAGTACTTTCGGCGTTT
>ERZ773245.42-NODE-42-length-165058-cov-7.792913_pt1 | contig 165058 bp, 157 predicted proteins | sample MGYA00580988_ERZ773245 | MGnify/ENA primary metagenome ERZ773245 (study PRJEB29015, sample SAMEA2737792) | human gut metagenome | biome: human gut; feature: human-associated habitat; material: faeces | place: China | collected 2012 ... | reverse complement strand
GTCAAACTGCACCACCGTGCCCGTTGCCGGAACCGTACAATGCCTCGTCAGGGCACGCAGCCGCCAGCCATGCCAGGTGCCGATACCGATGAACAGCACGCCAAGGACAGCTGGTACATAATAGAAAATGCTCATTGCGCCATGTCTCCTTCTAAGAGGATGGAAACCCTCTCTTAACTATCTCTACATGTGTCTTAAAATATGATACAATAAAAAGCTGAAAGTATCTAGTGCAAACTTATATGAATGAGGTGCGAGATGTCAAAACGTTTTATACAGTCTATTAATTATATGCGTGGCCTTTGTATGCTGGGAGTCATCGGGATCCACGTCGGCTCCGTAGCCCTTCTCAGCCCCTCTCCCAATCTGGGACTGGTCGCCGTGCTGGAAATTCTCTCCCGCTTTTCCGTTCCGGCCTTTTTTTTCCTGTCCGCTTTCGGCATGTTCCTCAGCCAGCCTCTCAATCAGCCCTTTGTATACAAAGAGTACCTGAAGCGCCGCCTGCGCACGGTCCTAATCCCTTACCTCTCCTGGTCCTTATTTTACATGTTGTACGTTTCCGTCATCGGCCATAATTTTACTCTGTTCCATCCCGGACAGTTCATCCGTACACTCTGGTACGGCCTGGCCATGTATCACATCTATTTTCTCGTCATTCTCCTGTGGTTCTATTTTCTCATGCCCCTCTGGCGGCCCCTTTTGCGCTGGATGGATAAGAAACCGGCCCTGTCCTTTACCATTCTCTTTTTCGCCAACATGATATTTAACTTCTATTCCAGTTATATCTGGAATTTTCATTTTGCCAGCCCGATTCTGCAGGATGCCTTCAATTACCGCCTCAATTACGTCGTCCTTCATTATCTGTTCATCTTCCTGTTCGGCGCTTTTACGGCAGAACACTTTTCCGCCGTCTGCGACTGGCTTAAAAATCACGGACTTCTGGTCAATCTCTTCCAGGGGCTTTCCACAGCAGGCATGCTGGCCGCTTATTACGGCATCATGTACTATAAGGGCTATGATGCCCTGTCTGCCGTGTTTACCATCCACCAGCTCAGTCCGGTAGGAATGGTTTATACTTTGTCTACAATGCTGTTCTGCCTGTACTGGTGGCAATGCCGTCCCGTGCCGCGTGCGGTGGATAAAGTGTTTTCTCTCCTGGGCGATTACTCCTATCCCATCTATCTGGTCCATCCCCTGTTTCTGGCACTGCTCACCCATCTGGCATCTCACTTTCATATTTTCCTGCGCAGTCTGTACATCATGGCCATCTACTGCATCGTAACTCTCCTGGCCATCGCCTTTTCCATCGTCGTCACCAAAGCTACACTGCCGCGGTGGCTGCGCATCTGCATCAAAGGAAAATAACCACATACATATAGACGCAGAAAAGAAGCGGCCGCATTAAGCATAAACACGTAATGCGGCCGCTTCCATTTTGTTATTTATTGAGTTTTTCCAGTACTTTCTGCAGTACTTCATCGGCCATGCGGGCCCGTGCCTTGATGACATTATTGCCGTTCTTGATGGATTCGGGATAAAAACTGCTTTTATACTTGCTCTTTTTCGTCTTTGTTACCATTTCCTTGAGCTGGATGGTCTGTTCATCCACGTTGTAGACATAGGTGCAGTAATCCGTCGAATCACCAGCTTTTTCTACCGTATGGAAGGTAAGAGTCTGCATGCCTGCCGGATAGGAAATCTTCGCTGAGCTCATATCAATAGTCGTAAACTGATTGTACTGCCACACTTCTTCCTTGGCAAAAGCCGTAACGGATACAGCCAGGGACAAAACCAGGGCAGCCAGTATTTTTTTCATTTTCAAGAAGAACACCGCCTTTATGTTTACTATGAACTATCGTTTGTTCTATTATACCATATCTTTTCCAATTTCTGTCAATGGCAGAAAAACTGAGACAAAACCGTAACCTGAAAGTATCTGTCAACGGTTGTCGATGGTTTCCGGATAGAGATCGTGCTGAGACAGGCGCTGCCAGGCTACCTGCTCCCAAGGAGTCCCGGCACGGCCGTAATTGCAGTACGGGTCGATGCTGATGCCGCCACGGGGCAGGAATTTCCCCCACACCTCAATGTATTTCGGGTCCATGGCATGGATCAGGTCGTCCATGATGATGTTGACACAGTCTTCGTGGAAGTCCCCGTGATTGCGGAAACTAAACAGATAGAGCTTCAGCGATTTGCTTTCTACCATCCGCTGGTCCGGTACATACGAAATATACAAAGTAGCGTAATCGGGCTGTCCCGTCTTGGGGCAGAGACTGGTAAATTCGGGACAGTTGAACTTGACGAAATAGTCCCGGCCGGGATGTTTATTAATAAACGTTTCCAACAGTGATGGATCATAATCGAACGTATAGGCTGTATGCTGATTTCCCAGAGACGTAACTCCCTGTAATTCTTCCTTTGTGCGGTTCATAAAAAAAACTCCTTTCCTACAAAAAAAGTGCAAGAGTACGGCACGTATACAAGCGGTACGCGCACCGGCTCTTACACCCTATTTACCAAATGACTTTCCCCAGGACGTGATCAACCGGGACCGGCCCGATGAAGCGGCTGTCACTGCTGTGGTTACGGTTATCGCCCATGCAGAAGACATATCCTTCCAGCACCTGGACCTCCCCTTTGCGGCTATAAGTCATGGGTTCATTGATATACGGTTCATCCAGAGCCTCACCGTTGCGCCATACTTTGCCGTCATGGAAAGCCAGCGTGTCGCCCGGGCGGCCAATGACCCGTTTTACCCAGACATTCTTCGTCTGGAAGCGGGAGCTGAACAGGGCCAGATAATTGTCCATTGGTTCGGCTACGTCATCTTTCCACGTCCGGGGATAGCCGACGCGGCTGTCGATGATGACGATGTCACCGTAATTGGGTACATCTCCCATAATATGTCCCATTTTTGAAATAATCAGATATTCACCGTTATGCAGGGTCGGCACCATGGATTCACCTGAAACCCGTGTCGGCTGCAAAAAGAATATATGGATAACCATGGCAATGGCCAGCGCAATGACAATGGCATAGAGCCATTCCAATATTTCATGTAATACCGTATTCACTATATGTTCCTCCTCGCGTACTTATATATTGTAGCAAAGAGGCCCCTATAAAGCAAGCAATATTTCCACGGCGGCCGGTAAGAACAGGCGTCTTACAACTGTTCCAGGAGCCAGGGAATACGGCTTTCGCCAACAACGGAAATGCCCTCTTTCCTGAACAGGGCCGCTGTCACGCCATCACCTTCTGTAAGAGTGCGCGTAAACGTGCCGTCGTAAATGCAGAAGCTGCCACAGGACGGGCTTTTCTCCTTGAGGACGGCCCAGCGGCAGCCATATAGCTTGGCCAGGCGCAGTGCCTCCCGTGCTCCCCGTTCATACTCAGCGGTCACATCGCGCCCTTCCCGGGTAAACACGCCGTTTTTTGATCGTTCCGCTGCTGGTCTCGGCGTAGCCAGGCCTCCGGCCTGTTCCGGACAGACGGGAATGAGCACGATGTCTTTCCGGCTGCACAATGGGGTAATCTCCGGATACTCCCGGCATTGCCCGTCATAACGGCAGGATTGCCCTAAAAGACAGGCACTGATGATAATAAACTGCATAAATCGCATCTCCTTTCACATTACGAAAGAAAAATTTGTATGTTAAATTTTAGGATGCAGAATATAATTCTACATCGCGGCATAATATTTGACAGGTAATTTATCATAAACATTGGATAAACCCTTGTATTTACAGTATTTTATTTCTCCATTCATTCATTTTCGCAAAGGAAAGAATTATTAAAACTAGATTAAATTTCATATTGTGAAATTGAAAAAGTCATTTCCAGATACTATAATTGGAGCCGCAACAGAAAAGTATCTGTGTTATTAAGAGAGGGGATCATCCAATGAAAACAAAACAGCGCAATACAGCCGATCTTTTAGTCGAATGTCTGGAAGAAGAAGGCGTTCATTATATTTTTGGCATTCCCGGCGAAGAAAACCTCGCCATCATGGAAGCGCTGAAAAGATCTAAAATAGAATTCATCACTGTCCGTCACGAACAGGGCGCCGCCTTTATGGCTGACGTCTATGGCAGACTGACCGGCAAGGCCGGCGTCTGCATGGCAACTCTCGGTCCGGGGGCGACAAACCTCATCACCGGCGTTGCCGATGCCGACTGCGACGGGGCGCCGCTGGTTGCTATTTCCGGTCAGGTAGGCACAGACAAGATGCACATTACGGCCCATCAGTATCTGGACCTGCGCTCTATGTTTGAACCAATCACCCGCCGCGCCTATACGGTCGTCCGGCCTGATACGATGGCAGAAATCACACGGCTCGCCTTTAAATATGCCGAACGGGAAAAACCAGGTGCTACCTTCATCGACCTGCCGGTCAATATCAGTAAAATGCCCGTCGATGACGACGAAAGGCCACTGCAGCGCAAGACCATCCAGCCGGAAACGGCCCTGGAAGCGCAGATTGAAGCCGCTGCATCCATGATTTCCTATGCCAAGAATCCGGTCATCCTCGCCGGAAGCAGCGTTATCCGCAGCCATGCCACGGAAATGCTCACCAAATTTGCAGAAAAGCTGAAACTGCCGGTTATCAATACGATGATGGCCAAAGGGGCTATTCCCTTTGACAATCCCTATTCGATGTGGACTGTCGGCATCCCCATGGACGATTATCAGACGAAGATGTTGGAAAAAGCCAGCCTGGTCATCGCCATCGGCTACGATATCATCGAATACGCCCCGGCTAAATGGCACATGTCAAACGCCGATATCATCCATATCGATACGATGCCGGCCGACATCAACAAAAATTACCAGCCCGAAGTGGAAGTCGTCGGCAATATTCCCGATGCGCTGGAACGGATCATGAATAAAGCAGCCCGCCTGCAGGAACCGGTCCCCTTCCTCAATCTGCGGAAACAGATGGTCGAAGAACATGAAAGCTATGCCCAGGACCTTTCCTATCCTGTCAAGCCGCAGAAAGCACTCATCGACTGCCGGCGCGTCATGGACAAGGATGATATCGTCATCTCCGACGTAGGGGCCAATAAGGTCTGGGTTGCCCGCCATTATAACTGCTATAAGCCCAATACATGCATCATCTCCAACGGATTCGCCACCATGGGTCTGGCCGTCCCCGGCGCTATTGCCGCAAAACTGGTCCATCCTGACAGAAAAGTGCTGGCCATCACTGGTGATGCCGGCTTCATGATGAACTGCCAGGAATTCGAAACGGCTCACCGGCTGGGAACGAATTTCGTCACCCTCATCTTCAATGACCGCAGCTACGGCCTGATCAAATGGAAGCAGGACATGCAGTACGGCCATCACGAATACGTCGATTTCACCAATCCTGATTTCGTGAAATTTGCCGAAAGCATGGGGGCCATCGGCTACCGCATCGAAAAGGCGGAAGACCTGCTGCCGACGCTCATCAAATCCTTCAAGCAGGATAAACCAGTCATCATCGACTGCCCCATCGATTACAGTGAAAATATGAAACTGACCCATCATCTGGAAGAACTGATGAAGGAACTTTGAGAAAGGTGATCTTACGAAAAAATGCCGCTATGAACGCGGCATTTTTTTTGCATTTTCCAGCGCAGACAGCAGTGTATCGGGAAGATGCTGATCTTCTTCGTTGTGACCGAAGATAACGGCTATTTCAACGAAATCGCCATGCTGCCAGGCCAGAACATAAATGGACTCGGTAAAATAAGACTGGTTGATGAGCAGTACGTGACGCAGCCGGCTTTCATAGAACGTCGTCCCCCGCACTTTCCGTGCCGTGAATGGCTGAACCAGTTCAAATTCTGATGGGAGAGAAATACGGAGCCGGTTATTGGCATGGCTGGCCAGCGTCTGCACCGACGGGCGGCTGCCAATATCGCGGAGATAGGCATTCTCCTGCTGTTTTCCTTCTACGGCCGCTTCCACCTGCCAGATGTCAAGGCTGTAGCGCAACATGTATCCGTATTGAAAACTGGCATCATCCTTTTCTACAATCTGCCAGCATACCGGTTCGGCCGGATATATTTCTTCCAGCATACGTACGACATCATTGCCATAGGACCGGGCTGTCAGAAACGGCTGCGTCCCTTCTTCCATCGTGATATCCGGAGGCACTGTCACGATTCCCCAGTTGTCAAACCGCGTTTCCACGCCTTTATCTTTATCTTTCGCCATTACAGGCAGGCTCAGGCAGATAAGAGCCAGAGCCAGAAGACACCATTTACCCTTCACGAGCTACCCTTCCTTCTCCTATTGCTTACAAGTATAATTCATTGTACCGTATTTCTTTTATAAAGTCCACTGGCCGGACCCGTCCTATTCATTCTGCGCACAATATGGTACAATAAAATAAAAAATGAATAGCGAGGGATGAAATAATGGATTTCACACTTACTCTGCAGTCTTCTGCAGAAACAACAGAAAAAGTTACCGAACAGAATACAGCTATCCGCTACGCCAGCGGCACGGCCCCCGTCTACGCCACACCGGCACTGGTAGGCCTCATGGAACACGCCGCCGTTCTGGCCGGTGATTCCCAGCTGCCGGAAGGCTATAGCACCGTCGGCATCTCCATGAACGTCAAGCACCTGTCGGCCACTCCTATTGGCCTTACGGTCCGTGCCAAAGCCGTCCTGACAGAACAGGACAGACGAAAACTGACCTTTACCATCCAGGCCTGGGATGATGCCGGACTCGTTGGAGAAGCCGTTCACGAACGGTTCATCATCGAATCGGCACCGTTTGTCGCCAAGGCGGAAAGCAAACTGAAAAAATAACTTCGTAAGCAAAACCCCACAGGAAGGAATCATCCTCCTGTGGGGTTCTTCTATTTCTGCATCTCCTGCTTATCTACCCTTTTTGTCTTTATCCATTTCATGCTGCAGACGCACCAGATCCTGCAGCGTAATGTGATCGACGACATCGTTGATAGCCGTAGCCATTTTCTTCCACACATACTCTACAGCGCACGGCGGCAGATCAGGGTTGATTTCCGGGACAGGTGACAAATCACCTTCCATCAGACGCAGTATTTCACCTATGGTAAACTCTTCAGGCGGCCGTGCCAACCGGTAGCCGCCAGCCGGACCGCGGGCACTGAATACCATGCCGCCCCGTCCCAAACGTGTGACAATCTGTTCCAGATACTTCTCGGAAAGATGCTGGTGATCCGCTATCCCCTTGATGGAAATATAGCGGGGCTCCTGTTCGTGCATAGCCAGTTCCAGCATCAGACGCAATGCATAACGACCACGGGTAGATATTTTCATGGAGATTACCTCTTCTCACTATTGGGTAATAACGGCTAAGATATCTCCTGTCTTAACGTTATCACCGACCTGGACACGGATTTCATGAAGGGTTCCATCAGCTGTGGCAGTAATATCGTTCTGCATCTTCATCGCTTCCAGTACGACCAGTACATCACCTCTCTTGACTGACGCACCACTTTCTGCCTTGACTGCGGAAATCTTGCCCGGCATAGGAGCTTTTACCGTGATGGCTCCTTCCGGAACCGGGCCTTTGGGAACAACCGGCGCTGCCGGAGCCGGCTGGGCTGCTGGTGCTTTCTGTACAGGCTGCGCGGCTGGAGACGGTGCCGGAGCTGTAGCAGGAGCAGCCGGCGCAGCTGCCTTCTGAGGGGCGCCAACTTCTTCTACTTCTACTTCATAGGTCTTGCCATTGACAGTTACGTTAAATTTTTTCATTATACTAATTCCTCCTGGAGTCCAATTTCTCTTATCTCATACCAGCCAGACGGCCTGCCATGACCCAGCCACGGCTCTGATGCGGCCGGGTTGTATCCCGCCGTATCGACCGGATGGCTGCAGGGCTGTAACCGCAGGCGGCAACGGCAGCCATGATGACGGCTACGACTTCAGGCGGTATTTCACTATCCGATGGGACGTCTTCTATAGCATCTGTTTCCGGCTCTTCCGCAGGGGCAGTCTGCACCGATTCTTCTGCCACAGTTTCTGCCACTTCCTGCACAGCCGGTTCTGCCGGTTCTACAGGAGCTGCAGAACTGGCTGCCGGGGCAGCCGGAACCGCAGCCAGTTTTTCTTCTGCCGCGTTCAGGCGTTCTTGAAGGCCATCCCGTTCTTTCTGCAGGGCTTTTACATCCGCAGCCAGCGATTGAATCTTGCTGTTTAAAATATACCAGCCGAGCAGGAGCAGCACAGCCAGGGCAATCAGGGCCGCTAATACGAGTTCCATCGAAATGGCTGATGTTTCTTCCATGACCTGATTCCCCCTTATAACGGAATATTACCGTGTTTCTTCTGCGGCCGGTCTTCCCGCTTGCTGTAGAGCATAGCCAGGGCATTGATGATGCGCGGACGCGTTTCTTTCGGATCGATGACGCAATCGACGTAGCCGTGTTCTGCTGCTTTGTACGGTGTCAGGAATTCCTTGATATATTCCTGTTTCTTGGCGTCCTTGTCGGGATCGCGTTTGAAAATGATATCAGCCGCTCCATCGGGCCCCATGACGGCGATTTCCGCTGTCGGCCAGGCAAATACCATGTCGGCACCGAGCTGGCGGCAGCACATGCCGATGTAGGCACCACCGTAGGCTTTGCGCGTGACGACTGTCACTTTGGGAACCGTCGCTTCACAGTATGCGTAGAGCAGTTTGGCTCCGTGGCGGATGATGCCGCCGTGTTCCTGATTGATGCCCGGCAGGAATCCCGGTACGTCTACAAAGGTGACGACAGGGATATTGAAGGCATCACAGAAGCGGATGAAGCGGGCAGCTTTATCGGAAGCGTTGATGTCGAGGCAGCCGGCTAGGAATTTAGGCTGATTGGCAATGATACCCACGCTCTGGCCGTCGAAACGGGCAAAGCAGGTAATCATGTTCATGGCATAGTTTTCCAGCACCTGATAGATTTCCCCGTTATCGACGCAGGATTTGATGACATCAACCATATCGTAAGCTACGTTGTCGCTGTCGGGAATGATGGAATCGAGGGATTCATCCATCCGTCCGGGATCATCGGACGAATCGTATACGGGAGCTTCTTCCATGTTATTGCTGGGCAGAAAATCGAGCAGGTATTTAATCTGCTCGATGCAGTCCGTTTCGTTTTCACAGGCAAAATGCGCCACGCCGGAAATGGTATTGTGCGCTACGGCACCGCCCAGGTCTTCTGCCGTCACTTCTTCCATAGTGACCGATTTGATGACCTTCGGTCCCGTAATGAACATGTTGCTCGTGTTCTTTACCATGTAGATGAAATCGGTCAGGGCCGGACTGTAGACGGCACCGCCGGCACAGGGTCCCATGATGACAGAAATCTGGGGAATGACTCCGGACGCCTTGGTATTATTCATAAAGATGCGGCCAAATCCGGAAAGGGCATCGACACCTTCCTGGATGCGGGCACCGCCGGAATCATTGATACCGACAATGGGAGCTCCCATTTTGAGTGCCATTTCCTGTACCTGGCAGATCTTGTGGGCATGCATTTCCCCAAGAGAGCCGCCTTCGACGGTAAAATCTTCTGCATAGGCAAAGACGAGGCGGCCATTGACATTGCCGTATCCCGTGACGACGCCGTCGCCGGGGATTTCCTTCTTTTCCATGCCAAAATTGGTGCAGCGGTGATGGATAAACTGGCTGATTTCGGTAAAACTGCCTTCGTCAAAAAGCATATGCAGCCGTTCCCGGGCTGTCATCTTCCCTTTTTCATGCTGTTTATCAATTTTCTGCTGGCCGCCGCCCATTTCTATCGTATCAAGCTTCTGATGCAGGAGCTCAATCTTTTCCTGAACTGTTGCCATAATGCACCTCCAATACACTTTATCGCATAGTTATTATATTTTATCATATTTCCCATGTTTTTACTACAGTTATTCTCTATTTATTATAATACTATTTTACTCATCATTCCACAAAAATTTGTAAATACGTACGCCATATCATCATAAGGATACAAAAATACCGCGGCAACTGGCATACAATACCAACTGCCACGGTAGAAAACGGACTCAACGTATAAAAACTCTGAATATAAGCAAAGCCCCCTCAGTCAGCATAGCTGACAGCTTCCCCTGCAAATAATCTCTTCCTACTGATGGAGGAAGAAGGTTTTTCCTTCTTCTGTTTCACACGTAAGGTCGCAGTCGGGAGACAGGGTATGGCCATCGAGGATGTAGACGACGGCACGGCACCAGTCACGAATCATCGCTTCGGTGAAGTGCAGGAGGTAGGCCACGTCCACAATATAATCCAGCTGATCATTATAAATGCGGTCATCGATGGCGGCAAGCATAAAGAACCAAAAAACTGTATCGTAGGGAGCAGACTCGGGAACACGGATATCATAATAGCTACTGCCAGTAGCATTGGGCTTAGAAATAGAGAAACTATTGTTTTGAACATAACCATATACATTATTTCCCATCTCACACCGGGAAAAAATAGATTCTGCTACTAACATGTTGATATAGGGATTATCGACGTATGAAGAAAGCCATTCAGGACCTACAGGAACACAAGGAATACTTGAAGAAGACCTATAAGGCCATAAATATTTTTGCAGTCGTTCGACGGTTGTTTTAAATTTTACAATCTTCATTTGCGTTACTTCTGCGTTCTGTTCGTTATCTGCCATGGGTATTCTCTCCTTTATTCTGTCTGTACGTATGTCTATTTTGTCTCATAGCCAGGATAGCTGATTTCCTGTATTTTCTGTTATGCACTCCTTATAGCCGGTCGAGGAAACGCTGGAAGGCTCCTTCTTTTCTGCAGGACCGGGCTGCCAATATGAGAGGGCGCGTCGAGACGTCGATATCAAAGGTCGCCCGTCCCAGTTCTTCCCGGGCCGTATCCAGCAGGCGGTGTGTCGATACGTCGATATCGAAGGTCGCATGTCCCAGTTCTTCCCGGGCTGCATCCAGCAGGCGGTGTGTCGAGACGTCGATATCGAAGGTCGCCCGTCCCAGTTCTTCCCGGGCTGCATCCAGCAGGCGGTGTGTCGAAACGTCAATATCAAAGATCGCATGTCCCAGTTCTGCCTGGGCTGTGTCCAGCAGCTGCCTCGTCGCTACGTCGATATCGAACACGGCTGCTCCCAGTATATGCTGGGCTTCTTCGTACAGGACCGCTGCTTTTTGCTGCTGTTCGTCATTCAGCTGGCTTTGAAAGGCCTCGGACACGACGTACGGCTTATCCTGTTTATTGTTCTGCCGTACCGGTTCCGGTGGTTCTTCCGGTATTCTCAGCTGTTCCGGCAGGTCAGCCTGTTCAAAGACAATTCCCTTTTCTTCCAGTTCGTCGGGCGATGCGGCATTGATCTGGATGCGGGGTCTGCCGAGAATGCCGATATAGGTCCGCTGCACCACATCAGCCGGCACGGTAAATTCCTCACCGCATAGGTATATGACCGGTACGCCGTCACCGATGAGCTCATCCAGATCTTCCTGGGTGAAAGCCGTCGTTTCGCCGTGCTGCCAGATGGATTCGTCGGCTGTCATCTGCCGCAGCAATGCTTCTTTTTCCTGCCGCCGCTGCATCCGTGTCACATCTACAGTCGTTTCCTTCGCTTCCCAGGCGACACCCAGGAGATGGCACAGCTGCTGTTCCAGATCCGGACTTTCCGCCGGCAGAGACTCTACGGACGCGGCCAGTTCATCAAAATACCGGTCCCGCAGCCATTCTGCCAGTTTGCCGTCGAGAAAATATCCCAGTACATGGGGCCAGTCGAAATGGTCCCGCAAATCTTCCAATGTCCGCACTTTGGCCCCGTCGGCCATGGTGAGGGCATATTTTATTTTTTTTACCATAGGTACACTCCTGCATCAGAAAAAACTAAAAATGCTCTTAAGGCCGTTCTTGATTCCTCTGGCAACCGCCTTTGCACCGGAATACAGAGCATGGCCCACGCTTTTGGCGACGCGGACAGCCGTTTTGGCAACGGTTTTGACGCCGCTGTACACGGCTTTTCCCACAGTAGAACCGGCCAGACAGCCGGTCAGGCCGCCTACGATGCCACCTACGATGGCACCGACACCGGTCCCGATGACGGGGATCCACGAAAGCATGGCGGCTCCTGTAATGGCGCCTTCAACCATACCGATACTGCCGGCGATGTATCCGCCAACGGTCGATACGGTGACGCGGCCCATGGCGTCGATAGCCTCCATAGCCGTCAGTTCTCCCTTGGCGGCACGATAGCAGATTTTGACCTGTTCGATACCGGCCCAGGCCAAGGGCGTCAGTACCGCAACCGGCGTCCCTCTGGCCAGTAAGGGAATGAGATTTTTTTCCACACTGACTTTGAGAGCCCCGGCGGCAGCCGCCTTGATTCCCGTATCGGCGCCGGTCGTAATGGCCGTGCGGACCACTTCTTCGCCATCGATTTTTTCTCCCTTCAGAGCTTTTCCCGCCAGATGGAATCCTGTGGCCAGAGCTGCGCCGGAAATACCGGCCAGAGCCGCCTGTTTGCCGATATGCAGGGCCAGGGAACGGGTATTGAAGGAATTCCAGTTGTCCTGAGCCAGCCGGCGTCCACGTTGGACGCGTTTCTGCATGGCTTTGGCCTGTTCTTTGCCCAGTGGCCGGGACTGGACGCCATCGGGGCTTTCTATCGTATCGGACACGTGTTTCCCCGGAGAGACGCGCTGACGGACTTCACTTACCTGCCCTTTCGGCACCAGGGCGCGCTGGCCCCGGTAGTCGCCGTGCTCCAGATAGGAGGCCGTAGCATCGGCATTGCGGCCGAATTTCAGCTGATAGCGCCGTACCGGTGTCTGCACTTTCAGACGGGTATCGCGGATGACGACATCGACGGAATTTTTTCCATAAGTTGTACCGTCAGGCTGGAGTACATCCGCACGGTACGGGGAGTTTTCCAGTGCCGCCGCCCGGTTGAAGGAATTGACCTGTTGCTGTTCGGCAATGAATCCATCGAGATTGGGGTTCATATTGACCGAACCATTCTGTTTCATGATTACCTTGAGCATGGCCTGATTGTTATCAGCCAGCACGTCGTCTATACGCTGCAGATACTGGCCCATGGCCGTCACGCCGACGCCGACAGATGCCTGCTGCACTTCATCGGCGAGCCACGATTCCTTTGTCTGCCCCGCCGCACAGGCCTTGTCCAGTGACGTCTTGCGCGCTTCAGCCTGTTCTATTTCGCGCACGATGTCCCGGCTCATAGCGGCTATGTCGTCCTTACTGTACGATGGAAGCTCTTTGCCCAGTGTTTCCGTCAGCCACTCCTCGGTACTGACAGCCGGGTCTTTTGCCCCGTAAGAACGAAAAAACCGTTCCATGACGGGCCGCATTTGCCGTACCATGTCTTCGCCGCTCGTCTGACGGGGCTGTTCTTTTTCTTCCATGATCTTGCTCCTTTCTATGCCGAAGCATTTTTGAACTTCCGTTGTTTATAGAGAGATTCCATCTTTTGCAGGGAATCTTTCATGATTTCCTTCAGAGAATGCGTCTGGCTGACTGCCTCCAGGATGCCGTCGGTCGTAATCGCATCTTCTCCTTTGGCAAAAGCTGCTTCGATGCTGTCCTTGACGACGCCTTCGATATCGGCGCCGCTGTAGCCGTCCGTACGGGCTGCCAGCCGATCCAGGTCGATACCTTCCAGATCGTCGGGCCGCCGTTTCCCGATGTGGATGGAAAAGATTTTTTTCCGTTCTTCCTTATTGGGCAGTGCCACATAGAAGATTTCATCGAAACGGCCTTTCCGCAGCAGTTCCGGCGGCATATTGGCGATGTTATTGGCCGTGGCCACAACAAAGGCCTGACTGTCTTTTTCCTGCAGCCACGTAAGGAACGTTCCGAACAGACGGGTCGTCACGTCCGCTGCCCCGCCGCTGCCGCCGACGCCGGCAAATGCCTTTTCCAGTTCATCGATCCAGAGCACACATGGCGCAATGGCTTCGGCCAGGCCGATGGCCTTGCGCATATTGGCTTCCGATTCACCGACATATTTGCCCATGAGGCGTCCCATGTCAAGGCGCAGCAGGGGAACGCCGAAGAGCTTGGCCGCCGCCTTGGCATTTAAGGATTTGCCACAGCCGGGCATGCCGGCAATGAGAACGCCTTTGGGCATATCGACACCAAAGGCCACCGCGGCCTCCATATTGCGGAAAATCTTTTCCTTTCTCTGGAGCCATTGTTTCAGGCTTTCCAGTCCGCCAATATCGCCCATGCCTTCTTTGAGAGGAATCATTTCCAGTATGCCCGATTTCTGTACGACCTGTTTTTTCTGTTCCAATATGAGCGATAAATCAGACCGGGTGATTTCCCCGTCGTCGGACAGAGCCAGTGCCAGGATGGTATTGATTTCATATTCCGACAGGCCCTTGAACATCTGGGACAGTTCGCGGATGAATTCCGGCAGCATGTCCACTTCCTGATCGTGACAGAATTGTTCGATGACGCCGCGGATATCCGATACAGTCAGGTATTCGTCGTGGAGAATGGTCAGGAAGGGATCGAGTTCTCCGGGAATGTAGACCTCAGAAGACACGATGACAATATTAAAATCGGGCAGGGAGCCATTGCCAATCCGCCGGGCCAGGTATTTCAGCAGTTCGATGACGGCCATCTGATCTTTGAAAAGGGGTACGTCTTTGAGGACCAGAACGGACCGCTGCAGGGACAGGGGGTCATCGATAAGTGTCCGCAGGATATCTTCCAGCGGCGCTTCGGCCTGCATGAGTACCTGGTTTTCAAAATAGCCGCGCACATTCCATTCCTCTATTTTCCGGCCGCCGGCGACGGACCGGATAAGGTCATCGGCTTTATCTTCTTCATACGTATCGAGGTAAATAATGGGAAATCCTGCATCCATATAGCGGATGAATTGTTCTTTTATATGCTTCATGTCGGGCAATCCTCCTTACTATCAGTATAAGCGTTTTGTATTTTCTGCAGTGTCTGGATAAAGGCCTGCCGGAACCGGTCCGGCCCGATAATGACGATGGCATCGCCCTGCATGAGGAGCCAGCGGAAAAAACCGGGAATGCTTACGGTCACTTCCACCAGTACGGTCTCCACTTCCCAAGAAAGTACCGTGTGAGCGGGGATTTTATCGAACAGGGCTTCGGCCGCCCGGTGCTGACAGCGCAGGGTCAGACGGACAGGATTTCCACCGAACATAAAGGGCGTCGTCGAACGCAGGCGGCGGAGAGAAAAGTCATTGTCTTCCGGGGAGCATCCGTTCCCGGGAAGGACATCGAAGGAACGGATGCGGTCGAGGCGGAAAAATGCCGGTTCCTTGTGAATCGTCCCTTCCACGGTGGCGATGAGATAAAAATATCCATCGGAAACGACGACTGAGAGGGGAAACACGATATGCGCCGTCCGCATGTCATCGCCGCGGCTGTAATGAAGGCAGATTTTTCTGTGGTCCCGTATGCACTGCTGCAGGTCCCATTGGGTCTTGATGATGGCCTGATGATGAGACGGTTCACGATAGCCGTCAAGCTCTTCTTCCAGCAGCCGTGAAAATTCCATTTCATCCCGCGACGACAATAATCCGCACAGGGCCTGTACCAGCCCTTCCATCTCATCGAGACGCAGTGCCCGGCTGCCCAGCAGGATTTTCAGGATGGTCAGTGCCTCCATGCTCTGCAGCGGCCGGTGCTGATAGTGGTTCAGGATATAGGACCCCTTCTGCCGGTCCCAGAGAAGCACGGCCGGGCTGCGGGCTTCGGAAAGGACGGCGCGGATGGACTGCATATCCCGTTCGATGGTTCGTTCTGTCGTATTAAATTCCAGTGCCAGATTCGTCTTATTCAGCCATTCGTGTTTCAATAAACGGCAGAATACGAGAAGTATCCGCTCAGCTTTATCCATACTCTCTCCTTTCATCCCTATAGTATCATAAAATTACGACACATATTGTCGCTGTATTCATAAACAATTTGTAACATATTATAACATAAAATGGGGCTTTGCATGCAAAAATCCCTCAGGATATACGGTGCTCCTGAGGGATTTCACTAAGGATGTTATTTTTCGTAATGTTCGTGCCACTGATGGTGGAACGTGCCTTCCCGGTCGGTGCGCTGATAGGTGTGGGCCCCGAAGTAATCCCGCAGAGCCTGTATCAGATTGGCTCCGACGCGGGGACTGCGGTAGGCGTCGAGATATTCCATGGCATTGGCAAAAGCCGGGATGGGAATGCCTTCCTGTACGGCCAGGCAGACAATCTGGCGCAGGCTTTCTTCGTTGGCATTGATTTTATCCAGGAAGAATTGGTCGAATATCAGGTTTTCCAGATCCGGATTCTTTTCATAGGCTTTGGTAATCTTATTGAGGAACTCCGCCTGGATGATGCAGCCGGCCCGGAAGATAGAGGCAATACGGCCGTAGTCGAGATCCCAGTGGTACGTTTCCGAGGCACTGCGGTAGAGAGAAAATCCCTGGGCGTAGGCCACGATTTTCCCCGTATACAGGCTGCGCCGCACGGCTTCGATGAATTTTTCTCCTTTTACAGGCTTATGTTCCGGCCCGGAAATGACCGTTTCAGCCATGTGCCGCTGAGGCAGGTTGGACATAACGCGAGCGTTGCAGGCAGCGGTGATCATAGAAATGTCGACGCCTTGTTTCAATGCTTCGATGCTGGTCCAGCGGCCGGTCCCCTTCTGTCCTGCCGCATCGACGATCTTATCGATGACCTGTCCGCCCGTTTCGTCGTCTTCGGCAAAAATATCGGCGGCGATACCGATGAGGAAACTGTGCAGTTCGCCCTGATTCCACTGGTGGAAAATATTGGCGATTTCACTATTCGTATAGCCGCCGACGGTTTTCAGCAGCAGATACGATTCGGCAATGAGCTGCATATCCGCATATTCGATGCCGTTATGGACCATCTTGACATAATGGCCTGCGCCATCACTGCCGATATAGGTGCAACAGGGTTTGCCATCACTGGCTTTGGCTGCAATGGCTTCATAAATGGGCTGGATTTCGGAATACGTGTCTTTATTGCCGCCGGGCATGATGGACGGGCCGCGGCGGGCGCCGGTTTCCCCGCCCGATATACCCATGCCATAAAAATGGATGCCCTGCTTGCGGCAGTATTCATAGCGGCGGCGCGTATCACCGAAATAAGAATTGCCGCCGTCGATGAGGATATCCCCCTGGTTGAGGAGAGGGATGAGCTGGTCAATCATGCTGTCTACGGGCTTTCCCGCCATAATCATGAACATGATTTTCCGTGGCCGTTTGAGAGACGATACGAAATCCTGCAGGCCGTAATAGGCGGTAATATGATCATGGGGCCGTTCTTTGACAAATTTTTCCGTCAGATCCGGTGTGTAGTTATAGACGCTGACCGTAAATCCATGGTCTGCCATATTGAGAGCCAGGTTGCTGCCCATGACGGCCATGCCGACAACGCCGATATCATGTAAATCCATTGTGTATTCGCTCCTTTATCACGGACTTCGTCCGGTCAGATTTTTTTCTGGTATTCTGTAATTTCTGCAAATTCGTCCTGCAGTTTCAGATACAGCCGGGCAAAAATACTGTACAGCTCCCGGTATGTCGCCACGTTTTCGGCTATCGGTGTATATACTTTCTTTGCATGGACCAGATGGGCCGTGTCGGCAATGCTCTTTAGTCTGCCGCTGGCAATGAATCCCAGTGTCGCCGCGCCGAAGGCTGCTCCCTCGCTGTTGTCGGGGAGAGTCAGTTTTTCGTTTAGCACGTCCGACAGGATCTGCAGCCAGAGGCGGGATTTGGTAAAGCTGCCACTGACGCGGATATCGCGGATATCACCGAATTCCCGGAGGGCCAGCATGACGCTGTTCAGGCTGTAGCAGATTCCTTCCATGACGGCCCGGATGATGTGGGACCGGCTGTGATTGAGGGAAAACCCGAAGAACATGCCCCGCAATTCCGAATTCCAGTAGGGCGCCCGTTCCCCTGTAAAGCAAGGCAGGCAGATGAGGCCGTCGGCACCGGCATCGACGTGTTCAGCCTTCATGGTCATGAGGTCATAGGGGTCGATGTCCAGGTCTTCCAGCTTGCTGCCGCCGTAATGGCAGATTTTGTCGCGTACCCAGCGCAGGATCATGCCGCCGTTATTGATGGCGCCGCCGGCAACCCACATGTCATCGGTCAGATTATAGCACCAGGTGCGCATCTGCGGATCCGTCTTCGGCTGTCTGGTCAGCATGCGCAGAGCTCCGCTGGTACCGATGGTCGCGCTGAGCTGGCCCGGCTGGACGGCACCGATGCCGACGTTGACCAATACGCCATCAGTAGCGCCGATGACCACGGGAAGTCCTTCCGGCAGATGCATGGTCCCGGCGGCTTTGGGTGCCAGCGTGTGCATGTACGTCGTGGAAACGACAGGCGGCATATACGACTTGTCTATCCCAGCATAGGAAAGGATTTCATCGTCCCACTGGAGTGTCCGTTCATTGTACATGCCGCTGGTACTGGCCGTCGATTTATCGATGACCCACTGACCCGTCAGATGATAAAAAAGATAGTCTTTGATGGATCCGACGTATTTCATCTGGCGGAACAGGTCCGGCTGATGGCGTTTGAGCCAGAGAACCTTGGCCAGGGGATAACAGGCATGGATGGGGCAGCCCGTCCGTTCGTAAAAAGAATGGCACAGGACCGGATCTTTTTTCATATCACGGACTACATCGGCACTGCGGCTGTCGGCCCAGGTCTGCATATCCATGAGAGGTTCCAAGTGTTCGTCAAGACCGGCAAAACTGTGCATGACCGTGCTCAGGGCAATCCCTGCCAGTTCTTTGTTTTTATACCGCAGCTGGGCCGCCGTCTTGCTGATGACTTCTTCTACCGATTCGTATATCTGAAGCGGACTTTCTTCGGCCCAGTCCGGGTGGGGCGTCAGGAGCGGGTAAAACGCTTCGGACGAGCACACATTCGTACCGTCTTCCGTATAGGCAATGGCCCGCACGCCTGTCGTTCCTACGTCGACGCCAATCCATACTTCCTGATTGGATGATTCCATACTCATGATTATCTTCTCCCTTTCCGTTTATCACAGATTTTCACTCATGGTTCAGACCACAAGGGCTCCTACGATATCGGTAATATGTGTGATGCCTTCTTCTTCGCAATACTGGGCCATCCCCTCAGCAATTTCCTGTACCGCCCGGGGATTGACAAAGTTATAAGCCCCTACGGCGACGGCACTGGCTCCGGCCAGCATGAATTCAATCGCATCCTGCCAGCAGGCAATGCCACCCAGGCCGAGAATGGGAATCTGCACGGCCTTTGCTGTCTGCCATACCATGCGCAGAGCAATCGGTTTGACGGCAGGACCAGACAGGCCTCCGGTGATATTACCCAAAAGAGGGCGCCGCGACCGGATATCAATGGCCATCCCCGTCAATGTATTGATGAGGGACACGGCATCGGCACCGGCCGCTTCCACGGCTTTCGCCATGACCGTGATATCTGTTACGTTCGGTGATAATTTTACAATGACCGGCTTTTTCGTATGAGATTTGACCTGTCCGGTTACGGCAGCGGCCGCTTTAGGGTCGGTCCCGAATACGATGCCGCCTTCTTTGACATTAGGGCAGGAAATATTGACTTCCAGGCCGGCTACGCCATCGACATCGAGGGCTTCCGCCAGCTGGCCGTATTCTTCAGCCGAACCGGCCGAAATATTAACAATAATGGGAGTTCCCATCTGTTTTGTCCGCGGCAGGATGTCCCGTTTGAACGCATCGAGACCGGGATTTTCCAGACCGATGCAATTGAGCATGCCCGACGGCGTTTCCGCCACCCGTACACCGGGATTACCCGCCCTCGGCAGGGGCGTAATCCCCTTGGAAATGACAGCGCCGATTTCACTGAGGTCGAGGAAATCACTATATTCCACGCCAAATCCGAATGTACCCGAAGCTCCCATGACGGGAGTCTTCATAGGAATACCGGCGAATGTAACGTTTAACCGATCTGTATTCATTAAAATACCTCCTTCGCCGGAAATACCGGTCCATCTGCACATACCTTACGCCGTCTGCCATCGATTTTGCTGGCAAAGGTACAGCCGAGACAGACGCCGATGCCGCAGGCCATGCGTTTTTCCATGGATACTTCACAATATACATCCGCTTCGGCCGCAGCTTCTGCAATGGTCTTCATCATCACCGTCGGGCCGCAGACGGAAATGCGGTCTATGGCATGTTCCTGAAAAATTACAGGCAGTGCCTGTACGGCAAATCCTTTTATTCCCCGGGACCCGTCATCAGTCGTCACGTAGATATATTCCGCATAGGGTTCAAAAAACCGTGTCCAGAACGTTTCTGCCGCCGTCTTGCCAGCCACGAGGACCACCGGATGATCCAGCCTTTTTGCCAGGAAAATGAGCGGTGCCAGCCCGACGCCGCCCCCAGCCAGCAGGACCTTGCCAGGGGAAGTCGTAAAGACGCCATCTCCCAGAGGACCTTCCACATTCAGCACATCACCGGGATGCAGCCGCGATAATTCTTCCGTTCCCGTACCGACGATACGGTAGATAATCGTGACCGCACCATCTGTTGACGTATCGACGATGCCAAAGGGACGGCGCAAAAAGGTCGTACCGCCATCATAGTGTACGTTGACAAACTGCCCCGGCCGTGCTGTCCGGGCAATCTGCGGCGCATGGAATTTCATCTGCCATACGGCAGGAATAATCGCTTCGTTTTTTAGTATTTCAGCTTGCTCCACATATTTCATAAGCAATGCCTCCTATAAAAAGTTTCCCCGGATTTCTCCTTTTCCTATTCTACCATAGATAGAAAGAAAGTAAAAACGCCCTGCATGAATATTGTGTTCACACAGGGCGTATCCTATACCTGTTATTTATGTTCGACTTCTTTTTCCATATTCAGGGTAACTTCATCACGCCAGATACCGAGTCGGGCCACACAGTCAGCAGCCGATGCGTCCCACTTTCCATCTTTAAGGCGCTGTTTGTAATCGTCTACGAGAATCTTGACTTTGCCACTCAGAAGGAAAACGACAATGAGGTTGCAGACGACACATGTGCCATAGAAGAAATCGAAGGAAGACCACAGTGTCTTGGCTGCTCCGATAGCACCGACAATAGCCCAGGCACAACCGATGGCATAGTAAATTTTGATCCATGCGCCTTCAAGGCCCAGGGAGTTGAGGCAGATACCGCCATAATATACGTTGACAACACAGGTCGTAAAAGCAAAGAAAGTAATGATGACTGAAATAAATACAGCACCGACAGCCACACTGCCAAAGGCAGAGGAAAAGCCGGCTGTCGTAAGAGCAGCACCGGAAATACCCGTATTCCAGAGGCCCGAGGTCATAACGACCATAGCCGTCATCGTGCAGACGACAATAGTATCGAAGAAGACTTCAAAAATCCCCCACAGGCCCTGTTTGACCGGATGGTTGACCGATGCCGACGAATGAGCCAGCGGAGCTGTACCCGTACCGGCTTCGTTGGAATAAATACCACGGGCCAGGCCCCAGCGGACGGCCAGCATGACCGTGCTGCCAGCAAAGCCGCCCGTTGCAGCCGTACCGGTGAAAGCATCTTCAAAAATCATAGCAAAGGCCGAAGGAATCATGCTGGCATTGACGATGATAACAAAGATAGCACCGACGATGTAAATGACAGCCATAAACGGAACGACGAGATTAGCGAAATTGGAAATACTCTTGAGACCGCCCAGGAGAACTGCTGCCATTAGAACAGCAACGGTGATGCCGACGATATACGGATTGACAGCAAAGGCTGTATTAATGGCATTGGAGATTTCTGCTGCCTGGATAGACGGGGCAAACATCATGCCCGCTGCCATGACGATAGCCCAGATAGCCGACAGCCAGCGCCAGTTTTTGCCGAGACCGTTCTTGACATACCAGGGGAAACCGCCGTGCCAGACACCGCTTACGGGATCTTTTTCACGATAAGCCAGGCCCAGGGTAACTTCTGAGAACTTGACGATCAGGCCCAGCATGGCGATGAACCACATCCAGAAGACGGCACCGGGACCGCCCGTTGCGATAGCGACGGAAACGCCGGCGATGTTGCCAACACCCAATGTCGAAGCCAGAGCCGTACAGGCCGCCTTAAACGGCTTGATATTGCCGTCACCAGACCCTTTGTCAAAGATTTTGCCAAAGGTATTCTTCATGACATGGCCAAAAAAGGCAAACTGGAAAAAGCCGAGACGGATGGATAAGAAGACGGCTACAAAGGACGTGCCGATGAGCAGCGGCCAGCCCCAGATAAAATCAGCAAAAGCCATCATCCCTTTTGCAATCAAACCAAAAAATTCCATACACATTGCCCCCTCATGCAATTATTGGAATTCTCGAATAAAATAATGATGATATCTGTAAAAGCGGAACGATACCGGCCGAGAACCCCCCAGAGATACGATATGACGTTCCTTTAAGAATGTGAAACAACACACTTACTATAGCACATTATCAAGCTCTTTGTAAATATATTTTTAGCATACTAGGACCATTTAGCTGAATATTTCTATTTTTATCTGGTAAAATACTTCTTTTTGGTATTTTGTATACAATATTCAATAATTTTTTAAGTATATATATCTTTATTTTTGCTTTGAAATACAAAAAAAGCACTCAGATAATCTCTGAATGCTTTAACTTCTTCTTGGTGACCCAGTAGGGATTCGAACCCTAGACCCACAGCTTAGAAGGCTGTTGCTCTATCCAGCTGAGCTACTGAGTCATAAAAAAATGGAGCGGGTGATGGGAATCGAACCCACGTAACCAGCTTGGAAGGCTGACGCTCTACCATTGAGCTACACCCGCGTGCAGATGGTCGGAGCAGCAGGATTCGAACCTGCGACCCCCTGGTCCCAAGCCAGGTGCGCTACCAAACTGCGCTATGCCCCGTCAACGTAAAATATTATACACGTTATCCCATCATTTGTCAAACATGAATATACATTAATTTTGAAGGTGGTAAAATTGGATATCGGCCAGCCGGCCATCTTCTGCAATGACGATGGCATACGTCCCCTCCCGCCCGTCTCTGGGCCGGCTGATACTGCCGGGATTGACGATGACAAGATCTTCCCGTTCCAGCAGATACTGGCGGTGTGTATGGCCAAACACAACCAGGTCGGCCCCGGCATGATGACCCCATTCTTCTAATTTCTGGAGTCTCTTTTCTCCATACCACTGGCTGCCATGGATGACCGCAATGGTAAGGCCCGCCACTTTTACAAGGCGTCGTTCCGGCACATTCAGGTCTGTCAGGTAATCATTGTTGCCGAGGACGGCATACACGGGAACGGCAGCATAGGCTCCTAAATCTTCCGCATCTTCACAATAATCTCCTCCATGTATCCAGCAGCAGACGTCAGGAGCCTGATCTACCATCTGTTCCAGGCAGGAAAAGCGGCCATGGCTGTCACTGACTAATCCGATGCGTACCACACTCATGGCAACAGCTCCAACAGTTTTTTCAGAGCCCGGCCACGGTGGCTGATCTTGTTCTTCTCTTCCAGTGATAATTCCGCCATAGTCCTTCCATAGGACGGAACATAGAATAATGGATCGTATCCGAATCCGCCTGTACCAGCATAGAAATCACGGATAAGGCCGGAACAGGTCCCTTCAGCATGGATTTCACGGCCATCTGGCCAGATGAGGACCAGATCGCATACATAATGGGCCGTCCGCTTTTCCGGCGGGAAAGGCCGTAATTCTTCAATGAGTTTCTGGTTATTCTGCCCGTCGTCACATTCCGGTCCGGCATAGCGTGCCGAATAGACACCAGGACGACCATCAAGTACATCGGCAATGATTCCCGAATCGTCAGCCAGGCAGGGACGGCCTGTAGCCTTCATATAATACCGGGCTTTCAGGCGGGCATTTTCCACAAAGGTCGTACCCGTTTCTTCCGGCTCCTTGATATCAGAAATGACGTCATGCACAGACACGACGTCATATCCCAATGGTTCAAGAGCGCCTTTGAATTCTCTGATTTTTCCAGCATTATGCGTCGCCAGGATAATCGTTTCTTTCATAGCAGGTTCCTTCTCCATCGTTAGTTATTTTCTTTGGCAGCGGTTTCACTTTTTTGTTCCCGCACGGCCTGGGCATAATTCTTGATGACGACAATAGGCGTCTTCTGCGATGCATTGCCAAAGGGGTTATTAATCAGGATACGGGCGATTTCCTTTGGATTCAGGCCGCGGGAATGGCCCAGTACAGCTGAACGCTTAAGGTCATTGACGTCGGCCACGCAGGCGCCATAACAGCCCATGCGTTTTTTGATTGCTTCAGCCACTTCATCAGGCTTATCCGGGCCATAGACGATGCATTTATCAAAAGGCGGCATCGTGCCCGTCACGTCATCAGTCAGCGATGCCTGGCGGCATTTGGCATACCACACGCCATTTTTGCCAACCAGTTTTGCCAAAAAACCGATGATGAACCAGAAGAGCATCTTCCATTCCCCTTCAAGGTTCATCGCCGCCTGCATGCCATAGAGACTGGCCATGCTCCCTTCACCGGGGACGAAGCGGCGCATGAGACGGCACTGCCAGGTTGGTGTCAGTTCTTCCGGGCGGGTATAGCGGTGCTGGGTGATGGCGACAACGCTTTCTGCCGAGCATACAATATCATCAGGTCCGACGATATCTTTTGCATATTCTTCTATGACATCGACGATGTCATCTTTATCAGTAAGAATTCTGGTCTTTACCGGTACTAATTCTAATTCTGCCATGTCTATTTTCCTCCTATGCTTGTTCCATAGCCCGTTTTACTTCTGAAGCTTTGAGTGTAATACGGGCCTTGTGAATATACCATTCACTGCGGGAAACGACCTGATATACCAGGTCAATGGGCATATCGGGGAAGGTCTTTAAATCTTCACGGATGGTTCCTTCCTTGCTCACCAGTTCAATCGTAACGCGGATGCGGCCCGATTCACCGGGATTGATGATGACCGATTCCCAATATCCATCGTTCCGTTCAGCTGCTTTATTTGCCAGCTGGGAGTGGACAATGACCTTGTCATACTGTTCATAAGGCAACAGGGTCCGGGGATAAAAATCCATAATCGTTCCTAGTTGTTTCCCTATATTCTTAAAGGGAACTTCTGTTTCAAATACAGCTGTACCGGCAGTCAGGCTTTTTAAGGCAAAAGGCTGGCGTCTCCGCGCTTCGATGACAAACCGGGCATCCCCCTGGTGCCAAGCAAAGAGGCGGAATAACAGATACAGTACGGCAATGAGGCCGACGATAAAGATAATGATGTTCAGCAACTGGTAGACAATCACGACACAAGACTCCTTTAGGTAAAATATGAAGTAGAACTAGAACAATGGCTGCAGAAACAGATCACATTTCCTGCTGATCTGTTTCATACATGGCTTTCAGCCTGAGGTACGGACCATCGCCAATGCGGGCTACCTTTCCCGTATCCTTATGGGTAAAAACATTCTGCGTCGTTCCTTCGGCCATGAGGCGGCCGTCCCGTTTCCGCAGAATACGGTAGGCATATACCATCTGAGCCCGCGATAACTTGACCAGGCGGGCTTCGATGACGATTTCATCATCATAATAGATATTATCGATGTATTCACAGTTTACGTTTTTAATAGGAAAAAGAATGCCTTCATCCATGAGTTCAAATAAATCGACACCGGCAGCACGCATATACTCGCAGCGCGCACATTCAAACCAGCGGATATGATTGGCATGATGGGCGTTTCCCATCATATCTGTCTCGCTGAAGCGGACCCGTTCTGTTACGCTGACCATTTTCTCCACTCCTGTCTTCACTTAAACATGCCCTATTATTTTACGCTGTATAGGAGCATTTGTCAAAACTTACCAGACAAAACCTGGCGCTTTATACTGTAAAAAAGCTGCCGCAGATGCGGCAGCCTGAAACACTATCCTCGGCGGATCTGCAATTGATGCAGACCTTCCTTCCACAGAGAAAATTACCAGTCGCAGTGAGCAAACGGAAGGATACGCCGTACTTTTTCTTTATGCTCCGGTTTGATGTAAGCCGCTGCAAACTTCAGAGCCGCCGCTACGACAGCAGCGTCATCGACCCAGCCGGCAACAGGCAGAAAATCGGGAACAACATCAATAGGCAGGATGACATATCCGATAGCACCCATAAGTACGAGCCGGACCAGTTTGGGCGTATCCTTATCCTGGATGCAATAGAAGATGGCCAGGAGCTTCGGGAGGAAATGTAGTTTCCCCTTCGTTTTACTCAGAAACCGCAGAAAACGGCCTGGCGAATAGAAACGGGTAAAAAACAACAGCAATTTCCACATAGGCACACCTTCATTTATTTTTCATCAAGAGGAATCTTGGCGTCTTCTACAGCTGCCTGTACTTTTTCATCGACAGACGGTTCCGCCGTATCGGCAGCTGGCTTTTCCCCTGCCGGTGCCGCTTCTTCCTGTGTCGTTTCTTTTACATCAGCACTGTCTTCTCTGGCTTCTTCCACATCATCGAGGACGCTGCGGCGCCGTACAGAATCAATGACTACCTGGCCCTTTTCCTTGACATCGTCAAAAGCATCAATAGCAGCGTCTTTGGCAACACTGCCCCAGCGCTTCATGAAATCTACTGTTTCATCTCCGAGCGGCACATTTTTCAGTGGATTATCACGCAATTTATCTACTTGTTCACGGGCCTTGTCCTTCCACTGGGCCATCATTTCGATGTACGGGCCCATATCGGTAGGCATGCCGTCTTTCATCCAGCGCTGTGTTACCCGGCCCAGGCTGTACGTAATACCGACGGCGACAGGGACCTGCACCGCACTGAACGGAATAAGCGTCGTCAGGAGATTTCCCGCCATACGGCTGCCCATGGCACCGAGGAAGGCAATGACAGCCCGTTCAGACAGCTTGACATTGTAGACTTTGGCAATGCGGCTGACGAGATACACTTCATTTGCCATGAGGGCGATTGTGCCAACGAGGGGAGCAATGACAATGGCTCCAGCACGGGCAGCTGCCCAGCGGCAATAGGTTTCAACCTTGAGATCAGCATCGGCAGCAGAATTTTCGATAGACTGGATTACTTCCAGGGAAGCGGTCGGCGCTACAGGCGCATGGGCTTCTTTTTCAGCTTTCATAGCTGCCAGTTCTTTTTTCAGGGCATCGATTTCTTCTTGTAATGCCTGTACTTTATCCATTTCATCTGACATAGGAATCCCCCCATTTTCAAAATACATTTTTCTTTATTTTCCCATGTTTTCACCAGCTTGTCAAACCGCCATCGACAGGAACTGCTGTAGCCGTCATATACGACGCTTTCCGGCTGAGAAGGAATACGATGACCTGCCCTACCTCGGAAGCCTCGGCCAGCCGGTATAGCGGGTACTGCTGGCGCAGAGACTCTTCCGTTTCGTCAGGATTCGCTTCCATCTGGCGGGATAGAAGCGGAGTCTTTACATCGCCGGGGCAGACACAGTTGACCCGTACATCATGAGGGGCCAGTTCCAGGGCAAGCGATTTGCAAAAAGACACAACAGCCCCTTTAGTCGCACTGTAGACTGAACAGCCGATATTCCCCTGCAGGCCGGCATCACTGCTGACCATGACAATGCTTCCCTGATTTTTTTTCAATGGTTCCAGCGCTTCCCGGCAGAGATATATCGTACCGTAGACATTGGTGGCAAACAGGCTCTCTACGTCCCTGGCCGCAACATTTTCCAGCAGCTGTTCTTCATAATACCCGGCCGATGTTACCAGCCCGTCAAGCCTGCCAAAATGATGCAGTGTCTCCTGAACGATACGGCAGCACGCTCTCTCGTCGCTTACATCTCCCGGCACAAACTGGCAGGAACCGGGAAGAGACTGAAGATGTGAAAGAGCTGCCCGGCCCTTTGGGACATCCCGTCCATTGATGACGACACCGGCCCCTTTTCCCAGGAGGATCCGGGCCGTTGCCAGACCAATACCGGACGTACCGCCACTGATGAGAATGACTTTATCTTTCCAGTCCATACGCATACACCTCAGAATAGTCCTAAATACTGCAGAATCAGTTTGCCTATGAGCAGCGTCGTCACAGTCATCATGACGACGCGGACGAAGCCGCTGCCCCTGCGGATAGCCATACGGGATCCAAAAAAAGCGCCGATGAAAATGCCCAGAGCCATAGTCATTCCATAGGCATACAGGACTTTTCCCGAATAGATGAACAGGCAGAACGCCGTAACATTGCTCACAAAATTCAGCACTTTGGCATTGCCGGCAGCAACGACGAAATCAAATCCGATCATGGCAAAAGCGATGATCAGGAATGTTCCCGTGCCCGGCCCGATAAAACCATCGTAGATACCGATGGCAAAGGCAAAAGCCACAGCCTGGATCAGCTTTTTCTTCGTTTCTCCCGTATAGGTGCTGGCCGCCCCAAGGTCCCGGCGGCTAAAGACAAAAATAGCTACGGCCACGAGTGCGGCAATAACCAGGGGCTGGAGCACGGCTGCCGACAAGTGAAGCATGAGCAAGCATCCCAGGACAGCCCCGATGAACGTAAATGGCACGAGTTTCTTCATGAGACCCGTATCTACTTTTCCAGCCCTCATGAACTGGACGGTACTGATACCGCTGCCAAAGGTGGCAGCAAATTTATTGGTACCGATGGCATAATGGGGCGGCATCCCCATGGCCAGAAAAACAGGCAGGGAAATGAGTCCCCCTCCGCCGGCAATGGAGTCGATGAATCCCGACAAAAAGCCTCCGCACAATGTAATCAGCAAATACTCCCAGGAAAGGGAAAGAAAATCCATATTCAAACGACTCCTATTCCATCAAATCTGTGGCAAAGACCAGGTCGATGCCTTCATTATGCAATTCGTCTATCATTTCACTGATAGCCTGTGCCGTATTCCAGCGGCAATGACCGATTACGATGGCACTGCCGTTTTCACGGGCAATTTGTCCAGCCTGGCGCAGGCGGCTCTTGACAGCATCGACGCCGGCATCGTTGTCGATAAACAGGTTATTGCGGCTGGTCACGACACCCATGGCCCGGGCCGTCTGTTCCCCAACAGATGTACTATTAGTGCGGCTGTCCAGGTATGCCAGGCCGCGGCTGTTCATGACCTGCATGACATCTTTCATGATCCGGCTGTCTGATGTTGCCAAAGACCCCTGATGATTATTCATGCCGATGGCATGGGGTACCTGATCCAGGATTTCATTGGCCGTAGCTTTTACTTTGCTGTCGCTCATATCCGTTCCGATATAGACCGATTCTGATGACGGAACTCCCTGGGGCTGCATGGGCATATGAACAAAGATCTGCCGTCCTGCCCGGTAGCCGCTGTCGGCACTTTCTGCTGTATGAGATTTATACGGCATGACGGCATAGGTCAGTGGAATGGGCATAGCATTGAACTGGTTCAGGATATCAAGGCTGCTTCCGCAGTCATCAATGACGATGGCCAGCCGTCCCCGTACTTCTGACGGATGCTGTTGGCCGGCCGTGCTCTTCTTTTCTTTCACACTGGCCAGGTCCTTATCTTTTGCGTTCAGCACGGCTTTCTTTACGGCCTCTTGTGTTTCTTTCGCAGCTCCCGGTTCGGTGACATACAATTTTGTCACGACGAGATATACCTGTTCCTTATCCAGCATATCGAATAAGGCGATGTCATATTCTGTAATGGTACTGCTGCCAGCTTTTTTCGTATCCACCTGATACAGGACAGCTTTTCCTCCACTCTTGGCAAGTTCCCTTTCCAGACTTGTCCGCGAAAATTCTTTATCCGGTACGACTTCGACCTGTTTTGTCGTCCAGCGGATTTTCCCTCCTGTCGCCCGGCGGTTTTCTTCCCTGTTTTCTGTCTTCAGGACTGTCACTGAAGCATGTTGTGCCTTCAGCCATGTTTCCACGGCATCCTGCAGTTCGCTGGCCGGTCCGGTATAATCAGCATCGACACCATTATCCTGTACGCTGTCTATACGGGTCATTTCTTCATCGGCCTTTTTTTCCGTATTGCCGTTGAGAAACCACCAGGCCCCGGCACAGAGGGCGATGAGCAGCACCAGGACGGCAAGCGGTCTTGCCAGGGACGAACTTCCGGAAGAGCGCCGGCTCCGTTTACGTTTTATCATATGTCTTCCTCCATAGTAAAAAGCGGAGCCGCTTTCATAGCAACTATCTATGAACAGCCACTCCGGTTTCTCTCATTTCTGAATCAAATCAGGCTTTTGAATATTCTTCTGTCGTTATATCCAGTTCCGGCTCAGCACTGCCATGAAGCAGCTCCAGAACGCGCCGCCCTATGATCTGTGCCCCGTTGCGGTGGCAGGCAAGGCTTGAGGCGGACATTTGCTGCAGTGTTTCCGGCGATCTGAGCAGCTCGGAAACAACCGCTGCCAGGTCATCTTTCGTTTTGACCCAGCGGGCGCAGCCCTTGCTCTGCATATAGGTGGCATTGGCTTCTTCCTGCCCGGGAATAGGACTGTACAGCACGATGGGCACCTGAACAGTAGCCGCCTCCGTGCAGGTCAGGGCTCCTGGTTTGGTAACCAGAAGGGAGGCCCGTACCATCAATTCCGGGATGTGATTGGTATAACCCAGGATTTCCACATGGTGATGCAGTTCCCGCCGCATCTGGCAGAGTTCATCGTACAAATCAGCATTATATCCTGTTACGACAGTAAAATCACCTACATCAGGAAGCTTATCCAGAACAGATAATGACTGGCGAATCGACCCCATGCCGAGGCCGCCGCCCATGATGAGGACGTTGCGCCGTCTTTCGTGGTCTTCATCCCAATGCCAGCGCTGCTGCTGGAAGGTATTGCGTACAGGAATACCGGAAACGACGATTTTTTCAGCCGCCACATGCTGCTCCATGAGCTGCTGTTTCAACTGGGACGTCGCTACACAGTACAGATCCATTTGCGGATAGACCCAGAGCTGATGGATGGTAAAGTCCGTAATGACGCCAACCAGGGGAATCTGCAGGCGGTGCTGCCGTTTCAATAAGACTGCCGCCCCTGCCGGGAATGGATGAGTAAAAACGATAATGTCGGGATTCTTGTCCGCCAGCACGCGCAACATACGGCGTTTCAATCCCCACGAAAAAAGTGTTTTCACTACCATGCCTTTTTTATAACCCTGGGAGGAATAATACATCAGATCATAAAGCATGGGAAATACATCGAGTATTTTCAAATACGTTTCCTTGACAATGTTGTCGATAGAAAGCACATCATTGGATATGAAATCAAAGTGTTCCACTTCGCATTCTGCCGGCAGGGTTTTCAGATATTCTTCTATAGCATGTGCTGCCTGAGTATGACCGCTCCCAATAGAAGCTGACATGATCAGCACTTTTTTCTTCGTCATCCTGATTCCCTCTTTCAGACGGATAGTCCTACTAAATTATATATCCATGGTACGACAAAATGCAAGAAAAGAAAAGAGCCGTTTCTGACTGCGGCTCTTTTTCTCATTGACTTATTTATTGTTAACCAGATCTTTGAGCTGTTTGCCCGCTTTGAATGCCGGTGTATTGGAAGCGGCAATCTTGATGGTTTCTTTAGTCTGCGGATTGCGGCCTTCCCTTTCTTTGCGGTGACGTACTTCAAAGGTACCAAAGCCGATAATCTGAACTTTGTCATCCTTCTGAAGGCTTTCGCTGATAGCTTCAAATACAGCTTTTACAGCTTTTTCAGCATCTTTTTTCGTGATATCAGCTTTTTCTGCTACACTGTTTACTAATTCGGTTTTATTCATTGTAAATCCTCCTTTGATTTGTTACATCTATCGTTTCCGTCTAACAGGAGTTCCCGCATCTTTTCGTTCTTCCCGCTTCGCCTTTTGCCAGAAGCCATCCAGCTCATCCAGGGAAAATTCAGACCAGTCTCTGCCCGAAGCACGGACACAATCCTCTACATAGGAAAATCTGCTACGGAACTTGTTGTTAGCCCGATGTAACGCACACTCCGGTTCTATGTCATATCGCCGGCATAAATTGGCCAGAACGAACAGGACATCGCCTGCTTCTTCCTCCATATGATTCTTGTCACCTTCAGCCACGGCATCCAGGAATTCCTGCCATTCTTCGTGGACTTTGGCTACCACTTGTTCAGCCGTATCCCACTCAAATCCTTTTTTTGCAGATTTTTCCTGAAGTTTATAGGCGGCAAGGAGTGAAGGAAGGCCTTTGACGACTCCATCGAGAAGATGGTCGTGCTGCTGGCGTCGTTCGCTCTGTTTCAATCTATCCCAGTTTACCATACTCATATGCCTGTTTTCAAGGGGTTTATCCGTAAAAACATGGGGATGGCGGCGAATCATCTTCTTTGTTACATCGTTTACAATATCCTGTGCTGAAAAAAGGCCTTCTTCTTCAGCTATGCGGGCATGGATGACGACCTGATACAGAATATCGCCCAATTCTTCCCGGATACCTTCTATGTCGTTCTGATCTATGGCATCGAGCATTTCATACACTTCTTCGATGAGGAACCGTCGCAGGGTCTTGTGAGTCTGCCGTTTATCCCAGGGGCACCCTCGTTCGCCGCGCAGGCGTGCCATAACCTGTACCAGGGGATCGAGATCAAAAGGCATACCCTCTTGCGGCGTTTCTCCATCCTCTGACACCACATCCCCTTCTACCGGCGGCACAGGAAGAAAGAGACTGGTCAGGTGGTCAATCTGGTCACAGCGATCCAGTTCATAAAGCTTTATCGGCCGTATCGATTCGTCAGGAAGACTGACATGATACACCAGCTGTGCTTCATATTCGTCACCGTAAATATCCATCAAAGACAGTTTCAAATCCGATGCGACGTGGCGGTCGTATACCTGGGTCACGATAAGGGGCGTGCGGATATCACGCGGAACCTGTCCGGCATCGGAACTGTCGATAATGGTCACGCCGTTTACCGGGTCAAAACGGAGCCGCGTGTACATGACTTCGAGGAAACTCATCCCCGGATGGACTACGACGGGGATATGACGTCCCGCTCCCTCTTTTTCCAGCATAAGTACCGTCCGTTCCGCTACGACGGGACTACCCGGCACGGCATAGACGACATCTCCTTCCGATGCCCGGTCCAGCACATAATCAGTAATGCCCTGATAGACGCTGTCAAAAGATGTCCCCTGTTCATAAAAACGGTCCAGTGCCTCGTAGGCAATATGTGCTTCATCGAGCATAGAAACAGACGGATGCACAGCCGTCCGCAGCAGCAGGCAGCGCGCTTCCTGCATAAGCCGGAAAGCCGAAAGTGTAATCAGGCCGGCATCTCCCGGACCCAGCCCGACAATATGTATCGTTCCCATAATCAGCCTCTTTTCCATAACGTCATTATTCCAGTTTTTTTACCCATCTATATATACGGGGCCCCAATACGGGGATTTTAGCAACATCCTCAGTGGCGATAGCCCGGAAGGCAAACAGACAAATGAGGTAAATCAGTGCTGCCATTCCCATAGCGGCGACCGTGGCCAGCGCGTCAGGAGCTACTGCCGACAAACCTTTGTGGACAAACCAGGCTGTCCCGGCCATGGCCGCTGCCGCCAGAAATAGTTTTCCTATATAAAGCCATTGTACGGCATAGCGGCAGTAGCGCCGGGCAAAATATAAATTGAGTGCGGCAGCAATAGCCAGATCGGCATTGGTCGCCCAGGCGGCCCCTACTTCAGCCAGCCAGGGCAGGGCCGTCAGATACCAGCTCAGGGCGATTTTGACAATGGCCGCGGCGGCCATATTATACAGAGGAATTGCCGTACGGCCCAATCCCTGCAGGAGACCACCCGTGACCTGCTGCAGGCCGATGAGGAACACTGACAGTCCCAGGACACAGATGGAAGGCCCTGCAGCCGGTGTCGCATAGAGCAGCCGTGAAATAGGCACGGCCAGTACAGCCAGTCCCAGGGAAGCGGGAATAGTAATCAGGCAGGCAATGCGCATGGCCGTATGGGTCCGCGCCAGCACCAAATCTCTTCTGCCACTGGCAAGGGCTGCCGAGACTGCCGGGACGAGACTGGTAGCAAGAGCCATAGTCAGGATAGCCGGCAGCTGCACCAGCCCGTTAGCCATGCCAGAAAGATAGCCGAACAGGGCCGTAGCTTCATGAGCCGTGTATCCGGCAGCAATGAGACGGCGCGGCACGATGAACAAATCAATACTGGCTACGGCTGGCAGCAGCATATTAGCTGCCGCGACCGGAACGGCAAGGACAACCAGGCGTCTGATGACAGTCAGGACGTGTAACGGTGCAAATGTTCCTGTATCGGGTAGCTGCTCTTTTTTTTCATGGCGGATGTACAATGCGGCGATGATACAGAGTCCAGCCGCTGCACCGGGGACAGCGCCAAAAGCAGCTCCGGAGGCAGCCGGTACCAGTCCATATGGCAAAAGGGCCCAGGCCAGCGTAAGCATGACACACACCCGGACGAACTGGTCCAGCATCTGGGACAAAGCTGTCGGAGTCATGAGCTGCAGGCCCTGGAAATAGCCGCGAAAGCAGCAGGTCAGGACAGATAAAGACAAAGCCGGAGCCAGTACGACCAGAGGCCAGTAGGCCCGTTCATCACTGACAAGCCCCGTAGCAATGAGTGCGCGGGCTCCCAGCACCATACCCAGACCGCACAAAACGGCAATGACAGCCATGAAAGCCAGAGTAACGTGAAAAATCCTCCGCGTACCGCTGTAATTGCCCCGGGCCGCCTGCTCGGCCACCATGATGGAGACAGCAATAGGAATGCCGGCGCCGACAATACTGAGCAGCAGGATATACATGGGATAGGCCATCTGATAGAGACCGATTCCCTCACCGCCCAGAAGGCGGGACAGGAGAATGCGGTTCACGCCGCCCAGGATTTTTACGACAATCCCGGCAACGGTGAGCACCATAGCTCCCCGCAGGAAAGAAACGTTAGCCAAGGGAATTCCCCTTTCTCACTGTGTTGAAAGACGCAAAAATCTGATCTAAGAAGGTCAGGATATCTTCTACCCCGGCAAGACTGATCCGCAGCATTAGGGGCATACCCGGTACCGTACGGAACCGGCGCCGCAGCGGCCCTGTCAACTCTGCCAGCGGTGGCATATCCTGCAGGCTGCGCCACTTCAATTCCAGCGTGTCCCGTTTTTGGGCGATGAGTGTAAGGCCCAGACTGCGTCCCGTAAGACGGATCCGCGTCGCGTGGAGCAGTGTCTCTACGGGACGGGTAGGACGACCGTAGCGGTCCAGTAGTTCTTTTTCCAAATCATTCAATTCTTTTTCGTCGGTAATAGTGGCCAGACGCTGATACATTTCTATCTTCTGTCCGCCGTTGCTGATGTAGGCATCATCGATAAAGGCATCAATATGCGTTTCCATGACCGTTTCCGGTGGCGGCAGTTCATCGCTCTGTCCTTTCTGGGCTTTGGCGATGGCTTTTTCCAGCATGCTGCAGTACATGGCAAACCCGACACTGGCAATATTGCCATGCTGTTCCCGTCCCAGGAGATTGCCGGCACCGCGGATTTCCAAATCGCGCATGGCTATTTTAAACCCTGAGCCCAGTTCGGTAAATTCCTTAATTGCCTGAAGACGTTTTTCTGCCACTTCCGACAGGACTTTATCCCGGCGGTACAGGAAATAGGCATAGGCCATGCGATGACTGCGGCCGACACGGCCCCGCATCTGATACAGCTGGGACAGGCCGAAATGGTCCGCATCATAGATGATGATCGTATTGGCATTGGCTACATCCAGACCGTTTTCGACGAGGCTGGAACACAGAAGAATATCATAGCGGCCTTCATAAAAGTCGAACATGACCTGTTCCAACAGTGTCCCGGCCATCTGGCCGTGGGCGATGCCGATAGATAAATCCGGCAGTAATGCCTGAAGCTGGTCTTTCATTTTTTCGATGGAATCTACCATGTTGTAGACAAAAAATACCTGCCCGCCCCGGTGCTTTTCCCGCATGACCGCGTCACGGACAATACGGGCATCGTATTCGGTGACATAGGTCTGGACGGGGAAACGGTCTGTCGGTGGCGTTTCGATGACACACATCTGGCGCAGATTGACCAGGGACATATGAAGCGTACGTGGTATCGGCGTCGCGCTCAGAGTCAGCACATCGATATGGGCTGCCCAGGCTTTCCATTTTTCTTTCTGGGCCACACCAAAACGCTGTTCTTCATCGACGACAAGCAACCCCAGATCTTTAAATTTCACACGTTTATTGAGCAGACTGTGAGTCCCGATAAGGACATCGATTTCTCCGGTCAGCGTCCGGCGCAGGATGTCCTTCTTTTCCTTTTGTGACCGGAACCGGTTGAGAACATCACAGTTGACACCAAAATTACGGAACCGTTCCGTAAAAGTCTGGAAATGCTGCTGGGCCAGAACTGTCGTCGGGACGAGGACCGCAACCTGTTTGCCTCCCATGACGGCTTTGAATACGGCCCGCATGGCGACTTCCGTCTTGCCAAAACCAACATCGCCACAGACAAGACAATCCATCGGGAATGGTTTTTCCATGCTCTTTTTGATTTCTGCTACGGCTTTCAGCTGATCTTCCGTTTCTTCATAGGGGAACGCATCTTCAAATTCTTTCTGGAATGGCGTATCCGGCGGGAAAGCAAATCCTGGGACGATTTCACGCTTGGCATAGACTGCAACCAGTTTTTCCGCCAGGTCCGTAATCGATTTCTGCGCCTTTGCCCGTGTCTTCTGCCAGTCACTGCCACCCATCTTGTGCAGTTTTGGCGTATCACCTTCATTACCGATATAACGCTGCAGCAGATTAAGCTGGTCCGTCGGGACATACAAGATATCTTTTCCGGCATAATGGATTTCCAGATAATCTTTATGGACGCCGTCGATTTCTATGGTCTTGATGCCGGCGTAGCGGCCGATGCCGTGGACTTCATGAACGACATAATCGCCGGCTTTGAGATCGGTAAATACGTTGATTTCCTGCCCTTTCTGCACGTGATGGCGCAGGCGGTGCTTCTGCATGCCGTAAATATCCCGTTCAGATATGACGACTAACTTGGCATAAGGCAGTTCGAACCCATTTCGTATTTCCCCTTCTGCCAGGTAAATCTGGCTGGCCTCAAGGGGTATCGTCTCTTCGTATGCAGAAACGGAAAATCCGTTCTGGGCAAACCAGCTTTTCAGCGTCGCAATCCGCTGGCGGCTGCCGAGTACAAAAAGAATCGCATCGCCGCTTTCCTGCCAATGCGAAAGTTCATCGTGAAGCAGGTCAAACTGTTTCTGGAAACTGGCCATGGCCTTGGCAGAAAAGCTTGCCGACGAATCTATCATCATATCCGGTACGGACTGAGCCATGAGAGACAGGACAATCTGTGTCCCCTTTCGTTCTGCACCGGACAGAGATCGCCATGAACAGAGCCATTCTTTGTAATCGGCGCTTTCTTTCAGGAATTTCTTTAAATTTTCCCGGCAGCGGTTGGGTTCATCCCAGATAATAACGCCTTCGTCAAGATAATCGAGGATCGTATGTTCTTTGTCTTTATCGCCATCTATAGCAAAAGGAAGGATACGGACCGTATCGGTCTTATCGAGGGATTTCTGGCTCGACGCATCAAAAAAGCGCAGGCTTTCCAGTGTATCGCCGAAAAATTCCAGACGGAGCGGCTGTTCATAGTTTACGGCAAATACATCGATAATATCACCGCGCACAGAAAAATGGCCCCGCCGTTCGACCATATCGACCCGTTCATATCCGTCATCTGCCAGGCGCCGGAGCAGCGTTTCCCGTTCGTAATCCTGCCCGGCAGATACGTTAAACGCTGCTGCATTGACATGTTCCGGCGCCGCGATGAACTGGGCCGCTTCTTCTATCGTCGCGACGACGACACAAAAAGCATGACTGCAGAGTGCCGCCAATACTTCCATCTGCCGGGCTGTCCGTTCCATGCTCTTTGCCGTCGTTGAAAATACGGCCCGGTCCCCTAAGGGAAATGTATAGACGGGTAAATCCGCGGCAAAGAACTGCAGATCCGTCTGCCAGGCCGTTTCCTGCTCTTTCGATGGTACAATGATCAGAGCCGGTTTTCCCGCAGCCATGACAGCCCGGGCGGCAAACGACGTTTTGACCGATCCTCCGACACCGTATATGCTGTGGCACCCGGGCTGGACAAACAAGTCAGCACAGGAATGTATATTGGCATCCTCGTTCATGCATTGAAAAAAAGTATTCATATTACACGACCTCATAGAAAACGGGGCCTTAGTAAAAAATCCCTAAAGCCCTTTTAGTAAACAATGTTCAAGTGACGTTTCATTATATCATAGAACGATTTTTTTTTAAAGACACACTTGGCCCATTCAAAAGAAAGAGGCTGCAACAAAATGGGCTTTTACGCCGTACATTTTGCTCAGCCTCTTCCCGTTTACTGCAGATCGTGCTTCCGCTGGCATCAATTACTCAGGTTTTCCAACGAGCGGTGTCAGCAACTGCCTCCTGCGTCAGGAATAGTCATCCTGGTACTACTTATTATCCGACTGTGGCAGATCGCGGTTGGTACAGATGCGGCCCTGCCTTTTACCGATAGCAGCGATAATTTCGTCTACCCTGGCCGGGTCTTTTTCCATACCCGTTGCCGCCCGGACGAGATTCTTCAGATAATCCCAATCCGTAAACGACCGGGCCATGACGGTAGACGCTTCCTGGTTTCCTCCGCCGTGGAGAGCCATGGCCGTCCAGTTGGAACCGCGGGCCATATGTTCAATAAACCGGCCGGCCCGGAGACGATCCATTGCCGTATAGGCCGGATTGCCCGGATTAAACGCTCTCTGACAGAGTTCTCCTACTTCTTTACTGCGCCTATCCAGTTCAGATGGCGCCGTTTCTCCAAATCCCGCCAGAATATCCCGGGCCAGCCGCACAGCTTCAAAAGGCATCTGGGTACAGGTATACTTACAGGTATGGGACATAAGCGGATTGGGGATCCAGAATCCGCTGGGGTGCTGGAATCCTTCGACGCCCGATGCCAGGGACAATCCGTACACCGTTTCGGCCGTCATGGCCATCTGGGTCAGCTTTGTGCGGATATGCCCGGCTTTCTGGACACCAATCATATCGGCAATGAGGCTGGCCGCACCACACAGGGCCGAACAGCCGCCGGCCTTGCAGCCACCGGCAGTCAGGCGATGGACAGCGGTGAAATAACTCAACAGGCGGCCGACATATTTCGTCTCGCCGCACATGAAGACCCGGTCATTGGGCACGAATACATGGTCAAAGTATACCAGAGCCTGATGGTCGGCATATTTTTTGCCCAGATCAATTCCTTCGATATCACCGCCGACTTCAAAGAAACGCTTATCCTGGGGCGTGCGGCCCAATACAAAGGTCAGGCCCGGCGTATCGGCCGGAACGGCACAGGCCAGAGCAAAATCTTTATCTTCAGGACGCATATTAGTCGTCGGGACGATGACGATTTCGTGAGCGAACAAGATGCCTGTCTGGTTGCATTTATAGCCGCTGATGACGATGCCGTCATCGCGTACTTCATTAATGTGTACGTATGCATCTGGATCAGGCTGTTCGTGAGGGGCCAGCGTGCGCAGGCCTTTGACGTCCGTCACTGTTACCGTACAGGTCAGGTCATTGCGTTGCACATAATCGAGGAATTTCATGAACCGGTCGAAGTAATGAGTTCCCAGATCCTGATCCATATCATAGCAGGCCGGGCCCAGACCGGCAAAGGCTTCTGAACCGGTACAGCGGTGAGTACAACAGCCGACGACTTCCGCAAGAGCACGGGCAGCCCGGGTCTTGCGGTTTGCGTCTTCTGCCGAACGCAGGGGCGCATTGTAAATACTGACCGGCTGTCCGCTGAGATGGGATGGCACCGTAATCAGGTCTTTCCATTCCGGACGGCTCTGCAGGTCATAAATAGTAGAAATGGCATTAAAGCTGGCCGCCAGTGGCGGGAACGTCGTCAAGTCTTCGATTTTTTTGCCCAGAAAATAGACATTCATCGGTTTGCGGGCACGGATACTGGCTTGAAATTGCTCTTTTGTCATCAACATAGTGATTCCTCCTCCCGTACAGTCACAGCATCACACAATAATATGCATCTTTCTGGCTGCCTCCGTTAATTCTTCCCGGAAAGCAGGAGCTGCAATGCGAATCAGCGCTTTGGCACGCTGGGAACAGGTCAGCCCTTTCAGCCGTGCCATGCCGAACTCAGTAACTACATAATCGACATCGTTTCTCGTCGTACTGACACAGGCTCCTTCTGTGAGGACCGGTTTAATCTTGGACACTTTCCCTTTTTTTGCCGTTGCCGTAAAAGCGAGGAACGATTTTCCTCCTTTGGAAGCAGCGGCCCCACGGATGAAATCAATCTGCCCGCCTACACCGCTATAGTTCTTTGTTCCCATCATTTCCGAGCATACCTGGCCGAACAAGTCGATTTCGATGCACGAATTGATGGAAATGACCTGATCATTCATAGCAATGACGCGGGGATCATTGACATACGATACGGGCAGGAAGGCGACACCGGGATTATTGTCAATAAAATCATAGGTCCGGCGGGAAGCAAAGGTAAAGGTCGCAACAGAGGTTCCGCGATGAATCCGTTTGCAGCCGTTAGTAATGACTCCGGCCAGTGTCAGATCAACCATGCTGTCACAAAACATTTCACTATGTACACCCAGATTCCGCTTATCGAGCAGGCTCTGTGCCACCGCATTAGGAATGCCGCCAATTCCCAGCTGCAGCGTGGCTCCATTGGGTATCTCGTCAGCAATCATCTGCCCGATGGCAAGGTCCGTATTGGTAACCGGCGGCGGATCGACTACTGTAATGGGGACATCATTTTCCCATATACCGTCTACTTCTGAAATATGGATAAAGGAACCAAACGACCGGGGCATAGTCGGATTTACTTCTACCAGTATTTTTTCTGCATGATGACGGACTTCACTCAAATCGGCCGCCGTACCGAAACTAAAATACCCGTGCTCATCCATAGGGGATACGGCAGCGTAAAACACATCCGGCTCAGGCAGGACACTGGTCCACACCTGTGGTACCTGACTGTAATGGGCCGGAATATAATCGCCGCGGCCTTCCCATATCATGTTCCTGTCATAAGCACTGACAAAGTGGGAAATGTGATAAATATATTTCTCCATACCGGCTTTCATGTACTCCTGCTGCCGGAGGGGAAGGAGTACACAATGGCGGATATGTTCCAGGTCCAGCTCGGGAGCATACGAGGCCAGTACCTGCAGAATTCCCGTCGGTTCCGCCACCTGCCCTGTGCTGACACAGACATCCCCGTTTTTGAACTGCCTGGCCAGGGATTCAGCCGTCATCTTCTTTTCTTCGTACATGCGCTGCCATTGATTCATCATGTCCGCCTCCTTTTCCCTCCATTCACATGATTTGGGATGGGATATTTTTTCCTTGCCCCTTTTCTCCCGTCTCTACAAGTATATATGAAATAATCGCGCCAATTATTCGTGAGCAAACGGAATGGGGCCGGAGCCCATGATTCAGGCATCGAAAAAAAAGAAGCGTTTCTTTGTGATGTCATTTTGCATCATCAAAAAAACGCTATATCAGAAATGCCGGCTGAACCGTGAGATCATCCCCTATAAAAAGACTGATTTCTGATGCAGGATTACATCAGAAAATATGCAGTCCTGCATCAACAGCCGGATATATTTATTTCTTCTTTCCCAGGGACAGACCGTACTTCTGCATCTTCCGGGATATAGTAGACTGATCAATATGCAGTACATCTGCCATGGCCCGTGTAGAACGGCACTGGGCTGCCGTCATCTGGAGCACTTTCCGCTCCACTTCGGCCATAGTCTGGTTCCACGGGGCCACACGGCGTATAGTGACGATAGCCTCGCTTTCTTCCATCTGGATCTGACTGATAAAATCTTCTGGCCGCAGGTCATCGCCTTCGGTCAGTACGACCAGTGTTTCCATGGCATTTTCCAGTTCCCTGATATTGCCGGGCCAGTCCTGGACCATGAGAAGACGGCAGAGTGCCGGTGTCAGTACTTTATGCTTCTCATATTTTGTATTGAACGTATGGAGAAACTGCGCTGCCAGCGGTATGACGTCCTCCCGCCGTTCCCGCAGCGGCGGAATGTGGATATGGATGACGTGGAGCCGGTAATACAAATCACTCCGGAACCTTCCCTGCTGCACCATGTCCCACAAATTCCGGTTCGTAGCGGCAATAAGACGGACATCAACGTGGATAGACCGGGTAGCGCCAATGCGCTGTACTTCCTGATTCTGTATGACCCGCAACAATTTGGCCTGAGCTGCCAGACTCAGTTCCCCTATTTCATCGAGCAGGAGTACACCCTGATCGGCCAGTTCAAAAAAGCCGGCCTTACCCTGCCGCCTGGCTCCGGTAAAGGCACCGCTTTCATAACCGAACAATTCCGATTCAAAAAGCTCATCGGGGATGGCACCGCAGTTAATTTTCAGGAACGGTTTATCCCGGCGCCGGCTACGATGATAAATTTCATTGACGACGACTTCTTTGCCCGTCCCCGATTCCCCTGTAATCAGCACCGTCGAATCGACATCCGAAACGACCTCGATGAGATGCATGACCTTCTGCATCGCCTGACTGCGGCCGATGACCATATCATGGGAATGACTGCTCAGAACGGCGACTTTGCGTATAAATTCATTCATATGCTGCCGCTGTTCCTTAAATTTTTCCCACAATATCTTCCATGATGACACATCCTGGATATCTACGACGATACAGCGCATCTGATGATTGCGGTCCAGTCCGGGAGTAGACGTATAGACGAGCTTGCGCCCCTTATATTCGACAAGGGAGACGCCGTGCTGCCGTTTATGCAGCGCTTTATCCAGTAGTTCCCGGGGTATCTGCGTTTCTTCCCTGATTGTTTCGATAGACTTGCCTAATATGGCTTTCCGTTTCAGGCCGTATAATGCTTCAAACCGGCGGTTGACCCGTTTGATCATACCCCGGGAATCGAGCACTAAAAGTCCCGTCGAACCGGCTTCCAGCACGGCATCGATTTCCTCTACGACATCGCGCACGACATTCAGTTCCTGAACGGCACAGGAAGACACGCACGATTCATGGACAATGAAGATACTTCCCCGACGTCGCTTTCCTGTCTGCCATGGACGGATATGACAGATGAAATCACGCGATGCAGCCGTTACCACATAGCGGCCTTCACAGTGGACGGCATCAACCGTTTCTCCCAGTCTTTTAATGACTTCCCGGCACGATCCGGGCAATCTCCGTTCCAGATCACAGGCCGCACTGTTCCAATATACGGGAATCCCCTTTTCATTAACCAGTATGAGAATACAATACACCGCATCGGTAATCGCCATAAAATCTTCGCGGGTTAATGCCAACGGTCTCGTATTCATCGCCATACACCTCCGGCAGTGGCAGGAAAACGTGCAGTATCGCAGGGGTAACAAGTCTATACTTTTATTATACCAAAAACAGCCCGCCCCTGTCCTGCACAACGCGAATCACTTTGTGTTACGCAGAAGAAACGAGTTTTTCCCAGCTTTTCTCCTCCTTTCCCTGTTTACGAACATCACTTTTCTTAGTATAATAGTATGTACTGTATTTTTTGATTATTCGATTTCATGAGGTGGAACATGTCATTAGTAGATGAAGTAAATAACCGCCGTACGTTTGCCATCATCTCTCACCCGGATGCTGGCAAGACGACATTGACTGAAAAACTGCTCCTCTACGGAGGTGCCATACATCTGGCTGGCTCTGTCAAAGCGAGAAAGACAGCCAAACATGCCGTATCTGACTGGATGGAAATCGAAAAACAGCGTGGTATTTCTGTCACCAGCTCGGTCCTTCAGTTCGATTATGAAGGCCATCATATCAATATCCTTGATACGCCGGGCCATCAGGATTTCAGTGAAGATACGTACCGTACGCTCATGGCCGCAGACAGTGCCGTCATGCTCATCGACGTCGCAAAAGGCGTCGAAGCCCAGACGAAGAAGCTGTTCCGGGTCTGTAAAGAACGGGGTATCCCCATCTTTACCTTTGTCAATAAAATTGATCATTTCGGCCGTAATCCTTTCGACCTGATGGATGAAATCGAAAATATCCTGGGCATCCACGCGTATCCCATGAACTGGCCCATCGGTCTCAATGGCAATTACCAAGGTATCTATGACCGGACGACAGCATCGATTGAACTGTTTGAAAAAGACACGTCCCACGGCCAGCGTAAGCTGGCATCGACCAAAGGTTCAGCCGACGACCCGGTCTTCAAGGAACTCCTCGATGACGATGTACATCAGGGACTCATCGACGACATCGAGCTCCTCGATATGGCCGGTGACGAATTCGATATGGAGAAAGTAAAAAATGGCCAGCTGACACCGATGTTCTTCGGTTCAGCCATGACCAACTTCGGTGTCAAGCCCTTCCTGGAAGAATTTCTGCGCCTGGCTCCACCGCCCCAGCCCCGTCCCTGTGCCGAAGGCGTAGTCGAACCGACGTCTGATCAGTTCACGTCGTTCGTATTCAAGATTCAGGCCAACATGAATCCCCAGCACCACGACCGCATCGTATTCATGCGCATCTGCTCCGGTCAGTTTGAAAAGGGCATGACCGTTACCCATCGTCAGTCGGGAAAGACCCTGCGTCTCATGCAGCCCCAGCAGTTCCTGGCGACAGAACGGACTATCGTCGAAGAAGCCTATCCTGGTGATATCATCGGTGTATTTGATAATGGCACCATGGGCGTCGGCGATACACTGTACTCAGGCAAAAAGAAAGTCACCTTCAAAGACTTCCCGACTTTCCCGCCGGAATTATTCGCCCGCATCCGTGCCAAAGATTCGATGAAGCGCAAGCAGTTCCTGAAAGGCATGACCCAGCTGGCCCAGGAAGGGGCCGTCCAGATTTACGAAAATCTCGGCTCCATGGAAAGTTATATCGTCGGTGCCGTCGGCCAGCTGCAATTCGAAGTGCTGGAATACCGGCTGAAGCATGAATACGGCGTCGATCTGGAAATGAACACTCTGCCTTACACGGTAGCCCGCTGGATTCAGACCAATGGCCATGACTACAAGGAACTGAAAAATATCGACAGTGCCATGATTGTCAAAGACCACAAGCAGCGTGTCGTACTGCTCATCGCCAACGAATGGCAGACCAACTGGATTGTCGAACGGAATCCGGACTTTACTTTCTGTACGACACCAGATGAACTGGCCATTGACGAACCAGACGAAGAATAACGATTCCGGCACGCATCCCGCGTTTAAGATTCCCTGTCAACTGTCAGATTTTTAATCTCAAACTCAAAAACGAGGCTATCGCATTATGTAATTTTAACCTAATGCGATAGCCTCGTTATTTTTCTTTATCTATGTTTTCCTTATCCAGATCTTCTGAAATCTTGCGTAATACCTTCTTTGCCTGCTGGCGCCGATGCCAGTACCAGAGTCCGCCATAAATCACCGTAATAGCAATAATCAGTATGGTAAGGCGCAGGGTATGATCTTCGAACATGACCACATCGTGTCCAACAAACACTTCACAGGCTACCGACGGAAGCTTGCCAATAAAACAGCCCAGAATATAATCGCGGTAACTGATATGGCTCAGAGCGCCCAGGGCCGTCACCAGTCCGTTGGGTGAATACGGTACAGCCCGTGCTACGGTCATAGCCTGCCACGTGCTGTAATGGTCCAGCTTACTGAGCATTTTACTTTTTTCTATGACTTTTTTGGCTTTGCCCCGGAAGAGAGTCCGCATGAAAAAGAAACTGATGATGACACCGATTGTTTCGGCAATCCAGGAAACGATGGTTCCCTGGAATACGCCGAACACGACACCGTTCGCCGTCGAAATAAAAATTGACGGCAAAAAGCCTACGATGTTGATGACTATATCAATAATCATGCTGACTGCCATAGCCCAGATTCCGAAAGACCGGAGATACGCTATGGTCCCCTGCATATTGCCACTCGTCGAAAGGTCCCAGACGGTGCGGTAAAAATCCGGGATAGCCAGATGAATCCCGGCCAGCATCACGACGAGCATGCCAAAAAATGCGATTTTTATATGCGTTTCGTTTACTTTCATGGTCTTCATACTTCTTCTTTTGCATTCCGTTCCCTAATCTCAGCCATTTCAGCAATACGATCGTGCTTGAGCTTAGTCAGGTACATAGAACCACCGATAATCAAAACGCCGCCTGCTACGGTGAGCAGGGTCAGCATTTCCTGGAATATGACAAAACCCCAGAGGGCATTGAAAAAAACGCCGATATAGGATACAAAACTGACGACGACCGGATTCGCCATGGCGTAGGCATCGGTCATCCAAATCTGGGCAATGACCGTAATCACGCCCAGTGTGATATACCAACCCCATTCCTGCAGATTGGGGACGAGGAAGCTGCCGCCTAATATCATGAGTACAGCTCCTGACAGGGCCGCACAGACGAGGAAATACAAAACGATTTCATAGGGATGGTGCTTTCCCGAATCAGTCAGCTTACTCACTGTCGTATAAGCACCGGCGGCAAACACGGCCTGTGCCAGAGCAAACAGGGAATAGACATTGAATGAATCAAAATTCCATGGCCGGACGACAAGACAACCGCCAGCAAAAATGATAACCAGAGGCAGTTTAGCCCCTTTGGGTAATACCTCTTGGAGAAAGATTGCCGCAAAGAGCATGACAAAAAATGCCGATAGCTGGGAAATGATGGACACGTCTGCCAGGGGCATTCCACGCAGGGCATAGAAAATGCATATCATACCCGTACCACCCAGTATGCCGCGCAGCCATAACGTCGGCCTGTCTTCATGAGACAAATGGACATGATTGGCCCGCATCAGTTCCAGGATAAGAACAGCACTGAGGAAACCGCGGAAAAACGCGATTTCCCCAGTGCTCATGGTATACGATAGCTCTTTGACTATGACGTTTTGAATACTGAACGCCAGAGCAGATAAAATGGCATATACAACGCCTTTGTTCATATAAAACCAGAGCGCCTCTTTTCTATTGCTTCTTGCTGATATCGTCGATAAAGGACAATACAGCCTGCTTCATATCTTCTTTTTCAATACTATCTGCAAAGCGGACCGGCTTCTGCTGCAACGCGGCCAGCGGTTCCGGCAGGGCGATGCCGGTCAGACTGCTGATAGACTGGAGCATGGCAAACGGATCGTCACTGGACGGCAATGCCAGGGCCTTGCAGATAACTGGCGGAAATTTGTATGGATGAGCCGTAGACATGATGACCGTATGACGCCCCTGGTCCATGCCCTGCTTGTGACGGTTCAGGTACACGCCATAGGCGACAGCCGTATGCGGATCCAGGAGATAGCCAAAGTCGTTATAGACGTGATTGATGACAGCTTCTGTTTCATCATCATCAATCCAGCCGCCACAGAATTCCTCCTGCAGCCAGGCCAGTTCGTCTGCGTTGACCGCCATCTTTCCCGTTTCCTGCAGGTCTTTTTCCCACTGGGCCACGCGCTGGCAATCGCCTTTGGCAACATAGAACAGAAATCGTTCAAAATTACTGGACAGAAGGATATCCATGGACGGGCTGTCCGTCGTATAGAAATCGCGGTTCATGTCATAGACACCGGTTTCAAAGAAATCGGCGAGGACCTTATTGCGGTTCGATGCACAGATGAGCCGGCCGATATGAGCCCCCATCTTTTTGGCAAACCATCCTGCCAAGATATTGCCAAAATTCCCTGTCGGCACGACGACATCAAATGATTCATCGGGAGCGATGACACCGTTGTCTACAAGGCGTACCCAGGTCGAAACATAGTAGGCAATCTGTGGAAAGAGCCGGCCGATATTAATGGAATTGGCACTGGAAAAGAGAACGCCATGGTCATGGGCATAGGTATTGACTTCTTCACTCGTAAAGACCCGTTTCAAAAAGCTCTGGGCATCGTCAAAATTTCCGTGTATAGCACTGACGCGGACATTCTTCCCTTCCTGTTTCTGCATCTGCTGCTTCTGCATGGGGCTGACGCCTTCGCTGGGATAAAAGACCATGATATTCGTGCCATTTACGTCTTTAAACCCTTCGAGAGCTGCTTTGCCCGTATCACCGCTGGTTGCCGTGAGGATGAGGATATCGCGCTTTTCTTCTTCCTGTACCTTGGCAGCTGTCAACAGATAGGGAAAAAGGGATAAGGCCAGATCTTTGAAAGCCAGTGTGCGGCCGTGATACAATTCGGCAACAGAAAGATCCGTATCGATTGAATGAAGCGGTACAATGCGGTCATCACGGAACGTCTGATCATTGTAGGCAGCATCAATCATTTTCTGCCGCACTTTAGGCGTAAAATTCGTAAAAAAGTACGCTAAAACAGCATCAGCGATTTCCTGATAGGACTTTTCTTTCAAATCTGTATACGATAATACCTGTTCCGGGAATTCTTCCGGGACATATAGTCCGCCATCGCGGGCCAGGCCATGTAATAATGCATAAGACGGAGTAACGGTTTCTTGCGAACGAGTGCTTCTGAACTTCATGGGACCCTCTCCTTTATTTCATTCAGTAATAGCAGAATCAATCTGCTGCTTTATTATATCATACTTAAACCATGGCGTCAGCCTTGTCTGAAGCCGGTCAGACGACCTGGAACAAGTAGAATTTCAAATAATTTGTTTCCGGCACATTCCAGAGAATAGGATGATCCGGCGACTGCTGGCGCCCTTCAATCTGGCGCAGGTGGACACCGGCATCGGAAGCCGCATCGGCCAGCATGGACCGGAACAAATCATCGCGCATGAAATGAGAACACGAACAGGTAGCCAGGTACCCGCCCCGGGGCAGCAGTTTCATGGCTTTCAGATTGATTTCCTTATAACCACGGATGGCATTGCGCACCGTATGGCCCGATTTGGTGAAGGCTGGCGGATCGAGGATGATGAAATCATAGTCATGGTTTTTATGGTCTGCCAGGTCCGTCAGAAGGTCAAAGACATTGGCCTGCATTGCCGTAACCTTGTCTTCCAGTCCGTTGCGGCGGATATTTTCCCTCGTCATGGAAACGGCTTCGTCCGATATATCGACGGCGGTAACACTGGCCGCTCCTCCTCTGGCTGCATTGAGGGCAAAGGCTCCCGTGTGGGTGAAACAGTCCAGTACATGATGGCCTGCGGCAATTTTGGCTACGGCCAGACGGTTATATTTCTGATCGAGGAAAAAACCCGTCTTCTGGCCGTTCTCAACATCTACGTCATACAAGATGCCGTTCTCATCAATCGTCGTAAGGGCGCTGCCTGGTTCCGGCAGATAGGGCGTCTCGTACCAGCCCTTGTACTGTTCCATCCCGTCCAGTTCGCGGACGCGGACATCGTTACGTTCGTAAATTCCCCGGATGATGACGCCCATATGGCGCAGCTGGTCTGTCAATGCCTTGAAGATGACCGGTTTTACGACATCCATGCCATAGCAAAGTGTTTGGGCTACGAGCAGGTCATTGTACCGGTCAACAGTCAGACCCGGCATTTCATCAGCATCACCAAAAATAAGGCGGCAGCAGGAAAAATCTTTCTCTCCCATGACGGTCCGGCGGTATGCCAACGCATACTGGACACGGCGCTGCCAGAAGGCTTCATCAAAGCGGTCATTGGCATTGCGTGATATGATGCGGACCCGGATTTTAGAAATATCATTGGCAAATCCCGTTCCCAAGTATTTTCCTTTTTCACTGAGGACATCTACCAAGTCTCCTGTCTTGTACTGCCCATCGACATGGGTCACTTCTTCTCCATAGACCCAGGGATGACCGCTGCGGGCAGCCCGTTCTCCTTTGCGGGTCAGGTACAATTTAGCGTAAGGTCTCATATGACTCCTTTATATTATACAAAAATGGTAAACAAAAGATAAATCAAATTTAAGATTATCTTTAATTATGGCAAATATTGTAGAGAAGTGCAATAGCCAGACCAGAAAATAAGGCCAGGACCACTGCAATACAGCGTTTCCCGGCCTTGATATATCCAGTTTCCGTTATTTAGCCTGCAATTTTTTGATTTCCCGCTGAAGGATAGGCATAACTTCAAACAAATCGCCTACAATGCCATAATTGGCAAATTTGAAAATGGGTGCGTCCGGATCCGTATTGACGGCAATGATCAGTTCTGCCTCTTTCAGGCCCAGTTGATGCTGGATGGCACCGGAAATTCCCAGAGCGATGTAAATCTTCGGAGCTATTTTTTTGCCTGTCACGCCAACCTGTGCATCATGGGGCATCCAGCCGTTATCGACCAGCGGTTTGGAAACGCCCAGCGGCGCGCCAATGGACTCGGCAAAGGCAGCTACCTTTTTAAGGCCGTCTTCGTCTCCTACCCCCCGGCCGGCTCCGACAACCAAATCAGCCGTTTCGATAGTCAGCGTTTCATCGAGCGGCGGCAGGCTTTCAAAGCCGGTCACCTTCTGGGATACGGTACGCGTACAGGAAAGACCGTCCTCTTTGATGACTTCTCCACTGCGGCTGCTGTCAAACGTATTGCCCCGGAAAATCCGTTCGCCAATCGTAGCCAGCTGGGGACGCGTCGTCGTCAGAATCTTAACGAACAATTTTCCCGTGTAAGCCGGCCGTATCCAGGTAAGACTGTCATCGTCTCCTTCGTACCGGCAATCGATGCAGTCGGCAACGAGTCCCAGATTCATAGCGGCAGAGAGCCGTCCACCCAGGTCACGGCCGTCAGGAGATGCGCCAATCAGCATAGCACTGGCTTCATATTTTGTCAGGATCTGCTGTACGATTTCCGTGTACTGCGAGGCATCAAACGTATCCAGCCCATCGCGGTTAACGACGACCGCCACATCAGCGCCATAGCCTATAATATCAGAAGCCGCTTCTTCTGCTCCCTTACCCACGAGAAGAGCCATCAGGGCTTTATTTCTGCTATCGGCCAGTTCCCGGCCTTTTCCCAGCAGTTCAAGGCTCAGCTGTGACGGTTTCCCATCCACTAATTCTATGTACACCCAGATATTGTGTTTCTTTTCCATAACCATGCGCCTCCTTATATCAGTTTTTTCGCTGCCATATCTGCCATCAGTTTCTGGACAGCTTCTTCTGTCGTATTGCCGTCAATCATGATGCCGACAGCATGTTTTTCCGGCGCAAACACTTCGGTAACATCCGTTGCCGAACCGGCACTGCCCGATTCAGACGGATCGAGTCCGATATCTTCCAGCCGCCAGACATCAAAGACGGCTTTTTTTGCTTTCATCTTGTTACGGATACTGGGTGAACGGGGCACGTTCATCGTTTCCATGACTGAGCAGACTGCCGGAAGCTTCGTTTCTACTGTTTCCATTCCACCGTGATTCTTCCGCGATGCCCGGATCACCCCATCTTCTGCCGTGAGGCTTTCTGCATACGTTATGAGACTGAATCCCAGGTGTTCGGCAATAGCTGGCGGAATCTGTCCCGTATCACCGTCAGCCGATTGTTTTCCTGTAAGGACCAGATCGACAGGCGCCAGTTTTTTAATGGCCAGGGCAAGGATTTTCCCCGTCGCCAGCGTATCGGACCCGGCCATGCGTTCATCGGACAGAAGGACGCCGCTATCGGCCCCCATGGACACGCCTTCCCGCAGAGCTTCACTGGCCATAGCCGTCCCCATGGAAACCAGAGTCACTGTACCTCCCTGTGCTTCTTTAATGGCAATGGCTGCCTCAATGGCATTCTTGTCTACGGGGTTCAGCATCGTCGGCGCCCCGACACGGACCAGATTATGATTCTGACTGTCAATCTGGATATCCGAAACGGCTGGTACTTGTTTAATCAGTACTACGATATTCATACAACACTCCTCCTTTAGTCTAGCCGAATTATTTATGTATTAATATTATATATATTATCTCACGGTCACATAAATTTATCAAGAAATAATGTTTATTATTTTATAAAAAAGTTTGTAAAAAGAAAAGCATCCGGAAACGGATGCTGGTTCATATTATATATGCACACATTGTCTGGTCATCTTACAGGTAGCCCCGCTCACACAGGCTGACAAACACACCGTCACCGATGATGATGTGGTCCAGGATTGGGATCTCCATGACATCACCGGCTTGTACGAGGCGGCGCGTGACATCGATATCTTCCTGACTCGGCTCAGGATTGCCACTGGGATGATTATGCAGCAGGACGACAGCGGCCGCATTACACTGCAGCGCGTAGCGGAACACGTCTCTTGCCTTGGCCAGGCTGGCATTAATAGTCCCTACGGTCAGAGTCTGGACGCGCAGGAGTTGATTCTTCGTCGAAAGGTACACGGCGGCAAACCGTTCCTGCGGTAGGAAGCGCATGTCTTCCATGACGTATTCGGCAATGACCTGAGGTGAACTGAAATCGGGATTATCCCGGCGTACCCGGCAGCGGACGATGCGCCGGCCGAGTTCCACGGCTGCACAAAGAGTGACAGCCTTGTCCGGGCCGATGCCGCGGATCCGGCATAATTCACTCAGCGTGATTTCGCCAAGACAGCCCAGATTACCTCCCGGCAGGGACGCCAGCAAATTCCGGGCCATATCCAGTACTGAACAGCCCTGGGTACCGGTCCGCAGGAGAATGGCCAGAAGCTCTGGATCCGTCAGCAGGCGGGCGCCATGCTGGATCAGTTTTTCCCGTGGTTTTTCCCGCGACGACAATTCTTTCAGACAAGTCATCCGATAATTTTTGCCTTCTGGAGCAGCGTATAGACCTGGGATAACGGCAGGCCAACTACGTTCGTATAGGAACCGTTGACTTTTTCAACGAAGACAGCGGCCTTTCCCTGGATACCATAAGCCCCGGCTTTATCCATGGGTTCACCAGAATGGACATAGTCCTTGATTTCACTGTCTTTCAACTTCCGGAACCAGACTTTGGTTTCCACGACTTTGGTATAAGTCTTTTTACCGCGCACCAGTGCTACGCCCGTGAACACGGAATGTTTACGGCCCGATAATTCCTGAAGCATGCGCATGGCATCTTTTTCATGCTTCGGCTTACCCAGGATTTCCCCGTCGAGTGCCACGACCGTATCGGCACCCAGTACCCACTGACCCGGATATTTGGCCGCTACATCATTGGCTTTACCCAGTGCCTGGGCCAGGACAAATTTAGCAGGATCTTTCTTTTTAGGTGCACCTTCTTCATAGGTGCTGGGATTGACCATATAGGCTACCCCAATCTGAGACAGCAATTCCCGGCGCCTCGGTGAAGCGGAAGCCAGAATAAGCATAATAAAAAAACCTCCTTATCCTTATATACTATTATAACCGGCGGAAAATAAGAAATGCCAGTATAATGCCAAGAATACTCAGCAGATTAGGGGCAAAATGAATGCCGAACTGGATCTGCATGACATACAGATTCAGATGGACGTTCTGAATATCAAATATTTCATAATGCTGGGACAAGAGCGGCATGAGACTGCCAAAGCTGACATGAGACAGCAGTTCTCCCAGGATTCCTCCCAGAATACCGCCTACGACAATAAATAAAATAAAAAGCAGGACACTATGTGTACCTAATACTTTCATACGCACATCTCCTCTGCAATAACTACGAACTTCATTATACCGTTATTACCGGTACAGCGCAACGATAAGACAGAAAAAGGCCGCTTTTCTCAGTTAATTTTAATATACTGAAAAAAAGCGGCTTATTTTCTCATTTCATTTTAATCTTATTGTTTCTTATTTATTTTTCTTCTGCATCTTAGCCCAGGTATCGCGCAAGCCGACGATACGGTTCACGACGATATGATCTTCTGTCGTATCGGGATCAATGACAAAGTACCCTTCCCGCAGGAACTGGAAGTGGTCGCCCGCTTTATACTGTTTAATGCAGGCTTCCGCTTTGCTGTGATAGACATCGAGGCTGTGCGGGTTGATTTGGGAGAGGAAATCCTTGTTGTTTGTTTCTTCTTCGTCTTCATTGTCGCTGTCCTTGAGCAGGTAATCGTAGACTCTCGTTTCAACATCGACGGCATCGTCTGCATTGACCCAATGGAGGGTCCCTTTGACTTTGCGGTTGGCGTTCTTGCCCGTACCGCTCATGCTTTCCGGATCATGACTGCAGTGAATTTCTACGATATTGCCATTTTCATCTTTAATGACTTCTTCACATTTGATGATATATGCATATTTGAGGCGAACTTCCTTGCCCGGAGCCAGGCGGAAGAATTTCTTTACCGGTTCTTCCATGAAATCTTTGCGGTCGATATAAATATTCTTGCTGAACGTCATCTGACGCGTACCCATGGCTTCATTTTCCTGATTATTTTCTGCCGTAATGGTTTCCGTTTTGCCATCGGGGTAATCCGTAATGACGACTTTGATGGGGTCAATGACAGTCATGATGCGCGGAGCCTTGAGTTTCAGATCTTCGCGGATGCAGTATTCAAGGAGGGAAATATCGACCATGCTGTCAGCTTTGGCCACACCGATGCGTTCGCAGAAATCACGGATGGATTCCGGTGTAAATCCGCGACGGCGGATACCAGCAATGGTCGGCATACGGGGATCGTCCCAGCCGCTGACAATGCCCTTTTCGACGAGGACGCGGAGTTTGCGCTTACTCATAACCAGATTCGTCACATTGAGGCGGGCAAATTCAATCTGCCGGGGCAGCTGGCCTTCCGGATCTTCCCAGTCCTGAATGCACCATTCATAGAGAGGACGATGGTCTTCAAATTCGAGAGTGCAGATAGAATGGGTGATCCGTTCAATAGCGTCAGAAACAGGATGAGCAAAATCATACATAGGATAAATGCACCATTTGTCACCCGTACGGTGATGAGTAGCATGAAGAATACGGTAGATGACAGGGTCACGCATGTTGATATTAGGGCTTGCCATATCAATTTTGGCACGCAGGACCTTTTCGCCGTCGGCATATTTCCCGGCCTTCATTTCTTCAAACAGGCGCAGGTTTTCTTCGACACTGCGGTTGCGGTACGGACTTTCTTTTCCCGGCGTATTGAAGGTACCACGGTACGCTTTAATCTGTTCGCTTGTCAGATCATCGACATAGGCCTTGCCCAGTTTGATCAGTTTGACCGCATATTCATAAATTTGATCAAAATAATCTGAAGTATAATACAAGCGGTCTCCCCAGTCAAATCCCAGCCATTTGACATCCTTTTTGATGGATTCAACAAATTCTGTATTTTCTTTGGACGGATTCGTATCATCAAAGCGCAGATTCGTCAGACCGCCGTATTTTTTGGCAATGCCAAAATTCAGGCAGATAGACTTGGCATGACCGATATGCAGATACCCATTCGGTTCAGGCGGGAAACGGGTGTGTACGCGCTTCCCATATTTATTCGACGCATTATCTTCATCGATGAAATTTTCAATAAAGTTCTTAGTGATTTCAGTACCCATATAGTGTCGCTCCTCGCTATTACAATATAATACTCTCACATTGTATCATAAATATCGCTTCAACACTAGCATATATCAACATCTGACAGTGTCAAGATGTTGCGGTAATTTTGGGAGATGAGAGGAGCGTTTTTGCATCGCTACATAATCCTCATCCGCCAAGAGTCCCCCTGTTCAGTCGCGGCGGATGAGGAGATGGATGCCTTCTTTTTTGTAGGTCTTGTAGATGCTTTTGATGAACTGGTGCTTGAGAACGGCTTCATCGACGATATTACGGATACGCAGGACGACGTTGAAAGAGATACCGTATTCCCCCATCTGGTCATAGCGTACGAGGGGCTCGAAACCGGTGACGCCGTACTCGCTGTGGTCGAGGATATGGCGGGCTACGCTGAGGGTGACGTCTTCGACGTGCTGCAGGTCGTTATCATAAGTAATAGTCAAGGGAATGGAAATGGTACATTCGGCCAAGGGCTGTTCATAGTTAGTCAGTGTCGCAGTGGCAATGCTCTTGTTGGGGACGATGACCATATTCCCCGTCGCCGTGCGGATGGTCGTATTACGCCAGTTCATGTCGACGACGCGCCCCGCTTCGCCGCTGGCCAGGCGGATATAATCGCCCATGTGGACCTGTTTGGACACGAGCGTCGTAATGCCGGAAAAGAGGTTGGCCAAGGTATCCTGCAAGGCCAAGGCCGATGCCAGGCCGCCGGCGCCGAGGGCTGTCAGGAGCGGTGAAATGGAAATGCCGTAGGAACTGAGGATGAAGAGGATGCCCATAATGTAGACGCCGAGGTCGACGACGGTCGTCAGGATGGACGTCGTCGCCTGCTTGTCGCCGCTCTTGGAGAGCTTATCCTTGAGGAAAGACGAAATCGTATGGGCACAGAAGAAGGTCACCGTAATGATGACGACACTGTGATAGTGATAGGACAAGATATTTTGGACGAAGTTAGGCAGATTCAGGATATCCTTGGTCAGGCGGATGCCCAGGAGAATACCGAGGAGGGTCGGCATGAAGCGGAAGACATTGCGCCAACTGTCCCGCGGGACTTTCGTCACGCGGCTCAATACCTCGATGACGCCCCGGAAGACGCCGTGCAGGATGGCGATGCCGATGATGATAAATAAAATAAAGGCCAGGAAATGCACGTGCGGCCCGCCGTGTTCCAGCTCAAAGGTAAACGTATTGACAATGTAATCCATAAAAAAATCCTCCCCCGAAGAAACAAATCAGAAAGTACGATTTATTATACTCCGGAGAAGGACAAACAACAACTCAAGAACGGTTACAGTTCCATGTCATTTATGATATGACACTTGATGTGCAACCTGAAGAAAGCAGGTGAGCTCAGTTCCATGTCATTTATGATATGACACCTTTATTGTAAGGCCCTTTCAAAAGGCGTATACTAAAGAAAAATCAGACCATGGGAGTGACATCATGGAAATACGAATCCCTGCTTCTGCCCGAAAGCAACCGGGTCGGCATCGTCACCTGCCGTGATACCCCCTGGGCCCAGCTGCCGACCATCACGGCTGATACCTTGCGCCACATTCCCCTACTCATCTCGTTACGGACGGCTACGGCAACCTTCGATATCCGTCAGTGGTCACAAGGAAGCATAACGGCAGAAAACTTGAAGGTCGTCGGAAAATTCGACCTCATCGCCAATGCAGTCCAGATCATCCGGACAGGCATTACCAGTGCCCTCGGCATCGACGAGCTCTTCCAACTCCAGACACCGGATTTGGTCTTTATCCCCTTGGAGCCAGCCGTCACCGTCTCATGTCTCGCAGCCTGGAAAAAATACCAGCTCCTGTCGCCGACGTGCGAAGCCTTTTTGAAGGGCCTGAAAGAAGAGATTCATCTACCAGGAAAGGATTGATAATGATGTTAGATTTACGGGTACTCAATTATTTCCTCACCGTCGCCCGAGAAGAAAGCATTACCCACGCAGCCGAAGCCCTGCACTTGTCCCAGCCGACACTGTCGCGGCAGTTGCGTGACATGGAAGAGATGCTGGGAAAAGAACTGATGATCCGCGGCCCCCGTCGCATTACGCTCACCGAGGAAGGCCTATTCCTGAAAAAGCGGGCTGAAGAAATCCTGTCTTTAGCCAGCCATACGGAACAGGAACTGCGCAGTGACGATACGGAACTAAACGGAAACATCCGCATCGGTTCGGCTGAATCCGACAGTGTCCGCTTCATCATGCAGACTGCCCATAAACTGCAAAGCCACTACAAGAACCTCCATTTCCACGTTACCAGTGGCGATGGACAGGCCATCATGGAAGCCCTCGACAAAGGACTCATCGACGTCGCCGTCGTCTACGGTCATGTCGATACGGAAAAATATGAGGTCCTGCCCTGCCCATACACCGATCACTGGGGCCTTCTTTTGCAGCGCAGCCACCCGCTGGCAGCCAGGGAGGCAATCCGGCCACAAGATTTATGGTCGGAAAATCTCATCCTGTCCCAGCAGGTATTGCAAGCCAACAGCCATGGCAATAAATTGCAGACATGGATAAAAAAGCCCTTTGCCGAATTGAACATCCAGGCAACCTACAATCTGGCCTATAATGCATCCCTCATGGTCCGCGAAGGGCTGGGGTCCTGCATCATGTTGGAAAAAATCATCAACGTGCCCCCCTATGACCCGGCGCTCTGCTTCCGCCTCTTGGACCCGTTGTTGGAGGATACCCTGTTCATCGTATGGAAACGATTCCAAATATTCTCCAAAGGGACCCAGCAATTCATCCATCTCTTGAAGGAAGATGCAGAAAAAATAAGCCAGCTATAAAACCTCACTGTTCAATGTTTTTGATAAAGTGAGCCGGTACGCCGCCGACGACAGTATACGGTGGGACGTCCCGGTTCACGACGGCACCGGCTGCGACGATGGCATAACGGCCGACAGTGACCCCAGCTGTTATGGTCGCATTAGCCCCAATCCAGACGCCTTCATGCAGGACGATCCGGCCCGGCATGAGCTCACTCCGTTTATCCGGGGCTGGATGATGATTGAGCGTAGCTAGGACAACATTATGTCCAATGAGGACATTATCGCCGATGAAAATACCTCCCTGGTCCTGGAACTTGCAGCCGCTATTGAAGAAGACATTCTTGCCAAGATGGATATTCTTGCCAAAATCCGTATAAAACGGTGGAAAGAAGGCAAATGTATCATCGACAGGACGGCCGATGAGCCGTGAAAAAAGTTGGCGCAGTACTTCCGGTTCATGGTACTGTGTATTGATTTCCATGAGAATCTTCTGCGCCTGTCGGCTGTAAAAGCGCATGGTTTCAATTTCGTCTGCTGTCGTACCGATGACCGGCTCCCGGCTCCATCGTTTCAAGGCTTGCGATAAAGATAACATATGAAGGATCCTTTCTAAGGTTCTTACTTTTATTTCAAGGCATCGTCAAAAAATTGGACCAAATCGGCAAAAGGAATCTTATCCATCTGATCATATAAATCGGTATGCGTAGCCCCGGGAACAACGATTTCCCGTTTCGGAGCCTTCAATTTAGCATACGCCGCATCGGCAAAGTATTTCGAGTGAGCTTTCTCACCGGTAATGAGCAGGACCGGACGCGGGCTGATTTCATCAATGTGTTCCATGAGAGAGAAGTTGAAGAATCCATACGGCGTTGTCGAATCCCAGGCCAGTGTATTGGAGTTGATGGACCGCGGATGATATGCCCGCCCTACGTAATAATCATAAAATCCTTTCACTACACTATTTGCATCGGCTGGCAGTTTGTCTGGAAACATCGTATCATGAGAAATGACATGTCCCTGCGCATCGACGGCCAGTTCATGCGAGCCCGGGATAGCTTGCCCTTCTTTGGCTTCTTTGTCCCGCATAACAGCCAAATGTTCCTTCACTTTTTCCCGCTGTTCCGGCGTATAGTAATCTCCTTGATAGTGATTGCGGATACTGTCGGACATATCATACATCGCTGAAGTTGCGACGGCTTTGATGCGCGTGTCATTGGCAGCAGCCGTCAGGGCCATACCGGACAGACCACAGATGCCAATAGCCCCTACTTTATCGGGATTGACGAATTTCAAATTACTGATGAAATCGACAGCAGCACTATAATCTTCTACAAAGATATCAGGCGAAGCCATATTACGGCGCTTGCCCCCGCTTTCTCCAGTCATGGACGGATCAAAGGCGACAGCAACATATCCGTGTTTTGCCATTTCCTGAGCATATAAGCCGGAAGATTGTTCTTTGACAGCGCCGAAAGGCCCCGAAACGACGACGGCCTTATATTGCTTCTGGGCATCGAAATTTTTCGGCAAATAAAGGTGGCCAGCGATGTCGAAACCATAACGGTTCTGAAAGCGGACATTCTTCGTTTCAATCTTGGGGTCAACCTTGAATACCCGTGTATCATTCGTTAATTCGCTGATGGAAGACTGTTTCATCTGCGATCTCGCCTGCAAAACCGCTGCCGGTGTCGCCGCATATGCGGCACCCGTGCCGAATCCAGAAAAGGGAAAGGTACTCATACATAAAGCAGCCGCTATTAATAAGACTTTCTGATGTTTTTTCATGTTACATACTCCTTTTTCAACACTTTTGAAACTCTCTATTGCTTGATTACAGTATACTTTGCTATCTATTAAATAACAAATACCTATGAACTTTGTTAATCAATGCTTTTTTGCTATGATTGTTTAAATAAAAAGAAGGCTGCCTTATTCAGACAACCTCCTTCTTTTTCTATCAGCGATTCAAGCTCTGAACCCACTGCTGAACCGTACTTTCCGACACATTGGACGGGAAACGCTTGCCTTCCAGCCAGCTGCCCGTGCCGGCCATCTGCTGCAAATCTTTGCCGCTGTCACCGAGGCCCGAGCTGGCCGACGTGGCAAAGGGGATGACCGTCTTGCCACTGAAGTCATTGTGCTTGACAAAAGTATCTACCGGCCAGGCAGCGATGCCCCACCAAATAGGATACCCGATAAAGACCGTATCGTAGCCTTCCCAGTTGTCGGCCTTATCCTTGACCAAGGGAATGTCGCGCAGGCTGGCATCATCGTGTTCGCGATAGACGCGGCTGTCTTTATTGTTGTAATCCAAGTCGGCATCGGTATAATCGTTCGCCGGTTTCAATTCCAGGACATCGCCGTTCGTCGCTTTAGCGATATAATTGGCGACGTTCTTCGTATGGCCGCCGGCCGAATAATAGACGACCAATGTCTTACCATTGCCCTTGGCCGGAGCCTGGGCCGCCGTATCGGTCTTTTTCGATGTGTTTGAAGACGTATCTGCACTGTTTGTATTTCCACAGGCAGCTAGGCCCAGGACCATGAGGCTGCTCAGGGCGAGCATTAATATTTTCTTCATCATCAGCTGTTTACCCCCTGATTATTTCAAATAAGTATGGAAGAAATCGGCCATCTTGTCGAAGGGAATCTTATCGGTCTGATCGTAGAGGTCCGTGTGGGTCGCACCGGGCACGATGAGGAGTTCCTTATTATCCCCTTTGAGGCGTTTGAAGGCATCTTCACTGAAGTAGCGGGAATGGGCCTTTTCGCCGTGGATGACCAGGACGGCACTCTGTACTTCGCTGAGGTTCTGCAAAATCGGGTCGGAAATGAGGCCCATAGCCGACGTGACGTTCCAGCCGCCGTTGGAGTTGAGCGAACGGGGATGGTAGCCGCGCGTCGTCTTATAGTAGTTGTAGTAATCCTTGACGAACCGCGGTGCATCAGCCGGAAGGTTGTCGGGCACACCGCCGGCCCGTTTATAATAGCCATTCTTATAGTCGATGGTCCGCTGGTCACTGATGGCTTTGCGCGTCGCCATCCGTTCTTTCTGAAGCGTATCGGCATCCTTTTCATAATCGAAGTAGCCGTTCGCCGTAACGCGGCTCATATCGTACATAGTCGATGCGACCGTCGCTTTGATGCGCGTATCGTTAGCGGCCGCATTGAGGGCAAAGCCGCCGAAACCGCAGATGCCGATAAGGCCGACGCGGTCGGGATCAACATTGTCCTGCGTCGAAAGGAAGTCAACAGCCGCCGAGAAATCTTCTGTGCTGATGTCCGACGAGGCCACATAGCGAGGAGTACCACCGCTTTCCCCGGTAAAGGACGGGTCAAAGGCCAAGGTCACGAAGCCCTTTTCGGCCATGGTCTGGGCATATAAGCCCGATGCCTGTTCCTTGACGCCGCCAAAAGGACCGGATACGGCCAGGGCCGGCAGCTTGCCTTTGACGCCTTTCGGCGTGTACATATCAGCCGCCAGGGTAATGCCGTAGCGGTTGACGAAGGTCACTTTCTGATGATCGACTTTGTCGCTCTTTTTGAAAGTCTTGTCCCATTCCTGAGTCAATTTCAGGTTTTCCTTGACAATCTTATTCGGTCCTTCGTGCCGTGCATTGACGGTCTTATACGTCGTCTGTGCTGTTTCTTGTGCCATCGCTGTCACACCCCCTACTGCCATCAACCCTGTCAAAGCTAACGTAAGCATGAATTTAGATTTTAATTTCATAGCAGCCTCCATTATATACAATAAAAAAAGTTTCAATTTCTTTGCTTTCGTTTATATATAGTATAGACGAGGCAGCAAACGATATCAAATGCCTATGGTCTTAATGTATCCATGCTTTTTGACTATGTTTTTCTACTCTCCATACACGTCCTTGGCATAGCCAAAGGCCGCCCAGGCTTTGGGCCAGCCGCTGTAAAAAGCCAGCTGCGTAATGATTTCTGCCATTTCTTCTTTCGTGACGCCGTTCTTCTTGGCCGTCTGGATATGATACTTCAAAGAACTGTCCGTAATCCCCTGAGCGATCAGGGCCGAAACGGTGACGATGCTGCGGTCGTGCAGGGAAAGGACATCGTTCTTGCTCCACACTTCGCCAAAGAGGATATCATCGTTATAACGGGCAAAATCAGGGGCAAAGTTCCCCAGCTGCTGCCGCCCTGCGGTCTGGACAATTTTAACGGCTTTTTTCGGCTGATTATCAGTTGTATTCATGGCAAATGCATCTCCTGTTCCCAAAAATCCTATCCCGGCCAGGGCGATGAGCCCGGCTGCTAACAACGGCTTACGGAAGAGCTTCATAATCAGCCTCCTTGACGGCTTCACACCATTCCGTACTCGTATCGGTCCCGTCGACTTCGATGGCCAGATGCTGGAAGGCACTGTCCTTGGCGGCACCGTGCCAATGCTTGACGTTGGCCGGGATGTGGACGACGTCGCCGGCATGGAGCGCCTGGGCCGGTTTCCCCCATTCCTGATACCAGCCGCGGCCGGCCGTGACTAACAGCATCTGGCCGCCGCCTTTTGTAGCATGATGGATGTGCCAGTGATTGCGGCAGCCCGCTTCAAAAGTCACATTGCCGACGACGACCTGCTTCAGTGAGATCATATTGAGATAGCTCGTACCGTCGAAATACTGGGCGTAATCGACATTTTCCCCGCCGATGGCAAAGGGACCGTTCTTTTTGATTTCTTCTAAATTCATGATTTCCCTCTTTTCACCTGATAAATCAAATAATCAAGACAATCGAGCTGGCGCTGGCCGTCATGTATGCGGCGGAGCAGTTCTTTCCGATGCTGCCGCAGGCGGCAAAGCTGTTCACTGCCGTTGCCCGCTGCTGCATAGCCGTCAATGAAGCCTTCCGAGCAGCCCGCATCGACCAGGTTCTGCCGTACTTTTTCATCCAAGGCATCCACCTCCTGAAACCTCATTTTCCTTACATTCATATCTTATCAAGGTTTCTATGAAATGTGAAATACCTATTGTTTAGCTTTAGCTATACACGAAATAAATGCCAAATCAGTAATTCTCTAAACCTGAGATGTGCCGTTTATTTCGTATCTGTTTGAACTTTAATTTGTTCGTATTCTTTCCGAGGGTAGAAATACCAGGTTACATCATGATTATCTTCCGGGCTGATAGCGATGTGAGCAAAATGACTGCCAGGAGCTGCACCATGCCAATGAATCACACCGGACGGGCAATAGACGACATCGCCGGGATGCATGACCTGGACGGCACCGCCTAAGGTCTGCGTATAACCGATGCCGTCGGTGGCAATTAGAATTTGTCCTCTCTTATGACTATGCCAACGATTGTACGTCCCTTGCGGGAACGCCGTTATTTAAGGTAACATATTCCATGATATAATCTCCTCTCGCGTGACTTTTAAAAGCAACCATTATTCCTGAAAATGAAGGGGCATCTGGGCGTAGCTTTCTTCCAGAGAATCACTGGGGTGATAGTAGCGCTTCGTGCCGTCTAATTTGGCGATTTCCTGCATTTCATCTGCCGTCAGGGCAAAATCGAAGATAGCGAAGTTGGCCCGGATATGGTCGGGGTTCTTCGAGCCCGGGATAGTGATGATATCCATCTGGACAGCCCAGCTGAGGATAATTTGTGCTGGGCTCTTGCCATATTTTTCCGCTAATTTCACGAAGACCGGTTCACGCTGCAGGCCGGCGTCGCCGTGGCCCAGGGGATACCAGCCCATGAGCTTCGTGCCGTATTCCTTGAGGCGGTCCATCTGAGCATGATGGGCGTAGTACGGATGGGCTTCCAGCTGGATGACATGAGGCTTGATGGCTGCCGCTGCCAGGAGTTTTTCCAACTTAGCATCGTGGAAATTGGAAATGCCCAGAGATTTGGCCTTACCTTCGCGATAGGCTTTTTCGAGCTTTTCGTAGCCGGCGAGGAAATTGCCGGCCGGCTGATGGATGAAGAGGAGGTCGACGTAATCGAGCTGCAGGCGTTTTAGCGTATCGTCGACAGCGCTTTCACTTTCATAGACCGTCGGCCAGAGCTTCGCCGAGATGAAGAGGTCTTCCCTCTTGACCAGCCCTTCATCGACAGCCCGGGCTACGGCCCGGCCGACAGCCGTTTCGTTGAGATAGCCGTTGGCTGTATCGATCAGTCGGACGCCGGAGCGGATGCCTTCATAGACGGCGTTTTCCGTATCTGCCAGGCTGAGCTGGAAAGTGCCGAGACCGAGAAGCGGCGCTTTGACGCCGTTGCTTAAAGTTGTATATTCCATAAGAATCTTCCTTTCTAAGTGCTTACCAATCTACTTTTCTACTTTCGAACCGCCAAAAACGTCGGACATGTCGATTTGTTCCAACGTTTCATCGATGCGGCGGACTTCATCCTGCGTGAGGACAATGTCGGCGGCGCCGCCGTTTTCCTTGAGGCGGCCCAGGTTCGTCGTACCCGGGATGGGGACGATCCAGGGCTTTTTGCAAAGCATCCAGGCCAGGGAAATCTGGGCCGGCGTGGCATTCTTCTGGTGAGCCAGTTCCTGGATCCAGTGGATGAGTTCCTGATTCTTTTCCATATTCTTTTCCTGGAACTGGGGCATGATGCTGCGGTAATCCGTTCCCTTTTCGAAGTGGGAATGACTGTCATAGCGGCCGCTGAGGAGGCCGTTGGCCATCGGTGAAAAGGCGACGAGGCCGACGTTCAGTTCTTCCAGGACCGGGAACATCGGTTCATACCAGCGGGCCATCATGGAGTAGCGGTTCTGTACAGCCGTGACCGGGCAGACGGCGTGGGCCCGGCGCAGCGTGTCGGCGTCGACTTCAGAGAGGCCCCAGTGGAGGATTTTCCCTTCTTTGATCAGGTCGGCCATGACGGAGGCGACTTCTTCAACAGGAACTTTCGGGTCCTGACGGTGCTGATAGTAGATGTCGATGTGGTCCGTCTGCAGGCGCTGCAGCGACGCGTCGACGGACTGGCGGATGACCGCCGGACGGGCATCGGTAACAATGGGTTTGTTCGTCGCCGGCGAGTCCAGGTCGAAATGGATACCGAACTTCGTGCCGATCTGGATGCGATTGCGGAAGGGCTTAAGCGCTTCGCCGAGGAGCGTTTCGTTGGCATGCGGATTGTCCGGCGTGCCGTAGACTTCGGCCGTATCGAAGAAGGTGTAGCCAAAATCGACGGCCTGTGCGAGCAGTTCGGTCATTTCTTTTTTATCTCTCGGTTTGCCGTAGCCGTGGCTCATGCCCATGCAGCCAAGGCCGACAGCCGATACGGTAAAGTCTTTTCCTAAGGTACGAGATTTCATGAATGTCTCTCCTTTATAAATAAAACGTAGAGCATTTTTTGTTTCCTTGCTTCTTACAGCTCTTATCATACGGCAGGATGCTGGTAAAGTACAGTTCCGGTCCGTTAGAGCAGTATAAATTAAACGCATACTGAATCTTTCAAAAAAACCTCTTCTGTGCTACACTGACAGAAGAGGTGATACGATGTTTGAACTCAATCAACTGGAACAATTACTGACCGTCGCGGAGTGCGGCACTCTTTCGGCAGCGGCCGAGAAACTCCACCTGTCTCAGCCGGCCCTGAGCCGTTCTATGCAGCGCCTGGAAGCCGAGCTCTCCGTGCCGCTCTTTAGCCGGCAGAAAAATAAAATCGCTCTCAATGAAAACGGCCGGCTCGCCGTCGCCTATGCGCACAAAGTCGTTCAGGAAGCACAAGAAATGAAAGAACGTCTCGTCGCCCACGAGCGGGCACGGCATACGATTCTCATCGGCTCCTGCGCACCGGCGCCGCTCTGGCGTCTCATCCCCCAGCTCTCGGCGTCCTTTCCGGAGATGACTATCGCTTCAGAAATCCGGGATCTGACCCTACTCGAAGAAAAGCTGCACGACCAGAGCTACCAGCTCATCGTCCTGCCTTATGCTCTCGATGAAAAAGGCCTCACCTGCGTCAAAATCGGCCAGGAACATCTCTGCTTCACCCTGCCGCCGGCCCATCCCCTGGCCAGTCGGAAAGGGCTGCACCTAACGGACGTCAACGGTGAAACTATGCTCCTGCGGCCGAACCTGGGGTTCTGGGGCCCCATCGTGAAGCAAGCCATGCCGGAGACAAAATTTCTGATTCAGGAAAACGAAGCTTTCAATGAACTCGTCAAATTCTCCGTCCTCCCCTCCTTCGTCACTGACCTCAGCCTGCGCCGCGAAGGACCGCCGCCGGGCCGCGTCGTCGTCCCCATCGCAGACGCCAGCGTCCAGGTCACCTACTACGCCTGCTTCTGGGAAAAGACAGGGTGGAAGCTGAAAAAGGCCCTCACCGCATAACGCGGCAAGGGCCTTTTTCGTCGTTCATCGTAGGTCGTTCATCGTTCATCGTTTGCGATTCGGGCTCGCTGGCGCATCGCAATGTTTTTACTACAAACTACAAACTGCAAACTATAAACTATCTCCCTCGACGAACGAACTACGATGAACGGCTTTTACTTCCTCAATCCAATCATCGATGTCCTGTGCAGCTGTCACCAACTTACTGCCGCCGGTCGAATCGAACTGTACCGCCAGCGACGGACCGAAAGACGCGCCCCGGCAGGCCTTTTCCATATCTTTCAGCGTATGGCCGGGCCAGCCGCCGTGGGTCTGGAAAAGGATGACCTGCTTGCCGCTGAAATCATGATCCGCCAAAAAAGACTTGACCGCCGGCGCCATCGTATACCACCAAGTCGGCGTACCTACGGCAATGACGTCATAATCCGCCGGATCATACGGCAGGGCCTTAATTTCCGGCATGAAGCCGCTGTTCACTTCCCGCTGGCCCTGAGCCACGACATCGTCATATCTGCCTTCATAAGGATGAAGCGTTTCAATTCGTTCCATGTCAGCGCCGGCAACCCGCTGCAGCTGAGCCGCAATCTTCGCGGTATTCCCATTGCTCCAACTATAATAAACAATCAGCATCTTCTTCATCGTCATGCTCCTTCATTCCGAAAACCAAAAGCCTTAATTCTTTACAGTTTCATTGTAACAAGCGATAAGTCAACTACTCCCGACTTTAGTCGGGAGTAGTTGACAGTCGAAATAGCCGTCAGCAATGACTTTTTTAGACGTAAAACACGTTCCCTTCCCTTACATGGCCTGCCGGAAGATATCCCTGATTTCGTCTTTGGTCAGGACTCGATAGCCGCCGTTGAGGATCAGCGTGCCGTTTACGAGGTCGTCGAGCATGTCTTCTGTCGCACCGAGTTCTTTGATGTGGAGCACGAGGCCGAGTTCCTGCATCCAGGTCTTCATGCGTTCCAGGCCGGCTGCGGCGATTTCTTCATCGCTCATGCCGTCGGCATCGACATTCCATACGGCTTTGGCGAAGCGGACGAATTTCGGCAGACCGTCTTTCATGATGAAGCGGTAATACGGCAGGGACACGGCAGAGAGCGTCATGCCGTGCGTGGCATTCGTGCAGGCGCCGACGGCCTGGCCCAGCATGTGGACCATCCAGTCCGTCGATTTCCCCTTGGCGATGAGCGTGTTCAGAGCCCAGGTGGCGTCCCACATCAGATTGGAGCGTGCTTCGTAATCCGTCGGATCGACGACGGCTTTGCGGCTGGCTTCGATGACATTGCGCATGAGGCCTTCGGCCAGATAGTCGCTGGTATTGTCGTCTTCACCGGAAAAATACTGTTCGCAGATGTGATTGAAGATGTCATAGATGCCAGCAATCATCTGATATTTCGGCAGGGTCATGGTGTAGACCGGATTCATGATGGAAAAACGGGGCATGACGCTTTCGTCAGCAAAGACATGGCCAATCTTCAGTTTCTTTTCCGGATAGGTAATGACGGAACCGGCGTTCATTTCAGAGCCCGTGCCGACCATGGTCAGGACATCGCCGACAGGGACGATGTCACAGCTCGGTTCTTCGAAGCGGATGAAATATTTATCCCACGGATCTTCGTCGCAGTGTACGGAGACGGCCAGGGCCTTGGCATAGTCGATGACGGAACCGCCGCCGACGGCGAGGATGAGGTCCACGCCGTGCTTTCTTGCGATGTCGATGCCTTCGCGCAGCTTATGGATTGTCGGATTGGGCATGACGCCGGCGATTTCCGCTACGTCCTTGCCTTCGTCCTGCAGGATTTTGACGACGTCGTCATAAATCCCGTTCTTCTTGATCGAGCCGCCGCCGTAGACCAGGACGATTTTCTTACCGTATTTCTGCAGTTCGCCGTGGAGGTTTTCCAGTGCATCTTTGCCAAAATAGAGTTTCGTCGGATTGCAGTATGTGAAATTCCCTAACATGAGTCTTCTTCATCCTTTCTGTAAATACCAGAATCAATTCATTTCATGCTCTTATCTTACCAAAAAAAGTATGAAATGTAAAAAACTTATATTTTATATCCGGAAATACGTAAAAAGCATTGCCAAATGGACAGACCTGCCGTATACTAAACGAAAAAGAAAGGAGTGTGTTGCCATGGAATTGCGGACATTACACTATTTTCTGGCCGTCGCCAGAGAAGGAAACATGACCGGAGCCGCCAATATGCTGCACATCACCCAGCCGACACTATCACGACAGATGGCCGACCTGGAAAAGGAGCTAGGTAAACAGCTCTTCATCCGGACCAACCGCAATACCCACCTGACAGAGGAAGGAATCCATCTCCGGCAGCGGGCCGAAGAAATCCTGTCCCTCGTTCGCCAGACTGAAGCCGAAATCAACAATGATCAGCTGGAACTGACTGGCTGTATCCGCATCGGTGCCGGGGAGACTCCGGTCATTCATTTCCTGACTGATGCCTTTGCCAGGCTGCATAGTCAGCATCCCGGTGTCACGTGCGAACTCTTTACGGGAAATGCCGATACGGTGGAAGAACGACTGGTCCATGGTCTCATCGACTTTGCCCTGTTCATCGAGCCGTTTAATCCGGAAAAATACGAATACCTCCGTTTGCCTGAAACCAATACGGTCGGAATCATTACCCGCAGCGACAACCCCTGGGCGAAACTCCCGGCCATTACACCGGACATCCTGAAGGATATCCCCTTGCTCACGTCTTCACGGACAGCAACGGCTGCCTTTGATGTCCGTACCTGGTCCGGAGGACAGGTGACAACGGAGGACCTGCAGATTGTCGGACGCTTCGATCTCATCGCCAATGCAGCCCAGCTTATCCGGACAGGTATTACCAGCGCATTTGGCATCAATGAACTTTTCCAGCTCCAGACGCCGGACCTGGCTTTTGTCCCCCTGAAGCCGGCCGTCTCCTGTTCCTGTCTCGTAGTCTGGAAAAAATACCAGCTTCTCACCAAACCATGCGAAGTCTTTTTACGACTGCTAAAGGAAAGCTGTCCACATACGGATACAGAGAATACATGACGCAATGAATTATGATATAATAAAACAAATATGACAAGGAGAAGATAGCTATGATGATAAAAAAACTGATTACCTTTGAAGACCTGGGATTCGTTCAGTGGGGCGTGCTGGATACCGAAGAAACAGGAGTATACAGCGCTATTGCCTTAGAAGAGGCGTTCTTTACCCCTCTTCCGGAAACATTGGCAGAATTTATCCAGCAGGGAAATGAAGGCCTGCTGGCCCTGGCCGATGCCCTCGAACAGAACGAAAAGACCCAGGCCGTGAAAGCCAAACCGCTGGCCACGGTACACATTCTGGCCCCGTTGCCGCAGCTTACGAAAAATATCTTCTGCGTCGGTGAAAACTATGCCGAACACATCGAAGAATTTCATAAGAAAAAACTCGATTCCCTGCCAAAATATCCCCAGTTTTTCACCAAAGCCCCGACCTGCGTCATCGGGCCGGAAGATACCATCGATTCTCATCCGCAGGTAACGAAAGAATTGGACTATGAAGGAGAACTGGCCGTCATCATCGGCACCAGCGGCAAGGACATCCCCGTCAGCGAAGCCATGAATCACGTCTATGGATTTACCATCATGAATGATGTAACCGCCCGTGACCTGCAGCGCAATCACGGCCAGTGGTTCCACGGTAAAAGCCTCGATACCTTTGCCCCCATGGGCCCCTGCATCCTGCTTCGCGATGCCGCTCCTGATACGTTTACTATCGTGACCAAAGTCAATGACGAAGTCCGCCAGGATGCCTCGACAGAAGAATTCATCTTCCCCATTCCGTCGCTCATATCCACCCTATCCCAGGGCACGACACTCCAGCCCGGTGATATCATTTCGACGGGTACACCATCAGGTGTCGGCGCCGGCTTCAAACCGCCCCGCTACATTCATTCGGGAGACACTGTAGAAATTTCCATCTCTTCCATCGGTACATTGAAAAACACGGTAAAATAAAGGATTGTTTCCAGTATAGAAAAAACAGTTTGCCATGCTATACTCTTCTGAATTACATATGAGAACTCAGATTATAAAGGCCACCACTAAAAAAGCCAGCCATAACGCAATTATGTTGCGTTATGGCTGGTTTCTTTTTGTCTGTTCTATTTTCGTTATGCAGACACGTACTACTTATCCATTCAGACGGGACAGGATTTCCTGAATCTGTTTCTTCATTTCCTGGTTTTCTTTTTCCAGGGCATCGATTCGTTTATCCTTGGCTGCATCGTTCGCTTTAATAGCCGAGATTTCTTCAGCCTGATCATGGATTGTCTGTGCCATTTCAGCCTTGCTGACGCCGTTGTATGCGGAGCCTTTGCCAATCTTGAAGGAGACACCGGCATTGAAGCCCGGGTCGCCATTGCCAAGAGAAATGCCCATGTTGACCATGGTATTGGCATTCGGCTGATAGAAGGCACCGACAGCGGCTGCATTGGCGTTATGGTAATGGCCGTAACCGACGGCGAAGCTGGCTTTATCAGCCGGGTCGAAATCGAGCGGATGGAGAGCCGCCAAAGCATTGCTGCCGGCTGCCGCTCTGTTGATGTTCGTATCCAGACGGCTGTACGCGTTGTTCATGTCACGGTAAATCTGCTGCGTGTTAGCGGCAGTCAGGCCGTTGACGTATCCGACGTTAGCCGCACTGTTCGGGTCTTTGCCATCTGTCATGACTCCTGTGATGACGCGGCCTGTAGTATTGCCATCCTTATCCTTTCCGCTGACATCAATCTTCGTAGCCGTGCTGTTGCCACCAATCTGGATGGTGTCACCCTTGGCGTTCGTGTGTATGAGGTCACTCGTCGTCTTGAGGCCCGAATCCAGAGCAGACAGGTTCTGGCCGACAGTCTGGCTGCCCTTGATGTAAGAGCCATCCTTGTCCACATGGACTTCCTTATAGAGCGTGTCGCCGGAAATCAGACCGGTATCGCCAGAAGCGACCTTGCCCGTGCCTTCGACATTGACGGCATACGTCGTCGGAGTCGTATCCGTGCCATCGACCTTAGTGACCGTCGTATTCTTGCCATCGACAACTTTGACAGCATCCTTGGCAATATTATGGATAGCTGTCTTGCTAGCATCCGTGAAGTCACCATTCTTAATCTTGGTAATTTCATTGGTGTTGTTCGTCACCTTTTCAGTAATGTCCTTGTCAGCCGCTTCACGAGCTTTCTGTTCGTTGTAGAGCTGCTTGCCATTGACGGCATCCGAGCTTTTTTCACTCAGAGCACCATCCTTGACGTTGGTGATTGTCGTGCCGCCTTCACCGCCCAGCGTGACTTTTGTCTTATTGGAATCTTTGTCATACTGGACAGCATTATCGCTGAGGTTTTTCACGCTGTTCGTGATATTCTGGATGGACTTAGTGTTATTCGCGATATTATCGGCATTGGTCTTGACCTGTGCATCGAGCGTGCTCAGGTTCTTAGAAATACTGTCATCCTTCTTGATGTAGTTTCCATCGTCATCCAGTTTGCCAATCTTACTATCCAGGGCCGACAGATTTGCACCCGTAGTCTGATTTGTCTTCACATAGTTGCCATCTTCCTTAGGACGGACTTCATTATAGACGGTGTCACCCGTTACCAGCTGGCCATTATTGGCTTCAATTTTACCAGTACCGATAGCCTTGCCCCAGGCATTTTCATTTGTAGTCTTTTCATCATCAGATGCCGGAGTCTTGCCATCTTCACCTTTCAGGTTAGCCCCAATGTTGGATGCATCGATATTGGCTTTGTTATTCAGACCATTATCACCACTGATCAATTCTGTCTTGGCATCATTGACCATGTTCTGAACATCGCCGATGTTGGCGGCATTGCCTTTGTTCTGGTCTGTAACGGTATATTTGCCATTTGCATCTTTTTCAATGCCACTGCCTACATGGGTAATCTTATTGCCGCTGACATTAACATCGCCGCCGGAAATGGTAGTCGTGCCATCAGCACCAAGGGTAATCTTAGCGCCGGTGGTTACATCCTTGCCGTCAACCTTAGTCGTCGTCTGATTGCCGATGGACGTGATGCCCTTCAGGTCTTTTGCCAGCTGGACCTTCAGCTGACCCTTATCCGTGCTGTTGACACCGATGTTGCCTTCTGTCAGGTCGCCCTTCGCACCACCGATGATATCAAGAGTGTTGTTCAGCTTCTTGGCAATTTCTGTTCCATCATCACCCTTGAATTTCAGGCCGTCTTCCATAGTAGCTACCTGATGTTCACCAGCACCATCTTTGTAGACGATACGTGTCAGGCTTGTACCATCGACACCTTTTTCACCTTTGACACCATCCTTGCCATCTGTTCCATCATAGCCGTTCTTGACGGTGATATCAATCGACGTTCCTGGCTGTCCATCTGCACCTTTTATTCCATTGGTGCCAGCAGGGCCTGTCAGGCCGATATGGCCTTCTGTACCATTTTCACCATCGACAGCTTTCATGGTCACACCATCTTTGCCATCTCTGCCTTTGATGGAGATGCCGTCTTTGCCATCAATACCGATACCGGATTTGCCGTCCCGGCCGTTGATGCCGATGCTGCCGGGAGCACCATCTTTGCCATCCTTGCCGTTTACAGCCAGTTTTTCCACGGACATATCCTTGTCCATGAGGATTGTGATGTTGCCTTTTTCATCGATCTCCGTAGTCAGATTATCAGCCGTGTATTCATGCCCCTCTTTCTTGGCAGTGCCCTGAATCTTCACCGTGCTGCCCAGCTTAGCCGTATATTCGGCCCCAGAATTAGCCGCAAATTTCAGTCCCGTGTCTGTCAAACTTGTAGCGGTACTTTCTGCAATGGTCTGGACATCGCCGATGTTGGCAGCATTCGTCTTGCTTGCTTCTGTGATGTTACCAGTAGCATCTTTTTCAATGCCACTGCCTACCTTGGTAATGACTTTGTTGCCACCATCAATGCCTTTGTTGGTAATACTTGGGCCGTCCGTAATCGTCAGGCCATTACCATTCACTACTGTCGTAGAAGTCGTTGCCGATTCTCCTTCGCCAGTTGTGGTTGTATAGGTGGTGCTGTTCATTCCTGTCAAATCCTTAGACAATTGGACTTTCAGCTTGTCGCCATCACTATTGACACCGATGTTCTTGTCAGTCAGTTTCGTGCTGTCTGCACCACCGATGATATCAAGAGTGTTGTTCAGCTTCTTGGCAATTTCTGTTCCATCATCACCCTTGAATTTCAGGCCGTCTTCCATAGTAGCTACCTGATGTTCACCAGCACCATCTTTGTAGACGATACGTGTCAGGCTTGTACCATCGACACCTTTTTCACCTTTGACACCATCCTTGCCATCTGTTCCATCATAGCCGTTCTTGACGGTGATATCAATGGAAGTTCCCGGCTGTCCATTTACACCATTTATGCCATTAGTGCCAGCAGGGCCTGTGAGACCGATATGGCCTTCTGTACCATTTTCACCATCGACAGCTTTCATGGTCACGCCATCCTTGCCGTCTCTGCCCTTGATGGAGATGCCATCCTTACCGTCAATGCCAATGCCGGACTGGCCGTCCTGGCCACTGATGCCGATGCTGCCGGGAGTACCAGGAGCACCTTCTTTGCCATCCTTGCCGTTTACAGCCAGCTTTTCCACGGACATATCCTTATCCATGAGGATGGTGATGTTGCCATCTTTATCGATCTCCGTAGTCAGATTATCAGCCGTGTATTCATGGCCCTCTTTCTTTTCAATGCCCAGAATATTCACCGTGCTGCCCAGCTTAGCCGTATATTCGGCCCCAGAATTAGCCGCGAATTTCAGTCCCTTATCTGCATTGGCTTTAACCTGTGCATCAAGAACACTCAGGTTCTGGCCAGTCGTATAGTTGGCATTAACATAATTCGTCGAGCCGGTTGGCTTATCATAGGCGTACAGCGTCTTGCCCGTTACCAGCTGGTCGGAAGTAGAAGCATCCGTAGCAGTATCGGATTTACCTGGAGTAAACGTGTCTGCACCAAGAGCCTTGCCCCAGGCGTCTTTATTGGCATTCTGCTGTTCTTTTGTTGCTTTGGCTTCCGTGATTGTTTCTCCATCGTCACCAACGGTATAGGTCTCCAGATTAGCGCCAATGTTGGATGCGTCCGATTTGGTATACGGTTTCAGCTGTTCCATGACCACGGCATCATGGGCATCAATGCCGTCAGCGGCTTTGACGAGACGGTTGTAGTAGGCAGACTGATATGTTGTATTTTCTGTTCCAATAGGATCCTGAGTGTAATCGTTCCACGTCCCATCTGCATTGGCTAGCTTATAATAATCCTCATATGAAATTTCCTTATCATTAGCATCATAGTATTTGCCGTCTTTCTCAGTGGCTTTCTGTTTCCATTTTTTTGCTACGGAAGCTACGTCTCCCTTATCATGGCCAAAAGCTATGACTCCCGGAGCATCGGCAGTGGACTGATAACCGACAGCAGTTGAAATCCGGTCCAAAACCTTAACAGAATAATCTTCACCATAATCCATAACTCCACTGTAGCCAGGCCAGGAGTTTATTCCTTGATTGATTTTATCTGCTTCATCCTGTGTGATAGGACGCCATTCTACACCACTATCAGCAACTACAGATTGATAACCGGCAGCCAGGGTGAATATCGCATTCTCACCAGTAGAACCTCCAGCGATTCCAGTCGAAGCTTTGCCATTTACACTAGAATCCTTACCACCTAAGGCAACTGAAGCATTGCCAAAGGCCATATTTTTCATACCGCCAGCAGCATAAGAGGAACTTCCATAGCTGGTATTATCAGCCCCGCCATTGACTGTACTATCCTCTCCTATGGCAACATTCTGACCGCCGCCAACGACAACAGATTCATTTCCTTTAGCATCATTACTCACTCCGCCTAAAACAGTGGCATATCTTCCCGATGCTATATTTGTTGTACCACCTATTGCACTAGACCAGTCTCCGTCGGCTTCATTATGGACGCCGCCTAAGACAGAACTGTACTCACCGGCAGCTTTATTCAACTGTCCGCCAAATACTCCAGCTCCTCCACCATCTGTTTCGTTCGATGCACCACCGATTACAATAGAATGGCCGCCAGATACCTTATTTTGAGAACCTCCGACAATAACAGATCTTAGGCCTGTAACTGTGTTGGTATCACCGCCAACGATGACAGCATCTTCTCCTGTCTGAGTCACATCATTTGCAACGGTATCGATAAGATTATTGAAGCCCCCCACAAGGACCGAATCTTTGCCATATGCCCCGGCCTTGACATTATCCTCTTCGTTGTTGAACAGTATAGATGCGGCGCCGCCAAGAATCATGGAATTTTCGCCACCCGCTTCAAAAGTGACTTTCCCTTCACCTTTCCACGGATTCCCATAGTTCGTCCCCAGGTTGCGGTTCAGGCTGATGACATTTTTAGTTACCTTTCCGGTCGTGTCTTTTTCATCAGCAACGTTGATGCCCCAGCCAGCATTGACAGAGAGGTCTTTCGTCAAATCGTTTGTAGCTTTGGTCAGCTGTTCCATGACGACGACATCATGGGCATCCTGACCGTCGGCAACTTTGACAAGGCGGTTGTAGTAAGCATCTTTATATGTCGTAGGAGTTACAGAATCGGGAACCTGCGTATAATCGTTGGTTGTATGATCTGCATTTGTCTTGCCATCGGTCCGCTTTTTCCATGTGACAGCATAACCAGATACATCTCCAGCATCATGGCCAAACGCAATCGTGCCTTCTTTATCAGTTGTGGCCTGATAGCCAACGGCTGTACCATTAGCTGTTGTGACAACGGACTGATTACCTGCCGCTAAGCCATTTAACGCATCAGTACCGGTAGAACCACCAGCCAGACTAACTGAGTAGTTACCATTTACACTAGTGCTGTAACCATACATACCATTGCCGCCCGTTCCGCCGATGGCGGTTGAAGAAGTCCCCAATGCATAGTTGTATGCACCACCAAGAGCAACAGCCTGCTGACCATTGGCAACATTCATGATACCGCCTCCGGCTGTAGAAGCAATACCAGCAGCCGTGTTATCACGTCCACCGAATACAGCAGACTGATTTCCTGCTGCATTATTGTTATCACCGCCGACGACTACAGACGTAGCGCCAGAAGCAACATTGTCCAATCCACCGACAACGACACTGCTCTTGCCGGATGCCAAGGCCTTACCAGCACCGACGATAACGGAATTTGCATCAGCAGTACCGTACTGTTTTGCAGGATCTCTGTCTTCAACCAGACCGCCGATGATCATGCCGTTAGCCTCGTCATCGTTGTACCCCGTGCCAAGATTGTGTTTCAGGCTGATGACATTTTTAGTTCCCTTTCCGGTGTTCGTCGGGTCGTTTTCATCAGCAACGTTGATGCCCCAACCGGCATTGACGTTCAAATTATCAGCTTGTTTAATAGCGTCATTCATCTGACCAACGGTAACAACATCGGAGTTATCGGTACCTTTAGCGACATTGGTGATGCGACGCTTAAGAGTTCCATTACCTACGGAAACGTAAGAGTCGCCTTTATCTGTAGATGTAGCATCTGAATAAGAACCAATGGCGATATTACCGTCTTTTGAATGAGCGTTATAGCCTAAAGCTACAGAAGCTCCCTGGATTGTCGGGTTTTCTTCTATTCCATAAGTATCATCACTTACTGTACCAGAAGTATTAGCCTTCCCTACTTCTTTTACAACTTGGCTCTCCATCTTTGAATTTTCAGCGGTTGCATTAGAGCCGATGGCAATAGAACCCCAACCGGTAGCATCAGATTGGAACCCAACAGATGTCACATAGTTGTTTTTCATCCCAGCAGGATCATTATTCCCATTATTATATCCGCTATGTTCGCCTATGAATACACTGCCTTTTGATTGACCAGCATTACGATCACCAATGGTAACCGTCTGCTGTCCTGCTTGTGCGTATAAACCTGCAGTGACGGCACCAGGGAACTTTGCACCACCGCCCTGATAGTTCGGTAAATCGCCTCGTGCACGGTTATTAAAGGCACTAGTCAATTTATATTGATATGTTGTCCATTCACCCTTCTTTTCATCATAATACCAATATTGATCATTAGCTCCTACAAAATCGTTATTTCGTAAGCTTTCAGTGCCGTCGGCCGCCTGCACCACTGGCATCCCTACAAACGAGAAAGCTCCCAATGCCAGCAACACAGCTGCCGTCAGGGCTGTTTTGCTTTTGACTGTATGACTTTGTGTGGTTTTGCAATGACTTTTTGCTAGTTCCGAGACGACAACGTAACAATATTTTGTTTTACTGTAAATAACTTTAAATATTTTGTTCATAAAATTACGCATCCTTTGTTTTTAACGATTTGATAATACGCGCAGACATTCTATAGTTTTTTATTACACCGCCTTTCATTTTATTGCAATTTTATACGTATTACACAATTTTAAAGCTAAGGAATTATAGCATGTATTTTATGTGATTAAAAGGCTTTATATAGCCATAAAAATATTGTTTACAGCTGTCTTTACATCATTTTGTTTCGATATATTTATTCATTTTATAATAAATAATTCATATATCATATATATAATATATTAATAAAATATTACATAAAAAATTTTATAAGAAAAGAGCATTTTATGAAATTGCCTATCAGACAATTTCATAAAATGCTCTTTTTCCTGCATATTATGTGGTATTATAGAGATATCTTAGTTTGATATTCAACGATAATATGGTATTACTGTGGTATTATTCATACATCACGCCAACCGCTTACATTACTTATGATTTCTTCGTCTCATCTTTAGCAGTAATATCGAAGGGAATCCGTTGTTCCCGTACAGATTTCATGATGAAAATGTTAATCGCCGTTGACATACTCATGCCCGTAGAACTGCAAAACTGCTCAAATTCTTTTTTCAAATTCTCATCCAAACGGATGCAAATCGTCGTTTGTGCCATTGTATACACTCCTATTTCTTACTAACGAGCCGTTTAATCATTGCATTTTGTTTCTTTATTGGGCCATTTATGGTGCGCTATATCACTTTCTGGTCCTAGTCTAACATTCAACCCCGTTCGTTACTTTCCGATATCATCACCAAAACGCAAAGTCCCCCCCCAGTAGACGGTAGGAATGACAAACTATTCTATTTATCTATCATTGCACCACTATTATACCATAAAGTGTTATTTTGTTACAGTTTTATCGATTATTTTTTATTTAATATTATTTTTTTATTTATATTATTTATATTTATTATTCATGATTCTTCCAGATAGACATCATGGTATTATAAGAAACGTACAAAAAACGCATAGAATATAAAAACGCCTCAGAAAGCCATGTCACTTTCTGAGGCGTTTTCTTTACCTTACATATATCAGATTTTGCTGAGCGCCTGATCCATGTCAGCAATGATGTCGTCAGCGTGTTCTATACCGATGGAGAACCGGATCATGCTGGCCGAGATGCCACATTTTTTCAGTTCTTCCGGCGGATAAGCCCGATGACTGGTCTTGACCGGATAGGACAGGGTCGTCGAGAAGCTGGCCAGGCTCGGTACAAATTTGATGTACTGGCAGGCAGCAATAAAATCTTCTGCTCCTTTAGCACCGCCGGCAATGTCGGCACTGACCATACCGCCGCACATGCCATCGGTAAACTGGGAGACAGCCCGGTCATGATAGGGAGAACTTTCAAGACCTGCATAATATACTTTTTCCACCTTGGGATGATGTTCCAGGAATTGCGCCACTTTCAGTGCATTTTCACTATGCTGGCGGACACGCAGCTCCAGAGTGCGCATACTGCGCGTCAGGAGGAACGAGTCAAATGGGCTCAGAAGGTCACCGTACAACGTAGCATATTTCTGGATATTGGCAATATCCGCCGCACTGGCACAGACGGCACCGCCTGTGAAATCACTATGACCGCCCAGGTACTTGGTGGCACTGTAGACGACGATATCGGCACCCAGTTCCAGCGGCCGGCAGACGACCGGTGTAGCAAAGGTATTATCTACGACGAGTTTGCATCCGTGCGCATGAGCAGCAGCTGCCGCTTTGCGGATATCCGTAACTTCCATGAGCGGGTTGGCTATCGTTTCCGTATAGACGAGCTTCGTATTCGGCTTGATATGCGCTTCGATATCTTCCGTATCAAAATCGACAAAATCAACGGTTACACCCCACCGGGGCAGTTCATTGGCAAAATAATCGTAGACACCGCCATACAGGACTGGAGACGATACGATATGATCGCCACTTTTCACATTGCTCATGATAGTCGTAATGATGGCAGCCATACCGGCACTGAAAACGATAGCCCCATCGGATCCTTCGGCAGCCCGCAGCACATCCTGAGCCGCATCAAGGCCCGGATTTGCCATGCGGCTGTACACATAACCGGATTTTTTACCTTCATAGACACTGTCCAGCGTAGGCACATCGTCAAAACTAAAGACACTGCTCATGTAAATAGGAATGACTTTGGGAACCGATACCGATTCCGCTATTTCTTTGGCCAGTTCATGTTCCCCCGCCCGGCACAATTTGGTTGTAAGATGACTTGTACTCATGACTATTCCCCCTCATCAGGCACTATATAGATAAAACCGATGTGACAGTACCACATATTTTTAAGTATCTATTCAGTCTGTCCATCATACATTCATTGACCTGCCTATGCGGTTATAGTATCATAAAATGAGTTACTTTACTAATAAAAATTATTTCATCAGTAATAGGTATTATCTATTATGTAATGAGGTGCACTATGCGTCTACAACAGTTATTATACGTAAAAGAAATCGCCCGCTGCCGTTCTATGAATCAGGCAGCCGTCCGTCTGTACATATCCCAGCCCAGTCTGTCCGAAGCCATACGGGACCTGGAAAAGGAATTTGGCATTACGCTCTTTGACCGATCCCGCCGTGGGGTGAGCCTGACGGCAGAAGGCATCGAATTTTTACAGCTGGCCGATAAAGTCCTTGCCGATGCCGACGAACTACGCAACCATTATCTCATAAAAAACGATGTGACACGGCTCCACCTGCAGATATCCTGCCAACATTATGCTTTTGTCATCGATGCCTTCATCCATTTTCTCCATACTTTTCAACAGGAACGCTACACCATTTCCCTGAAAGAAACGGAAACCATTACGGCACTGGAAGACGTATACTTAAAAAAAAGTGCCTTCAGTATCGTTGCTATCACTGAAGAAAATAGCCACTACATCCATCAAGTACTGGACAAATGGGGCCTGTCGTTCCACGTATTATGCCCTGTCATCCCTCACGTATTCATGAATATCCATCATCCCCTGGCCCAGCACCAGACGGTGACACTGGACGATATACGGCCTTATCCACTGATTCAGTATGCCCAATCCGCAGCCACGAGATACGCCGACGAAGAACTGGTCACATTGAAAGATCATGACAAAATCATCTATTCATACGACCGGGGGACGACCAACAACCTTCTGGCCAGTACGGACTGCCTGAACATCGGCACGGGCTGCCTCATCCCGGCAGTCATGCCATCGGCCATCACCGCCATTCCCTTGTCAGGTCTCACCGTACAGGCTCAGATTGGTTATGTACAGCTCCATGCACAGCCATCCAACGAAATCATCAATGCTCTCATACAGGGCATCCAGCAATCACTAAAGACTTACAATCCGGGCAGATAATGCTGATATCATTCCTCCAGCAACTTTTCTAATTTCATCTGACAGGCCTTCAGGTCTTCCCTTTGCCGTTTCACGATTTCCGTATGCGTCGTTTCATTTTGTTTCATACGATGAAGCAGCATTTCCGACTGGGAAGTGAAAAGATTCATCTGCCGGGCGCCATACGACAGGGCGCCGTCCTTCATGGCCGACATGAGACTCTTGCGTACCGTAGACGGCAGAGCCTTGATGACGGGAATCAGGGGCTGCTGGATTACAGCATTGAGGCCGGTCCGGGTTAAATCAGCCACCCGTCCACCATCCGGTCCGTGCCGTTTTTTTGCGTTGTCATCATCGAGGATCCGGGCGTCCCTGCCATGAAAGAAATCCATCTTCGTATAAAGATGACTGGTATACAGTGTTGCTATACGAAATAGGGAAAAAATGAGGCTATTATGTTACAGCCCCCTTTTTGATGTTGTCTGAAGGCCTTATCTTTTTATTTTCAATCCATCATGAAAGGCCTGGCCTACGACGGGGCCGATCAGGCGATAGGTCATGGTGGAAATGTCAAAGATGATGGGCTGCAGTTTGTCGTAATCGATTTTGCCGTCAGTCAGAACCGATTCATCAGCCTGCTGGGCTACGATTCTGCCTACGAGAATGCCTGTGTTGTCATCATAGCTGGTGCATTCACATTCAAGTGTGACCGGAAATTCTTCGATAATCGGGGCATTGACATGAAGGCTCTTGTGGACGTGGCAGCCTGCTTTTTCTATCTTATTCACCTTGTTGCCCGTTTCTACGCCAAAGTAATCGGCAATGTCCACCGTATCTTTCGTTGCGAAGGCTACCGTAAAGGCCTTGGTGTGCTTGATGTTGTCCGTCGTCTTGTGCTTTGCCAGAAAGAGCGTGATTTCACCGTAATCCGACTGGGAACCCCAGGCCGCATTCATGGCATTGGGTACACCCTTTTCATCATATGTCCTGATGATGAATACCCCTTCCGGCGCGATGCACGCCTTCTTCCCTTCAAATTCTACACTCATCAGATATATCTCCTTATCAGTTATTCTTTACTTAGTATACACTATCTGACCACCTGACGGGAAGACAGGCCTCTGCCCGTACAAAATCTGCTCGATTGACAAACCACATTTTTGTTCTATACTAATAACCAGAATGTCATCGTCAAACGACCACATGAAGGGGTACACCACCTTGGGTGTAATCTTTCGTGCGGTCGTTTTTTTTAGTCAGGAGGTCATATATATGAAAAAAGAATCTCAAATGCAGCGTGGCCTGAAGAATCGTCATCTTCAGATGATTGCTCTTGGCGGCGCTATTGGCACCGGTTTATTTTATGGGTCGGCATCGACGATTTCCCTGGGCGGCCCATCCATCATCGCAGCCTATCTCATCTGTGGCATCGTCATTTTCCTCATCATGCGCATGCTAGGCGAAATGGCTGTAGAAGAGCCCGTATCCGGTTCCTTCAGTTACTATGCCAACAAGTATTGGGGCTCTTTTCCGGGTTTTATGCTGGGCTGGAACTATTGGTTTTCTTACGTCATCATCAGCATGGCTGAATTGACAGCTGTCGGCATTTATGTCCATTACTGGCTCCCGGACCTGCCCCAGTGGATCACAGCTCTTGTCTGGCTGACTATCCTCTGGTGCTGCTGGCGCCGTCTGTCTCCTTCGCCAATGCCGACATACACCAGGCAAAAGCCTTAGCACAACGCTGACCCGTATGCTGGAAATGATTTCCTTTGTTCCATTCTAACGTGGTTTGGATACAGGGCATCGTTTCCAGATGCGCATACTGCTGGCGGATACAGCCTCCTACCGTCGCCATGATGGGATTTCGCGTCCGTTCTTCTCTATCACCCAGACTCAGATATACGGCTTTCGTCATTGGCTGCTGCTGCCTGGCATAGTCCAACCAGCCAGGGAACCAGACGGAGGGGGAAGCGGCAGCAACAGCTGAAAAGATATCGGTCTGCCAGCCACTCCACAAAGAAAAGAGAGCTGCCAGAGAATAGCCGCCTAATATGACAGGCACTTCGTCAGACAAGTGAAATTGTGTTCGGACAGCTGGCAGAAGTTTATTTTCTACAAAATACAGAGTTCCCGCCGCGCCGTGCCCGAAGTCATCCGGTCCAAAAACAGCCGGACTATCCCAGGGAGATAATTCCCCGTTCCAGTCCACCACAGGAAATGCCACAAATACGAAGGGCAATTGAGAGGCTTCGGCAATAGCTGTAACCTGCTCATCCAGCACTTCCCGGTCGTGGTCATCGACAGGCTGGACCAGCATATACACCGGCTTGCCTGTCGAATACAAGAGACAGTCTCTACCGTCAATAGAATATATCGTCTTGTCCAAGAAATTCACCTTCCTTATCGTGTTCATGCTATTTCAAGTCATGGTATGAAAACGTAAACAAAATGGGACAGTACTTATTTTATCTGTCCTGGTTGTTTGTCATGATTTCTCGTGTTATAATAAGCACAAATCCTATAATCATGAGGTGATCATTGTGAAGAGGAAACACTTTGCATCCATTTTAGCCATCACAGCTATGCTGACCAGTTTCACCATGACGGGAACGATTGAAGGGGCCAGCCGGGCTGAGCTGGCAGCCATCCACGTCAATAAAGCAGGAAACTTCCAGTACTGGAACCGCGATTCCGCCGCTAAGGAAAAACTGGTATCATATGTAAAGGATGTAACCAATCCGAAGAGTCCTCATTTCATTCCCGTAGAACACCGCCTGGCCGTCTTCGATATGGATGGGACTCTGTTAGGTGAACGGACACCGTCCTACACAGATGGTGTATTTTATGCTGACCGGGTCCTTCACGATCCGGACTGTAAGGTATCAGCAGAAGATAAAAAATTTGCCCAGGACTATTGGGATGCCATTTCCCAGCGCAAGCCCGTTCCACCGGAAATCGACAATAATTTGTACAATAAACTATATGCCGGACTAGCCGGAATGACGCCGCAGTCCCTGGACACCTATGCGCAGGGATTCATGAAAAAGCCGGTCATCGGCCTGACCAACCTGACCTATGGTGAAGCCTTTTATATGCCTATGGTAGAAGTCATCTCCTATTTGCAGTCCAATGACTTTACGTGTTACATCGTCTCTGCTTCGGACCGTCCCCTCGTCCGCGCACTGACCCGCGATGTCATCCATATCCGTCCTAATCAGATCATCGGTTCGGATCCACAGATTGTCGCCAGTCATCAGGGAAATACAGACGGCGGTTCCTACCAGATGACATACGAAGATACCATTCAGTACGGTACGCTGGACCGGGTAAATGAAAAGATGAATAAAGTATCCTCCATCGTCCGGGAAATCGGAATCCAGCCGGTTCTGGCCTTTGGCAACAGCAGCGGCGATTATTCTATGTTCCGCTATACCTTAAAGGATAATCCCTATAAAGCAGAAGTCTTCAATGTTCTCTGCGACGATACGCAACGTGAATACGGTCGTCCTGAACGGGCAGAACGGGATAAGAAGACATCCGACGAAAATGGCTGGAATACCATTTCCATGAAAAATGACTGGAAAACTATCTACGGGGATAATGTAAAGAAAACAAATTAAAAAACTTCAAAATAAGGAAAACTGGCATAGAACATGCTCTACATGCTCCATGCCAGTTTTTTTCATGCTCCCGGCAGATTCAATCAGAACATAGTATTGTTATTTTCTGCTTTTTCCGGAATATCCTGGATAACGTCCCAGTGCTCTACGATTTTTCCATCTTTGACACGGAAAATATCGACTGCCGCCTGCCCCCGGTCCGAAGCATTCAGCGTAATATGGTTATGGATGAACACGAGGTCTCCATCAGCACCGATATGCTTGATGACTGCTTTGCTTTCGGGAAATTCCCTGAGGAATCCCTGAATACCATCTTCGAAAGCCTGGCGTCCATCAGCAAAACCCGGGCTATGCTGGATATAGTTTGGAGCTGTCATGCTGTCGATGACAGAAGTATTGTGCTTATTGAATACTTGATTCCAGAAATATTCGACCATCTGCTTGTTGTTTTTGAACGCCGGCATCTTATCAGCAGCAAAGGCAGGTCCGGCAGACATGGCCGTAACCAGGCTCAATCCCAACAGTACCGCCATCATTTTCTTCATCTTTTTCATCTTCATAAAAGTTCCTCCTCATTCATGTTTCTTCATTTCATCCTGCATCTCTAAAAACAACTCTTTTAAAGTGACGCCCTGCATCTGCTGCAACAATAGCTGCTTCCATGCATCAAGATGCCGGTCTAGTACTCCTTTGATTGACTTTCCGACAGGACAGTTCGTATTCGGGTGCTCATGCATATGGAACAGTTCTTCCGTGGAATCCTCTACGGCTCCAAAAATATCCCTCACAGTGATATCTCCAGGCGCTTTTTTTAGGCAGGCACCGCCAGTCCCTCTGCGAATCTCGATAAACCCGGCTTTCTTCAGGAGCTGTAGCGTCTTGCGTATATTGACTGCATTCACACCGGTCGTATCGGCAAGGACTTCAGATGTTACTTTCTCTTCTTTTTCATATTCTTCCAGATACAGCAGGATATGGATGGCCACGGTCATACGGCTGGAAAATTTCAACGGAATCACCTTTTTTCATTTGTTGTTGTCCGAACGGCTACATCTTATCATACTTTCGTTGTATTGTAAAGAGCAACAACAAAAATATATGATACGTAATCCGCCTGCTCCAATACCAAAAGACGTCAGGATGACGAAATCGTTGGACGATAAAAAGGCCCATCGGCATGCGATGAGCCCGTTTCTATTTCTATTTATCAATATTTCAATGCATAGTCCAGAACGCGCCGGACGTTGGCTTTTGTTTCTTCAAAGCTTTCTCCCGGCTGGGCTTCATATAATTTATGGAAGCCGTCGAACATGCTGGGATCGTAATAATACTGATGACCAGCCACCAGGTCCGGATGCTGGGTTTCTTCAATCCAATCTATTTCTACTTTCCCATATTCCGGGTTTTCTGCAATCAGATCTTTCAGTGCCTTTTTGGCATTAGCACAATACGGGCAGCCTGTCAGATAAAAAGCGGTAATTTTTTTCATATCGTACACACTCCTCCAATGATATATTTGTAAGCAGGATTTCCGCCCTGCCTGCAAGGTAAACAAACGTTTTTCGTTGTGTTTTATAATACTACTATAGCATAGTTGATATGAATTTTCCACAAAAAAATAATTAGAAAAACCGGAGCCGTCTCACCATGACAGCTCCGGTTTTCTTACATTACATTCTATATGCGTTTTTACGCTTCTTCTGTTTCAGCTTTTTTGTCGGGAACGACTGCCTTGTAAATCAGACCGACGATGAATCCGGCTACGAGGAACGGAATCCAGTCCATACCGAGGGAATGGAGAGGCAATCCCTTGAAGATGGCATCAATCGGTCCCAGCGGAATCTTAGCTGTCTGCAGGCCCGTTACGAGAGCCGGTATAAAAGTGAAGATTGTCGAGCAGACCCATACACAGCGGCGACCGCCAAACAGATTGTGGGTAAAGGTAAGGATAATGTTGGCAACGACCAGCGGATAAACGAACATCAGGACCGGGATAGCGGCGACGATGATGGTCTTCAGGCCGGCAGTTGCAACTGCAAAGGATGCAATGGTAAAAATGGTAACGTAATTCTTATAGCTCGTCTTGCCGATGAGCTGATGGAAGTACGCTGCACAAGACGTAATCAGACCGATTGAAGTGGAAAGACATGCCAGGAGTACGATGACTGCCAGCAGCAGAGCGCCGCCATAGCCGAAGAGAATCTGAGCACTCATAGAAAGAACAGGAGCGCCCGTTTCCTGCATGGAAATGGCCTGTACGGACTGGGCACCGAGATAGGCGACGAAGACGTAGACGAAAGCGAGCAGCGATACGGCCAGGCCGCCGGCTTTGAATACTTCATGGGTAATTTCTTCTTTCGTCGTAGCACCGTCTTCTTTGACGAATTCGATGACCAGGATGGCAAATACGAAGGCTGCGATGGCATCCAGCGTATTGTAACCATCGATAGCACCCTGTGCCAGTGCAGTAGTTGCCGTAGCATAAGCCGGCAGTGGCGGCTGGGGAACGCCCATAGGCGTAATCAGGGATTTTACAATCAGAGCCAGAATGGTGAGCAGCAGAGCCGGTGTCAGGACCTTGCCGATGCGGTCAACCAGTTTAGCTGGGTTGATGGAAAGCCACCAGGAAAATACAAAGAATAACACCAGGAATGCCCACATGATTGGCTGGGAACCGCCGCCATCGAGAAGCGGGCGGACGGCAATTTCATAGGAAACCGTCCCCGTTCTGGGGATAGCAAAGGCAGGACCAATAGCCAGATAGGAAATGACCGTGAAGAAAATAGCATATCTTTTATCTACACGATTCATCAATTCCTGCAGGTTGCTGCAGCCCGAATAACCCATAGCCAGTACACCCAAAAGCGGCAAGCCTACACCGGTAATAACAAAACCAGCAACAGCGTACCAGACGTTCGTACCTGCTGCCTGACCCATGGATGCAGGGAAAATAAGGTTACCGGCACCAAACCATAAGGCGAATAACATTAAGCCAATTGCAATCGTTCTATTGCCCTTTTTTCCTCCCATACGTCAAACCTCCTTACTTATAAGAACAGATAATATAGAATAATAACAACATACCAGAAGCTCTGCTTCATTTATTGTTTGTCTCATTCTACCATAAATTTTTAAAGTTATCTACCCTTATAAGTAGCAAATTTGCATATTTAACCTTATTTTAACTTTGCTTTAATCTTCATTTAATTTAAATGTGAATTTTTTCCTTTATAATGTCTGAAACGATATGTTAATGTGATAATATTGCCAGATTTCTTATTGTTATTCTTAAAATAATTAACTTTTATTTTTTAAGCATGCTTTTATTGTCTCTACGACATACTCATTCTCTTCCCTGCTGCGGACAGCCAGGCGGATGTAGTAGGAATCCAGCCCCGGATAGTTGCTGCAGTCACGGATGAGGATGCCCTGCTCCTGCATGTGTCCGGCCAGTACCGTCGCTGTCAGGCCCGTCTGTCTGATATGGCATAAAATGAAATTGACCGACGGCTGACATATTGTCACTCCGGGAATGCAGGACAACATCCGGCTCATCCAGTCTCTTTCTTCTCTTACCAGTGCCCGTGATGCTTTTTGATATGCCGTTTCTGCAAGGGCTTCTATACCGGCAGTCTGAGCCAACGTATTGACGTGCCACACATCCGTCTGCTCCATTAATCCCTGTATAACTGCTTCGGGTGCGATGCCGAACCCCAGCCGCAGACCGGGCAGAGCATAAAATTTCGTCAGTGAATGGATGACAAAAACCTGACCGGACTGGCTGGCAAAGTCTGCCACAGTGAAATCCGGACCATCGTCGAGGAAATCAAGAAAAGATTCATCGACAATGACAAACTGCCCTCGTTGTACCGCCCGTTCGAGAAAGGAAATCAATTTCTGCCGTCTGATGAGATTTCCCGTAGGGTTATTGGGATTGCCGAGGACAATGCAATCAGCATCCTTGACCTGACTTGCTATAGCAGTCAGATCAGGCTGAAACGCTTTATCTGCTTCCAGATAAGCATATACAATCTCTGCCCCGGCAGACCGGGCAGCCCGTTCGTATTCACTGAAAGCCGGAACGGGAATACAGACGCGCCGGAAGTGGAAATGATGAAAATACAAGTATAGCAGTTCCGCTGCCCCATTTCCAGGAACGATAGTTTCCACAGGGAGATGATAAAACCGGGACAGAGCTTCCCGCAGGGCCGTGCAATCAGGATCCGGATAGTGAATGACATCGTCCAGATGGGACGATATGGCATTGCGGACGCCTTCAGCCAGACCCAAAGGGTTGATATTGGCACTGAAATCCAGTACAGGCCTGCCGCCTGCATGGCGGTATATATTTCCTCCGTGTTCAAAGGGACGGATCATACAGTCACTCTTCTTTCTCTATGTCCATAGTACCACTGATAAGGGGCACCACATCTAGTAAGGTATAATCAGGGAAGCGGGCTGTCAATTCGGTCATGCACTGCTTCACTTCAGAAACAGGCATGAAGGAAGGAAATAATACGCCACACACTGTACCGCTGTGAGCCGCGTTAACGCCTAAAGCACCCATTTCCCGGCAAGCCTGTATCAGCTGGGGCAGGGCTGGTTTTGGCAATATATTCTGATGAGCCAGGGCACTCATCGTCGCCGCCTCTCCAATCTGCTCTTCCGTCGGCTCCTTGTCAAGAAGGGAGAGCGCAGCCACAGCCGGAGCTGTATGGTACGGCATGGTTTTATCCCACTGGTGGTGAAAGGTCTGCGTATCTACCGTGCCACCCGTATCCAGTATGGCAACGTTCATGGGCGGGACCGGTTCATACGACCGGATGATATTGCCACGACGGTATTGAATCAGCGAAAGTCCCCGGGCAAAAACGCCGTCTGTCGGATCTACACGAGCCGCCAGATGGCCTACGTCCTGCTCACTCAGTGTCCTGCCACAGGCACAGGCCACGGCCTGTATCACTGCTGCTACATCGGCACTGCTCGAGGCCATACCTTTTCCCCGAGGAATGGACGAAACAAGTTGCAGATGATAGGGAAAGGACGAACAGTGCAAATATGATAACGTAAGATTCACGGCTTGTGCTGCCTTTGGCGGGAGCCGTGAAAAGCCCGGTTCGTCAGATACAACAGCAGTGCTGAAAATCGGAACCGGACAGGTCAGAAGGAAGGGCGTCCCATGACAGACGCCCTGTACCAGTTCCCCACAGGATCCGGGAACACGGACGCGTATCACCATAGCCCCCTCCCTGCCCAGCACAAAATGGCAAGGGCTGCTCCCATCACTGTTACGGTATACATGAGTTGCACTGCCCCGCGGATATGACGGGCTTTGAGCGGCTGTCGCGCATCTCCCATGTAGGCCCGGAAGGTCATCTTGCCGAAATAGGAATTATACCCGCCAAGACGGATGTCCAGCGCCCCTGCAACAGAGGCTTCGGCATAGCCGCCATTGGGACTGGGATGCTTTGCGGCATCGCGGCGCATCATGCGCCAGGCATTTCTATAATCCAGTCGCAGGAGGAAGGCTGCCATGACAAATAACAGGCCCGTAATCCGCGCCGGAATAAAATTGCATACATCATCCAACCGAGCTGCCACCCGGCCAAAATAGAGATATTTTTCATTCTTATACCCCAGCATGGAATCCATCGTATTGACGGTCCGGTAAAGCAGCGCCAGGGGCAGACCGCCAAGGGCATAGAAAAATAGCGGGGAAATAATTCCGTCCGTCGTATTTTCTGCCACCGTTTCTACCGTCGCCCGCACAATTTCTCCTTCATCGAGCTGGTCTGTATCGCGTCCTACGATCCAACCAACCTTTTCCCGGGCAGCACCGAGATGATGATGAGCGAGGAAGGTATAAATTTCCCCTGCCGCACTGGCCAGACTGCGTGGACAGATAGTAAAGCTCAGGAGCAGTGCTTCTACGCCTGTCGTGACATAGACGTTTCCCAAAATATCGAGTCCCCAGTACAGGATGTACAACACATTAAACACCACGAGGAGGACCAGAAGGACAACAACCATGCCGGCCGTCATCTGCATAAGCGGTCTGGCCTGTCTGGAATAAAAGAGATGGTCCAGCCAGCCGATGAGTTTTCCTATGAGGGCCACCGGGTGGAGACGCGTACGGGGATCACCAATCAGTGTATCGATTATAAATGCTGCCAAACATGTTATCATAAGCCACTATCTCTCATTATCCGTAATATTGCATCCATATCGAGATGCTGTGCCGTCACCGCCGCCAGACGGTCATAACTGCGTTCTTTTTCCGCCCGGTAATTGCGCTGTACCGGAAGAGGCGCAAGCCCTTTGTGACGGCGCAGGATATTAATCATATCCCGGCGGAACGGGTCATTGTCAAAGAGACCGTGAATATACGTACCAAAGACAAGACCATCTTCCCGGGCCGTCCCCACCGTAAGTGAGCAATCCCTGCCCGAACGCTGGCAGACGACAAACGGTTCGACAGCACCGGGCGCCACGTCAGTCTGACCCATGTGAATTTCGTATCCCCCAAGTCTTCCGGCCTGCAGTGTTTCTCCCATGAAAGAAAAGGGACGGCACAGGGCCTGTACCTGATAGGTCTGTTTCCAGTCGGCAAAAGTCGTCGTAACCGGCAGCAATCCCAGGCCGGCTATTTCCGGAAAATCTGATTCTGTATGATGCGGGTCATAAATAGACTGTCCCAGCATCTGATATCCTCCGCAAATGCCAATGACGGGCGTCCCCTTTTTCACCTGCAAGGATAAACAACCGGCTAGTCCCGATGCCCGGAGCCAGCGCAAATCTTCGGTCGTATTCTTACTACCCGGCAGTATGATGACATCGGGATTTCCCAGCTCCTCTACCGTACGGACGTAGTACAGCGATACATCCGGTTCTTCCGCCAGGCTGTCAAAATCGGTGAAATTAGAAATTTTCGGCGTCTGGATGACAGCTATCTGTACATCCCCTGTCTGGGGAACGCGTGGTTTGTCATCGAGAGAAACCGAGTCTTCCTCATCGATTCCCAACTGCTCTATATAGGGTATGACGCCCAGGACCGGTTTTCCCGTCTTTTGTTCCAGAAAATCCACGGCCGGCGTAAACAGGGATATATCTCCCCGGAATTTATTAATAACCAGCCCCTTGACCAGGTCCCGTTCCTCCGGTTCAAGTAGTTCCAGCGTACCTACCAGTGCTGCCAGCGATCCGCCACGGTCGATATCGGCCACGAGCAGGACCGGTGCCCGGAGATACTTTGCAACGCGCATATTGACGATATCATGGTCCCGGAGATTGACTTCGGCCGGGCTGCCCGCTCCTTCAATGACAATCGTGTCATACTGCTGTTTCAGCTGCTCCAGAGCCGCTGTAACAGCGGAAAAAGCACGGAGTGAATACCCTTTATGATAGTCCCGGGCAGACATATTCCCAATTGGCAGACCATCGATGATAACCTGGGAACAGCTGTTTCCCGTCGGTTTCAGCAGGACTGGATTCATATCGACCGAGGGTTCCAGTCCGGCAGCTTCAGCCTGGGCTACCTGGGCCCGCCCCATTTCCAGTCCCTGACGGGTCACGTATGAATTGAGTGCCATATTCTGTGCCTTAAAGGGGACGACCTGCCGTCCCATGCGGTAAAAAATACGGCATAACGCCGTCGTCAGGATACTTTTGCCTACGTGGGAACTCGTCCCCTGGAGCATAATATATTGTGTCAAATCGATTCACCACCTCTAAAGTGTAAGACATACACCATTATTATAAAGAAAACCTGCCGGAGATACAACCTCAGGCAGGTTTTGATTTGTTTATACTATGTGTGGTCTCAACCGGGCTTTATCCTGTTATTAGAGGATGTAATGGCTCAGATCAACATTTTGTACGACATCGTTCAGTTTATCCGCTACGAAGTCTTTATTGACGATGATATGCTTCGTTTCGATATCCGGCGCTTCGTATGCAACGTTTTCCAGAATTTTTTCTAGAATCGTATGGAGGCGGCGGGCGCCGATATTTTCCGTTTCCTGATTGACACGATGGGCATATTCGGCAATGGCATTGATACCGTCATCTGTAAATTCGAGAGTCACGCCATCAGTTGCCAAAAGTGCCGTATACTGTTTGACCAGAGATTGATTCGGTTCCGTCAAAATGCGGCGGAAATCATCGACTGTAAGCGACTGCAGTTCGACGCGGATAGGGAACCGGCCCTGCAATTCAGGGATAAGGTCGCTCGGCTTGGATACGTGAAAGGCCCCGGCGGCAATAAACAGGATATGATCCGTCTTGACCGGACCGTATTTCGTGTTGACCGTAGCCCCTTCGACGATAGGCAGAATATCCCGCTGTACGCCTTCGCGCGATACGTCCGGACCGTTGGAACGGCCTTTTTCTGCAATCTTATCGAATTCATCGATGAATACGATACCAGCTTCTTCTGTCGCTTCGATAGCTTTATCGACGATGACATCCATATCCAGACATTTTTCCAGTTCTTCTTCCTTGAAAACTTCCCGTGCCTTGGCAATGGTCATTTTTTTCTTCTTTTTCTTCTTCGGCAGGATACTACCCAGCATTTCCTGGAAATTATTCGTTAGTTCTTCCGTCGAATTGCCTGTCAGGATACCCTGGATAGTCCGTTCCTGTTCGGCTACTTCCACTTCGATTTCCCGGTCATCCATCTTGTGCTGGCAGATATCATCGAACATCTGCTGACGGCGGCCAGACATAGGTTCTTCCAGCTGTTTGGGCACATCTTTTTCTTCCCCTTCATCGTCGGAGGAAAAGAAGACATCCATCGGGTTGGGGACCTTTTCGGTCACACTTTTCTTCTTCGGCCACAGGACCTGTAAAATGCGCTTATTGGCTTCTTCTTCGGCTTTCTGTTCATAACGCTGGCTTTCCTGTTCCTGTACCATACGGATAGCATTGGTAACGAGGTCGCGGATAATCTGTTCCACGTCCCGGCCTACATAGCCTACTTCCGTATACTTCGTCGCTTCGACTTTAATAAACGGAGCCCCTACCAGGCGGGCCAGGCGGCGGGCAATTTCCGTTTTGCCTACGCCGGTCGGCCCGATGAGCAGGATATTCTTGGGAATGATTTCATTCTGCATATCCTCGCTCAGCCTTTTGCGGCGCCAACGGTTGCGCAGGGCAATGGCGACGGATTTCTTGGCTTCACCCTGGCCAACGATGTATTTATTCAGTTCAGCAACAATCTGCTTTGGCGTCAATTCGATTTCGTTCATGCTATACCTCTTTCCTACGTTTATATTTCTTCTACGATTACATTATGATTGGTGTAAACGCAGATATCTGCTGCTATATGAAGAGATTTTTCTGCAATATCCCGGGCAGACAGGTCCGTATTCTGCAGCAGGGCGCGGGCCGATGCCAGTGCATAGTTACCACCCGATCCGATTGCCAGTACTCCATCATCGGGTTCGATGACTTCACCGTTGCCGGAAATGAGCAGGATGCGCTGGCTGTCTGCCACGAGGAGCAGGGCTTCCAGCTTGTGCAGTATCTTGTCAGACCGCCAGTCCTTGGCTAGTTCGACGGCACTACGCACCAGGTTGCCGTTATGTTCATTTAGTTTATCTTCAAAGCGGTCAAACAGGGTAAAGGCATCGGCTACGGATCCGGCAAACCCACTGACGATTTTACCATGATACAGGCGGCGGACCTTCTGGGCCGTCCCCTTCATGATGACCGAATTGCCCATAGTGACTTGTCCGTCACCGGCAATGGCCGTTTTGCCGTCCCGCTGGACGGCGCATATAGTCGTAGCATGAAATTCTGTTGTCATGTCAAATACTCTCCTTCATTGCATCAATTTCTTCCAGTGCCCGTTTAGCCAGAAGGCCATTCTTTTCCTTCTTTTTCATCCGTTTTTTAATTCCCAGCGGTTCCATGATACCAAAATTAATATTCATGGGCTGGAAATTGTCATGAGGCGATGAAATATACTGGCTCAGGCCGCCTATAGCCGTACGCTTGGAAAAGGTCAGGCAGGATTTTCCCTGCAGCAGCCGGGCGGCGTTGATTCCTGCCAGGAGCCCCATCGATGCCGATTCCAGATACCCTTCGACACCAGTCAGCTGGCCGGCGAAAAACACGTGTTTGTTTTTCCGGTACTGGAGGGTCGCGTCGAGGAGTTCCGGAGAATTGATATAGGAATTGCGGTGCATGACACCATAGCGGACAAATTCTGCCGATTCCAGGCCGGGAATCATGGAAAATACCCTCTTTTGTTCCGGGAATTTGAGATGTGTCTGGAAGCCGACAATATTATACAAAGTTGCACTGCCATTATCCTGACGAAGCTGTACGACCGCATAGGGAAGTTCCCCTGTGCCGGGAATTTCAAGGCCAACGGGCTTCATAGGACCGAACCGCAGGGTATCAATGCCACGAGCAGCCATGACTTCTACAGGCATGCATCCTTCAAACACGGCATCATTTTTTTCAAAATCGTGAAGTTCGGCACATTCTGCCGTCGTCAGGGCCTGCCAGAACGCTTCGTATTCTTCTTTCGTAAACGGACAGTTCAGATAATCGGCACCGCCCTTGCCATAACGGGCAGCCCGGTATACTTTAGTCATGTCCAGCGACTCTACCGTCACGATAGGCGCTGCAGCATCGTGAAAATGAAAATATTCTTCTCCCGTCATCTGGCGGATGGTCTCGGTCATAGCCGGGCTGGTCAGCGGCCCCGTGGCGATGATGCATATCTGATCATCGGGAAGGTGGGAAACTTCTTCATGACGGACCGTAACCAGGGGATGATTCTGGAGATGATCGGTAATATACTGACTGAAAGGGACCCGGTCTACTGCCAGTGCTCCCCCGGCCGGTACGCGGTGTGTATCAGCCGCTTCCATGATGAGCGACCCAAGACAGCGCATTTCTTCTTTCAGGAGACCGACGGCATTTTCAATATTGGCAGCCCGCAGAGAGTTACTGCAGACCAGCTCAGCAAAGAGGGCCGTATGATGGGCCGGAGACGGTTTGACCGGACGCATTTCCACCAGTTCGACGGGGATGCCCCGCTGTACCAACTGCCAAGCCGCTTCCGAACCGGCCAGGCCGGCGCCGATGACGAGTACACTATTCTTCATTCACTTCTTCACCCTTTTTATGATTTTCACATTCCGGATTACTGCAAAAGAGCTTGTCCGGACCTTTTTTATAATGTTTGATAGTCATGATGCTGCCACAAAGCTTGCAGCGTTTGTCTACCGGCTGGTTCCATAAGACAAAATCACATTCCGGATACTGGCTGCATCCATAAAAGACGCGGCCCCTCTTGGACTTGCGCCGGATGAGCGTCCCCTTGCCGCACTTGGGGCAGGTAATGCCCAGATCATCGACGATAGCCTTTGTATTGTGACATTCAGGGAAATTAGAACAGGCCAGGAATTTGCCAAATCTGCCGAATTTATACACCATAGGAGCTCCGCAAAGTTCACATACTTCACCTGAATCCTGTCCGGCAATGGTGACTTTTTCCATTCCTTCTTCGGCCGCTTCCATTTCCGGTTCAAAGACATCATAAAATTCTTTCAAAACGTGGACATAGGTGTCCTTTCCCTGTTCAATGGCATCCAGTTCTTCTTCCATGTGAGCCGTGAAGCTGACGTTGATAATCCGTTCAAAGAATTTTTTCAACAGATCGACGATAATGACGCCCAACTCAGTCGGAACGAACTGTTTATCCTTCTTTTCGACATAATTGCGGTTCTGGATGGTATCCATAATCGGCGCATACGTACTCGGACGGCCGATACCTTTTTCTTCCAGCGTTTTAATCAGGCTGGCTTCGGTATAGCGGGCAGGCGGCTGAGTAAAATGCTGAATCGTATCAATGGTCTGATTATGTACTATCGTACCCGCCTCAATAGCCGGCAGCACCGATAGAGTCTTATCTTTCTTTGCATCTTCATACAGTTCCGTAAATCCTTTGAACAGGACGGTATACCCAGCAGCCCGCAGTTCATAAGATCCGCTCATGATGACGATGGTCATATGTTCCGTTTCTACAGGAGCCATCTGACTGGCCAGGAAACGGTTCCAGACAAGAGTATACAGGCGCAGCTGGTCCCGCGACAGATACGGCGCTACTTTGTCCGGCGTCAGTTCCAGCGACGTCGGCCGGATAGCTTCGTGAGCATCCTGGCTGGACTGTTTGGCTTTGTAAACATGTGGTTTAGCCGGAATATACTCTTTCCCATAGGTTGCCGTAATAAAATCACGGGCATTCTGCACCATATCATCATTAATACGGACAGAATCGGTACGCATGTAGGTAATGAGCCCCACATGACCGTGTTCGCCGATATCGAGGCCTTCATAAAGCTGCTGGGCCAGCATCATCGTCTTCTTGGCACCGAAATTGAGCTTGCTGACACATTCCTGCTGCATCGTAGACGTCGTAAACGGCGGCTGAGGCTGACGTTTGCGTTTCCGTTTCTCTACCTTTTCAATACGGTCCGGTTCATGACCGTCAGCTTTCCTTTTTTCCCATTGCAGGGCAGAAGCGATGGCAGCTGCCTGGTCCCCCGTTTCTATGGCCGCCTTTTTCCCGTCAATTTTTGCCAGTTCTGTATGGAGTTCCAGCCCGTCTTCTGTTTTGTATATGCCTTCTACAGTCCAGTATTCTTCTGGTACAAAGGCCTTGATTTCTTCTTCCCGTTCGCAGATAAGCCGTACGGCTACAGACTGGACACGGCCGGCACTGAGTCCCTTACAGACCTTTTTCCAGAGGAGCGGGCTCAGCTTATACCCTACGATGCGGTCGAGGACGCGCCGTGCCTGCTGGGCATCTACTTTTTTCAGGTCGATGGGCTGAGGATGTTCCATTCCTGCCAGAACAGCTTTCTTGGTGATTTCATGGAACATGACACGACACGAAGTCTGGGGGTCCATATCGAGCAAGTGAGCCAGATGCCAGGAAATAGCCTCCCCTTCTCGGTCCGGGTCAGTTGCCAGATAAACGGTTTTGGAGCGGACGTATTCATTCTGCAGGTCTTCGATGAGTTTGCGCTTATCGAACATATTGGTATAGGTCGGCGTAAAATTATCTTCAATATTAACACCGAACTGATTGCGTGGCAGGTCGCGAAGATGGCCCCGGCTGGCCATGACTTTGTAGTCACTTCCCAGGAAGCGTTCAATTGTCTTCGCCTTGGCCGGTGATTCCACGATAACCAGGTTTTTGGCATTTTTAGGCAGGGGATCCATTTTCTTCAGAGGCTGCTTTTCCGGCAGATGGACCGTACCCTTGATGACCATTTTTTCATCGCTGCCCTTTTTTTTACGGCCCCGGCCTTTCTTTTTCTTATCGTCAATGACAATCGTTCGTTTAATTGGAAATTCTAACATCCCTATATCCCAACTCTCTGTGTATCATAGTATCGTATAGATTCTGCATGATTATAAACCTATGTATATTCAGTTATCCATGATACACTATAATCTCTGCAGGTTCAACCTCTATTGTAAGAAAACTGTCTGTCCGCTATGGCAGATGATCAAAAATACCGTGCATGGCACAACAGGAATCATCCTCAAAAGGTCAGACGCATCTGATGCCAAATGGCCCCGCCATGGACCGATTTGCTGGTCACCCCTTCATCGAGAAATCCAAATTCTCCATAATAGGAGATGAGCCGGTCTTTGCAGGTCAGAACTAGGCCGCGTCTTTTCTGACGGCGGGCATCGGTAATTGCAGCCTGGAGAAGCCGTCCGGCATAGCCCTTTTTACGATACGAAGGCATCGTATTGACACCAAAAATCATCTGCCATGCCCCCTGTTCATTGTGCAGTGCGGCCCGGGCGTACATATCGTCGGTCAGGTCTTTGTCATCGGTGACCATGCCATCGACAAAAGATATGAGCGTATCTCCTTCAAAGAGGAGCCAGAAATGATTGGCATAATAGGTCAGGCGGTCGTAAAATTCATCTTTCGATGCCGCTTCAGCCGGAGGAAAACATGCTGCTTCTACAGCAGTTACGGCGTCCAGGTCCTGAAGCGTGGCAGTACGGATCGTAATCATGAGATTCAAGCCATCCCTTTCTTTTTTATCATGAAAATTTGAAAAGGGGCTGTCGCACCTGCGGCAGTCCCCTTTGTCTTATTTTCCACCATATTTATGAGCCACGTCGATGCGCAGCAGCGCTCGTTTCAAAGAAGCTTGCGCTCTGGCTTCATCGAGGTTTTCTTTCTTTTCCTGCAGGCGTTTTTCCGCTCTGGCCCGGGATCGTTCTGCCCGGTCCAGATCAATAGCTGCCGGCAGTTCTGCCGCCGGTGTAATGACCGTTATGGTATTGCCATTGACTTCCAGGAAACCGGAAGCAACGCAGACACAATTACGCTTGCCATCTTTTTCGTAAACCAGCGGCCAGATACGCAAAGAAGCAATGAGCGGAGCATGACCGGGCATGATACCCAGGTCGCCATCGAGGGCACGGACGAGAACAAAACTGACATCCGTGTTCAGGACAGCAGCATCAGGCGTGATAATTTCCAGGTGGATTGTTTTGCCTGTTTCTGCCATGCCTTATTCTCCTTTCAGAGTTTTGGCTTTTTCATATGCTTCTTCGATGTTACCGACCATATAGAAGGCCTGTTCCGGCATATCATCGCATTTGCCCGACAGGATTTCCTTGAACCCTTCAATTGTTTCCTTCAGCGGAACATACCGGCCCGGCTGTCCTGTAAACTGTTCGGCAACGGCAAAAGGCTGGCTCAGGAAACGCTGGATCTTACGGGCACGGGCTACGGTCAGCTTATCTTCTTCTGACAGTTCGTCGATACCCAGGATAGCGATGATGTCCTGCAGGTCATTGTATTTCTGCAGGATAGCCTGTACGGCACGGGCCGTATTGTAATGGTCTTCCCCTAATACGTGGGGGTCGAGGATACGGGATGTCGAATCCAGGGGATCCACGGCAGGATAAATACCGAGTTCGGCAATCTGGCGGGACAGGACGGTCGTCGCATCCAGATGGGCAAAGGTAGCTGCCGGAGCCGGGTCTGTCAAATCATCGGCAGGAACGTATACGGCCTGTACAGACGTAATAGATCCGTTCTTCGTCGATGTAATCCGTTCCTGCAGGGCACCGACATCGGTTGCCAGTGTCGGCTGATAGCCAACAGCCGAAGGAATCCGGCCTAACAGAGCCGATACTTCCGAACCGGCCTGGATGAAACGGAAAATGTTATCAATAAAGAGCAGTACATCTTTGTGTTCCTTATCGCGGAAATATTCCGCCATCGTAAGTCCCGTCAGGCCAACACGCATACGGGCTCCTGGCGGTTCATTCATCTGGCCGTATACCAGCGCCGTCTTATCGATGACGCCCGATTCCTTCATTTCATTCCACAAGTCGTTACCTTCACGAGTCCGTTCACCAACGCCGGTGAATACGGAATAGCCGCCGTGGCCGGTAGCTACATTGTGGATCAGTTCCATGATGAGGACGGTCTTGCCGACGCCGGCACCGCCGAAGAGGCCAATTTTGCCGCCTTTGGCATAGGGGCAGATGAGGTCAACGACTTTGATCCCTGTTTCAAAAATTTCCGTACCCGTAGCCTGGTCTTCAAATTTTGGTACCGGACGGTGGATAGGCCAGTAATCGTCAGCTTCAACCTTCTTATCTACTTTATCGACTGTCTGGCCCAGGACATTGAAAATCCGGCCCAGCACGCCTTCTCCGACAGGTACCTTGATCGGGCCGCCTGTATTTTCTGCTTTCATGCCACGCACCAGACCATCTGTGGAGCTCATGGCTACACAGCGGACAACATCGTCGCCCAGATGCTGCATGACTTCTGCTACCAGGTCAATCGCCTGATCGCCCGTACCACCGGTAATATGGATGGCGTTATATATAGCCGGCAGGTCTTCTTCGCTCGCAAAGCGGACGTCAACGACAGGGCCGATGACCTGAATTACTTTCCCAATTGTATTGCTCATGAAGAGGCTCTCCTCCTTATTTAGATTTTCCTTCGTCCTTACTGCAGTGCATTGGCACCGCTGACGATTTCCGTCAGTTCGTTGGTAATACCGGCCTGACGGACTTTATTATAATGAACGGTCAGTTTTTCAATCAATTCACCGGCATTATCGGTCGCACCGGTCATGGCCGTCATACGTGCTCCCAGTTCGCTGGCTGCAGACTGCAGGAGGCCATTATAAATGACCATATCGATATACTGCGGCAGCAGAGTCGATAAAACCTGACCAGCATCGGGGGCAAAGAGGTATTCTTCCGAAGGACCGCTTTTTTCCGATACGGAAGGTTCGATGGGCAGCAGCTTCGTCTGTGTCACGACCTGTGACAGGGCAGACTTGAACTTCGTATACACCAGGTACACTTCATCAACGTTACCGGCGAGGAACTCTTCCGTCGCTTTCCGTGCCAGATTCTGGGCATGGCCGAAATTCGGCTTGTCAGAAAAGCCCGTCCGTTTATAATCGGGCGTGATGCGAAGATGCTTCAGATAATCCACTGGCTTGCGTCCCGTCACGATGAGATATGACGCAGAGCGGGGCTTGTTTTTCAGGAGACTTACCATTTCCTTATTGATGTTGGAATTGAAAGCTCCTGCCAGGCCTTTATCGGAGCCGATGATGATGTAGCACGTACGCTTTACATCACGCTGGATGAATAACGGATTATTTTCTCCCGGTATAGCTGCCGACAGACGCTGCAGCATCCCTTCCATTTTTTCAGTAAAAGGAGCAGTTGCCAGAGCGCGTTCCTGTGCACGGCGCAGACGAACGGAGGATACCATCTTCATAGCCTTTGTAATCTGCTGCGTATTCGTTACGGATTTAATCCGACGGTTTATTTCGCGTGCACTCGGCATAGACTATTCCTCCTCTTTAATCAGCTTATGGCTCGTACCGAACTGCTTGGTAAATTCCACAATTGCCTTTTTGAGAACTTCTTCATTATCTGCACCGAGTTCTTTTGTCTTTTTGATATCTGCACCGACTTCGGGATAGTTGGCATGCATGAATTTGATGAGCTGGTCTTCAAATGCCTGCACATCTTCTACTTCTACAGGCATGAGATATCCTTTGACGGCTGCATAAATCTGAATGACCTGGTCTTCGACGGGCATCGGCTGGTACTGTGGCTGGATCAGCATCTGCATCGTCCGTTCACCGGCGTCAATCTGGGCTTTGGTGCTCTTATCAAGGTCCGATCCAAACTGGGCAAAAGCTGCCAGTTCGCGGTACTGTGCCAGGCTCAGACGGAGTGTGCCGGCAATTTTCTTCATGGCCTTGATCTGAGCAGACCCGCCGACACGGGATACGGAGAGGCCGACGTTGATAGCAGGCCGTACACCGGAGTTGAATAATTCCGTTTCCAGGAAAATCTGGCCGTCGGTGATCGAAATGACGTTGGTCGGGATATAAGCGGATAAGTCGCCTGCCAGTGTTTCAATGATTGGCAGGGCTGTAATGGAACCGCCACCCAGTTCATCAGACAATTTGGCAGCTCGTTCGAGCAGACGGGAATGTAAGTAAAATACATCGCCCGGATAAGCTTCACGTCCTGGCGGACGACGGAGCAGCAGACTCATGGCTCGATACGCCTGGGCATGCTTGGACAAATCATCATATACACAGAGGCAGTCCTTGCCCTGATGCATGAAGTATTCAGCCATGGATACGCCGGAATACGGTGCCAGGTACTGAAGCGGCGAGCCGTCAGAAGCCGTAGCGGCAACGACGATAGTATATGCCATGGCTCCGTGTTCTTCCAATGTCCGTACAACGCGGGCAACAGTAGAAGCTTTCTGTCCGATGGCGACATAGACACAGATGACGCCTGTATCTTTCTGATTGATGATCGTATCGATGGCAATGGCCGTCTTACCGGTACCGCGGTCACCGATGATCAATTCACGCTGGCCCCGTCCGATAGGAACCATAGAGTCGATAGCTTTCAACCCTGTCTGGAGCGGCTGCTTGACCGGCTGACGTTCAGCAATACCATGAGCAACGACTTCGACGCGGCGGTATTCCGTCGCCTTGATGGCGCCCTTGCCATCAATAGGAGCTCCCAGGGGATTGACGACGCGGCCTATCATGGCATCACCGACAGGAACACTCATAACCTTGCCCGTCCGGCGTACCGTATCGCCTTCTTTAATGAGTTCGTCATCCCCGAGAAGGACGGCACCTACGTTGTCTTCTTCCAGGTTCATGGCCAGGCCATACACATTATGAGGCAATTCCAGGAGTTCCCCGGACATGCACTTATCCAAACCGTATATATGCGCTATGCCGTCCCCGACTTCCAGGACGGTGCCTACGTCATCGACGTTCATTTCGACGTTGTAGTCTTTGATTTGTTTTTTGATTATAGCCGTTATTTCTTCTGGCTTCATTTTCATTTTTCGTCCGTCACCTCATTCATTACGTCAGACTGAAGCAGGGAATGCTGCATATCTGTAAGCTGCCGCTTCAGGCTGCCGTCTATTAGCCGGTCGCCTATCTGGACAATCATACCGCCGATAATGGAAGGATCCATATAATACAGCGGTTCGATATGTTTGCCAGTCATCTTTTCCAGAGATGCGACCAATTGTTTTTCCTCTTCTGCTGACAGCGGTTTTACGAGGCGGATCTTCGCAACTTCGATATTCTGAGCCGCACGGGCCAAATCGATAAACCCGTCGATAGCTGCGATGATGGCCGCTTCCCTGCGCCGGTCTATCATGACGTAGAGAAACTGCAGGACAACAGGGGACACGTCATCAGCAAAAATAGCGTGGAGTGTTTCTTTCTTCGACTGGGGCGGAACCAGCGGATGATGGATGAACTTTTTCAGCTCCGGATTTAGCTGTATCGTATCGCGGACGGCTTTCAGTTCATCACCGTACACGTCCATCTTGTGCTGTTCCTTTGCTATGTCAAACATAGCCTGGCTGTATTTGCTGTACACGGCTTCAGGAATCATGATTTCTTACCTGCCGGATGCTGCCCGTCAAACTGCTTCAGGCATTCTGCTACCAGTTTTTGATTCATATCCGTATCCATGTTCTTTTTCAGCAGTTTTTCTGCCACAGCCATAGACAGCGTCACTACTTCATTTCTCATTTCGCGAATAGCTGCTTCCCGTTCATTGGCAATTTCAGCCTGAGCGATTTCCTTTTCCCGTGCAATCTGGGAACGGATAGCATCGAGCTGAGCCTGCGCTTCCTTGTCGGCTTGTTTTACAGCCTTGTCCACAATGGCCTGGGCTTCCGCATGGGCTTTCTGCAGCTGTGCTTCATAATCGGCTTTCAGTTTTTCCGCTGAAAGCCGGGCTTCTTCGGCACTGCTAAGGTCAGAAGCAATCTTGTTCTTGCGGTCTTCAAGCACTTTTAAAATGGGCTTGTATGCAAACTTGGCTAAAATAGCGACGAGGACAAAGAAGTTGATGAACTGGATTACCAGTGTAAAATTAATATCTACCAAAACTTTCTCCTCCTTTTACCGAACTGTGCCGGTACAGTTTAGCCTGCCAGAGGGTTGGCAAATACGAGCACGATAGCGATAACAGCTGCAATGATAGGCATAGATTCGATCAGACCTACAGAAATCAGGAAGTTGACCAGAAGCTTGCCACCCATTTCCGGCTGACGTGCCAGACCTTCGAGCATCTTCGATGCAGCGTGACCATCACCGATAGCAGCACCCATTGCTGCCAGACCAATACCAATAGCTGCGCCCATTGCGGATAATGCTAATACTAATTCCATAATTATAATCCTCCTTGATGTATGAGTTACTTGTCTTCACTTACTCTTCTCTAAGGGAATCTGCCAGATACGATGTGGTCAGTATAGTGAAGATAAAGGCCTGAATCAGGCCGATGACCAGACTGAATATCAACCAGATGATAGGTACCCCGACGGGGACCAGTTTGTACAGCACTTCCATCAGGATTTCCCCGGCAAGGATATTGCCGAATAGACGGAAGGCCAGCGTAATAGGCTTTGTAAATTCTTCCAGCAGGTTGATGACAAAAAATACAGCGAACGGTTGAAAATAATGTTTGACGTGTTTTTTCAGACCTTGGTTGCGCAGAGCAACAAAATGTACCATAAAAGATGATACCAGGGCCAGGCCCAGCGTCGTATTGAGATCATTCGTCGGCGACGTCAGGATGTGCGGACTGGGCAGCAGCCCTAATTCATTGCCGACGAGGATAAACAGGAACATAGTCAGAAGGACTGATACGACCTGTCCCCACTTTGGGCCCAGTGTTTCCTTAAACTGTGCCAGGAGTGCCTCAACGACAATTTCAACTGCATTCTGAATACCGGAAGGAACCATTGACCGGCCCCGCGTCGCAGCCAGCGTAATAATGATGACGATAGCCGCCGTGAGCCAGGTCATGTACAGCGTATCCATATTGACATTCATGCCAAACAGTTGATAAATCAAATGATGACCCGTATGCAGCTCCATGATAAGCGCCTCCTTTCCTTAAAGATGTCTTCGGATACAGGCGTGATACGCCGCTTCGAAGTATATGAGAACCCGATACGTCAGGATGCCCGCAACGACTGCCCATATGCGGACAGAGGGAAACTGCAGCACCACAATAAGTATCAGAACGATGGTAAGTATGCGCATCAGCGCGCCACCGCGGAGAACGGTGAATGCCTTAGCAGGGTCCATCTTCATGGCCCGAAAAGAGCGGCTGCACAACATGAGAAAGTACACGCCATTGATGGCACAGCCGATTAGCCAGCCACTGAGGTATTCTGCTTTTCCCAAAAGAAGGAGCAGTCCTGTAACCATTAGAGCCAGGCTCAGCAGTCTGAGCAGTGTCACTTTTACATATCGCGTAAATTCTTCCATAAGAGTCCTCTGCCCTATTCTCTTTCTAACGGGACGGATGATCATTCATAAAGCGCACGGCTTTTTTTAAAATAGACCAGAAGCCACTGACTGCGCCGAGAATACCTCCCAGGAGCAGCCCCCAGGGAATCGTTCCCAGCTGTGTATCCACCCAGTACCCGCAGGCAATGCCGATGCACAAGCTGACACAGAGTGTCAGCCCCATAGACGCGGCACTGACCAGGATATCCCGGAGTCGCACCGGTTCCTTTTCGCCTTTTTTCTGCATAGTCTTTACCCCGGCATACATTACATTACAATATTTCATGCATAGGATTCGTGCCCCGCAATACAGTTATTGTATCACGGGGCTTACATAAAATCAATAAATTTTTAGATATTAGTCATAAAACTAAAAAAAAATCTGTTTTATAAAAATTACTGCAAAAGTATGTAAAGTTACAATGTAAATTCATTTGGTTTTTCAGTACTATTTCCAAAGGTATACAGGATAGCCTGTACAATGCGGCGCGACGCTTGTCCGTCCCCATAGGGATTAACAGCATTACTCATAGCATCATAGGCCGATTTATCCGTAAGGAGCCGTTTCGTTTCTTCATAGACGCGGTCCCTGTCAGTTCCAATGAGGCGGACCGTACCGGCTTCCACTGCTTCCGGCCGTTCTGTCGTATTGCGCAGGACCAGGACAGGCTTGCCCAAAGACGGCGCTTCTTCCTGGATACCGCCGGAATCGGTCAGTACGAGACAGCTGTGATGCATCAGATTGGCAAAGGGTTCGTATTCCATCGGCTCGATGAGATGGATACGATCTACGCCGGACAGTTCTTCTTCTACGACCTTGCGCACCAGCGGATTGCGGTGAACGGGGAAGACGATTTCCGTATCAGGGATTTCTTCAATGATCTGGCGTAGTGCTTTATAAATATGCCGCATGGGTTCGCCAAGATTTTCACGGCGATGCGTCGTAAGAAGAATAATACGGTGATTCTGGAAATCAACCGACTGTAATTCTTCGTCTTCAAAATCATATCCTTCATCGACGGTTGTCATGAGGGCGTCAATGACTGTATTGCCGGTAACAAAAATGGCATCTTTGTCGATTCCTTCCCGCAGCAGATTACCCCGGGCGGTCATGGTCGGTGAAAAATGAATGGCCGCAATGGCTCCGGTGAGCTTACGGTTCATTTCTTCCGGAAATGGTGAATAAATATTTCCTGTACGCAGACCGGCTTCGACATGACCTACGGGAATCTGCTGATAATACGCAGCCAGTGCTCCGGCAAAAGTCGTCGTCGTGTCACCATGTACCAAAACCAAATCCGGTTTTTCCACTTCCATAACGGACTTCAGCCCTTGCAGGGAACGAGTCGTTATGTCATACAGTGTCTGTCCCTGACTCATAATATCCAGATCGTAATCCGGACGGATCTGGAACAAATCCAGTACCTGATCCAGCATCTGCCGGTGCTGGGCCGTAACGGCCACGACCGTCTGAATCTGATCCGGATGTTTTTTGAGTTCCAGGACGACCGGCGCCATTTTGATGGCCTCCGGACGCGTTCCGAATACAGTCATTACCTTAAGCATATAAAAACCTCCTTGAACTAAACAAATTCTACTCATAAATCAATCTTTATGAGTAGAATTTGTCGTTTTATGCAGTATTCCTATTCGTTTTGCTGAATATATAATCACCGCCAGAACCACTACCACGGTCAAAATACCGGTTTTGTAATTGACATTAGCTACAAAAATAGCCACAATTCCCAATACGATACTGACACAATACATGATGAGCACGGCCTGCTTCTGGGACATCCCCAGTGCCAGCAGACGGTGATGGAGATGACCCTTGTCCGGTGTGAAAATAGGCACGCCGCTCATCTTGCGGCGGATGATGGCAAACAGTGTATCCAGGATAGGCAGGCCCAGGGCGATGACCGGTACGACCAGGGCAATCGTCGCAGCCGTCTTCACCAGTCCCAGCACGGCCGTTACAGCCATGGTATACCCCAGGAGCATACTACCCGTATCTCCCATAAAAATCTTGGCAGGATTGAAATTATACTGCAAAAACCCCAGAGCTGCCCCGGCCATAGAAATAATAATCATAGCCGGAAGGTACTGGTTCATACTGACAGCCATGAGAAACATCGAAATGGACGCAATAAAGGACACGCCGGCAGCCAGGCCGTCAAGGCCGTCGATGAGGTTGACTGTATTAGTAAAACCAATGATCCAGAATATGGTCAGGGGAATGGCAACGACTTCCGGCAGGATGATTAAATCGCCAAACGGATTGGTCAGCCATTCAATCTGGATGCCAAAGACGACGGGAATCGCCGCCGACAAGATCTGTCCGACCAGTTTGACTTTTGCCGGAATGTTGCAGATATCATCCCAGATACCGACACAGACGATGGCCGTACATCCCAGCAATAATCCCAGCATTTCATGATTCATGGGCATGGAATACAGGACGCCGGCCAGAAAACCGATATAAATAGCCAGACCGCCCAGACGGGGAATGACATGAGTATGAACTTTCCTCGCATTGGGTCTGTCAACAGCACCCACTTTGATAGCCAGTTTCTTGACGCTTGGCGTCAGGGCATACGCTACAATCAATGCTATAAAAAAGGGTACAAAATATACAAGCACAACACACGCCTACTTTCAAAGGGATTCTCGATGCCGCCCGTCAGTTCGTCAGGCTGCGCATCGGGGCCGGAATGCGGCCGCCACGGGCAATAAACGCATCAGACTTATATTTATTAATATCAATAATAGGACAATGACCTAAAAGGCCGCCGAATTCGACCGTATCGCCCACATCTTTGCCCGGTACAGGGATGACACGGACGGCCGTCGTCTTGTTGTTAATCATACCGATGGCAGCTTCATCGGCAATGAGTGCCGAAATAGTAGAAGCCGTCGTGCTGCCGGGAATGGCAATCATATCCAGACCGACGGAGCATACACAGGTCATGGCTTCCAGTTTTTCCAAACTCAGGCTGCCCCGGCCTACGGCTTCCAGCATGCCTTTATCTTCACTGACAGGAATGAATGCACCCGACAGGCCACCGACACGGCTTGATGCCATAAGACCGCCTTTCTTGACGGCGTCGTTGAGGAGAGCCAGAGCTGCCGTAGTACCACAGGCACCACAGCTTTCCAGTCCCATTTCTTCCAGGATTGCCGCCACACTATCACCAACGGCCGGCGTCGGTGCCAGTGACAGGTCGATGATACCAAAAGGAACGTGGAGCCGGCGCGATGCTTCCTGAGCTACGAGTTGACCGACACGGGTAATCTTGAATGCCGTCTTCTTGATGGTTTCCGCTACGACATCGAAAGGCTCGCCCTTGACGTTTTCCAAAGCCCGTTTGACGACGCCAGGGCCGCTGACGCCGACGCTGACACAGCTGTCACCCTGGGTAACACCATGAAAGGCGCCAGCCATGAACGGATTATCTTCTACGGCATTGGAAAAGACGACTAATTTGGCACAGCCCAGAGCATCCTGATCTTTGGTCAGTTCCCCCAGTTTCTTGAATACCCGGCCCATTTCAGCGACGGCATCCATATTAATGCCGGCCTTAGTCGAGCCAACGGCAACAGAACTGCAGACAAGATCGGTGCAGGCCAGTGCTTCCGGGATAGAAGCGATGAGCTTCTTATCTCCTTCAGCATAGCCACGTTCTACCAGAGCGGAGAATCCGCCGATAAAATCGATGCCGATCGTCTTGGCCGCTTTATCCAGGGTACGGGCGATTTCGACGTAATTATCGAGATCACTGCATCCGGCTACCAGAGCGATGGGAGTAACGGAAACACGCTTGTTGATGATGGGCACGCCAAATTCTCTGGCAATATCTTCCCCGGTCTGTACCAGATGTTCCCCATAGCGGGTCACTTTATCATAAATATTTTTGCAGAGCGTCCTGCCGTCACTGCTGCAGCAGTCGAGGAGACTAATGCCCATCGTAATGGTGCGGACGTCCAGGTTATGCTTCTGAATCATCTGATTTGTTTCTAACACGTCATGGATAGTCAGCATTCTCTCTTCCTCCTATCCTACACGGTGCATCGCGTTAAAGATTTCCATATTCTGCGCCCGGATTTCTACCCCCAGGGTATCGCCTTTTTCCTTCAGCAGCTGCTGCAGCGTACCCAGATCCACCGACGCCTGATCCATATCTACAATCATGGCCATATTGAAAATACCGTCGAGGATTACCTGATTGATAGTGAGAATATTTACCTGATGTTCTGCCATAATCTGGCTGACAGCGGCAATGATGCCGGTGCGGTCTACACCGACTACTGTAATGACAACTTTCATTCTGATGCCCACTCCTTTTCTATATGCGGAGACAAGATAGAATGCCCCTCTTGATCATTCTTCCCTATTATAGCATAAATCTGCGATAAATTACTATTGATTATTTTTTTAATGCCCGGCTGATAAGCGCCCGTCCTTCGTCCAACAGGTTCCGCGCATGGTCTTCAGATACGAAACTTTCGGCGTACAGTTTGTACATGTCTTCCGTACCGGATGGCCGTGCCGCAATCCAGCCATCGGGACTGCAGATTTTGACGCCGCCTATGGCATAATTTCCATAGGGGGAATGTGATAATACGGCGGTAATTGGACTGCCGCAGAGCGTCTTTTCGGCTACATCGGCTTCGGTGAGACTGCTGATCTTGGCCTTTTCGGCAAGCGTTGCCGGCGCATCACTGCGCATGGCATACGGCCGGCCCAGCTTCTGGCATAACTCATCATAATAGGCAAGGGGCAGCTTACCCGTCACGGCCCTGATTTCTGCTGCCAGGAGGCACATGATCATGCCGTCCTTGTCGGTCGTCCACAGGCTGCGGTCTTTGGCGATAAAGGAACCACCGGCACTTTCTTCACCGGAAAAGGCAATCTTCCCATCACTGTAGAGGGAACCAAAATACTTAAATCCTACGGGGACTTCATAGAGCGGCACGCCCAGGGAGGCAGCCGAACGGGCCAGAAGGTCTGTCGTCACTACAGTCTTGGCAATCCCCAGTCCGTCAAACTGACGGTGAGTCATGAGATAGTGGGACGCTACGGTCAGATAGGCATTGGCCGTAATCATCCCCTGACTGCCGGAAACAATGCCAAAACGGTCGTAATCGGGATCGTTGGCCAAGATGAGATCATAGTCCCCGCTCTGCTTTGTCACGGATGACATGACATAGGCTGAAGAGCAGTCCATGCGGACCTTGCCGTCATGGTCGTAATTCATGAAGGTAAACTGGGGATCATACGTATCGTTGACGAAATCCATATCAAGGCTATACTGTTCAGCAATAGCATGCCAGTAATTCATCCCGGACCCGCCCAGTGCGTTGACAAGAATATGAAGATGGGCACCTTTGATTGCTTCAAAATCAATGATAGATGATAATTCCGATACGTACAGGCCTTTGTAATCATAGCCCGTCACCAGGGAACTTTCCCGTGCCTGTTCATAGGGAATCTGCCGTACTTCGCAGTTCTTCCCTGCCAGCAGGCGGTTGGCTTCCGTTTCGATGGCTTTCGTAATATCCGAAGGCGCCGGTCCGCCGCTCGTGGGATTGTATTTGATGCCGCCGTGTTCCGGAGGATTGTGGGATGGCGTAATAATGATGCCGTCTGCCAGATGGTCCCGGCGCCCTTTGTTATACCGTAAAATAGCACGGGAAACAGATGGCGTCGGCACAAAATCGTCTTCACTGTCGATATAAGCAGCTACGTCATTAGCTGCCAGTACACCCAGTACCGTTTCAAAGGCAAGCTTAGAAAGATAATGCGTATCTTCCCCGACAAACAGCGGTCCATCGGCACCAAAGGTCTTCCGCAGATTGCATACCGCCTGGGTAATAGCGGCAACATGAGCAGCCGTGAAGCTGCCGTTTCCGGCCTGCCCCCGGTGACCGGATGTCCCAAACCGCACCTGGCATTCCGGATTCGCTACATCCGGAATAATGTGGGCGTAGGCATCAGCAATTGCCTTCAAATCGATGTAATCTTCTTTTCTGACTTTCGTACCTGCTAATTCATGTACTGCCATACCAATCACCTGATTCCTTAATTTTGACAATCCCTATAAATTTCTATACAATAACGTCATATAATAGATAATACCCTATTGTTTACTGTATGAATCCATTATAACAAAGAATGAACAAATATTATAGCTTCATTACAAAGAAAGGACAAAATCTCATGAAATGTATTTCCTGGAATGTAAACGGTCTGCGCGCTGTCATGAAAAAAGGATTTATGGATGTATTCTACCAGCTCGACGCCGATATCTTCGCCCTGCAGGAAACGAAGCTGCAGGCCGGCCAGATAGACATGGACCTGCCCGGGTATGAACAGTACTGGAATTACGCCGACCGCAAGGGCTACAGCGGTACGGCCGTCTTCAGCCGCCTCCATCCCCTGTCGGTCCACTACGGCATGGACATGGACGAACACGACCATGAAGGGCGGCTCATCACCCTCGAATTCGACACGTTCTACTTCGTCACCTGCTATACCCCCAACAGCCAGAGCGAACTGGCCCGCCTCGATTACCGCATGAAGTGGGAAGACGATTTCCGGGCCTACCTGGCCGGACTCAATGAGAAAAAGCCAGTCATCCTCTGCGGTGACCTGAACGTTGCCCACGAAGAAATCGACCTGAAAAATCCCAAGACCAACCACAACAACGCCGGCTTCTCCGACCAGGAACGGCAGAAGATGACCGATCTGCTGGCTGCCGGCTTTACCGACACGTGGCGCTACTTTTATCCCGATGTAACGGGTATCTATTCGTGGTGGAGCTACCGCTTCAAAGCCCGCCAGAACAACGCCGGATGGCGCATCGACTACTTCATCACCTCGAAAAGTCTCGACAACAAGTTGAAAAAAGCCTCGATTTATACAGATATCACCGGCAGCGACCACTGCCCTGTCGGTCTGGAATTACTATGAAATCACGTAAAGGAGAAATATATATGTTAAAAAAACTGACGATAACCGCGATAGCCTTCACGGCTCTTGCCCTGCCCCAGGCTTTTGCCCTGCCGGTCGTACCGGAAGCGGGCATCAGCATCGGCGCCGGCACAAAAGAACAATATGCCGAAGCCAAAGTCCTGCCGCGGACGACCATCGGTTACAAACGGGCCGACCGCGACCAGTACGGCAATCAGAACGACATTTACGCCAAATATAATGTTATCGGCTCGAATGTCCAGCTTCTCGGCGGCTGGCGCAACAACATCGACCACCAGTCCGATTCGGCCTCCTTTTACGGCGGCATCGGCGTCGCTGCACCCCATATTCTGGGAATCCAGCCCTATGCCACATATGTCAAAGGCTCCCATTTCTCTGAAGCCCAGGCCGGCATCAATTATAACATCGCCCTGGGATGGGGACTGAACGTCAATTACCATAATTATATGCCTGAAGACGGCGATAACGAACACGGTGTTGGCGCCGGCATCACTTTCCATTTCTAAGAAATAAAGACTGCTCCAAACCAGACCCTCTTTTTTCTTTCCTGCAGTCGTAGTAAAATAAAACAAAAGAGCATTTGCATGGTAAAGGAGAATGATAACTATGTTTTGTACGAATTGCGGAAAACCGGTCCCTGACGGATCCAGATTCTGCCCGTACTGCGGAACACCAGTAGCCGGTTCAGCAGATGGACTTTCCTATGAAGATGTCCTAAAAAAGGTAAATAAGCAGAAAGAAGAAAAAATATATCCTATTTTCTGCTCTCCTGAAGACGATAGTCTGGAACTGAGGCCCTTCCATGACGGAGAAAGAGGCAAGTATGTCTTTGATGTAGACGGGTGCCATTTCGAATATGATGAACGACAGGTCGGTTTTATCCGTCTGGCAAAAGCCATGACCAAAGAAGCGCTGTCAGATAAAGAACTAAAACGCATATACTGGAAAAATGACAGCGTAGAAGAGCTTCTGCAATTCTTTACGAGCGAAGAAGCAGCCGAACAGATTATGGGCAGCGTGCTGAAGAAGGAATCTTCCCTCCTTTTATCCCGTGGTATTTACGGTCTTACGAAAGATAATCTCATGGCCCGTGACATGGCAGACGGCGCCCCTTCTGCTCTCGATGCATGGCAGGATTTTGTCCAGTCTCTGCTGGGCCAGGTTGGTAAAATCACAGGAAATGCCGAAGCAGAAAGAACCTACCGGGAACTGCGGAAAGAATACCGCGGCCGGATCATAGGCGGCGGCTTCGGCCTGGGCGGCGCTTTGCAGGGTATGATTACTGCCGGTGTTCTCAATCTGGCAAGCGGTGCGGCGCACAGCATATTTAATGCCATCGGCAATGCATTCACCAACAGCCGGGAAAAAAGACAGCTCGATGATTTGTTCCGTTCCGACGATCTGGTACAATCGTTTATTGATACGTACAGACGTTCTGTTTTCTATCTCACCATGGACGCCGCCGACCGCCTGAACCTTATTCCACCAGATCCAGAAAAGGATGAACTGCCTGAGGTCATGGAAGGTGCCATCAAGGATGGAACCGTAGGAAAAGAGGAGCGGAAAAAAGCAGCATTCTATGTGCTGGACCGCAATCCCTACAAGCCCCTTTCCTACAAGTTATTTTATCTCCATTTCAACGATAGAGACGGTATCGTAGACCGCATAGCCGAGGCGTTCGGACTTTCTGAAAAGCTGGAAAATGTCAAGTTCCGGATGACCAAAGGCGTACTTGGCTATTGGGGAAAGAAGAGAGATCTTCCCCTGGCCGATTTATTGGACTACATACAGGATGGGTGTCCTCTGATAGACGCGTTCATGTCCCTGGGTCTGCTTCCTCAGGCAGGTGACATAGCCGGGGCCCTGCATGATGTGCAGATGACCTTCCCCTATCCCCTTTTGGACAAGCTGAAGCAGGAAGCGGAAGAAATTGTCATCCTGAAAGGATCCTCCCAGGAAACAGGCGATGGAACGACTATTCCTTCCTTTCATTTTTACGGAGTCTCCGATGAATCCATTACCATACCCGAAGGGGTAACCACTATTTCAGACTATGCATTCTTCTGTTGCGAGCAACTGAAGGAACTCATCCTGCCACAAAGCCTGAAAACCATCGGCCACCGCGCCTTTTTCGATGTGCCATGTTTGAAGAAACTGGTCATCCCCCCTTCCGTTGCGGCCTATCCGTTATCTGCCGTCGGGGAAAAAACGGTAGTGTTCCTTTCTGAACACACTACTGTTGTCAATGATGAATTCTACAATATAGACGTACGCCTCGATATTCCCCTTGGCGGGAACGTCTATGAAGACATGAAATCATGGGGACTACTGGAACGCAATACATCCATTTTTACACACAAAAATGCCATAGACCGAATCAAAGGCAGCGAACACTGTGAGCTTCCCATAGAATCACGCAAGCTACTTCCGCCTATTTCCGATGTCTGCTATAAAGAAAGCAAACAGTATCCGGAAGTCATTCATATTCCCGAAGATACGGAAGATGAGGAAGATGCGCTGCCCTATACGAAGCTGGATACAAAAGCACTGGTATATGCCCCCATATGTTATCTCCATCTCACTGGTGATATACGGGAAATCGGAGAATGGTGTTTTATGAAATCCACCCTTCTTCAGTTCAAAGCAGAAGAAGGTCTGGAAACGATAGGGGCCCATGCTTTTGAAGGACTGCATTTTCTGGACCGGGTAGAACTTCCTGCCTCCCTTTCCCATGTGGGCGACGGTGCCTTTGCCCATTGCCGCGACCTTCATTTCATCGAACTGTTACAGATGGACTGCCATATAGGAGAAGACGTATTTGCCGGAACGGACATCACGGTCTGCTGCCTGCCAGGGAGTATCTGGGAAGCGTACTGCCAGAAACATGCCATCCCCTATTTCCTGAAAGGGGAAGATTCCCCCGTACGCCAGGAACTGAAAGAACGGCAAAACCTAGACGACAAACGCGCCTGGAAACACTATGATATTTATAAAGAATCAAAAACCTACACGTTATATAGCTATCGGTCGGATTTCCGGGACACAGTACATACTATCAGTAATGACATGGGAATCCCGATTCTTCCGGGAGGAGGAATCAATCCGAAAGACAATAAACGGATTTACGTCGTGAAAAGCCAGGCAGAGAAAAACGGCGACTATGACAGGGAAGCCATCGTCGCCGCCATCAGACGCCGTCCGGAAAAGCCTGCCTACCAATCGGAAGACGACATGAGGGATATCATCATCCACCCATGGACTATGTCTTTCCAAAAATGTATCGGCGAAGACGCATATATGAATTCCTCCCTGATCTACGTCTACGGCGGAACGAACATTTCCTATATCGGAGAAAATGCTTTTGCCGGTTCCAAAATCGTTGCATTTTATGCAACTAAGGTGAAAGGCATCTGGGCCCGCGCCTTCAAAGGATGCAGTGAACTTTCCTACGTAGAAGTAGGCGACTTCCTGGACTCGCTGGAAGACGAATCCTTCGCTGACTGCCCGAACCTCAAAACGATTAAATTCACGGATATCAATCATATAGGAAAAGACGTATTCAAAAACACCCCCGTCACCGTAATCTGCAGAAGAGACTCTCACGTCTATGAATACTGCATGGAAAACGGAATTGATGTGGATACATACAGTTTTGATTCAGACTGGTAACGTACAGCTAATACACACTCACCCCTAAGAGCACATCTGTTCCGGATTAAAAAAAAGGGGCTGTAACAAAATGAGCTTTTTAGCTCATTTTGTTACAGCCCCTTCATATTAATTAATTTTAATTTTCTTTGTCCCTATCAATGCCAGGGTAATAATTGTTCCTAAAATCCATCTAACGACTTTCATCAATGGTTCACTTTCTATAGGGAATATCCACCAAACAATCGTTATGACGCAAACAATCACCGCGCATATTGCCATGAAAATAGCAATACTTGATACTGTTTTGCGGAACAATGTAATAATATTGCTTACCATGACAATACACCTTCTTTGTTTCTATTATATCAGAGGCCGGAATGCTTTTCCACTAAAATCAATGTTGTCCTTGACAATTTAATTAAAATATAGTATATAAATCACCCGCTGTCTATATTGCTCAACAGCGGGTGATTACTACATATTTGCTTCGATTTTTTCAATAATCAAACGCTGTACCCATTTGGGTGGCATCCGATTTCCGGCATTCCATTCCTGGACCGTACGATAAGGCGCCCCTAAGAGTTCAGCCAATCCTTTTACATTTAATCCGGCTTTCTTGCGCGCGTACTTGATAGGATTATTTTCCCGGTCAATGACATCTTGATATGCGTCGGTATCAGCAACCACTAAATTAACGAATCCATTTTCCGGTACTTTTACTTTATCCCGCGGTGTCGGTCTGGGTATAGCCTGCTTTTGCTGTTCCATACTCCAAACCATTAAATTCAACACATCGTCTGCGTTTTCCATTGCTTCGGTCAAGGTTGCGCCATCGGTAAAGCAGCCGTCTACATCCGGAAAATTTACGTAATATACTTTGTCTTTTTCATCCCATTGGAATATAGCTGGGAAAATATATTTGCTCATGACGTCCTCCTTTTTATATGAATCAGGCCAAGGGGATTTCTCCCTTTGCCTTACTGAATACCAGCCTGTTTAAAAATAGCTTTAATAGTTCCTGACGGTATATCCTTATTGTGCCGCCAGACGGGGAATTGCTTTCCCGTTATCGGGCTGTAATACAGATCATGATTTCCACCATGCCCAATCAACTTGCACCCATTCTTTTTAAGGATCTTTAACAGCTCCGACCTCTTCATTCTGTAACCTCCTTTCTTTAATTATATTATACACCTTATGAGTATATTTGTAAATATAAAAGTACCTTCTGAGTATATTTTCATTTTTAAAAGGGCGATTTTTATGAAAAAAAGACCTGATGGCCGCTACAAAGTCTCTCTGACCATCGACGGCAAACGTCATTATTTTTACGGCCGAACCATTAAAGAAGCGGAACAGCGGCGCAATAACTACAAAAATACGCTCCATTCCGCACCTAACATCGATTATAACATCACCTTAGGTCAATGGCTGTCGATATGGCTACGAGGCGCCAAACCGACGTTGGCGACGGATACATACGAATCATACGTATATCAACTACGTCAATATGTGCTACCGACTATGGCTAAAATTAAGCTAATCGATTTACAGCCTCATATGTTCCGTAAATTGATTGCTGATTTACTGGCTCTCGGCTATAGCAACCGATCCGTGCAATACGCATTGGCTGTTGTCCGAATCGGACTCAACCAAGCTGTCAATGATGGAGTACTGCCAATCTCCCCTATGCGCGGTGTCAAATTACCGCAAAAGCAGAAGACGCAAGTATCCGCACTATCAAAAAATGAAGCTCAGCGCCTGCTAGGCGTCATTTCCAACCCCTGTCACTATAATCTATACTATGTGGCTTTGCATACGGGTCTGAGACGTTCTGAGATACTTGGTTTGCGTATTCGTGATGTCAATACGAAAGCATCAACCATTTCTGTCAATCAAACTGTTCTTATTGTCGGTGGAAAACCAATTATATCAGCTACAACCAAAAATGCCGCTTCCCGGCGTACGATTTCCGTTGATGCCAAGACGCTGTCTATTTTGCGGCGACAAATCATGTGGACGCTCAAAAACAGAATGGCCGCATCAGACTATGAAGATAACGGGTTATTGTTCTGCCGACGCGATGGACGTCCGTATGATCCGAAATATATCAGTCATACGGCCAATAAATATGGAAAGTCGGCAGGCTTCCACCTGACCTTTCATATGTTGCGACACACTCATGCCACACTACTTCTCAAAGCTGGCGTTCATTTCAAAGTCGTCCAGGTCCGCCTGGGCCACTCTTCCTTTCAGCAGACTATGGACACATACAGTCACGTTTTACCAGATATTGAAGAGAACGTTGTTGATAAATTAATTGACCTCGTTTAACTTTGCCCCGTCGCGGGGTCAAAAAGTTGTCAAACGCACCAGATATTATGAGGTCAATAAAAAAGGACAACCATCATTCAATGTGATGGTTGTCCCATTGGTGCGAGTGAAGGGACTTGAACCCTTACGCCGTGAGGCACCAGATCCTAAGTCTGGCGCGTCTGCCATTCCGCCACACTCGCATATGCAGATTGTCAGGTACGGCCTGACACGATATTTATTGTATCATGAATACGGGGACTATGCAAGGATTCTGCAGTCCCCGCTTCATGCTTCTGTTTTGATTCTGTATACCCTACCTGTTCTGTGGCGGTTACAAGGTCTGCACTACTTCCAGTGCTTTTTCGTACTGATAGTCTTCCGGGTCGTTGGGTTGCAACTGGACTTCTATATCAGGTTGTATTCCTACGCCATCAATTTCCCGGCCACTGGCCGTGCGGTATTTGGCAACAGTCAGCTTGATAGCGTCATCGGAATCAATGGGATAGACGCCCTGTACCGTTCCTTTTCCATAACTCTTCGTCCCGATAACTGGCCCCAATTTCAAGTCCTGGATGGCACCGGATACGATTTCAGAAGCGCTTGCTGAATTTTCATTGATGAGCACTACCAAAGGGATAGTATCACCACTTCCACTAGCCTTATATTCCGATTCGTCACCGGATCGGCTCGTAAAGGATACGATGACACTGTCCTTGGGAACGAAATTCGATGCTACGGCAACAGCTTGATCGACGATGCCACCGGGATTATTCCTGAGGTCGAGAATCATGCGCTTCATGCCCTGCTTACGCAGTTCCTGATACTGATGGGTAAACTCCTCGCCCGTATTTTCACTGAAAATTGCCACCCGGATATATCCCACATCAGTTCCTTCAATCATCTGGCCACCGACGGTTTTCATATGGATCTGACGGCGCGTTATGGCCATCTCCTGAGATTCACCATTTCTTCCCAGGGTCAGAGTAACTGTCGTATCCACGGGTCCCCGGATAGTCTTGGAAATGTCTTCCAGACTCATCCCCTTCGTAGATGTGCCGTTAATAGCCTGGATCAGGTCACCGCGCTGGACGCCGGCTTCAGCAGCCGGGCTGTCATCCATGACTCCGGCTACAATCGTACCTTCCTCACTGGAACCGATATACACACCAATACCGGCATAGGACCCGGACGTCTGGTCGGAAAATGCCTGGAAATCATCGCCGTCGAGATAGATGCTGTGTTTATCCCCCAGCTTTTTGACAATTCCTTCCAGTGCCCCATTAAGGAGATCCTGCTTATCGACAGCACCGGGAAAATTCTGTTCCACCACATGAAGAGTGCGGAAGAATTTAATGAATCCTACGGGCGTCCCCGTGTAGTAGTAAAAGAGGCCCACTAGCAGCAACACACTGCAGGCTGCCGTAAACAACCCCCAGGCAACGGCCCGGAACAACATCTGAAACATGTGTTTTTTCTGATTCATAGTCTGCCTCGTTTATAGATACGAATTCGGATCGACTGGTTCACCGCCGACACGGACTTCAAAGTGAACGTGTGGCCCCGTCGAATTCCCTGTAGAACCGGCATAGGCGATGACCTGGCCCTGAGAAACAGACTGTCCCGACGATACAGCCAGAGATTCGTTATGTCCATACAGAGTCGATGTCCCATTGCCGTGGTCAATGACGACGGCATAACCATAACCGCTGATCCATCCCGCTTCTACAACGACACCACCATCAGCAGCATGGACAGGCGTCCCGTAATCGACGCCGATGTCAATGCCGGAATGAAGAATCTGGCGGCCGAAAATCGGGTGTTCCCGGTAACCAAAGGGCGATGTGATGACGCCATTTACCGGCCAGATCATCTGACCGGAACCACTGACTGGCTGGTAATAACCGCTGTCATCTCCGCCGGACGAACTGCCACTATCCCCACTGCTGTCGCTGCCACTTTCCCCAGACGACGCTGCCGCCGCTGCCGCAGCCGCTGCTGCCTGCCGGGCTGCTTCACGGTCGCGGAGCATCTGGGCAATCTGATTGGACGACGCTTCCAGTTCGGCATAGGCTTCTTCTGCCGTCGCCTTATCAGTCTGGGCTTTTTCCAGGATAGCCTGCTGTTCAGCCTTATGCTTGGCGATTTCTTCCTTCTTGGCTGCTGCTTCTTCTTTTAGCTTTGCCTGCGTTTCCCGCTGCTCTTCCAGAGCCTGTTTCGTCTGGTTGATCTGGTCCCGTTCATCCTTTATGGACGAAATCAGTTCCAGATCCGAACTGACGATACGCCGCAGGAGTTCGACGCGGTTAGCAAAATCATTAAAATCCTTAGCCCCGACGACGACATCGAGGTAATTGAGCTGGCCGTGCATATAAATATCACGGATGCGGCGGCTTAGCACCTTTTCCCGGCTTCTCAGATGGGTTTCTGCCCTTTCCAGTTCGGCCTGGGTCCGGGTAATCTGCCGTTCTGTTTCAGTTAATTCTTGGGAAATAGACTTATATTGTGCATTGGCGGCATCGAGATTTTCCTGGATGACCCGCAATTTTTCAAAGACATTGCCGATAACTGCTTCGGCTTCACTCTTCTTCTGAGCCTGTTCTGCCATCTGCCCCTGAACTGTCGATAACTGATCCTGCAAATCTTCGTCTTCCGCAAAGATGAGACCACAGGGGTTCAGGAGATACAGGACCGTCAAAGCCGCTGCCAACGGCTTTTTATATTGTATACTCATCATACGTTACACCTTCATATAGCGTTTCAGAGAAATCGTACTGCCAATGGCCCCGATGACCATGCTCAGTACGAGTATCAGACCACTTGCCTGATACATGAATGGATACGGACTGACCATAGGCAGAAATGCCAGAGTCCGGTGAATCGTTATCGTGACAAATTCATAGAACTGCAATAAGGCCACATCGGCAATGAGACCGCCGATGAATCCCAGGAACAATCCTTCCAAGAGAAATGGCCAGCGGATGAACCAGTTGGTAGCACCAACGTATTTCATGATGCCGATTTCCCGGCGCCGGGCAAAGACGGTCAGGCGGATCGTATTGGAAATGATGAACAGCGTCGCAAAAGTCAGGAAAATAATGAGGGCAATGCCTCCCCAGCGGATAATCGTCGCCACGCGGAACAACTGTTCCACGATTTCCTGTCCATAATGGGTGCTTTCCACTTCGTCATACTGTCCGACGACAGTTGCCGTCTTTTTAACCTGTTCCGGATTACTCAACGTCAGCGTATATGATGTCGGCAGCGGATTCTTCCCGTCGAGGGCATCGAGAATGCCCGGCTGGTCTTTCATACGTTCCTTTAGTTTATCCATGGCCTGGTCTTTGTTGGTAAATTCCAGTTCTTTTACATCGGGCAGGGCCTTCAGCCGGCTGCCTACACTCATGACCTGATCCGTTGTCAGATCATCTTTCAGATACACGCTGATCTGCACCTGGTTTTCCAGATTATCGGCAAAATAGTCCAGATTGGCTACCATTATCAGGAACAACCCTAAAATAAAAAATGAGACGGCTACGGTCGCAATGGACGCAATAGACATGAAGCTATTGCGCCAAAAAGACGTAAAGGCTTCCGAGAGGTAATACCTCATGGTTCTAATTTTCATCGTCGTATCCTCCCTGCTGTTCATCACGGACAATCTTGCCATCGACGATTTCAATGACCCGCTTGTTCATCATATCGACAAGCTGCTGGTCATGGGTCACCATGACGACAGTTGTCCCCATATGATTGACTTTGGTAAAAATATCCATGATTCCCTTTGACGTTTCTGGATCCAGATTACCCGTCGGTTCATCGGCAATGAGCAGGAGCGGCCGGTTGACGATGGCTCTGGCAATAGCCACACGCTGCTGTTCGCCGCCGCTGAGATTCGACGGCAGGGCATCGGCTTTACCGACCAGCCCTACCAAGTCGAGGACGTTGCGGACCCGTTCTTTGATCAGACGCCGCGGTGCTTCAATAACTTCCATGGCAAAGGCGACATTTTCCTCTGCCGTCTTATTGGGCAGCAGACGGAAATCCTGAAACACGATTCCCATGCGGCGGCGCAAGTACGGGACCCGGCTTTTTTTCAGCTTATTCACTTCAATGCCGTTGACGATGACTGAACCTTCCGTTGGCAGCTCTTCATGGTCGAGAAGCTTGATGAACGTGGACTTGCCGGCTCCGCTGGCACCTACGACAAATACGAACTCCCCTTTTTTGATATGCACATTGGCATGGTCCAGAGCAACAGACCCATTGTCGTACACTTTGGATACATTCTTAAAATATATCATAGATTTCCTCTTTTCTGGCAAACCATACTTTTATCAGACATACTCTATTATATATAAGGAAAAGCGGCCGTCAAGTCACTGCTCCTGCGAGCGTCAACCTTTCCGGGCCGCCGTATGTTCTTCTATAACGCGTAACGCCAGATAGGCATTACGCATAGACTGGCGTCGTAAGTGATTCATTCGCGCTCTGACTTCCGGCATAATACCGCCGGCCTTCAGTCTGGCCGTTACATCTGTCACCAGTGTCCTGGCAGTGACAGTCTCCATGGTCCCGCAAAGCGTATCACCAATGAGGCTGATGAACCCATCAATTTTGGGATCGTAGGAAATGGCCGTTACCGGCACCTGCATGATCGATGCAAAAATGAGTGCATGGAGCCGGTTTGCAATGACCACATCCATGCAGCCCATAAGGGCCATGAATTCCACCGTATTGTATGCTTCTTTCAGAACCGTCGCCGGTTCCTTCATACGCGCCGCCACATCAGACGCCGCTTCAGCATCGGCAGGATACTGCATGGGAATAAAAATAATGCGGGCTCCCACCGTACGTACCAGCTCATCTGCCGCCTTGGCAATCTCGTCTTTATACCGGGTCATATGCTGCCAGTTGCGGATGGCAATGCCGATACGGGTACCAACACCGTTAATACCATGCTTTTTCAACAGATAAAAGCCAATCTTTTTATCCACAGGGGGCATAGATAGTACGGCATCGGCCGTCACGTGGATGGGTGGATCCGTAACGCCGAGCCGCTGCAATTCCTGTCGCGATTCACTGTCACGGACACCAATCATAGTCACTTTCTGCAGCACATTGCGAACCGCCTTCCGCGCCTTGGGACGGCGTATGGGACCGATGCCCTGGGCATAGAGCATGACCGGCTTGTGGAAAAAGAGAGCCATGCGCATGATGAGCAGATAATAATAGAGACTGCGGGCGCTGGTCACATCCTGCAGCAGACTTCCACCACCGCTGATGAGAAGATCAGCCCGGCAGATAGCCCTGGCAATGCCCGGAAAATTCAGCCTGTGTACTGCCTCTACATGATGATTTTCCCGTGTCATATCCGGGTGTCCCGAAATGACCGTGATGGAAGCACCGGGAATCAGGTCCTCCAGTGATCCGAGGAGTGCCGCCAGCATGGCTTCATCACCGGCATTGGCAAATCCGTAATAACCGGAAATGACAATGTTAGTCACGGGACTTCACCCGCTTTCCCATCCAGGCCGTCACATACTGAACAATGGCAATGGCACAAATGAGCAGGATACCCAGTACAAGCCCTGTAAGCCAGCCATTAAGGCCACGGATAAAGGACATGATAAACGGCGTCCGGATATGGGCAAAGGTTTCTACCATGGACCCTACGCCGATGACCGCTGCCAGTACCGTAAAGAAATGGACCAGTTCCGGCCATTTGCGATACATAGCCGCTACCATGAGGAAAAAGGCTGGATGGCCGATGAGAAATTCTTTTTCCCGCGGCCGGGCATACATGACCGTTTCCAGGAAACGGCGCATAGCCACTTCGATTCCCGGTACAGGTACACCGGCCGTATGACCGCTGCGGCCGACGAAGATAAAGGCCACCAGCCCCAGGAATCCGACGAGGATGAGCGTTCCCATGCGGATGGGGATGCGGAGAAAATCTTTGGCAAACGCTATGAAATCAGATGATGTGGCAAAATCGTGACCCATAAGGGGGAAGCGCCGCAGATAGCCAATCGCTACGATAATGATTGGCAGGATAAAGGTGAGTTTGACACCTCGGTAATAATCAAATTCCATAAAGAAGCGTATGTTCCCCAACATGGCCGCAATGAAAATACCTCCGACCATGGACATGAGGACAGCCGCCGTGAGTCCCAGCGCACCATCGCGGATGACCCGGCCATAGCCGAGTTTCTTTGTCAGATTCTGATGACGCCAGAAATCGAGCAGTACCAGTATTGCCGCCGATGGCGCCGTTACGGCACAACCGACAGCCATCATCTGTAAAAACAGGGCGCCTTTGGCAATCCAGGCTCCGCCGGCTCCAAAGAGTATGGCCAGTACGATAAGCCCGTAATTAACCCGGTCCGAAAGAGGAACGAGCAGATTCAGGAGGAACAAGAATCCACAGGCCGCTGCTGCCGCCGCAATCGCCAGGAGTACCTTATTGGGATAGTAGACAGGCAGTACAGACGCCCGGTCCAGCTGATAGCCCCGGCCTTCCAATTTCTGCGTAACCTTGCTGATATAGTTCAGATTCGTATCCAGCAAAGACTGGCCATACCGGGGTTTCTTATACAGTGGGAACAGGTTGACCCGGACATTACGTTCCAGGTCGCTGATATAAAAGCGCATGGCCGCTTCTTCCGGTGTAATCTTTTCCAATTCCTCTTTGGCCATGGCATAGACACGGCCTGTATCATAATGCATAAGACCTGCCAGGTCGTACATGCCATCCTGGTTATCATACTGGAGCTGATTAACCGATTCAATCATATAAAACGGCATCTGCCGGGCCAGCATACGGTCTGCTGTCAGCTGCAGCATGTCTTTGCGCTGCGCCGGGTCCGGACTATAGCCCAGTACCTCCTTACCGACAAACATGATGCCCGTCACATTGCGGATTTTATCGGCGCGCTGGAAAAAGTGTTCCAGATCAGCCGCCGTGACATCATGATAATTAGTCGGCCGCAGGATGACGTTAAAGCCATAGCTGGCAATGCGGTTGGCATCGGCTGACATAATGCCCAGATTGACTTCGCCGAGGGCCGGCATGATGCCATGCAGTCCAAGAATACGGTACTGGGGATTGTCGATGACGACAGCATTTTCCTTGCCCAGCCGCAACTGCAGATCTTCTGTCAGTTCGTCAAAATACAGGTCCTTCTGGTCTTTTGGCTTGCCGACAAGATAATATTCGTACTGATACGAACCAAGATGGAACTGTGGATAATAGAGTTCAGCTCCCAAACGGGTAATGACAGAGCATTCTCCGCGCTGGGTCATTTTATTCAGCGTCGTATCGTATATGGTAAAACTGGTGATGCCGGCCTGACGGCACTTTTCCAGTGTCGTTTCCAGATCATATCCTTCGTTGCGTCCCAAAACGACAACAGCATCATAATCCATCGCCTGTTCGATCGACATATTGTCATGTTCCACATAGTACCGCTGCACACATAGATATATACATGAAATCAGGCCGACCAATACGACCAGGATCATGAGCAGGATACTGCGCTTATTCTTTTTTTCCATTCTATCCACCTTATTCAGTGATTGCTGACCCTGCCATGCAGTGTAAGCAATCCGTTATCCAGAGTGACCTGGTCCGGAACCATATGAAGGGGAAAATCTGTAAAATCATAGACTTCCAGCCGGGCCAGATTCGAAGCATTGACCCGGACCCCCTTCGCCGATATGGCGGCATCCTCCGGCAGGAACATCAGCTTATTCCCTTCCATAGCAAACCGGCCGGCTATATCAGCATCGGCACGCAAAAAACCGCCGACCCGTACTTTGCCTCTGACATGGATAGTATCACCATCAAAGGATACATCCATCTGTTCTGTGCCTTTTACCTGTTTTTTGATAAAGTCACTCAGGTCATCCTGGGAAACTGTAGCTACCAGTTCTCCCTGTTCAGCCGATTCAGCCTGCAAACGGCCATCCATCAGGCTGGCCAGAGGATCGAACCGGACTCCTTCCAGCGTGCAGTCAAAGGACTGAAAACGCAGCTTGCCGACGCGGAAATCGTCACCACCTGCATGAACCCGGTCCAGACGGCCCGTCAGTACAGACAGGCCGGGACGGGCTTCCACGAGGACATTATCCGGTGAAATTTCCATATGCCGGGAAAGGCCACGGTACAATCCATAAGCTGCCAGACGCGGAGCCGCTATATTCAGCCCCAGCAGAATGACTGCGACTGCCATGGCGGCATACATCCATTTTTTCATCATATAGTCTGCTTAGCCAGGCGTTTTTCTTTCTGCTGCTGCAAATATCCTTCGATGAACATATCGATATCGCCGTCCATGACAGCCTGGATATTTCCCGTTTCCACATTCGTCCGGTGATCTTTGACCATCGTGTATGGATGGAATACATAGGAACGGATCTGACTGCCCCATTCGATGGCCTGATGTTCGCCGCCGATTTCTGCTTTGAGCTGCGCCTGCTTTTCCTGTTCTAATTCAAATAACTTGGCACGCAGGTACTTCATACACATTTCCCGGTTCTGTACCTGTGACCGTTCATTTTGGCACTGCACGACAATGCCTGTCGGGATATGGGTCATACGGACGGCAGAACTCGTCTTATTGACGTGCTGGCCACCGGCACCGGATGCGCGGAAATAATCGACGCGGACATCGTCCATGTTGATTTCTACATCTACATCATCGGGCAGTTCAGGCATGACATCGACGGCCGTAAAAGACGTATGACGCCGCGCAGCCGCATCAAAGGGCGAAATACGGACCAGGCGGTGTACGCCTTTTTCCGACTTGAGATAGCCGTAAGCGTATTCTCCTTCAATGGTAAAAGCCGCACTTTTGATGCCGGCTTCATCACCGGGCTGCATATCCATGACGGTTATGTGGAACCCGTGCTGTTCTGCCCAGCGCGTATACATGCGGACCAGCATCTGTGTCCAGTCCTGGGCTTCCGTTCCGCCGGCACCGGCATGGAAAGTCAGGATAGCATTGCACGTATCGTATTCTCCGGAAAGGAGCAGCAGTACTTCCCGCTTTTCAATGTCTTTCAGCAGGGCATGGTACTGCTTTTCGATTTCCTCGGCCATACCTGTTTCTTTTTCTTCAATGGCCATATCTAGGAAATCAAGCAGGTCCGCACACTGGGTTTCCAGTTTTTCATGCCCTTCTACTTCCGTCTTCAGGAGCGTTGCTTCCTGGGAAATTTTCTTTGCTTTATCCGGATCACTCCAAAAATCAGGGTCACTCATCTGCATATCGAGATCCATGATTTTTTCTTTTTTCCTGGGGAGGTTAAAGTGAATCCCCGATTTCCTGTATTCTCTTCTTCAAATCTTCCAGCGGTTTACGCATTTCATCTAATAACACAAGAATCACCATCTTTCAAAAACATAATCATAAACAAAACGCCACCACCACTTTGTGGTCCCATCTCTACTGTCCGTTTCGGCAACCGCCTTGCGCTTCCTTGCACTCAGCACCTTGTAGGCCGAAAAGGCCCTTCCCTTCACATGGGAGGCTTTCTTGGAATATCTAAAACTGCGAACTGCGGGTTTTCCTACCTGTTAGCCGCTGACTGCGGTCTGCGGCCTACGAACTGCGGCTCTTTTACTGCCGTTCTTCGTCCCGCTTGATATCTTCTGCCGTGACCGGGGCACTTTCATCATGGACTTCCCGGGCGCCCTGCAGATGATCTTCTGCCTTTGGAACAGGCTTACTGTATGTAATCTGGATATGATAGAGGAATGTGACCGTCGTCCGTTTGATGGAATCGACCATTTCTTCAAACATATCATAAGCTTCAAACTTATATTCAACAAGTGGATTCTTCTGCCCGTATGCCCGGAGATTAATACCTTCCTTCAGGGCATCCATCGCATCGAGATGATCCATCCACTTGCTGTCTACGACACGGAGCATGATGGCCCGTTCCAGTTCGCGCATCGTTTCTGTTCCGATTTCCTTTTCCCGGGCTTCATAGAGATCGACAGCAATCTGGTACAGCTTTTCTTTGACTTCGACACGGCTGAGATTTTCCAGTTCTTCGCTGGTTGTCGCGTCTTTCGGCACGAAATACTGCTGCATCTGTGTCAGAAGGCCGGCAAAATCCCATTCTTCCGGATAGAGTTTTTCATCGGCATATTTATTGAGGCCATCATCGATGATATCACTGACCATGCCGAGAATCGTATCCTTAAGGGAATCCGCTGTCAGTACCTGACGGCGCTGTGCATAGAGCACTTCACGCTGCTGATTCATGACATCATCGTATTCCAGAACGTATTTACGGATTTCAAAGTTGTGGCTTTCGACTTTCTTCTGTGCCTTTTCAATCGATTTGGTGATCATCTTGGCCGTAATCGGTTCGTCTTCATCCAGGCCCAGTTTGTCCATGAACTTGGAAATATTGTCGGACCCGAAAATGCGCATGAGGTCGTCTTCCAGAGACAAATAGAACTGAGTCGTACCGGGATCCCCCTGACGGCCTGCACGGCCACGGAGCTGGTTGTCGATACGGCGGCTTTCATGGCGTTCCGTACCGATGATCATGAGCCCGCCCAGTTCAGCGACGCCCTTGCCCAGCTTGATATCGGTACCACGGCCGGCCATGTTAGTGGCGATGGTGACCATACCCCGCTGACCGGCATCCTTGATGATTTCCGCTTCTTTTTCATGATATTTGGCGTTCAGGACGTTATGTACGATATGTTCCTTGTTGAGCATCTGGCTCAGGATTTCCGACTGGCTGATGCTGGTCGTCCCTACGAGGATAGGCTGCCCCGTTGCATGGCGTTTGACGACTTCCCGCACGACCGCGCGGTACTTGGCATTCTTCGTCTTATAAATGACATCGGGCAAATCCTTACGGATCATCGGCTTATTGGTAGGAATGACATAGACGTCGAGTTTATAAATCTTATTGAATTCGTCTTCTTCCGTCTTGGCCGTACCGGTCATGCCGGCCAGTTTCTTGTACATGCGGAAATAGTTCTGGAAAGTAATCGTGGCCAGAGTCTTGCTTTCGCCCTGCACTTTGACATTTTCCTTGGCTTCGATGGACTGGTGCAGGCCATCGCTGTAGCGGCGGCCAAACATGAGGCGGCCCGTAAATTCATCGACGATGACGATTTCGCCATTCTTCACGACATAATCCTTGTCACGGTGCATCATGAACCGGGCACGCAGGGCCTGAATGACCAGATGGTTCAAGTCAAGGTGTTCATTATCGAACATGTTGCTGATGCCCAGCATCTTTTCGACCTTGGCAACGCCCGAATCAGTCGGGGCAATGGTCTTCTGCTTTTCATCCATGATATAGTCGTCTTTGGTGAAGGTCTTGACGATACCGGCCAGCGTATAGTAGAGGTCCGTCGATTTTTCACCAGGGCCGGAAATGATCAGCGGCGTACGGGCTTCATCGATGAGGATGGAGTCCACTTCATCGACGATACAGTAATTCAGCGGGCGCTGTACCATCTGTTCTTTACTGATGACCATGTTATCACGGAGATAATCAAAGCCAAATTCATTATTGGTACCATAGGTAATATCGGAATTATAAGCACGGCGGCGCTGTTCATAATTCAGGTCATGGACGATAAGTCCGACAGACAAGCCCAGGAACTTGTAAATCTGTCCCATTTCTTCACTATCACGGGTTGCCAGATAGTCGTTGACCGTGACGACGTGGGCGCCTTCTCCGGTGAGGGCATTCAAATATACCGGCAATGTCGCAACGAGCGTTTTCCCTTCGCCGGTCCTCATTTCTGCAATATCCCCGCGGTGCAGCACAATGCCGCCCAGAAGCTGTACATCAAAATGGCGCATGCCAAGAACACGCCGCGATGCTTCACGCACGACAGCAAAGGCTTCCGGCAGAATATCATCCAGCGTTTCTCCTTTTTGCAGGCGTTCTTTAAATTCAAAAGTCTTAGCCTGGAGGGACGAATCGCTGAGCGCCGTCATCTGTGGTTCTAAATCATTGATATGGCGCACGATAGGCCACATTTTTTTGAGTTCCCGGTCGGTATTATTGCCGAGAAGGTGTTGTATAAACGAATCAAACACGAAATAACCTCCATTGCAACTTATTCATCACATAGTAACATTCATATCAATTTTACATTTTACATCATTTACCCCACTTTATGCAATAGCTGGCACCGTATCCGTCCCATTCCTTTACACGTTTCTTACGTAAAACGGCTTCTGTATTCCATCCATATCGCCCCATCCAAAACATGTCGCGCTTCCATCAAATATCCTATGACCACATCATGATGGATATTCTAAAAAAGAGGGATAGCACAGCGGCAATCCCTCTTGGTCTGTTATCAATATTCTATTTATTGCGTTTGTTCAGGATGTCTTCGATGAGCTGGACGGCTTCGAATACCATGCCGTCACAGTGGGGCTTCTTTTCCCCGCCATTGGCCTGGTTCATGCGCAGCAGGTCCGCACAGTCGAGACAGTTCTGATGATGATCCAGGAATGCTTTGTGGAAAGCGGCGATGGTCGGTCCGTCTTCGATACCCAGAAGGCCCAGTGTCATGAGACCGCCGGTGATAGCGCCGCAGGTACCGCCCCGTTTCATGCCGCTGCCGAAGTTTGCCCCAATTTTGCGCGATGTGGCATCATCGAGCCCGGTCAATTCTTCAAAGGCACAGATGACAGACTGTGCACAGTTATAATGCACGTCCGTAATGGCGCGCAGTTCTTTGGCTTTTTCCAGATATTTTCCCATGGGAATCACTCCAGTCTTTGTAGTACATGTTTCAATGATGCTGTGAGAATTTCGCATACACCATAAACAACGAAAATGCAACGAGTGCCGAAACAATAATGCCTATGAGTTGTGACATAGGATCACGTCCTTTTATGAAAAACGGTATCGGCAATATACCATTGCTGTCTTAGTCGTTATAAATGAGTGCCATGAATACCAGATCTTCCGTTCCATTATTGGCAATGCAATGGGACTGTCCCGGTTCGATGAGACAGCAGTCACCGGCCGTTACTTTGGTAACGGAACCATCATTGTCAGTAAAATCGCCTACACCGGATAGGATGTAGTACGGTTCGGTTTCATGAATATGCTGATGAAATCCCAGGCTGGAACCCGGCGGCAGGATGACTTTGGCATACATGCGGCCATGGCCCATCAGTTCGTCTTTCGTCAGGATATGACAGACTGTTGCCGGCCCTTTGCCACCAGCCAGTCCTTCTACTTGTACTCTGTTTTCTTTGCGGATCATTGCAACCCCTCCTTATACATTCTACTTCTGGTTATATTCTAGCATAGAAAGCAAAGGCTTTCTACTGTTTCTCCTTCAGAAAGAAAAAGTCCTTTCGTTCTTCCCTGCAGCCTGTTACAATAGAATCGATAAAACTATGAACCGAACAGGAGAAATCAATGAAACAAAAACAGATATGTATATTAGGCAGTACCGGTTCGATTGGAACCCAGGCACTGGATGTCATCGCCGCCAATCCAGAGGACCTGCGTGTCCGCGTGCTGGCAGCTCATCAGAGCGTTTCTCTCATGGCTGACCAGATTCGCCGCTTTCACCCCGATTTCGCCGTCCTCACTGATGCAACGGCTGCCCGTACGCTGCAGCATCTGGTAGGAAAAGAATGTGATATCCTGAGCGGCATTGACGGCCTCAGGGCCGCCGCTTCCTATGGCCCTGTCGATACAGTGCTGGCCGCCATGGTAGGCTATGCCGGTCTGGAACCGACGCTCGGTGCCATTGCCGCCGGAAAAACCATCGCCCTGGCCAATAAGGAGACTCTCGTTGCTGCCGGCCATCTGGTTATGGAATCGGCCCGGCAGCATGGCGTTCAGATTTTACCTGTAGACAGCGAGCACAGCGCCATTTTCCAATCTCTCCGCGGCGGCAGGAAAGAAGAAGTGCGCCGTCTCATTCTTACAGCATCAGGCGGCCCGTTCCGGGGCTATACGAGGGAACAGCTGCACCATGTAACGCGGGAGCAGTGTCTCTATCATCCCAACTGGAATATGGGACCCAAAGTAACCGTAGACAGCGCTACCCTGGCCAACAAAGGGCTGGAAGTCATGGAAGCACACTGGCTGTTTGACATGCCCTATGAGGCCATCGATGTCGTCATCCATCCCCAGAGCCTGGTCCATTCCCTCGTCGAGTTTTGCGACGGATCGGTCATGGCCCAGATGGGACTGACCGACATGCGCCTTCCTATCCAGTACGCCTTTTCCTGGCCGGCCCGCTACGACTGCGCCTTTGGACATCTCGATCTGGTCCGTGTCGGTACGCTGACCTTTGAAGCGCCGGATCTGGATGCCTTCCCCGCCCTGCGCCTTGCCATCGAAGCCGGAAAGGCAGGAGGCACAGCCCCCTGCGTCTTCAATGCCTGTAATGAAGTCTGCGTACAGGCTTTCCTTGCAGGACGCATCGCCTATACGGACATTGCCCCGACGATTGCCACGATTCTCGACGCTCATAAGCCGATCAGCCATCCCTCACTGGAAGAAATCGCTGCAGCAGATCAAAGCACGCGTATAGATACAGAACAAGTCTTACAAAAAATTTAGTTTACTGGAAGCCTTACATCAGTCCAAACGATTGACCATTGTGGAACATACTATTGCACACCAAAAGAAGCTGTTGCATTAAGCAAAGATAATGCTAATGCAACAGCTTCTTTATCATAAATGGAAACTCACGGGACAAAAGATTTCCCCTTAAATCACTTCTAATCAGATGTCTTTATCAGCAGGAGCCTGGGGTGCTTCGTCTCGTGGGCCCTGCTGGTGCATGAGCTGCATGATTTCTTGCAGACGCGTTGTAGAGATTCCCGTTTCCTGGGATAGTTCCTGTTCTAATTTCTGACGGTCCGGTCTTTGTCCGTCAGCAGGCGCCTTAGGAGGCTGTCCCTGCCGGGAATGATGCTTCTGGAAACTCTGTTCCAATGCCGTCGCTTCACTTTGTGTGATGGATCCGTCTTTTACCAGCTGCTGGAGACGTGCCTGAGGCCCGAATCCGCGGCGCAAACGGGGCGGTGCCATGATTTCACGGAGCGTTTCTTCTGATATACCCGTCTTATTGGGCAGACTCTTCATAAATTTCTGATGATCTTTCGCTTCTTTTTCCCGGAAATCAGCTATCGCTTTTTTCAGTTTATTTGCTTGTTCCGATGTGATTTTTCCCTGCTGGACCATGCGGTCAATACGGGCATTCTGTCCTATACCGGGATGTATCGGCGGCATCTGCCGTGTCATTTTAGGACGGGTGCTGGCGCCCGCTGCCGCATCGGTCGTATCAGCAGCCTGTGCTATCGTAAAGGGAGCCACACCTATCATTACGGCCGCCGTTCCGGCCAGTACAGCAGCCAGCGTACGCCGCTGCCATGTATGTAACATCTTCATCGCCATCACTCCTTTTTTAGATGATGGACACAGTATAACAGATAAATGTTACATTTCTATGGCACAGGAGTCACAAATTGAAATAAACTGTTATAATTTAATTGGCTTCATAGGCCCGTACGCGCAGCGTCAGCCCCCGGTCTTCACAGATTTTACGGCACTTAGCGATTTCTTCTTCGCTTTCGACATGATCGACAACGGTCAGAACGACGTTGGGCACATACTTCTGACAGTGCTGGGCAAAGGTCAGCAGGGCTTCGTACGAACCGATGCCAAATTTGCTGCGCGTCAGGTCGAGATAACGCTGGGCGTTAGATGCATTGAGGCTGATGGAAACCGTATCAAGGATGCCGCCTTTGAAATCGACAGACGTATCACGGCCATATTCCAAATCCGACAGGCCATTGGTATTAATCCGCGTCTTGACATCACGATGATGTTTTTTGATATAGGTCAACAGAGTCACTACATCATCAAGGCGCATGGTCGGTTCCCCAAAGCCGCAGAACACGACTTCACCGATGTAGTCCCAGGGCTGGCTGTCCAGTTCTTTTTCTACTTCGGCAACAGATGGTTCTTCTTTAAGCCACAGTTCCATATCTTCGGCTTCTTTTTTCAGACTGCGCAGACAGAACGTACAGGAACAGGTGCAACGGTTCGTCAGATTGACATAGAGGTTGCGTTTTCCCTCTGGCTGTTTGGCCAGACTTTCGGCCATGGTAATATAGTGTCCCTTGTCGTATACATAAGTAATCATCAGTGCCACATCCCTTTTCTATATAAAATTAATGTAATTCTGTCAAAAATTGTTCAAAGGCCAGCCCCCGGTTGGTCGGTAGTCCCAACTGTTCCGTATAGACCAGCGTCCTGCTGATAAAATCCGTCGCCCGTATGACGGCGTCTTTCAGACTGTCGCCGCGTACGACCGAAGCTGAAACGATGGCGGCAAAGGCATCGCCTGTACCAGACCGGTCATGGCCGATTTTCTTCACCGACACGATGTCCGGTTCTTTTCCCGTTTCATAGATGTAGTTGTCAATATGATCCCCGTCGGCCAGTCCCGTAATGACGATCTGTCCCGGTCCCATAGCAGCCAGCCGCCCGGCAATATCTTCGAGGTACGCCCGGTCCGTATGACCTTTTTCCGGATAGGGAATGCCCAGGAGCTGGCATGCTTCCGTAAGATTCGGCGTAATAACATCGGCATACTGCATGAGACGGCGCATTTCAGCGCATAGCTTTTCCGTATATGACGCATATAACTTGCCATAGTCCCCCATGACCGGATCGACGATGACGATGGTATCAGGCTGCTTGAACTGGTGGATAAAGTCGATGACAATATCGATCTGCTCGAGGGAATTCATGAATCCCGTAGAAATACCGTCAAAGGTCAGGCCATTTTTCTTCCAGCTGGCAATGTAATCTTTCATACGGTCCGTATAATCGTCGATGAAATACGTAGGAAATCCCGTATGGACCGACAAGATTGCCGTCGGCAGCGGACAGGCCTGTACTTTCAGGGCCGATATGAGCGGCAGTTCGACAGCAATAGAACAGCGCCCAAATCCTGTAATATCATTGATGAGTGCAATCTTCTTCTGTTGTTCCATCGCCGCGCCTCACCGTATACTGCCCTGACGGGTCGTGGGCAGCTGCTTGAGAAAAATCCCGGCACCCATGGCAGCAATCGTATTGAGAAGACCTTCCATGAGAAGTCCCGGTAGAGAAGCCAGACCGGCCTGGATACTACCGAAGAGGACGGCACCGGCCAGGGTATAGGCGATGGCCATCCACAGAGAAGAAAGGAGGAAGGCAATGAGCGTGCGGACAGAATAGAGGGCACTCTTCCGTGTTCCCCGACAGCAGATGGCAAATACGATGAGTACCATGACGTATTTAATGACAAAGGTCGGTGCAATCCACAATGGGAAACCGCCAAGGAAATCGGACAGACAAGAGCCGATAGCGGCAGCCAGGGCGGCTTCGCGGCGGTTAAAATACAGGAAGCTCAGGAAAATCACGGCGTCGCCGAGGTGGGCATATCCCAGTGGAATGGGAATGCGCGGTACAAAAGTCATAATAAAGACCACAGCAGCGAGGACCGCCGATAAACAAATGGACTTTGTCGTATACGGCGCCTGCGGCGCTGCATCAGCAGGATGAGACATACATACCCCTTCTTTCACGATACTGCATAAATACAATATCTTCTATTTGTCCTCTATTTTATTATAAAAATCGCATAAAGTAAATAGGACAGATTGGTGGATTTCTGTCATCGTCAAGCAAATCTAATGCCACTGTTCTGTATAGCGGTTAATTTCTCAACATAATGATATTTCTATCCAAGATAGTGTAAAGAGGTTGTGGGAATTTGTTAGTGTCAAGAAGTTCCCAGTCATTCCCCATCACCCCATAGGAGCTATCCGCCTGCTACTGAAAGATATAGCATAGTTGAACGTTCAACTATGCTACTTGAAGTATGATGCAGAAGCTGTAGGGGCTTCTACATCGGATGCTTGTACCAGGTGTAGGTACGGGCTATGCCTTGTTCCAGAGTCATTTCTGGTTTCATGTGCAGGGTTTGTACCAGTTCTTTGTTGCTCAGGACGGAGCGCTGGATGTCTCCGGGGCGGGGTGATGCGTATTGCACTTCGGCCTTGTGTCCTATGGCCCGTTCGAAGGATCGGATCAGGTCGTTGATGCTCGTTTCAGTTCCTGTCGATACGTTGATCGTGTGATAGCCCGTGAGGGGCAATGCCTGTACGATAGCCGATGCGATGTCTCCGGCATAGACGAAGTCCCGTGTCTGATTGCCATCGCCATAGACAGTGATAGGGCTTCCCTGGGACAGGAGTTTACAGAATATACTGACCACGCCGCCTTCTCCTTTTTCACCCTGCCGTTCGCCGTAGACGTTGGCAAAGCGGAACACCGTCGCATCGAGGCCGTACAGTTCATGGTAGACCCGCATATACTGTTCCGTCGTCATCTTCGTAATACCATAGGGTGACATCGGGCAAAGGGGTTCCGATTCTTTCAGCGGGATATGCAAATTATCGCCATAAACAGCGGCACTAGATGAAAACAGCACATGGGGCACCTGCCATTTGCGGCAGGCTTCCAAAATATGCAGAATACCGCCCAGATTGACCTGGCAATCCAGAAGCGGATTCTCTACAGAAACCGGCACCATCGTCTGCGCTGCCAAATGGATGACTGCAGAAAAATGATGCCGGGAAAAAACATCTTCCACCACATGCTGATTCCGCACATCACCGACAACCAGTTCCATCCCGGATGGAACATGTTCCCTACTCCCATTGGACAAATCATCCAAGATAACGACTTTGATTTTCTCAGCAGACTGTTCACTTACTTTTTGCAATTTTTCCAATACATGGGAACCGATAAACCCGGCCCCGCCTGTCACAAGTATGTCCATGGCTATACTCCTCTAAAATTCAATGGATGCTTCGTACTGATATATCAGAATTTAAATGTATCTTTCAGGCCCAGCCATGTTTGATCTTTATCACTAAGATTCAGTGGTGTGCCATCGTCCAGTTGATATCCTTCTGCGCTGGGAGTGCCTTGATATTTGCCGACGAGATGGGGCCATTGGATGCCGATTTCCGGGTCATTCCAGGCCATTCCGCCTTCATCATTAGGATGCCAGAAATCGTTGACTTTTTTCCATGTACGATTAGTATCAATTGACCTAAATCAATTTATTTTTTTTAGCAAGCTCCTCAATTATAGATAGCGATAATTTGCTATACTTTGCTACTTTGTCCAAGGCCATCCCATCCTTCAACAACTCTAGAGCTAATTCTAATTTTCCTTCTGTTCTGCCTTCCTTTCTCCCCTCTGCTCTGCCTTCTTTTCTGCCTTCTTCCCAGCCCACTTGCTTGCCTTTCATCAGTCCATCTTCGTATATTCCTTCTCCTAAGTTGCACATGGTTTCCAAATCCCTCTCTCTTTCACGTGTTAAATCAATCCCAAAATCAGTATGCAAGACTGTAATTTTTTCACTGGCTTTCTTTCTCGATTTGAACATCAAATCCAGCAGGTTCATCATCTGGTCTTTGACTTTGCTGTTCCCTAAGTAGACGAATACGATGCCCATCAGGTCATAGTTCTGACAAGGTTCTTTATAACGGTGCAACAAATGCTGTTCTTTCAGTTGATACCGGTTGATAGCGCTTTTTCCATGTGGGGCTTCCATGCAGATCCAAATAGTATAGATCTTCTTTATTTTGTCGTAATCGCTATTAGTGAATTCGCTCCCTTTTTGCGAAGAAATCAACCGGCTCGCATAATAGACCGCCCTTTTTAATAAAGGATAGGTCCCGCTGGGCTTCTTTTTCGGCTTCAACCGTTTCTGTGCTTCTACATTGATAATCAGTGTTATGACTTCATTAGTTGCCGGCGCCTTCGCCCGAAATAAGATATCAAAGACGATGCTTCCTTCCGTTATGCTGTTATCTTCATTTTGCGTTCCTTTGATTTCCAGGGTATCCTGACGCTCTAAGGCGTGGCGGACTGCATTCGTTTTGTCCTTAGAAACAGGAATAGTACTGACTTCTGGCGTCCCTTCGATGTAAATATTGGCAATATCATCAAGGCTGACCGATTCAAATTCGGGTACGGTCCGTTTCAAAATGTACGCCAGCACCTTTTTCTGCGACAAAACATTTTTTGCTGCTTTATCGTAGGCCAGAGCACCTGCCAGCTGTTCTTCTACGTCCTGCATTATCTCTTCATTCATCGGCCACACCTCCTTTGCCATCATTGTATCAGATTTTAAATTCGTTGTACAACTGGAATACCCAGGAGGTTAGTGTCAAGAAGTTCCCAGTCATTCCCCATCACCCCATAGGAGCTATCCGCCTGCTACTGAAAGATATAGCATAGTTGAACGTTCAACTATGCTACTTGAAGTATGATGCAGAAGCTGTAGGGGCTTCTACATCGGATGCTTGTACCAGGTGTAGGTACGGGCTATGCCTTGTTCCAGAGTCATTTCTGGTTTCATGTGCAGGGTTTGTACCAGTTCTTTGTTGCTCAGGACGGAGCGCTGGATGTCTCCGGGGCGGGGTGATGCGTATTGCACTTCGGCCTTGTGTCCTATGGCCCGTTCGAAGGATCGGATCAGGTCGTTGATGCTCGTTTCAGTTCCTGTCAATACGTTGATTGTGTGGTATCCAGTGAGAGGCAATGCCTGTACGATAGCCGATGCGATATCTCCGGCATAGACGAAGTCCCGTGTCTGATTGCCATTACCACAGACGGTATGGATAACTGCAGAGAAATGATGCCGGGAAAAGGACAGGTTGAACATTCAACTATGCTGGCTATGAATTAGTCCCTGCCAATCAGACTTATGAGAAATCTGGCAGCAGGGGCTTTGGTTTATATTCGATATATAGTTGTAATGTTATGCACCTATATCTCTTTCAGGTATTTGCAGTAAGATGGGCCCACTTTTTCATGATAATAGTGGCTCAAAAATTCGTAATCACACGACTCACTTTTTCATTGACATTTACAATCAGAATTTAAATGTGTCTTTCAGGCCCAGCCACTGCTGGTCTTTATCGCTGAGATTCAGCGGTGTGCCATCGTCCAAGGTATACCCTTCTGCAGAGCAGTTTCCTTTGTAAATGCCTTTTACATAGGGCCACTGGATGCCAATTTCGGGGTCATTCCAGGCCATGCCACCTTCGTCGTTGGGATGCCAGAAATCGTTGACTTTGTAGCAGAATTCAGCTACATCGCTGAGGACCAGAAAACCATGGGCAAAGCCTTCAGGAATGAGGAATTGCTTTTTGTTTTCATCGGTCAGTTCCACGCCATACCATTTTCCATAGGTCTGTGAGTGCTGGCGCAAATCAACGGCCACGTCAAATACACTGCCCCGGACGGCACGGACGAGTTTGCACTGAGGAAAGTGTTTCTGGAAATGAAGTCCCCGCAGTACACCTTTTGTTGACATGGACTGGTTATCCTGAACAAAATTGATATGAAATCCGGCGTCTTCCATATCTTTTTGATTATATGTTTCCATGAAATAACCACGTGCATCACCATGTACTGTTGGCGTAATGACGCATAGTCCGTCTATTCCACCTACATTCTTTTCAACTTGTATCTGACCCATTGTATTATCTCCCTTCATAAAATCCGTTCATCGTAGGTCGTTCGTCAAAGTTGTCGTTCTTCGTAGGTCGTTCATCGTTCATCGATTTTTTGTTAAAAGCCGTTTATCATTTTCACGAAGCATGGTAGTTATAACGTATCATGCCCTTCGACCTACGACGAACAATCTATTGCCTGCAAACAAGACTTTAACCCTGTTCTTTTAAATATCTCCGCAATGCGTCTTTCCAATCTGGCAACGGTTTGAATCCATTAGCGATAAGTTTACTTTTATCTAATCTCGAATTGAACGGCCGTTTGGCTTTGGACAGGCCATATTCTGCCGTTGTTACCGGTACTACTTTCGTTGTATATCCAGCCTGCCGATAGATTTCGCAGGTAAAATCATACCACGAAATATAGCCGCCTTCATTGGTTGCATGATAATAGCCATACTTATCGCTTTCAATCATATCGACCAGCAGACAGGCTAAATCAAATGTATATGTCGGCGTTCCAATCTGATCATTGACGACACGTACTGTGTCATGTGTTTTTCCTACATTGAGCATAGTTTTGACAAAGTTTTTCCCATTTTTGCCAAACACCCAGGCAATGCGGACGATAAAATACTTATCCAACGTGCCGGAAACAGCCAGTTCCCCTTCCAATTTTGTCTGTCCATAGACATTTAGTGGTTTATACTCTTTGCAATCTGGCTGCCACGGTTCGGTACCCTGTCCATCAAAGACATAATCCGTACTCAGATACAGAATCTTGCAATCCAGCTCTTTGCAGATATCAGCAATATTCTGTGTACCGCCGGCATTTACTGCCCGGACTTTAGCCACATTTTCATCATCCTCTGCCATGTCCACAGTCGTCCAGGCTGCGCAGTGTACGACGGCATCAGGATGTACGTCTTCCAAAACTCGTTTTACTGCCGATGCATCAGTAATATCCAAAGATACGTAGGGCATCCTGGTTACGGCTGTTCCATCGGCTATCCCGCTATAGAGCGGTGCCAGATCACTGCCTACCCCTTCATGGCCGCGGGATGCCAGCTCATTCATCACATCATGACCCAGCTGGCCATTGACACCGGTTACAAAAATCCTCATAGGATGGTCTCTCCCTTCATGCTTGTCGCTTTAGTACAAATCGTTCATCGTAGTTCGTTCGTCGTTCATCGACTTCCCCATTTATCTTAAAGCATCTTTTACCTCAAACTCTTAATTAATGCCGTTAATAATTGACCTGTTTCTCTGTTAAGTTGTAATGCGTCTTGCACCTGTTCTCGTTTTAAATAGCCCAGATCAACACATATTAAAATTTGTGTCATGAGCTCAGCATTGGAACCCTTTGCAACGTGCAGAAACTGAATAAATTCTTTTTCAGTTTTACGTCCTTGTCCTTCAGCAATATTAGAAGGAATCGATACAGCAGCTCTCCGCATCTGATCTGACAATGCATAACGTTCTTCGTTTGGTAAAGATTTCACTAATACATAAATTTCTTTGACCAGCTTCATCGCTTTCTGCCAAACAATTAAATCTTGAAAGTTCTTGGAAGCCAAAAAATCTCTCCTTTCAAAAGCCGCCCATCATTTTCACGAAACATTATAGTCATCACGTATCATGCTCTTCGACTTACGACAAACGGCCTACGATGAACGATTCACTTTATTGCTACGCAACTGGCTGCTGACGGCTAGCCGCTGACAGCTCACCCCTCCGAAGCGAACTGCGGCCTGCGAACTGCGCCGGGGCTTCATCCCCGGTTCCCATACATTTTCTGGTAATACTGCTGGTATTCTCCTGAAATGATAGGTTGCCACCAGTCTTCGTGGTCCAGGTACCACTGGATGGTCTTTTTGATGCCGTCGGCGAATTTCGTTTCTGGCAGCCAGCCCAGCTCGTTATGGATTTTCGTCGGGTCAATGGCGTAGCGGCGATCATGGCCTTTGCGGTCGGTTACGTGATGGATGAGGCTTTCCGGCTTACCCAGTTCTTTGCAGATTAGTTTGACGATATCGATGTTCTTCATTTCATTATGACCACCAACGTTATATACTTCCCCGACTCGACCGTTCTGGAGAATGAGGTCGATGGCCCGGCAATGGTCTTCTACGTAGAGCCAATCCCGCACGTTGAGTCCATCTCCATAGACAGGCAGTGGCTTGTCATGCAGGGCATTGATAATCATAAGAGGAATCAGTTTTTCTGGAAAATGATAGGGTCCATAGTTATTGGAACAGCGGCTGATGGTTACTGGCAGACCATAGGTCCGGTGATAGGCCAGTACCAAGAGGTCTGCCGAGGCCTTTGAGGAACTGTATGGACTGGACGTATGAATCGGTGTCGTTTCCGTAAAGAACAAATCCGGTCGTTCCAAAGGCAGGTCTCCATAGACTTCATCCGTCGATACCTGATGATACCGCTGGATACCGTACTTGCGGCAGGCATCCATGAGTACGGCCGTGCCCATGATATTCGTTTCCAAGAAAATCGACGGATTTTCAATAGACCGGTCCACATGGGATTCGGCAGCAAAATTGACGAGCACATCAGGATGCTCTTCCTCAAAGAGCTGATATACAGCATTACGGTCGCATATATCCGCCCGGACGAACCGGAAATTTGGCTGATCCATAACCGGTGTCAACGTAGACAAATTCCCCGCATACGTCAACTTATCCAGACACACAATCCGATACTCCGGATGAAACTTCAACATATGAAATACAAAATTCGAACCAATAAACCCGGCACCGCCGGTGATGATGATATTCATGCGGTTGTCGCCTCTTTCTCTATAATACTCTATCTCCTGAGCGGTAACAGTTTGATGTTTGATGTATGATGTTTGATGTTAAAGTAAGCTATTTTTTAAACTTTTTATCAGTCCACCGAGCAATCCATCGATTTCAGTGCATAAATTCATAACTCGTTGAACTTCCTCTTTTTCTAAATACTCAAAATCCAAACATAATAAAAATTGCGTCATCAATTCTGAATTAGAGCCTTTAGCAACATGTAAAAACTGGATAAATTCTTTTTTAGTATTTCTTGATTGGCCTTCTGCAATATTAGAAGGTATAGATACAGCAGCCCTTCTCATTTGGTCAGATAAGGCATATCGCTCCTCTACTGGCAACAGCTTTACTAAGCAATAAGTTTCTCGTGCCAATTGCATTGCTTTTTGCCAAACAATTAAGTCACGAAATGATCGTAAAGGCACATCAGGCACTCCTTTCTCACAAATTTCGTATCTTTTCATCAAACGTCAAACCTCAAACATCAAACCTCCATTTTCAATCACTTACTATCCACTACAAACTTAATGCTACAAACTATTTTTTACTCATCCGGTAAAATCTTCCCTTCAGCTACTTTTTTCAGGTACTGTCCATATGGGCTCTTGCCGTATTTGATGGCACTTTCCATTAGTGTGGCTTTGTCGATCCATCCGTGTCCATAGGCAATTTCTTCCAGTGCTGCTATGTGGATTCCTGCACGGTTTTCGACGGCTCGGACAAATTCTCCGGCTACGCTCAGGCTTTCCATTGTTCCCGTGTCCAGCCAGGCATACCCGCGTCCCAATGTGACGACGTTGAGATTGCCTTTTTCCAGATATATTTTATTTAAATCGGTGATTTCCAGTTCCCCACGGGCAGAAGGCTTGACCTGCTTTGCATAGTCGCAGACATTTTTATCGTAAAAATAAAGCCCTGTAACAGCATAGTTGGTCTTTGGATTTTGTGGCTTTTCTTCAATAGAAATGGCCTTGCCATTCTGATCAAACTCGATGACACCAAACCGTTCGGGATCATCGACGTAATATCCGAATACCGTAGCCCCATCCGTATTGACAGCAGCCTTTCTCAAATGCTTTGTCAGTCCGGCACCGTAGAAAATATTGTCTCCCAAAATCATGGCACACGATTCCCCGTTTATGAACTCTTCACCGAGAATAAAAGCCTGGGCCAGTCCGTCTGGCGATGGCTGCACCTTATAACTCAAATGAATACCATAACGGAATCCATCTCCCAGGAGCCGTTCAAAATTCGGCAAATCCGCCGGAGTAGAAATAATCAGAATATCCCGGATACCGGCCAACATCAATGTCGATAAGGGATAAAAAATCATAGGTTTGTCATACACAGGTAACAACTGTTTGGAAGTCACCATGGTTAAAGGATATAAACGAGTGCCGGAACCGCCAGCTAATACAATCCCTTTCAAAAAAACCACTCCTTGCAGTAAAATTCAACACCTAAATATTTAATTATATCAAAAATGACGAACCTGTCGCACAAGATTACGAAAGAAGATTATTCTTAACCTCATTATTATTTTTTTGTATATACAATTGACAAAAATCAATAGTTAATCGACTCAGGCAATCTACAGCCATTTGGAATTCTTTAGGCTCAACATTTTCCTCTATCGATAGTTTGTTGTGGATATGGTCAAGTTGCTTTAATAACTTTTCAGCTGAGGCATAATTATCTAATTTCATATGCAAAGTATACCAACACTCAACGGCAATAGTCCGATTAATATTTAATTTTTCCAGCTCCATTTCTATTCGTTGTTCTTTGTTGGAATCATTTTCAACCCGTGCTTCATCCAATTTTTGTTGTAAAGTAAGTTGCCTTTTTATTCCAAAAAAATATCCACATATATCGGTATTATATTTAGCAATCAATTTAATGATTTCATTAGAAAAATCAATTTTTTGTTGCGTTCTAACCTCCTGCTGGTGTTTAAGTTGAATTTCATCTGGCTTGTGAATACTTAAAATAACAGCAAGCATCGTCCCGCCACCGCCAATAACACCTCCAGTAATATCCCCCAATAAGGACACTTTCCTATCATCAACAGGTATTTTATAGAGATTTTGAAACAAAAAACCTATCCAAGATAACATATCTGTAATGACTAAAATAGCACCAAAAATAGCAAAAAAATAAAGGAGCATTTTATGTTTCAATAACCACATTTTCATCGACGCATCAGCCTTTTAACAGCTACTACTCTGTTTTTATTTGCAATCATATATCCGAAATAAGCCACGGCATAAATGATGGTACACAGCCAGTTATCCAATAATACACTGGTAGTAATGAATATAGCTGCCATGAATAGTTCAGCTAAGATTGCTTTTTTTAATTTCAGTTGGAGTATATGCTCTATGTAGTGCTCTGCCATTTCACAGCGAAAGGCATAGAGGAATACGATAGAGAAAACGGCTGCATTTAAATCGTGTAAAACTTCGATAGTCAAAAAAGTTACGATAGCTGCTACACCAACGCTAATCAGGTTGATTTTCAGCATCAAAGCTTCCTGGCGCAGACTCTTCAAGTACGTGTTAATCAGCAGGCCGACCTTGCTTTCAAAGAGGCAGACCGGGAAAAGGACGGACATATAAATTAAACTGTCTGCATATTTCGGCAGCCACCAGGAGAGAATTTCTTTGATAGGATAATAGAAAATCAGCATAAAAAACAGAACACAGGCTAGAATGGTTCTGATTTGCATATACATTTCCGGCAATCGTTGCTTATCCATCCGTTTTAAGATTGGGAAAAAAACAACACTGACTGAATTAATAAAAATCATCAGGAAGTTCGAAATTCCTAGGGTCAGCGAGACTTTGCCAAAAGTAGATACATCCCAGCCAATAGAAATGCCATAGCGAACAATACCAATAATCAGCATACTGGCAATGTTTGCAAACATTAACTTGATGCCAACTTCCAGATTTAGCCCTGCTTCACGACAAATATCATGAAAACTGCCAATATGAGTCGTCCACAGACGTCGGCACTCATAAAAACACAAGACAGAAACAGCCATCATAGAAACTAGTTTTGCAATATACATGTATTTAAACTGATTAAATCCAATTAGCAAAAAAGAAAATACTAAAACCAATAAAAGGACTCGATCAGCCAAAATCAATCTTGCATAATCTTTAATGCGATTAGTAATCTGCATAATGAAATTACAGCCCGTATTAAAATTGACAAAAACAGCTAAACTGATGGCACAGAGAAAGACCGTTTCTTTGATAGGATCTATAATAAAGAAATGAGAAAAAAGAAAAGCCAATCCTATTACGACCAATTGTAGAATAGCAATGCACAAAAACTGTCCTGAAAATACATGTGGATTAAGTTCTTCAAACATTTTCCCGGCATACCGTAAATAAATGCCATCTTCCCATCCAAAATGCAGAAAGCCCAAATACGAAAAGTAAAACAAAAATAGTTGCCACTTTCCATAATCCTCAACAGGTAACAACTTCGGCACAAACATGACCATTAATACCGATACACCTAAAGATATAATATTCGCTCCAAAAGAATAGGAGATGTTTTTAACGACTTGTCGCAAGCTCATAATCTAGTAATGCTCCACATAGTTTAAAATAATTTTTCCCGACGGATTTTTTCTCGACCACTTCTTTATTAATAAAAATAATTCAAAGTAGCAATATACAGAGAAATAGTAGTCATGCCACCGATACAATTCATATTGAATTTAACCAGATGTTCTGCATCCATTAGTTCAAGATATCTTTTAAATAAATACTGAAACTTTTTTAAGATAACCTTTGTTTTATCATAGTATGCATCTGATTTGAGCTTTTTATATGCCTTTTGAAATAGAAATTTATCATCAAAGATAGATTGTTTATGTGTTTTCCCCATTCCCCATTATCCTCCATACAAAATCACACGTTATGCTTCCATAGTTAAAATCATTCTGGTAAACATATCTTCCAATCCAACCCGTGCTTTCCAGCCCATTTTTTGTATTTTTTTTGTATCTAAGTCCATATATAATTCTGGCGGATACATTTTCCCATTATTTTTTGATTCGTCGATGACAACGGATACAGGCCCATTATACTTTTCTTTGATGATGTCAAGATTCGCTACTGTTTCTGCCATTTGCTTTATAGAACAATAAGCCTGTTCATTGGCTGCATTGTAAGCTTCCCCTGCAGCTCCCTTTAATAGTACCGTTAAAATAGCACTCACTGCATCTGCTGTATATAAGTACGAATGTTCAGTTCCACCTTTAGTAAACATTACGATATTCTTATGGTTCATTGCTGACCGGGCGAATTGTGCGAAAACTCGATTTTCTGTTCGACGGATTCCTGCTCCGAAAGTCTGCGTCAAGCGTATCGATTTAGCAGGTACTCCGTATTCATCAGCATAACAAGCACACAACGATTCCACCATCCGTTTGACTTCAGGGTAACTGCTTCTCGGGACCATGGTATCAACGAAGCTGGCATGTTGTTCATCAATTTTTTCACGGCAATGAATTCCACCATATACTTCCATACTCGATAAAAACAGAAACCCTTCTGACTGATTTTTCCTGGCTACTTCCAAAAGGTTAGTCGCACCATTCAAGTTAGTCATAATCGTTTCCACAGGATGTTCGGAAAAATATCGACTAGCCGTTGGACTACCTCCATGAATAATATAATCAATTTTTTCTTCAACAGTAGGAATATGATTTAAATCACCCACTAAAAATCTTAACGGAGCTCCTGCTGTTAATATTTCATGAAACCTTTTTTTAGCTTGTTCTTCATCGCGAACTAAAGCAATTATTTTTAACGCAATATCTTTATATAAGGCTACATAGGCCAAGGCTGAAACCAAATTGAATCCAATTAATCCCGTTGCCCCCGTAATCAGAATCGTTTTATCCTGTAACTTTTTCCAAGGAATATAGCTTGCTTTAGCGATGTCCTGCATATCTTCATGGAAAATATTATTTTCAATCCACATAAATTTTTTCATCATCCTTTATTTATTAGCTAGTTTATCCAAAAGATAAACTAAGGAAAATTCGCTATTATACCGCAAATTTATAATATAACCATATTATGATTGCTTCATCAAATATCAGTGCTAGATACCAACAATCTGCATATTTTCTTTTGCATCTAATAATGCTCGAAATAGATAAAAATCAGTAGGCGTCGTAATCTTGATATTTTCTACTGGACCATCTACCATATAAAGATCTGCTCCATAATGTTGCATAAGCATAGCAGAATCAATAAAATCATTTCGATTTTCAGACTGTGCCTTGAGATGGGCTCCATAAATATCTTGCAAATAAAAGCATTGAGGAGCTCGTGCCATCGCACAATTTGAACGATTAAAGATTTTTCCGACCTGACCATTTTGGCCATTAACGAAAATCGTCTCAATCGCTGGCGTCGTCGTGATTGCATTTCCATTTTTTTGTACACAAGCAAGGCATTTCGTAATCGTTACTTGATCAATCATCGGCCGGACTCCGTCGTGAATTAATACAATATCTTTTTTATCGTGTGACTGATGATACGCTGCATCCAGCCCATGAAAAATAGATTCTTGACCACTCGCTCCTCCTGGAACAATAGCAGCCACTTTCGTAATTTGAAACTTATGCAAAAGTTTTCTAGCATAATCAATCCATGACGCTAAACATACAAAAATAATTTGGTGAATATCCGGATGATTTTCAAATTGTTCCAATGTATAAATAATGACAGGTTTACCATGTAATTCCAAAAATTGCTTGGGAACGGCCTTTGTATTCATACGTTTTCCCGTGCCACCAGCAAAAATGATAGCAGTATTCATTGATAATCCTTCCTTTAAAGTATAATATAAAATTAATTTTATTAATTATGTTTAGATATTATTATATATCTCATAAAAATATATGTATTACGACTAAATAAACTACATCAAAATTCAAGTAAATTTATATATAATCATTATTTTATTAAGTTTTATTTAATTAATTGTACCAACATAAGTGTTTATATAATTTTCACCAATTTTAGTTAATAAAACTATCATATAGAAGTTAAACTGATTACTCTTTTGTATACGCAATCATACTATGCGTTTTTCTTTTTTCTTTTGGAGGCAACTTCATATAATCATTGTATATACCATGTAAGTACGAATCCCAACAAGAAAATATTGGAAATTCATATCCCTCAAAAAAACACTCGGTTTCACATTCAAATTCTTCCTTTTTCATTCGCTCTCCTACACCATACAATCCCCACGTAATACATCCTACATAGTCAGACGTTTTATAAGGATATTTTTGAGCAATAGCGTCTATTTTATCAGAAATTCTTTGAAGGCCATATAAATTAAGCAATGGTTTTAATAAATACTTAATATATCTATGAAATCGAGTGCGTCCTGTCCCAGAAATTGCATGCCCATTCCAATATAATTTTCTGTAAAAGTCACATTTCTTATAAATAGCTGAAACTTCATCTATATCTGAAGGAAGTCCATCTATAGGAAATATATCCACCCATAATCCTGTTTCATTTTCACTGATTTGAGAATCAACCAGCGTTGATGGATCCACTACTTTTGCACAGGGAGCATCCCAATTTTTTAAAAAATTTGATTTAGCTATATATCCATTCGCAGATTGATAAGTTTGAAGAAATTTAATATACTCAGGTCGAGGCATGCAAATATCAATATCATCATCCCACGGAATAAATCCATGATGGCGGATAGCGCCTAATAACGTACCACCACATAAGTAAAATTTAATTGAATTTTTTACACAAAAAGATTGAATATCTAAAAGAATATTCAGTTCGTACTTTTTAATTTCATCAGTAGTTAATTTTCTCATATTTCGAATAATCCTCCTCATCGTAAATTTATCTCAAGGAGATTTTAAATTATCTATGTCGTAGTCCTAATAACATAGTTTCAAAGAAAGATAATCTAGATAATATCCAAGCTATACAATATTCCATTGTATTAGAATGATAAAAGTGTTTTATCACATATAATTTACTTTTAACTAATAATTTTCTTCTTGAAAAACTTGATTGAAATGTCTTGTTAATAGATACGGAATGGTTATGAATAAAAGTTTGGCAAGGTAGTAAGGCTGTTTTATAGCCAGCATCCCTTAATTTTATTCCCAATGACATTTCTTCACAATAAAGAAAAATGTGCTCATCATACATCCCTCCATGCATCATTTTATCTAAATCATACATGAACAATGATCCAGCTACGGCATCAACAGTTTTATAATAGTTTGAACATGAGGTAAGATTGTCATAGGAATTCAATTTTAAAAATTTATTAAATATAATATCAAGAGATAAAATATATTGCCATTTGGTAGCTAAAGGGAAGGCAGTATAATTAACTTTTTCCCCTTCTCTATCTAGCATGAACGGAGCTGCAATAACATAATCGGAATGGCAGCTCAAAAAGGTTTCAAGCGATTTAATTACATCTTCTGTAATAATCACATCCGGATTACACTGCAATACATATCGCGATGAACATTTTTCAGATAAGTACCGCATTCCAAAATTATTCCCAAAACCATACCCGCCATTATAATCAGTTCGAATAACAATATTTTTTTTATTTTCTAACGCTTTTAAACGTTGATATGAATCATCAGTAGAAAAATTATCTACAATTAAAATGTGACGGATAATAGCATAATTTTCTATGCTTTTTACAAAATCAATAATTGTATCAGCATCATTATAATTTAAAGTTAGTACATCAATCATTCATGCTACACATCCTCTAAAAAGTACTATTGATATATCCTATTTAAGGATACTTTTGAATTCTATGACAAATCCAGTTTCCTACAAATACAGCAATCCAAAGATTAGCATCTCGATACATCCATACAAAAAAAGACATAAAAATAACCATTAAAGATATCGAGTTTAAATATATTGATGATATATCTTTTTTGACTAGATAACGTTTATATATATTACCAGAAACCAGCCCAAATAAAGTTAAAAATATACTTGCCCCCAAATAATGATAATCCTGAATGAGCTCTCGAATCATCGTGCCAACATTTACATGAATCGGAATATCATAAAATTCCTGATAACGGACACCCGTGAGAGCCGGGTCAAAATGCCCTAATAAATTATATAGTGGAAGTAAAGTATTTCCTCCAAAACTATAACTCGGATTATTTAAATAAGCATTCAGCACCCCAACTGGAGAAGAAAAATATGTATAAATTTGATACAATGCAGGTATTTTATCAATAACAATTTGAAATTCACTTGTTGCATACGTTTGAACGTTCCACTCACTAATATAACTAATTCGTTGACCAGTAACAAAAAACATCATAAAAAGTATTAATAATATACTCAATAAAAAAAAAGGCTTGTTAACTTTTAGCTCTCGATGCAACGCTAAAAAAATAGAAAAACAAATAAGTATCGCACCTTCTATAAGTACTTGCTTTGTTCCCCCCAAAATCGGCTGTATCAAGAGCAAAAATAGTGGAAAAAAAAGAATCTTTTTAAAGCCCCAATAAGAAAAATAAATCCCTGCAAAAATCACTAAAACAATAATAAGAAAACCAGAATAAGGTATTTCAAAAGCAGAATTAGAATAAATGCCTAATAATTTTTCTCCATAAATTTTTGCTAATTGATTGTAAAAGTCCCATCCATATTGTCCGACTAGGCCTATAATTCTTAAAACATTAACCCCCAATGAAATTGTAGATAAAATAATTATCCACGATTTCATCTTACGTTCTAATATATCTGTATCAGTTTGAATACATGCTGATCTAGAAATAACAAACTTAACTGAGCGACAATTTGCACCTATCAGACAAGTAATAAAAAAAATAACCGTACTAAATAAAATAACAAAGTATGTTTCTACACTTAAGTCATAGTATTCCACCAACTTTAAATTATAGAAAAACACCATAAATCCCCAGGGCAAACAAAACGCTGTAATTGGATTTACCCATTTTTTAAAATACTTATGGCTAAATATTGAAAATACTACACAAACGAACATATAAATATACGTCATTAAATCACATGCCTTTCATGTATCATAAACGTTCATATGCATTTAATAAAATTTTCTCCATTCTTCCCCAATTATACTGAGTATAAAATAATTTTTTAGCATTGTTACTCATTTCGTTTCGTATATCTGCATTTCTCAGTAATTGATACAATGCAGAATAAAAAGCCTCAACATCATAAGGTATAACGATACCTAAATGCTCTTTCTCTACGATATTATCAATTCCAGTACCTTGACAAACAATCAATGGCTTTCCAAGTGCCAAAGCTTCATAAAATTTATTTGGTGCAGCTAATCTATGATTGGTAATTGATGGATCATAAATTGCAGATAAAATTTTTGCCGAAGATTCTGTTCTCAATACATCTGGATAGCTAAGAGCTCCTCTAAAATGAAAATTAAAATATTGTTCATCCATCTTTTTCGCTAGCGTATCATAAACTCCATATCCACCTATAATCATGCGAATATCTTGATGCTGGTCATAAGATTCAAAAATTTCTTTTAGCAAACGCACCGGAGCCAATGATCCACAATAAGCATAGTCATATTGTTCCTTGACAAATGGCAAATCTATTTCTCTTAAATCAGGTGCATTGTGAATGACCAAAATATTTTTAGGACAAGCTTTTCTAATTTGCCACTTTCTTTCTTCATTACAAATAATGGTCAAATTTGATGCATTAATAACCGATATTTCTATTTTTTCAACCTGTGACTTGATTAACGAAGGAATAGAATGTGAATCAACATAATAATCATAGATATCATATACTAATTTAATCAAAGAACTTTTATTTTTTTTTACAAACCATAATGCAGGAATTCCTGCATCTAAATCACAAGCATGAATAATAAATATATTGTCCCTGTCTACGATTTTATATAAAGTTTTATAGACCCAGCTAAACCATGAAAATAATCTATTAATATGTCTTAATCCTATATTTTTTAATTGTCTTTCAAAAAAATAAAAAATAATATCATTGTTAAAATTTTTTTTGCACTGAGTAATCGCCTTTCCATCCCTATCCCATCCTAAAACTATAACCCTATATCCATGACGTGATAAAGTGTTAATTTCTTTCATTGCCCGAGAATCATTATATATCGATGTAGTACGAATCAATACAACCGTTTTTGTATGGCTTATCTTTAATTTATTTTGTATATTACCCAAACATTCTCCACTCATACTTTTAGTCCTTTCTTAAATAATGTTTGAATAGGCCAGAATAAATATAATAAGCCATACAAAAACTTGCGACTAATAAAGATAATTGCTGGCTTTTTCGATATACCTGCCATGTCCAAATTAAACTTTTCCATTTGTTACTAGTCAGTGTATTTGTTCCAATTCGATAATAAGCTAATTCTTCAGGCAACGAATATGCCTTCCCTCCTTTTTTCAGGATATTGAGCCATGTTATATAATCTTCATGACGCTGGGAAGGCATAGTAATTCCGTAAATTTGATTACGATCAATCATGACAGTCAGACATCCAATGTCATTTCCTTTTAATAATTCTTCATAATTGACACAAGGCTTTGTCTTCACTAATTTTCCTAAGTGCTGAACATCATTTTTAAATTGCCTGTACCATGTATATGTAAAAGCATAGTGATACTTTTCCATAAACTTGATTTGTCTTTCTAATTTACAAGGAAGCCAAAGATCATCGCTGTCTAAAAATGCTATATAACGTCCACTCGCATGAGCGATACCTATATTACGAGCTTGAGCTACACCACTATTTTTTAAAAGGCGAATATATCGGATTCGATTATCTTTAAACTGTTCGACAATTGATTGTAAGGAACTAGGAGAACAGTCATCAATAATCAGCAATTCCCAATCTGTAAAAGTCTGCGCTTTTACAGATTGGATGCTTTCAGATAATGTATTTTCACTGGCATAGGCAGGCATAATAATGCTAACCAATGGTGTTTTAATTTTTGCTGACATGACATATCCTTTGTAAAATATTAAATTTGTGATTCCAAAATAATTACGGAATAGTTACTTTCCATGATTATCTCCCAGATTTTACTTTTTCTATTTCATTGAAGTCTACGGTGAGTTTGTTTATATCTACTGCCCCTTCGGTTGCGCTCTTGGTGAAGATGATTTTTACGGTATGGACCATGATGACCAGGTCCTGGATGAGGCTGAAGTTTTCTATGTATATGAGGTCGTAGACGAGTTTGTCGTAGGGGGTGGTGTTGTATTTGGCAAAGACCTGGGCAAGGCCGGTGATGCCCGGTTTGACGTTATGGCGATAGGTGTATTCCGGATATTTTTTCACAAATTGTTCGACGAAGTAGGGGCGTTCTGGTCTGGGGCCGACGAGGCTCATGTCTCCGTTGAGGACATTCCAGATTTGCGGGATTTCATCAAGGCGTGTTGCCCGGATGAATTTTCCTACTTTGGTAATGCGCGGATCGTTTTCTGTTGCCAGCTGGGGACCGGAATATTTTTCCGCATCAACACGCATGGAACGGAATTTGTAGACTTTATAATCCACGCCAAACCGTCCTACCCTCACCTGACTGTAGAGGACGGGTCCATGGTCTTCCAGTTTGATGGCGATAGCTACCAGTGCAGCAAAAGGCAATGCACAGACAGCAGCTATACTGGCAAAAAATAAATCCATCACCCGTTTACCTGCCCGTTGTTCGATGCTGAGCTGCAGACTCCTGGGGCGGAATACGGGGATATCGTCTATCTTACGCAGCATTGCCCCATTGGCTATGATTTCATAGGAATCGGGGATGACATAAGGCTGGATATCATTATCCATGCAATAGTAGACAATATCGGCACGAGTCTGGATGGGAACATCGGAACAAATGATGATGCAGTCTACGTCGTGCAGGTCAGCTACGTCGCGCCATTTTTCGGTTTCATTCATGATGACGTGTTTCAGATGAAGTTTCAGCTGCGGCTGGGCATTCATGCGGAAATAGACGTGGCGGCATTCCTTCTCTCCGCCGATAATCATGACATTCCGTTCTGGATGAAGTGATTGTTCATATTTCTGCCAGATCCGCTTCCAGATGATGAGCAGAACAAATTGCACGGCCGTGCTAGCTATGAGAAGAATGCGGGAGTAATAGCTGTAATTGAACAGGAAGGAAATGGCCATGATGATGAAAAATACAGCTATAAGGCTGACAAACAGGCTGATGATGATTTCACTGAAGCGTTTATACTGCAGTGTATATAGGCCGTATATGATGAACAGCCCGATAGACAGGACGACTGCCAGGGGCAACATGCCTGAATATAAAACGATGTGAGTTACGAGAGATTGACGATTGACAAGTATCAGGGCCAGGACGATGTAGGTCAGTGATATGATGGCTATGTCGCCCAACAGGTCTATCAGTTTCCGTGATGTTGGGTATGCTCGTGTGCTCATGGTCTCATTCCTTTCTATGGGGTAAGTGCAGCGGCAGTTGTCGCTGCACTATGATTGTTATGATAAATTAGTCTGATTTTTGAGTAAGAACCCTTCAGTCAGCAGAGCTGACAGCTTCCCCTACCGAAACCACGAAATTCCTATATCTCTGAAAAGGGACTTCGATAGGGCACTGCGTTTCGGCATAAGCGATTCACACACATTTGCGCGTCGCTGCACTCCTTCAAATGCGGTTCTCTGCTTATCGCAGGGACGGCAAAAACATACTGTACGACGAACCGGCTCCTTCATCAAACTTCAAACATCAAACTTGCTCTTTCCTTCCCACTTCAAACTCATCCCTTCACTTATGGTGTTTGTGTTTTACGTGGTCTTGGTCGTAGTAGTAATAGTAGTAATGGCTGTGTCTGTGGGTGTAGGGCATTTTGTTCAGGACAACGCCTAGGATGTTGGCTTTGCCCTTTTCCAGGAGGGATTTAGCCTGCCGGGCTTCTTCGGGGCTGACTTCTCCGCTGGCCAGGACGAGGACGACTCCATCTACTTTGCTGCCCATGATGGCGGCGTCGGTGACGACCAGGACGGGAGGCATGTCGAGGAAGATGTAATCATAGTCTTCATCGACTTCTTCCAGCAGGTCCATCATGCGGGAAGATCCCAGGAGTTCTGCCGGGTTTGGCGGTATGGGGCCGCTGGTCACGATATCGAGATTTGGAAAGACGTTTTTCCGGATGACCTGATGAAGGGGTATGTTTTCGGCAAAGCAGTTGGTCAGTCCTTTATTGGGCAGTTCGAACCGTCGGTGCACTACGGGCTTTCTCAGATCGCAGTCGATGAGAAGGACTTTTTTATTATCCTGTCCCATGACGATTGCCAGGTTTGCCACGGTCGTCGATTTTCCTTCATTGGGCAGGACCGATGTAAAGGCCACGGCTTTCAAGTCCTGACCTGCCCCGGAAAACTGCAGGTTCGTCCGGATAGAGCGATAGGCTTCGGATATAGGGGACCGGCTGTCATATTGTGTAATAAAATCTATTTCCGCCATAGTTTATCCCTCCATTTTCTCCAGAAACTTTCGCTTTGATGTTCATAACGCATATTGTCTGCATCGGGCACCATTCCCAGTACGGGAAGTCCCAGTTCTTTTTCCACATCTTCTGCCGTGCGGATCTTGCGGTACAGCAGGGATTGTGCCACAACGCCACCCATACCGAGAAGCAGGCCCAGGATGGTGGCAATGGCCATGGTAAGCAACTTGCGGGGTTTAATTGGTTTTTCCGGCAGTGTCGCTGCATCGACGACCTGTACTTCATTCGGGACCATGACTTCGGCTACTTTAGCTTCTTCCAGCCGTTTGGCCAGCATGACGTAGATTTCGTTGGCCACATTGGCATCCCGTTTGACCCGGACGAATCCCTGTTCTTTCTTAGGGAGGCTGGATATGATGGCATTATTCTGGGCATCCATCTGGTCGAGGGCTGTCTTTTTGCTCTGTGCCACGGCAATGGCCGCTTCATTCTTGAATTTATCTGCCAGCAGCCCCTGCTGTACGGCATTGCTGGACGGGGCCTGCTGGGAGACGATATTCCCTATTTCCGTATCGAGGCTGGCTTTGGTCGTAGCAATCTGGTTATTGATTTCCTGCATCTTCGGGTGTTCGTCCGTGTATTTGCCGACATAACCGGCTTTCGTCGCTTCCAGCTGTGCCAGCTGTGTCTTATACTGCTGGATGGCCGGGCTGTCGGCAATGGATACGCCAGCAGAACTCAGCTGTTCATTGACACTATTCAAGCCAGCCTGGGCTGTTTCCAGATTAAGCTGGTTTTCGGCTTTGGCTTTATCGACGATGTTCAGTTTTTCCGTCAGCTGTTTCATCTGATCATCTGTGGAATACATCTTATTGGCCGACTGATACTGCTGCAACTTGTTTTCGGCATCATTCAGCTCTCCCTTGGATGTCCCCAGACGCTGTTCGAGAAATTCCCGGGTCCGCCGCTGTTCATCGTGGGACAGTTCCGTCAGGCGGTTCATAAATCCCTGTACTAACAATTCGTTTGCTTTCTGTGCCTGCTCCGGTGTCTTACCGGTCACATCGACTTCCAGTATTTCCGTGTCCTTATAAGGTTTGGTAATAATATGGCTCTTGACATAGGCTTCGTACGTCGGCAGTTCGCCGCTGCTGTTCCGTTCTTCCGTCTGTTCAATGACGGGCAGGACGACGTTGCGGCTCTTGAGGATTTCTGCGTCGGTCATCATGCGCTGTTTATCGTTGGCCGTATTGCCGCCCGTGACCTTGGACATGATCGAATCAGCAAGGCCCTGGTCCTGCTTGATGCGCAGCAGTGATGTAGACTGGTACACCGGCGGCGCTACGACCAGATAGAGACCGCCCAGAGCCATGCAGACCGCTGTCACGGCAGCGACTTTCTTTTTTTCCTGCCATATGGTTTCAAAAAGGTCTTTTAAATCAATCGTTATTTCTTCCACTCTGTTCAACTCCTGGGATAGAAATCAGTTATCCATGTTATCTTTTGCTTCGGTAATCATATAAATACTGCTGAAGATAGGCGCAATATCGCGGGCAAAGTCGATGCGGTGGTTCTTGGTCAGATAGAGGATATCGCCTTCGCGCATGACATAGTTCTGCGACATATCGCCGGTCTTGAGCATATTGTTCAGATTAATGGGAATCAGCGATTTGGGCTGATCCTGATGGATGAGGAAAATCTTTTTCTTGGCCGTATCGCGGGTAAATCCCTGGGCCGCCCCGATAGCATCCATGACAGTATGGGATTTTTCCAGTTCCACCGCACCGGGCTTTTTCACTTCGCCAAAAACGTAGACCCGCATGCGTCCCAATTTCGTCAAATTCACCGATACGTCCGGATCGACGATGTATCGGGACAGTCCCTGCTGCAGTATCTGGGTAAACTGAGAAACGGTCATGCCTTCGGCATGGATTTCTCCTACGAGAGGAAAGGATACATTGCCGTCCGGCCGGACGACGAACGGCGTCTGATTGGTCTGTGTATTCCCCAGGTCCTGTTGCTGGGTTACTACGATATTGAGTTCATCGCCTGGCCGCATGAGATAGTCCTGCGCGCAGGCCGTCCCGGTCACGAGCATGGCCATCAGAGCGGTGGTGAGAAATGTCTTCTTCATCATATTCACATCCTATAATTCCTATAATTTCTATATGTATACTAGTGGTTCAATCTCATCTGTCATGAGCCAAATAATCGCTGCCACAGGCCTTTTTTCTTTACCTGCCAGTAATCCGGCACATCCGGATATAGGACACGATGGTTCAATATACGGGAAGCATTTTGTGTTGTTTCCAGCCATAAATCCTGCTGGTTGTGCTGCTTCTGCTGCAGGTTCCGCAGGGCATCATGCCCTTCCCTCATATCGGTCGTACGGAATTCTGTGCGATGGCCGTCACTGCCGAGGAAATGCACCATGTGATTCCGATATAGATCCTCGACATGCTGCTGTAAATGATGTCCAAAATATCCTGTAAAGCTTCCTATATTGCATTGCAGCAGGATTCCTTTTTTTGCCCAGGAAATAAGGACATCAGGGTGGTTCATCAGTTGTTCATACCGTTCCACATGAGCCAGGACCGGCTGAAAACCGCGGAGCTGTAATTCGTAGATCAGACGCTCTGCCATATCCGGCTGGGACTGATCGGTCAGTTCCAGCAGAATATAGGGACTGCCGGCCAGGCAGTAGTCCCAGCTGCCTTCTTTGAGGAAACGCAGGACATCTCCATTGAGCTCGATTTCGGCACCGCTATAGATATGGATAGGCAGATGCGCCCTTTTAGCCGCTTCTGCCACCTGGGCTGTTTTCTCCTCTATTTCCTGCCATGATGGGACGTGCCCGCCCCGGTTGACATGAGGCGTGGCGATGATATCGGTCACGCCCGATACGGCAGACATATGAAGCATGGAAAGGGTCATATCCAGGTTCCTGGAACCATCGTCAATGGCAGGGAGAATATGAGAATGTATGTCAATCATTTTCTATACTCCTCACTGGTACTGCCACTGCAGGCTCACTAAGGCGAAGGCGTCGTGATCACTATGGCCGCCAGGCTGGCTGACCGATGCATAGCCGGCCGTTCCTTGGAGATACATATGGTCACGGAGCTTTTTCTGCCCCGTGAGGCCCCATTCATTGACCGACTGAGAATGCATTGTATCCCGTTCCCGTTCGATGCGCATAGCATAGAGACCGATACGGGTTTCTTTGGGCAGATAATGGCGGACGGCCGCATAGTATTTACGGGCATTTCGTCCCATATCGTCGCCCATGATGGCATCGTGGTAGGTCCAGCCATTCTGGAAATGTTGGTGACTGTACCAGCTGTCTGTCGTATGGGCCATTTCCAGGGTCATATCCCAGGAGCCATCCCGGGTCAGCGCCGGCAGGTAGAGACCAGCACGCCACGCTATATCAGCAGGCAGATAATGAGACTGGTCTTCGCCATAGAGTTCTCCATAGAGAGTCATCTTTTTTGGCAGACGGAGACGAAAATCACCGCCGGCGATATCATTCCAGCGGTCGTCGCTGTTGTCATCATTGCGGCCATAGGTCCAATGTTTCCAGTCGGGCCAGTCCAGGCCGTTATGTTCCCCACCCAGTACGGAAATCCGGGCCAGACCGAAGGTAAAGTACGAGGCCGGAGAAAAATCGGTACGGATTCCCAGGATGCCGGCATGGTCGTAATCGGTACGGCCTGCTGCAACGGCTTTATCGGCGCGGCTGCCTTCGAGCTGACCGTAAAATATGTGGAAATCCCGTTCTCCCAGGAAACGGAAAAATCCCCCGGTTTTACGGGGTTCATTGTAGTGAAGCTGCACCGTCGTCAGAGGGCGCATGTTGTTCCCCAGTGCCAGATTGCCCGTTTCTCCCTGTCCCCAGCGAAAGGCTTCCCGGCCAATTTCCAGATTCCATATACCCATCTTCTGCTTGATATAGCCTTCTTCCAGGGTGACACTGCCTTTGTTATCCCGGTCGTAGCTGACACGGGGTCGGATGGACAACGCGAGGTTCTGATCAATATTCCCGGAAATTTCCGCTGAAAGGATGCCGTTTCCATCGCGGCCATAGGTATACCCATTCTGCTGGTGGGAAAAGGGCTGCCAGCCTGCACTCATCCCCTGTCCATAGCGATATGTTTGTTCGTTGCCGTGCAAAACGCCGGCCTGAAGGGATACGTCACGGAGTCGTACCGGGTCCTGAAGCTTATTTCCATCGAGTACCGCTAGTTCAGGTGCGACGTATTGGGCCATGGCTTCTGTTTCATCGGCCAGATAGGACGGCATGGGACGCTTCTTTGCCGTTTCCTGTGCTTCTCTTACCCAGCGGGCCAGCTGCAGACGGCTATACGGTCGGGCCCCATTGGGCATGGTTTTCAAATACCCCATGGCACTCAGCTTATCAATATAGGAATAGTAGACGCTGTCTACCGGTACATTGACGGTGACGGGTGGAGCTGCCTGTACTCCCGATGTCACCGTCAGGAACAGGCAGGCCGTGCTCATCAGCCATGCGGGATATTTTATGTTCAATGTCATCGCCTCGGTCTCTTCCTGGATATACAAATTTACCCCCCCCGATGACATATGTCGATTACATAAGCATCGGGAGGGCGCAATAGTAACAAAATATTAAAATTTAACATTTTTTTAAAAATTTCTGAAGCTAACTCTTATTATACAAAAAATCGGCACATAATACAAGTTATCTGACATGAAAAAATCTTATGCAAAGTTAAGGTAACATCCTTATATTAGAACACATTGCGATATCTCTGTAAATACGGGATTGAAAGGCAAAAAAAACAAGGGCTGTGGTACCCTTTTTCTGCGATACCACAGCCCCTGTATGATTCAGCTTAGTATTCCGGTTCAATCAGGCCATATTTACCATGTTTCCGTTTGTATACGACGTTGATGGCTTCCGTTTCCGAATTGAGGAAAACGAAGAAATCGTGGCCAACGAGATTCATCTGCAGGATAGCTTCTTCTACGTCCATAGGACGGGCTGCAAATTTCTTGACCCGGGCAATTTCAAAGTTTTCTTCCGGTGCAGCCGGTCCTTCGACGAGTCCTTCATGGAAGGAGCCGCCTTTCATACGGCGTGCCAGCTTCGTTTTATATTTGTGGATCTGGCGTACCATTTTGTCGTAAACCAGATCGATGGCGGCGTACATATCGTCATTGGCTTCGACGCCACGAAGAACGACACCATCTACTTTCAACGTGATTTCAGCAATTTTACGATCTTTTTCGACGGAAAGAAGAGCCTGGACATTAACTTCATTTTCAAAGTACTTCGTTACTTTCTTTTCATGTTTCAGTACATAGTCCTTTAATGCCGGTGTAATTTCTAAATTCTTGCCTCTTACGATTGTTGCCATACAAATCCCTTCCTTTCGTGAGAAACTTCGTTCCGGACCATCCATGCTTAAAATCCGGATATCCTGCTTCTCATATATTAAGTATTCGATATAAAAAGGTAAATTCCTGCTGACGATGAAATATTTTTTTCGAACGGCATTCAATTTTTTACACAAATAACATTGACAAGGATTCCTATTAGTGTTAGTATACAACTCAGCAATTACATAACCTATTCATCCAGAGCAGCCGAGGGAATGGCCCTATGACGCTGCGGCAACCCCCCATAGCGGGAAGGTGCCAAGTCCAACGGATTTCCATCCGGCAGATGAAATGATTGTATACGTACCGTCAGCATCTGTTGACGGCTTTTTTTATGCTATCAGCACCTCTAGGTGTATCCATTAAGGAGTTGATCTTGTGATTACCTTTGAAAACATTACCAAGACCTACGGCGGCAAAACGCACGTCCAGGCCCTGAAAGGCATCTCACTGACTATCCATGACGGCGAAATTTTCGGCATCATCGGGAAAAGTGGTGCCGGCAAATCGACGCTCGTCCGCTGCATCAATATGCTGGAAAAACCGACGACGGGCAAAGTCATCATCGACGATAAGGAACTGACGGCCATGTCCGACAGCCAGCTGCGGGCCGAACGCAAAAACATCGGCATGATTTTTCAGCATTTCAATCTGCTGTCGTCCCGTACCGTTTTTGACAATATCGCTTTTCCGCTGGAACTGGCTGGCGCTTCCAAAGAAGTCATCCGCAGCAAGGTCGATTCCCTGCTCGAACTGGTCGGCCTGACGGACCGGCAGTTCAATTATCCGTCCCAGCTTTCGGGTGGCCAGAAACAGCGTGTCGGCATCGCCCGCGCCCTGGCCAGCGATCCGAAAATCCTGTTGTGCGATGAAGCGACATCGGCACTGGATCCGCAGACGACAAAATCCATCCTGGAACTGCTAAAAGACATCAACAAACGCCTGGGCATCACCATCGTCATCATTACCCACGAAATGGCCGTCATCAAGGAAATCTGCGACCGCGTGGCTGTCATCGAAGGCGGGGTCATCAAAGAACAGGGCCGGGTCATCGACGTCTTTACCAATCCCCAGTCAGAAACGATGAAAGAATTTGTCAAATCAGTCATCAATATGGAACTGCCCGAAGGCATCAAAAAACTGGGCGTCACCAATCAGCCATCGCCGGACCGGGATATGCTCGTCCGCTTCCGTTTCAAGGGAGCCGCTACCAACGAACCGCTGGTAGTCAATGTCGCCCGCAAGTTCAATCTCGATGTCAGTGTCCTCTACGGCAACATCGATTATATTCAGGATGTGCCGTTCGGCTATCTGATTGTCGTCATCATGGGCGATATGAAAGCCCAGACCGAAGCGTATTCGTATATTAAGACGCAACCTATTGAAAGCGAGGTTTTAGGATATGTCCCCAGAACTCATTAAATTAATGATACAGGGTATCGAAGAAACACTGTTCATGGTGTCCATCTCTACTCTCATTGCTGCTATCATCGGTATTCCTCTCGGCATCACCCTGGTTACGACCAGCAAAGGCCACATTCTGGAAAACAGGGTAATCAATCAGATTCTCGGAACTATCGTCAATATCATCCGTTCCATCCCGTTTATCATCCTCATGGTCGCCATCATCCCGCTGACACGCCTCATTGCCGGTACGTCTATCGGCACGACGGCAGCCTGTGTACCACTGACTATCGTCGCTATTCCCTTCCTCAGCCGGCTCGTAGAAACGAGCATCCGCGATGTCGACTTCGGTCTCGTCGAAGCGGCAGAATCCATGGGTGCTTCTCCGCTGCAGATTATCCGCAAAGTCCTGCTTCCGGAAGCACTGCCTACAATCATCAATAATATTACCGTCCTCATCGTCAACCTCATCGGGGCTTCAGCTATGGCCGGTGCCATCGGTGGCGGCGGTCTTGGGGATATCGCCATTCGCTACGGCTACCAGCGTTTCCAGGCCGATGTCATGCTGGCTACGATCATCATCCTCGTCATCGGCGTCAATCTGATTCAGGCTTGCGGCGACTTTGCTTCCCGCAAGAAGAATAAAAAATAAAAGGAGTGTCTGTATCATGAAATCATTCATCAAAAAGGCCGTAACACTGGCGGCCATCGCTACACTGTGCGTTTTTGCCGCCGGCTGTGGCAGCAGTGACAACAATTCCAAATCGGCTTCTTCCGACAAAAAAGAAATCACCGTCGGGGTCACACCGGGCATCCATGCGGAAATCATGGAACAGGTCAAAAAAGAAGCTGCCAAACAGGGCATTACCATTAAAATCATGGAATTCTCTGATTATGTAACTCCCGATGTCGCCCTCTCCAATAAGGAAATCGACATGAACTCGTACCAGCATAAACCGTATATGGACAACCTGGTCAAAGACAAGGGATTGAAAATCGTTTCTATCGGCCAGACCGTCGTAGCACCTATCGGCCTCTACTCTCACAAAATCAAGAGCCTCGATGACGTAAAAGACGGCATGACCGTAGCCGTTCCGAATGACCCGACCAACGGTGCCCGCGGCCTGCTGCTGCTCCAGAAAGCCGGTTTCATCAAGATTAAAGATGGCGTAAAATATCCGACACCGCAGGATATTACGGAAAATGCAAAACATCTCCAGATCAAAGAACTGGAAGCCGCTCAGATTCCCCGTTCTCTCGACGATGTTGACTTCGCCGCTATCAATACTAACTATGCCATGGATGCCGGCCTGAACCCTGTAACGGATGCCCTCCTGCGGGAAGACAAAGATTCGCCGTATGCTAATATTCTTGCCGTCCATGAAGATGACAAAGATAATCCGACGCTGAAGAAAATCGTCGAAATCTATAATTCTGATGTCATCAGGAAATATATCGAAGAACATTACAAAGGTGCCCTTATTCCGGCATTTTAATGTGTGAAAGAAAAGACGAGCCCCACGAAGCATGCATGTTTCGTGGGGCTCGTCTTTTCTTTCATCAAACTTCAAACTCTCTCTCCCTTACACTTTCTTTCCTTCTTCTATCAGTTTTCGGCATTTGAGTTGTCTGCCGCTGAGTTCTTCTATGTAGCTGTATAGCAGTTGTTCCAGAAACGCCAGGTG